>ERZ1292644.326-Hain-H14-01um-R2-326-length-35191-cov-7_pt2 | contig 28220 bp, 23 predicted proteins | sample MGYA00564402_ERZ1292644 | MGnify/ENA primary metagenome ERZ1292644 (study PRJEB36523, sample SAMEA6512644) | groundwater metagenome | collected 2019-01-09 | study: AquaDiva: Metagenomics assemblies of 32 groundwater samples
CCCTCCCCCGGTCGGCGCTGAACGTCACGTCGTCGCCAAGGTCGCCGGTCGCGCGAAGTCGGCCGCGCGCTTCCTCGTTCAGCTCGCGGACCTCGGCGTTGGTGTGGGTGAGGATGATGCGGGATTTGCCCGGTTCGGCCTGGCGCTGCCGATCCCAGCCATCGACCAGCTCGCCCCGCGCCTGCTCGCGCGTGTCGGCCGCGTGGACCATGCCCTTGCCGTCATAGGCGTGGATCGCCTCGCCGGTGCGCCCGGTCGCCAGCGCGCGGGTGGCGTCGCGCTGCCAATCCTCGCGCTGCCGGCGAATCTCGGTGATCTCGGCCGCGCCGTGCCGCTCGGTGACGCTGCGGAACGCCGCGCCCGCCTCGATCGCCTGTAACTGCTCGGGGTCGCCGATCATCACGACCTTGGCCCCGGCGTCACGCGCCTGGCTCAACACCCGCTCCATCTGGCGCGAGCCGATCATGCCCGCCTCGTCCACCACCAGCACGTCACGCGGGCCTAGCTGCTCGCGCCCCTGCCCCCATGCGTGCTCAAGGCTGGCGAGGGTGCGGGACTGGATGCCGGACCCGCCCTCAAGGTTCTCGGCCGCGATCCCCGACAAGGCCGCACCGCGCACCTGGTAGCCCTGCCGCTCCCAAGCCTCGCGCGCGACGCCCAACATCGCGGATTTGCCGCTGCCGGCGTAGCCGACGACCGACGCCAGCCCCTTGCGGCCGGTGATATGGTCGAGGGCGTCGCGCTGCTCGGCCGACAAGACGAGCCCCCTGCCCTGGGCCGCGCCGATCGCGGCGTCACGCTGGCGATCGGCGATGCCGTGACCGTCGCGCGCCGCCAGCGCGCCGGCGCTGCGCTCGAGCCGGGCCTCCACCGCGATCATGTCGCGCGACGTGAACCGCTCCTGGTCGCGTCCGTCCTTCCCCAACGCGACCAGCTCGGGGCTGGCGCGCACCGCGGTCATCACCTGGTCGAACTGCTCCTTGCCGTCGCTGTGAACCGCGCCGGGTTTGCCGGAGGCTCCAACTCCTGAGAAGGTGGAGCCTGTATGAGCAAGACGACGAACAAATTTGCGCCCGAGGTCCGCGAGCGCGCGGTACGGATGGTGCTGGACCACGAAGCTGATCATCCGTCACGCTGGGCTGCTATCGTTTCGATCTCAGAGAAGATCGGCTGCGTTCCGCAGACGTTGTTTGAGTGGGTGAAGAAGGCCGAGGTCGATAGCGGCAAGCGTGCTGGTGTCCCGACCGAAGTTGCGGACAAGGTGAAGGCGCTGGAGCGCGAAGTCCGCGAGTTGCGGCAGGCCAACGAGATTCTCCGCAAGGCGTCGGCATATTTTGCGCAGGCGGAGCTCGACCGCCCGTTCCGGCGATGATCGCCTTCATTGACGATCACCGCGATGCCTATGGGGTCGAGCCGATCTGCCGCGTTCTGCCGATCGCCCCATCTACCTATCACGAGCGCGTCGCGCAGCGGCAGGATCCGACACGCCTGTCGGCGCGGGCGCAGCGGGATGTCGCCCTGAAGCCCGAGATAGCGCGCGTGTTCGCCGAGAACTTTGCGGTCTACGGCGTGCGCAAGGTCTGGCGACAGATGATGCGGGAAGGCTTTTCGGTCGCCCGCTGTACGGTCGCGCGGTTGATGCGCGAGATGGGTTTGGCAGGCGTGATCCGTGGCAAGCCGGTTCGCACGACGGTCAGCGACAAGGCTGCGCCGTGCCCGCTCGATCACGTCAACCGCAGGTTCTACGCGCCAGCGCCGAACATGCTGTGGGTGTCGGACTTTACCTACGTCGCGACCTGGGCCGGGTTCGTGTACGTCGCCTTCGTCATCGATACCTACGCCAGGCGGATCGTCGGCTGGCGAGCCAGCAGGACGGCCCATGCCAGCTTCGTCCTCGATGCTTTGGAGCAGGCGCTTCACGATCGCCGGCCGACCCATCGGGGCGGTCTCATCCATCATAGCGACCGCGGGTCGCAATACGTGTCCATCAAGTACACCGAGCGCCTCGCCCAAGCCGGGATAGAACCCTCGGTCGGCAGTGTCGGCGATAGCTACGACAACGCTTTGGCCGAGACGATCAACGGCCTCTACAAGGCCGAGGTGATCCACAGGCGTGGACCGTGGCGCAGCTTTGAAGCCGTCGAATACGCCACGCTCGAATGGGTCGACTGGTTCAACCATCGTCGACTGCTGGAGCCCATCGGCAACATCCCGCCCGCCGAAGCCGAAGATCTATATTATGCTGCCGCAAGCAACCTCGATATGGCGGCGTGACTCACAACCCAACGCCTCCGGCAGACCCGGCGCGGTTCATCCCGAGGATGGGGCAGCTCCGCCCCTAAACAGACCGCTGGGCGCTCAGCTTGATGACATGGAATACTTCCAGGCACGGGCTGAGCAAGAGCTCGCGTGGGCTCAACGCGCGAGCCACGCGGCAGTGGTAGCGGCGCATTACGAGCTTGCTGAGCGGTACCTGGAGCGGGTGAGCCGCTGGGGTGACGAGGAGCCTTCCCAAGGTCACTGAGCGGGCGCCCACCACAGTATATAGCTGCCTCCCGCCTGTTTCACGGGAGCAGGGCCGTCCCATGACCTCTCTGGGATCGGCCAAGTCCCCGCCGCCGCCCCAAGCGGCGGGGACTTTCGGCCCTTCGGGCCATCAGCAGACATCGCCAATCCGGAGAAGGTATGTTGCACATCAAGACGGAGGTGGACATCGCGGCTTCCCCAAGCAGGGTGTGGCGCGCTCTTGTCGACTTCACGCGTTATCCGGAGTGGAACCCGTTCATCGCTGTGCGGGGAGCACCGGGCGCTGGGCTCGACATCGACTGGTCGTTCGGGAGCTACGGGCGCAAGCGGCTTTGGACTCCGGCTTTGATCACTGCGCACGAGGAGCCCCGTCGCTTGGCGTGGGAGTTCGGTGTTGGAAGACTCTTCAACCTGCAAGAGGCTTTCACGCTTGAGGAGGCCCACGGCCGGACGTTGCTGCGACATTCGTTCACGTGCGGAGGCGTTATCGCATCCCTGGGGAAGCCGCTCCTAAGGAGGAGGCTCGAAGCGGTGCTTTCCGCAGCCGACAGCGGGCTGCAGCGTCATTTGTCCGTTCCCGCGCGCGTTGCGGCCGCTTCGAAATCTCTGTCCCGCAGGTCATCCAGTCGGGCTCCATCAACGCACAGGACGCGGCGCAGGCGCCGGTGACTGGCGGTAGTGGTGGGCGGTGGTTTCCGACAGCAAGCGAGATTTGCGGTCGCTGCAACAAAATAGCGCTTGACTTTCCAACGGTGGAAGGACCATATGAGGGGGAGAAATCGCGAAAGTGGAAATCTCTTTCATGGATCTGAGTCTACAAAGGGGGAATGCTTAAGGCAGCAGATGAACGTGTCCTCGCGATGGGTGCTCGCCGATTTCGGCGGGAACATGGGGTGCGGCCTTCCTTGACGCCCAGCATATGTGTATTAGGATCGTGATGAAGCTCATCGTGGCCATTCTTATAGCGCTGTCGTTCATCGGCAGCCCCGGGGCGGCGAGAGCCGCGCCGTCGGTAAGCTGTACGATGGCCGGCGCGGACGAAGGAATGGCCCCCGACCACAAGAAGATGCGCTGCTGCACGCCTGATTGTGCAACTCCTGCACCGGCAGCCGTCTTGCCGGGAGCAGATGTTGATGAGGACGCGGTAGAACCGGTTGCGCTCCTCAACCGGCAGCCGGAGCCTGGCAGCCTGCCGTCAATCATTCTGTCCACGGACGATCCTCCTCCGCGAGCTTTCTTCGCCTGATCAGTGTCTGCGCGGCGATGCTGCGCGGGGCGAGTCGCGCATTCAGCGCTGTCTCGAAGATTAACACGTAGAGCGCGTCTCCTGCGGCCGAGCATCATGCTTGGGCCTGCCGACGCGAACTGCGTAGGACGCGAAGAAAGTACGAACATGAACATGATTATGAAGGCGGGCGTGCTCGCCACGCTTGTTACGCTTGCTGCCTGCGGCGCCGAGGACGCGAGCAGGAGCGGCACCAGCGAAAATGCTGCGACCGCTGGAGCAGCTCCGGCGGCGAGCGCCAGCGAGTCGCACTCCGGCACCGGCACTGTGAAAAGCATCTCCGGAAGCGACGTGACGATCGCCCATGAGGAGATCAAGTCGATCGGCTGGCCGGCTATGGAGATGACCTTCACGGCCGCCGATCCGGCGCTGGCGAATGGCATCAAGCCCGGTGACCGTGTGTCATTCGCTTTCACCAAGGGTGATGGCGCGACGACGCTGACGTCGATCTCAAAGCAGTGACGGATGAGGTGCGGTCGCGTCCGTGCGACCGCACCCGCCTGATCCTAGGAATTCACATATGTTCAGCACCATCACGGGGCGTGGGGAGCGGGCGCACGATCAGGGCGCGCGCCTGGCTAATTGGCGAGCAAATGTTGCTCGGCATCTCACAGCGGCGAGCGTCGTGCCTCTTACCATTCTGGCGGCGCCCGCGCCTGCCTTAGCGCAGGCACATCATGCCACGGCGACGGAACAGCCCGCGACTTCTCCTGCTGCCGGACCGACGCTTAGTCTCAAGGAGGCTGCGGCACTGGCGAGTGGTGATCAGCCGACCCTGGGCGCGTTTGAGCGCGAAGCGGTAGCCTCGGAACAGGCTGCGATTGCGGCAGGCACATTGCCTGATCCGACGATCACCGCCGGAATCCAGAACTTACCGGTGACCGGGAACATGGCGTTCAACCCCACTCGCGACGGCATGACAATGTACACGATCGGTGTGATGCGGGAGCAGGTTCGCCGCTCCAGACGTCAAGCCGAGGCTGCGAGGCTCACCGCAGAGGCAGTTGTCAGTCGGACGCAGGCGAGTGCGCAGGAGCGGCGCATTCAGCGGGACGTCATGGTCGCTTGGATCAACGCCGTGGAAGCACGAGCCAAACAGCGATTGTTGGACCGCCTGATCAACGATCTCGACGTCGGTCGCCAGATCATGGAAGCCGGCATTCCAACGGGATCTTCCACGCCCTCTCTTGCGCTCCAGGCCCAGGCGGAAGTCGCGCTTGCCAAGGCGATGCAAGAGGATGCGCGTGGGCAGGAGGCACGAGCCCGGGCTGAGATGGCGCGGTGGATAGGTGCTGCTGCGCAGCGCCCGTTGCCGGAAACGGTCCCAGCTCTTGAAGCGCCTGCAGCGAGCCAAGCGCTGCTGTCGCAACATCCGGCGATCGCGGCTGCCGAGGCGCAGGAGCGAGCGGCGCAAAGGGCTGTCGACGTGGCCAGGCAAGATCGAAAGCCGAATTTCGGTTGGTCCGTGATGTACGGCTACCGTCCCCATTATGGCGATATGCTGTCGGCCACCGTCAGTATCCCGCTCCAGATCAACAAAAACCGATTGCAGAACCGGCGGATCGCCGAGGCTTCGGCTCGCGCTGATGCTGCTCGGCTCCGAGCGCAGGATGCGCAACGCGAGCTGAGCGGCACCTATGGCGGCGCATTGGCCGACTACAAGAGCGCCGAGGCGCAGCTGTCGATCATCACCAGCCAGGCGATTCCGTCTCTTGAGGCTTCATTCGAGGCGGCAGAAGCTCGCTATGGAGCGGGTCAGGCGACTCTCGAGATGCCGCTCTTCATCGTGCGCCGGTACGTCGAAACTCACGTTCAAGCGATTGAGCAGCAGGGGCGGCGCGCTCGCGCGGCCGCCGAGCTCATTTACCTCACGCAGGATGTCGCGCGATGACCATCAAGGAAAGACTGCTCGTTGTCCGCACGGGGCTGGGAACATCCAGGAACAAGAAAATCCTCGCCGGCAGTGTCGCGCTTGCTCTCGCCGGGGCGGGCGTCGGCTATGCTGTTCTATCAGGAGATGGCGACGCAGGAGCGGGCGCCGCGAAGGGCGAGCTCGTCAACGGCGTCGTGCAGGACGGCTCCGGCAAAACCGTTCTCTACTGGTTCGATCCGATGCTGCCGATGGAGCGCTACAACGCGCCCGGCAAGTCGTCGATGAACATGGACCTTCAGCCGAAATATGCTGAGGAGGGCGGCGGCGCCGGCATTCAGATCTCGCCACAGGTGCAACAGAACCTCGGCGTCCGCACTGCGCGAGTAACCTTCGACAATCTGGCGGCGGCGATTGCGGTGGTCGGGCGCGTTGAGACTGACGAGCGCCGCATTGTCGAGGTCCAGACCCTAACCCCCGGCTTCGTCGAGCAGCTCAGCGTCCGCGCTGTCGGGGAACAGGTCGGCAGAGGGACTCGGGTCGCGAGCGTCTATTCGCCGGAGCTGCTTGGCGCTCAGCATGAGTATGCCGCCCTTTTGAAGATACGCCGTTCGACGATTACGCCGGGCCTGCGCAGTGCAGCGCGCCAGAGGTTGCAGCTGCTTGGCCTGCCGGAGGCGGCCATTCGCAACCTGGATCGGGGCGGGCGCCCTCAGCGCACGTACGGAGTGTTCGCTCCTCGGTCCGGGATCGTGACCGCCATAGGCGCGCGGCCGGGTGCGCGGGTGGAGCCCGGACAGTCGATCATCACCTTGGCGGATCTCTCGCAAGTGTGGGTTGTGGCCGAGGTTCCGGAAGTGTCGCTGGGCCAGATCCGCATCGGACAGCCGGCGGAGATCTCGTTTCCTGCCTATGGCGGCGAGACGGTTCAGGGCCGGATCGACTACATCTTCCCGACGCTCGATCCCGAAGCGCGTACTGCTCGAGTTCGTGTCACGCTGCCCAACCCGGGCGGCCGGCTGAAGATCGGCATGTTCGCCAACCTCACCATCGGTGGTGCGGCAACAGGCGGTCTCGTCGTGCCGTCCGAGGCCGTTATCTCCACCGGAAGGCGCAACGTTGTTATCGTGCAGCGGAATGGCGGCTTCATTCCGGTCGAAGTTGAGCTTGGGCGCACGGTTGGCGACCGAACCGAGATCCGCAGGGGGCTCAACCTCAACGACATTGTCGTTGTTTCTGGTCAGTTCCTGATCGACTCCGAGGCCTCACTCGCCGGCATTGTCGAGCGTCTATCGCGAGGCCAATCGCCTGCCGCGCAACAGCAGCGGCAAGACGAGCTTATCCAGGGTCGCGGAGTCGTGAAGACGGTGGACGCGGCAGGTGGCCGTATCACTCTCGCTCACGAGCCGTTGGCGGCGATCAACTGGCCGGCCATGACGATGACCTTCCCCGTGAAGGACCGTTCGCTGCTGCGCGGCCGTAAGGCTGGCGAACGAGTGATGTTCGCCTTTCAGAGGCCACAGCAGGGTCAAACGCCCGTGATCGAGCGCATCGCTCCGGAGGCGGCGCAATGATCGAGCGGATCATTCGATGGTCGGCGGCGAACCGGCTGCTCGTTCTTCTTGCGGCCGCCTTCATCACGGCTGCCGGGTTGTACACGGTGAGCCGGACTCCGCTCGATGCTATCCCCGACCTCTCCGACGTCCAGGTCATCATCCGTACGCCCTATCCAGGGCAGGCGCCCCAGATTGTGGAGGCGCAGGTTACCTACCCGATCGCGACTACGATGCTGTCGGCGCCCAAAGTGAAGGCAGTCCGCGCCTTTTCCATGTTCGGAGACTCGTTTGTCACAATCATCTTCGAGGACGGGACCGACCTCTACTGGGCTCGCTCGAGGGTTCTCGAATATTTGAACCAGGCGGCGGGCCGGCTGCCGCCGGGGGTTACACCGGCACTTGGCCCTGATGCGACGGGCGTCGGCTGGGCTTACCAGTACGCGCTCGTCGACCGCACCGGTGGCAACGATCTTGGTCAGCTTCGTGCGCTGCAGGATTGGTTTCTGCGATACCAACTCAAGGAAGTCCCCGGCGTTGCCGAGGTCGCCAGCGTTGGCGGCATGGTCCGCGCGTTCCAGGTCGAGGTCAATCCCGAGAAGCTTCAGCTATATCGAGTGTCCGTCAGCGACGTGATGGAAGCGCTGCAAACGGCAAATAACGAGACTGGCGGCTCGGTTATTGAGCGTGCGGAAGCCGAGTACATGATCCGTGTCGGTGGCTATCTGCAGAGCCTCGACGATTTCCGAAACATACCTCTGAAGGTGAGCGCCGGCGGCGTTCCGGTCACGATCGGTGACGTTGCGCGCGTCCAGATCGTTCCCGAATTCCGGCGCGGCATCGCCGAACTCAATGGCCAGGGAGAAGTCGCCGGCGGTGTGATCGTCGTTCGTGCAGGAGCCGACACGAGGTCGGTAATCGAGGCGGTCAAGGAGAAGCTCGAGGAACTCAAGATGGCTCTTCCCAAGGGCGTTGAGGTGGTGACGGTCTACGACCGGTCATCGCTCATCGAACGCGCGATCGAGAACCTTTCTCATAAGCTTGTCGAAGAGTTCATCGTCGTTGCGCTCGTGTGCGTGGTGTTCCTCTTACACCTGCGCTCGGCACTGGTGGCAATCCTGACGCTCCCCCTAGGAATCGTCGCCGCGTTCATCGTGATGTACTATCAGGGGGTTAACGCGAACATCCTTTCGCTTGGAGGTATCGCGCTGGCGATCGGCGCCATGGTCGATGCGGCCGTGGTGATGATCGAGAATGCTCACAAGAAGCTCGAGCACGCTGAGCACGAGCATGGGGGCATGACCGAGGAGTTGCGCAAGCGAACGCTGGTGGACGCGGCCGTTGAGGTCGGGCCGGCGTTGTTCTTTTCCCTCTTGATCATCACGCTCTCGTTCCTGCCGGTCTTCTCCCTGGAGGCTCAGGAGGGCAGGCTCTTCACGCCTCTTGCGCTCACCAAGACTTACTCAATGGCGGCGGCCGCTGGGCTCTCCGTCACGCTCATCCCGGTCCTGATGATCATGTTCATCAAAGGCAAGATTCGCCCCGAAGAGAAGAACCCAATCAATCGCTGGCTGATCGCGGCGTACAGGCCCGCCCTTGTCTGGGTCATGAAGTGGCCCAAGCTCGTCCTTGGTCTTGCTATCGGGGCGCTTCTTCTGACGGCGTGGCCGCTTTCTCGCCTCGGCGGGGAGTTCATGCCCGCGCTGGCGGAGGGCGACCTCCTTTACATGCCGACGGCGCTTCCAGGCCTGTCTGCGTCCAAAGCCTCTGAGCTCCTTCAGATCACAAACCGCATGATCAAGACGGTCCCGGAGGTGAAGACGGTGTTCGGCAAGGCGGGCCGCGCCGAGACCGCAACCGACCCTGCGCCGATCGAAATGTTCGAAACGGTTATCCAGCTCAAGCCTCAGAGCGAGTGGCGTGAAGGGATGACGATGGAGAAGTTGATCGCCGAGCTCGATTCACGCGTGAAGGTGCCTGGCCTGGCCAATGTCTTCGTGCCGCCGATCCGGAACAGGATCGACATGCTCGCGACGGGCATCAAGAGCCCCGTTGGCGTGAAGGTGAGCGGAGCTGATCTCGCCACGCTCGATCGGCTCGGAGCTAAAATCGCGCAGGTGGTGAAGACCGTTCCCGGCACAACCTCCGCTATCTCGGATCGGATCCTCGGCGGCCGCTACATCGACATCAAGGTCGATCGCCTGGCCGCTGCTCGATACGGGCTGTCCATTGAGGACGTGCAGAACACGGCTGCCGGTGCGGTTGGCGGCATGTCGGTGGATGAGAAGATCGAGGGGCTTGCTCGCTTCCCGATCAACGTGCGCTTCCCGCGCGAGATGCGCGGCAGCGTCGAGGCTCTGCGCAGTCTGCCGATTGTCGCTCCGACAGGCGGAATCGTGCCGCTGGGTGCCGTGGCAAGCGTGCAGATCGCCGACGGTCCGGTGATGGTAAAGAGCGAGAACGCGCGGCCCTCCGCTTGGGTCTACGTCGACGTTCGCGACCGCGACATTGTCGGGTTTGTGAATGAAGCGCGCCAGAAGGTCGCTCGAGAGGTGTCGATGCCTCCGGGCTATTCGATCACCTGGTCAGGTCAGTTCGAATATGCCGAGCGTGCTTCCAAGAGGTTGGCCGTGATCGTGCCGCTGACCATCGGCGTAATCTTCCTGCTCCTGTACCTCGCCTTCAAGCGAGTGCGTGAGCCGCTCATCGTCCTCCTCGCGCTTCCGTTCGCGCTCATTGGCGGAGTCTGGCTCATCTACCTGATGGGTCACGCGATCTCCGTGGCAACAGCGGTCGGCTTCATCGCTCTTGCCGGGCTTGCTGCGGAGTTTGGGGTTATCATGCTGGTCTACCTCGACAAGGCGATCGAGGAGCGGATTGAGGCCGGCAAGTTCTCGAAAACCGAGGATCTCGAGGACGCGCTGATGGAAGGCGCGGTCTTACGGGTGAGGCCGAAGGCGATGACGGCTGCGGTCATCCTCGCTGGTCTTTTTCCGCTGCTCATCGGCGAGGGCACCGGCTCTGAGATCATGCAGCGTCTGGCGGCTCCGATGGTGGGCGGCATGATCACGGCGCCCCTCCTGTCCCTCTTCGTTCTCCCTGCGATCTACAAGCTCCTCGGCGTGAAGCAGTTCATGCGTGAGGCCGTGGATCAAAAGCAGCCCGACGTCGCGTCGGCTGCCAAGCCGCAGATGACATAACCAGCAAGCGGGATGGACTTGTAACGGATTTGTGCCGGTCACCTGAGCGTTTTATGCTCGCAACAGGAGACCGACGAGATGATGAAGCATAGTGAAGATTTTAAGCGAGAGGCGGTTCGGATCGCGCTGACCAGCGGGCTGTCACGGGAGCGGGTTGCCGCGGATTTGGGGGTCGGCAAGTCGACGCTTGGCAAATGGATTGCTCACTATCGCCCGACAGATTTGGTGGCGGAGCCACAGGCCGATCTGGCCCGTGAGAATGAGCGCCTGCGCCTGGAAAACCGTATCCTCAAGGAGGAGAGGGACATTCTAAAAAAAGCAACGCAGTTCTTCGCGAGCCAAAAATCGTGAGGTTTGCGTTCGTTCATGAGCACCGCGATCGCTGGCCGGTTGAAGGCCTATGCCGGGTCTTGCAGGTGTCTACGCGTGGCTATCGGGCATGGGCGTCACGCCCGACCTGCCAGCGCGATCGCACAGATCTGAAGGTGCTGGCGCACATCCGCGAGCAATACACCCTGAGCCGCGGTACTTATGGTCGGCCCCGGATGACGATGGAGCTCAAAGAGGCGGGTCTCGATGTGGGCGAGCGTCGTGTGGGACGGCTCATGAAGATCAATGGGATACGGCCCATTCGCACCCGTCGCCACAAGGTTACCACCGATAGCCAACACCACCTTGGCGTTGCCCCCAATTTGCTGGACGGGGATTTCCTGGCCGCTGCGCCGAACCAGAAATGGGCAGGCGATATCAGCTATATATGGACCACCGAGGGCTGGCTTTATCTGGCTGTCGTCATTGATCTGTTCAGTCGGCGTGTCGTTGGTTGGGCAGTCAGCGACCGGATGAAGAAAGACCTGGCAATCAGGGCGCTGGAAATGGCCATAAACCTGCGTCAACCGCCCAAGGACTGCATTTTCCATTCTGATCGCGGCAGCCAATATTGCTCTTACGACTTCCAGAAAAAACTGCTGGCCCACGGTTTACGGCCCTCGATGTCGGGCAAAGGTAATTGCTACGACAATGCGGCTGTCGAAACCTTCTTCAAAAGCCTGAAGGCCGAGGTGCTCTGGCGCCAAACCTGGCCAACCAGGCGTCAGGCCGAGACCGCCATCTTCCAGTACATCAACGGCTTCTACAACCCACGTAGGCGCCATTCATATCTGGGCGGCATCAGCCCCCTCGCATTCGAGGCCAAGGTGGCATAGTGAGATAGGTGACCGGCGCAAAACCGTTACAAGTCCAGGAATTTCCAGCCTCGAACGTAGGAGCTGAACATGATGATGGACTGCGGTGGAGCCGCGATGATGATCGGCATGGGAGTTGCACATGGGACCGGGGGTTACAGCAACGCAAGGTGAACAAGGCCTCGCACTGGGGCTGAGCACCTTTGCCTTCACGATCTGTTTTGCGGTGTGGACGATCTTCGCGATCATCGGGATCGAGATCAAGGCGGAACTGGGCCTCAACGACACCCAGTTCGGCCTGCTGATCGGCACACCGATCCTCACCGGATCGCTGGTGCGGCTGATGCTGGGCATCTGGACTGACCAGTTCGGCGGGCGGATCGTCTTTCCGTTGACGATGCTCGCTTCGGCGGCATCGACTTTCCTGCTGTCCTATGCCGACAATTACTACCTGATGCTGCTGGCCGCACTCGGCCTCGGGCTGGCGGGCGGCGGATTTGCGGTGGGCGTGGCCTATGTCTCCAAGTTCTATCCGCTCGAAAAGCAGGGCTCGGCGCTCGGCTTCTTCGGGATGGGCAATGTCGGCGCGGCGGTGACCAAGTTCCTTGCGCCCTGGGTGATGGTGGCGATCGGCTGGCAGGGCGTGGCGCAGGTATGGGCGGCCGTGCTCGCGGTGGTCGCCGTGCTGTTCTTCATCCTTGCCAAGGACGATCCCGAATATGCCGCGCGCAAGGCCGGCGGCATCCCGGCGCGCACTCTCAAGGACCAGCTCGAACCGCTCAAGAACGAGCAGGTGTGGCGCTTCTCGCTCTATTATTTTTTCGTGTTCGGGGCCTTCGTCGCGCTGGCATTGTGGCTGCCGCAATACATGGTCAGCCTGTATCAGGTTGATGTCAAAACCGCCGGCATGCTGGCCGCGACCTTCTCGCTCTCGGCCAGCCTGTTCCGCGCTTATGGCGGGATGCTGTCGGACAAGTATGGCGCACGCCGTATCATGTACGCGACCTTTGGCGTGTCGCTGGTGTGCCTGTTCATGCTGTCCTACCCGGCGACCGATTACGTGATCCACGGGATCGAGGGTGACATCGCGTTTTCGACCTCGATGGGGCTGGTGCCCTTCGTGATCACGGTGTTCGTGCTCGGCTTCTTTATGTCGCTGGGCAAGGCGGCGGTGTTTAAGCATATTCCGGTCTATTACCCCCATCACGTGGGCGCGGTCGGCGGGCTGGTGGGCCTGGTCGGCGGCCTGGGCGGGTTCGTGCTGCCGATCGTGTTCGGCGCGGTGAGCGACCTTACCGGCATCTGGACCAGCTGCTTCATGGTGCTGTTCGCACTGGTCGGCGTGGCGCTGGCATGGATGCACATTGCCATCCGCCAGATGGAGCAGAAAGCGAGCGGGATCGACGCGCGCAGCCTGCCGCAATTCCCGGAAATGGCGGGCCTGCACGACGAAACCCGCCACGCTGCCGCCCAGCCGAGCAAGGTGCTGGCTGAGTGGAAGCCCGAGGATCCCGATTTCTGGGAAACGACGGGCGAACGTATTGCACGGCGCAACCTATATATCTCGATCCCGGCCCTGTTGCTCGCCTTCGCGGTGTGGATGGTGTGGTCGGTGGTGGTCGCCAAGCTGCCGCAGGTCGGGTTCGCCTATACCACCGATCAGCTGTTCTGGCTGGCGGCGTTGCCGGGGCTGTCGGGAGCGACGTTCCGGATCTTCTACAGCTTTATGGTGCCGATCTTCGGCGGACGGCTGTGGACCACGCTGTCCACCGCTTCGCTGCTGATCCCGGCCTTCGGCATCGGCTATGCGGTCCAGAACCCGCAGACGCCCTACATCATCTTCCTGGTGCTGGCGCTGCTGTGCGGGTTCGGCGGGGGCAATTTCGCCTCGTCGATGTCGAACATCAGCTTCTTCTTCCCCAAGGCGCGGAAGGGCAATGCGATGGCGCTCAATGCGGGCCTCGGCAACCTTGGGGTCTCAGTGATGCAGTTCGCGGTACCGCTGATCATCACGGCCGGCGTGTTCGGCGCGTTGGGCGGGGCGGCCCAGCAGACCGCGGAAGGCGGCCAGCTGTGGCTGCAGAACGCCGGGTTCGTGTGGGTGCCCTTCATCATTGCCAGCAGCCTGCTGGCGTGGTTCGGGATGAACGATATCGCCGATGCCAAGGCCAGCTTTGCCGAACAGGCGGTGATCTTCCAGCGCAAGCACAACTGGCTGATGTGCTGGCTTTATACCGGCACCTTCGGCAGCTTCATCGGCTTTTCGGCCGGCCTGCCGCTGCTCGCCAAGCAGCAGTTTCCGCAAGTGGACGTGCTGCAATTCGTGTTCCTCGGCCCGCTCGTCGGCGCGCTGAGCCGGGCGGGCACGGGCTGGGTGTCGGACAAGTGGGGCGGCGCGCGGGTCACCTTCTGGGTGTTCGTGCTGATGATGCTGGGCGTGTTCGGGGTCATGTATTTTATCCAGGCCGCTAGCTGGTGGGGCTTCCTGAGCATGTTCATCTTCATGTTCTTCATGACCGGGGTCGGCAATGCCTCCACCTTCCAGATGATCCCCAACATCATGCGGCAGGAAGTTCCGCGCCTGATGCCAGAACTCACCCCCGATGCGGCGCTCAAGCAGGCAGAGAAGGAATCGGCGGCCATCGTCGGCTTCACCTCGGCGATTGCGGCCTACGGCGCCTTCTTCATCCCCAAGAGCTTCGGCAGCGCCATTGCTGCAACCGGATCGCCGATGGCGGCCCTATGGGGCTTCTTCATCTTCTACGCCAGCTGCGCCGCGCTGACGTGGTTCATCTACACCCGCCGCGGCGGCCTGCTGCACGATATCGAACGCGGGCGCACGCCTGCTCCCGCCGTCCAACCTGCACCCCTGAAAGGAGCCGCTGCATGAGCCAGCTTCTCGACCGCCTGACCTTCTTCCGCCAGCCCAAGCAGGCCTTTGCCGGCGGACACGGCGTCACCACCAACCAGAACCGCGACTGGGAGGACAGCTATCGGAAGCGCTGGCAGCACGACAAAATTGTGCGCAGCACCCACGGGGTGAACTGCACCGGATCGTGCAGCTGGAAGATCTACGTCAAGGGCGGGATCATCACCTGGGAAACCCAGCAGACCGATTATCCGCGCACCCGGCCTGACCTTCCCAACCACGAACCGCGCGGCTGCCCGCGTGGGGCAAGCTACAGCTGGTACATCTATTCCGCCCAGCGGCTGAAATATCCGATGGTGCGTTCGCGCCTGCTGAAACTGTGGCGTGAGGCCCGGGTGCTGCGCACGCCGGTAGCGGCATGGGCCTCGATCGTCGAGGATCCGGCCAAGCGCAAAAGCTACACCGCGATCCGCGGCCATGGCGGCATGGTGCGTTCGACCTGGGACGAAGTGAACGAAATCATCGCGGCTGCCAATGCCTACACCGCCAAGACTTACGGCCCTGACCGGATCATCGGCTTCTCGCCCATCCCGGCGATGTCGATGGTGAGCTATGCGGCCGGATCACGTTATCTCTCGCTGCTCGGCGGCACCTGCATGAGTTTCTACGACTGGTATTGCGACCTGCCGCCCTCCAGCCCGCAGACCTGGGGCGAACAGACCGACGTTCCCGAAAGCGCCGACTGGTACAATGCCGGGTTCCTGATGATGTGGGGCTCGAACGTCCCGCAAACCCGCACCCCCGATGCGCACTTCATGACCGAGGCCCGCTATCGCGGCACCAAGGTCGCGGTCGTCAGCCCCGATTACGCCGAGGCGACCAAGTTTGCCGATCTGTGGCTCAACCCCAAGCAGGGCACCGATGCGGCGCTGGCGATGGCGATGGGCCATGTGATCCTGCGCGAATATCACCTCGACCGGCAGGCCGAATATTTCGAGGATTACTGCCGCAAATATTCCGACATGCCGATGCTGGTGAAGCTGGTGGAAAAGGACGGCGCATGGGTGCCTGAAAATCTGCTGCGCGCCGCCGATTTCCTCGGCAGCCTGGGCGAGGCCAACAATCCCGACTGGAAAACCGTCGCCATCGACGAGGCGACCGATGAAGTGGTGGTGCCGTCGGGCTCGGCGGGTTTCCGCTGGGGCGAGGAAGGCAAGTGGAACCTGCAGGAAAAGGACGGGCGCGGCAATGCCACCCGGCTGCGCCTCACCAATATCCTTGATGGCCAGCATGACGAGGTGATCGAGGTCGCCTTCCCCTATTTCGGCAATCTTGAGCACGATCACTTCCAGGGCACCGATCACCCCAGCGTGCTCAAGCGCCGCGTCCCGGTGCGGCAGGTGCAATTGAAGGACGGCAAGGCGTTTGTCGCCACCGTGTTTGATCTTTTCTGCGCCAATTACGGCCTCGACCGGGGGCTGGGCGGCGATCATGTCGCGCGCGATTACGGCGCGATGGAGCCTTACACCCCGGCGTGGGCGGAAAAGATCACCGGGGTGCCGGCCGATCACATCATCACCGTGGCCCGCGAATTCGCCTCGAATGCCGAGGTGACCAAGGGCAAGTCGATGGTGATTTTGGGCGCCGGGCTCAACCACTGGTATCACATGGACATGAATTACCGCGGCATCATCAACCTGCTGGTGATGTGCGGCTGTGTGGGCCAATCGGGCGGCGGCTGGTCGCACTATGTCGGGCAGGAAAAGCTGCGCCCGCAGACCGGGTGGACCGCGCTCGCCTTCGCGCTCGACTGGAACCGCCCACCGCGGCACATGAACTCGACCAGCTTCTTCTACGCCCACACCGATCAGTGGCGGTATGAGACGCTGGGTGTGGAGGAAATCCTTTCCCCCACCGCGCCTGATGGCGACTGGGACGCGAGCCTCATCGATTACAACGCCCGCGCCGAACGCATGGGCTGGCTGCCATCCGCCCCGCAGTTGAAGACCAACCCGCTCGAAGTCGGCAAGGCGGTCAAGGCCAGCGGCAAGACCCCGGGCGAATATGTCGCCGAAGGCTTCAAGGCAGGCACGCTGGAAATGTCGTGCTTTGATCCCGATGATCCGGCCAACTGGCCGCGCAACATGTTTGTGTGGCGGTCAAACCTGCTCGGCTCGTCGGGCAAGGGCCACGAATATTTCCTCAAGCACCTGCTTGGCACCGCCCACGGCGTGCAGGGCAAGGACCTGGGCGAAACCGGCGCGGTCAAGCCCAAGGAAGTGAAGTGGCACGATGAAGCGCCCAAGGGAAAGCTCGATCTGCTGGTGACGCTCGACTTCCGCATGTCGACCACCTGCGTCTATTCCGACATCGTCCTGCCGACAGCGAGCTGGTACGAGAAGGACGATCTCAACACCTCGGATATGCACCCCTTCATCCACCCGCTCTCGGCGGCAGTGGACCCGGTGTGGGAATCGCGCAGCGACTGGGACATCTACAAGGGCATCGCCAAGAAGTTCTCCGAAGTCGCCCCCGAGGTGCTCGGCGTTGAACATGACGTGGTGCTCACCCCGATCCAGCACGACAGCCCGAACGAGATCGCACAGCCTTATGACGTGGCCGACTGGGGGCTGGGACAGGCTGAGCCGATTCCCGGCAAGACCATGGCCAATGTCGCGCTGGTGGAGCGGGATTACCCCAATCTCTACAACCGCTTCACCGCGCTCGGCCCGTTGATGGAAAAGCTTGGCAATGGCGGCAAGGGGATCGGCTGGAACACCGATCACGAAGTCGAAGCGCTGCGCAAGCTCAACGGCCCGGTGCAGAAGGACGGGCCGAGCAAGGGCATGGCGCAGATCGAAACCGCGATCGATGCCGCCGAAGTGATCCTGATGCTTGCGCCCGAAACCAATGGCGAGGTCGCGGTCAAGGCGTGGGCGGATCTGGGCAAGAAGACCGGCCTCGATCACACCCATCTGGCGCTTCCCAAGGAAGACGAGAAGATCCGCTTCCGCGACATTCAGGCCCAGCCGAGGAAGATCATCTCCTCGCCCACCTGGTCGGGGCTGGAAAGCGAGCACGTGTGCTACAACGCGGGTTACACCAACGTCCACGAGCTGATCCCGTGGCGCACGCTGACCGGGCGTCAGCAGCTCTATCAGGATCACAAGTGGATGCGCGCCTTCGGCGAGGGCTTCTGCGTCTACCGCCCGCCGATCGACACCAAGGCGGTGCAGCCGATGCTCGACGAAGCCAAGGGCGCGCCGCACGTGATCCTCAACTTCATCACCCCGCACCAGAAATGGGGCATCCACTCGACCTATACCGACAACCTGCTGATGCTGACGCTGTCGCGCGGCGGGCCGATTGTGTGGATGAGCGAAGTGGACGCCGCCAAGGCGGGGTTGGTCGACAATGACTGGGTGGAAACCTTCAATTCCAACGGTGCGCTGGTGGCCCGCGTGGTCGTGTCGCAGCGGATGAAGGAAGGCACGCTGTTCATGTATCACGCGCAGGAGAAGATCACGAACATGCCCGGATCGCCCCTGACCGGGCAGCGCGGGGGCATCCACAATTCGGTCACCCGCGCGGTGCTGAAACCCACCCACATGATCGGCGGCTATGTCCAGCTGGCCTACGGGTTCAACTATTACGGCACCGTCGGATCGAACCGCGACGAATATGTGATCGTCCGCAAGCTTACAAAGGTCGACTGGCTCGAAGGGGCCCTCGCTGAAGGGGAGACCGCAGCATGAAAATCCGCGCGCAGATCGGCAAGGTCCTGAACCTTGACAAGTGCATCGGCTGCCACACCTGCTCGGTGACGTGCAAGAACGTGTGGACCAGCCGCGAGGGCATGGAATACGCCTGGTTCAACAATGTCGAGACCAAGCCCGGCATCGGCTACCCCAAGGATTGGGAAAACCAGAAGCGCTGGAACGGCGGCTGGGTGCGGGACGCGGGCGGATCAATCCGGCCCAAGATGGGCGGCAAGTGGCGGATGCTGGCGAAAATCTTCGCCAATCCCGACCTGCCCGAGATCGACGATTACTACGAACCCTTCACCTTCGATTACGCCCACCTGCAAAAGGCGGGCGAAAGCAAGGCCTTCCCCACCGCCCGCCCGCGCAGCCTGATTTCGGGCCAGCGGATGGAGAAGATCGAATGGGGCCCCAACTGGGAGGAAATCCTCGGCGGGGAGTTCGCCAAGCGGTCAGAAGATTACAACTTCGAAGGCGTGCAAAAGGAGATCTACGGCCAGTTCGAAAACACCTTCATGATGTATCTCCCCCGGCTGTGCGAACATTGCCTCAACCCGACTTGCGTCGCCGCCTGCCCATCCGGCGCGATCTACAAGCGCGAGGAAGATGGCATCGTCCTGATCGATCAGGAAGCCTGCCGCGGCTGGCGCATGTGCGTGTCGGGCTGCCCTTACAAGAAGATCTATTACAACTGGAAAACCGGCAAATCGGAAAAGTGCATCTTCTGCTATCCGCGCATCGAAGCGGGCCAGCCGACGGTGTGCAGCGAGACCTGCGTCGGGCGCATCCGCTACCTTGGCGTGATGCTCTATGATGCCGACCGCATCGAGGAAGCGGCATCGGCCGAAAACGTCGAGGATCTGTATCAGGCGCAGCTTGATATCTTCCTTGATCCCAATGATCCGGCGGTAATCGAACAGGCGCGTAAGGACGGCGTGCCGGAAAACTGGCTGGAGGCTGCGCGCCATTCGCCGGTGTGGAAGATGGCAATGGAATGGAAGGTCGCATTCCCGCTCCACCCCGAATACCGCACCCTGCCGATGGTGTGGTACGTCCCGCCGCTCTCGCCGATCAACGCTGCGGCCAGCGCCGGGCAGATCAGCGTTAACAACAACATGCCCGATGTGCGCTCGCTTCGCATCCCGCTGAAGTATCTCGCCAATCTGCTGACGGCAGGCGACGAGGAGCCAATTGCCCTGTGCCTTGAACGGATGCTGGCGATGCGCGGCTACATGCGCGCCAAATCGATCGAAGGCGTGCACAACGAGGCCATCGCCACGGACGTGGGCCTCACCGGCGCCCAGATCGAGGAGATGTACAAGGTGATGGCGCTGGCGGATTACGAAGACCGCTTCGTGATCCCCACCGGCCACCGCGAGGATGCCGAGGACATGTTCGAGGAACGCGGCTCCTGCGGCTTCTCCTTCGGCAATGGCTGTTCGGGCGGGTCGAACGAGACCAACCTGTTCGGCGCTCCGCCGGCCCGCAAGAAACTCCAAACGCCTTCGGAGGTGTTCTGATGCAATCGCTCCATCTGATCTCGCTGCTGCTGCAATATCCCTCGCTTGAATTGCAGGCGGTGGCGGGCGAAATCCGCCAGTGGCTGACGGGCGATCCGGCGCTGCCGCAAGCCGCCGTCGGCGCGTGCGAACCGCTGCTGACCCGGCTGGCGACCACCGACATCTATGACTGTCAGGAAGCCTACGTCGATCTGTTCGACCGCGGGCGGGCGCACAGCCTGCACCTGTTCGAACATGTCCACGGCGAGAGCCGTGACCGGGGGCAGGCGATGGTCGATCTGCGCGCCCGTTACCTTGATGCCGGGCTGGAGCCGGAGGGCAATGAACTGCCCGATTACCTGCCGCTGTTCCTCGACTATTGTTCGACCCTTCCCGAGGCGCGCGCTCGTGATACGCTGGCCGAGCCCGGCGTGGTGCTGATCGCGCTGGCAGCGCGGTTGGCGGACAAGGGATCGGACTATGCCCCGGTATTCGCGCTTCTGTGCGAGATCGCCGGGCTGGAAATGGACGAAGCGGCAGCCAAGGCTCTGCCGCCCGCCGAAGACCCCGAAACCCTCGAAGAACTCGACGCGCAGTGGGAGGAGGAGGAAATCCGCTTCACCGCCGATGCTGCGCCTGATCCCAATGCCGCCTGCCCGCAGGTCAGCGCGATCCTCGACCGCATGCGCGCGCCCCTGCCGGCCGCCGAACCCGCCACGTCAGCCAAGAGGAGCTGAGCCATGAACGCCTATATCGACCATCTGGTTTTCGGCATTTACCCCTACATCGCCCTTTCCGTGCTGGTGATTGGCTCGATCATCCGCTTCGACCGTGAACCCTACAGCTGGCGTTCCGGCTCTAGCCAGCTCTTGCGGCGCAAGCAGCTGATGTGGGGGTCGGTGCTGTTCCATGTCGGCGTCCTTTTCGTCCTGTTCGGCCATATCTTCGGTCTGCTGGTGCCGATTTGGGTGTTCGATTCCTTGGCAGTGAAGCACGAGTGGAAGCAGGCGCTGGCGGTCTATGGCGGCGGCACTGCCGGGCTGTTTTCCTTCATCGGGGCCAGCATGCTGTTGCACCGCCGTCTGTTTGACGCGCGAGTGCGCGCCAATTCAACGTTCGCTGATACCGGCATCATTGCGCTGCTGTGGCTCCAGCTTGCGCTCGGCCTGGCCACCGTGCCGATCTCGCTCGGTCACATGGACGGCGAACAGATGGTGCGCTTCATGGCGTGGGCGAACGGCATCTTCACCTTCAACCCCACAGCATCGCTCTTCATGGAAGGGGCGCACTGGATCTTCCGCCTGCACATCTTTCTGGGCCTGACGATCTTCCTGCTGTTCCCCTTCACCCGGCTGGTGCACATGCTCAGTGCGCCGGTGCAATATCTCTGGCGTGGTGGCTATCAGATCGTGCGTTCGCGCCGGAGCCTAAGCCATGGATGAGGTGATCGATCGGGCCGCAGTGCGGGTCGGCGGGGTCGAAATCCCCGCCGCCGCCATCGCCGCCGAAGCGCAGAACCACCCCGCGCCTGATGCCGCCACCGCCTGGACCGAAGCTGCCGAGGCGCTCGCCATCCGGCAATTGCTGCTGGCCGAGGCGGAGCGGCTGGCTATCGATCCGGGCGAGCGGCTTGACGCACAGGGCCGTCCGCTCGCTGCCGATGATGCGAAGATCGACGCGTTGCTGGAGCGCGAAGTGCGTGTGCCCGAAGCCACAGCGGTTGAAGCGCGGCGCTTCTATGATCGCCACCGGGAACGCTTCGCCTCCGAACCGCTGGTCGAGGCGGAACACATCCTGTTTTCGGCCAACCCGGCGGATGAATTCGCCTATAGCCTCGCGGTCGGCGATGCACGCATGGCGATCCGGGCGGTCGAGGCCGATCCGGCCTGTTTTGCCGAGCTGGCGCGGGCCAAGTCCGCCTGCCCGTCAAAGGAGCAGGGCGGCAATCTCGGCCAGATCGGCAAGGGGCAGACCGTGGCCGAATTCGAAGCCGCGCTGTTTGCTCTGGGCGAGGGAGAGCTGTGCCCCGAACCGGTGCGCACGCGCTTTGGCGTGCACGTGATCCGCGCCGGTCGCCGCGCCGAAGGGCAGCAATTGCCTTTCGAAGCGGTGGAGGCGACGATCCGCGACTATCTGGAGGAAGCCAGCACCCGCAAGGCCGTGGCGCAATATCTCTCGATCCTCGCCAGCCAGACCACCATCGAAGGTGTGACGCTGCCAATCGCGGACGGGCCGCTGGTCCAGTGAGCATCATCTGCGCCCCCGATGTCCTGCCGCTGTCTGACGCGATCGGTCGCCGGTTCGAATACCTGCGCCTGTCGCTGACCGAGGTGTGCAACTTCCGCTGCACCTATTGCCTGCCCGATGGCTACAAGAAGCCGTGCCAGCGTCCCGCGGAACTGACGGTTGAGGAAATTCGCCGCGCGGTGACGGCTTTCGCGCAGCTGGGGTTGTGGAAGGTGCGGCTGACCGGCGGCGAGCCGACGTTGCGGCGCGATTTCGAGAATGTCGCCCGCGCGGTCTCCAGCGTTCCCGGCATCCGCCGTGTGGCGATGACCACCAATGGCTATCGGCTCGCCGAGCGGGCGCCGGCGTGGCGCGAATGCGGGGTGAGTGCGATCAATATCAGCGTCGATTCGCTCGATCCGGCGCGCTTTGCCGCGATCACCGGGCATGACAGGCTGGGCGAAGTGCTGCGCGGGGTTGAGGCGGCGCGGGACGCTGGGTTTGACAGCATCAAATTGAACGCGGTGCTGATGCGCGGGGTCAATGATGATGAACTCGCCGCGATGGTCGAATTCGTCACTACCCGCGATCTGTCGCTGCGCTTCATCGAAGTGATGCGCACCAATGACAACGCTGCTTTCTTTGACCGTCACCATGTCGCTGGCCAAAGCGTGATCGACCGGCTGGAAGTCGCGGGCTGGCAGCGCCTGTCGCGCGCAGCTGGCGCGGGCCCGGCAATGGAACTCGGCCATCCCCACGCCAAGGGCCGCATCGGCATCATCGCGCCCTATTCCCGCGACTTCTGCGCCAGCTGCAACCGGCTGCGGATGGCAGCCGATGGCAAGCTGCACCTGTGCCTGTTCGGCGATGGCGGGATCGATTTGCGCCCGTTGCTTGCCGCTGATGACCCAGCGCCGCTTGTCGCCCGCATCCGGGCGCTGGTGGGCACCAAGGCTCCGGCGCACCGGCTGCACGCAGGCAATAGTGGTGCAACGCCGCATCTCGCTTCGATTGGAGGATGATCATGAAACAGGCGCAACTCGACATCGAACTGTGCGGGCGCCTTGCCGATGCCTGCGGGCCGGTGCTGGGGCTCGCCGTTCCGGACACCGGACTGCCGGTGACTGCGATGCTGGACGATCTCGGCAGCGCCTACCCGGCACTTGGCGAAGCGCTTCGTCGCATCCGCATCAGGGCCTGCATCAATGAAACCATCGTCGCCAATGATGCGATGGTGCGCCCCGGAGATCGGGTCGCGCTCTTTCCGCCGGTGTCGGGAGGATGATGATGCAGGTCGAATTGGCGCAGTCTCCCTTCGATCCGTCGCTGCGGCTGGCCGCGTTTTCTGCGGCACTTGGGGATGAAGGCGCGGTCGTCAGCTTCACGGGGCGGGCCCGGGGGCGCGGCGCGGATGGTGCGGCGGTCTCCTCGCTGGTGCTGGAGTGCTATCGCGGCGTTACCCTCCAGTCGATGAAAGCAATCGCGGCCGACGCACATCGTCAGTTCGCGATTACCGCCAGTATCGTCATCCACCGCGCGGGTCTGATCGCGCCGGGCGAACCCATCGTTTTCGTCGCCACTGCTTCACGCCACCGCAGGGCGGCCTTCGAGGCGGCGGACTACCTCATGGACCGGCTCAAGACCGAGGCGGTTTCTGGAAGCGCGAGGAGCATGATGGCACCTCGACTTGGATCGAGCCGACCGCGCTGGATCGGGAAGACGCGCTGCGTTGGCGCGAGAAGGTGAATGAAAATGCCGGGAATTGACGAAAGCCTGACGTTCCATCCGCTGGGCATGGCGGTGCTGACCATTTCCGACACCCGCAGCCTTGAAACCGACACCTCGGGCACGCTGCTGTGCGAGCGGTTGCAAGAGGCCGGGCACCACCTGCACGACCGCGCCATCGTGCGTGACGAGATCGCCGAGATCCGCGCGCAATTGCAGGCGTGGCTGGCACGGCCCGAGATCGAGATCATCCTCACCACCGGCGGCACCGGCTTTTCCCCGCGTGACAATACGCCCGAAGCCGTCAAGCCGCTGCTGCGGCGCGAGATGGACGGGTTTTCCATCGCCTTTCACCAGAAAAGCCTCGCCAGCGTCGGGGTCGCCTCGATGCAGTCCCGGGCCTTTGCCGGGCAGGCGGGCGATGCCTTCATCCTCTGCGTGCCGGGATCGACCGGCGCGTGCCGCGATGCGTGGGACGGGCTGCTGGAGCTGGAGTTCGACAGCCGCCACAAGCCGTGCTCGATTGCAGGCGCGCTGCCGCGCCTCAGGGATGTGTGTGCGTGACCAGTTTCGACGAGGCTCTGGCACTGCTTGAAGCCTCGGCCGCGCCTTTGCTGGCAGAGGACGTGCCGCTGGCCGGAGCAGCCGGGCGGGTGCTGGCAGAACCGCTCACCGCCCGCAGCGATGGCCCGCGTGTCGCGGTCGCCGCGATGGATGGCTATGCGGTGCTGGACGCAGGCACCCGGCCCGGAGAGGCGCTGAAGGTGATCGGCGAAGCGCGTGCCGGGGCCGCCTTTCCCGGCACGCTTGGCGCAGGCGAGGCGGTGCGGATCTTCACCGGCGCGCCCCTGCCCGCCGGCGCGGATCGCTGCATCATGCAGGAATATGCCACCCGCAAGGGCAAGAATGTGCGGTTTGCCGAAGGTTACGGCCCCGGCTGGCACGTGCGCGCGGCGGCCAGCGATTTCGCCGCCGGAGCAGTGCTGCTGGAGGCCGGAACGCGGCTCACTGCCCGGGCAATGATTGCAGCGGCGGCGGCAGACCGGGCGTGCATTGCCGTGGCGCGGCGGCCACGGGCGGCGATCATTGCCACCGGCGATGAACTGGCAGCTCCTGGCGAAGCGCATCTGGCTGCCGACACCATCCCCGAAAGCGTGGGATTCGGCGTGGCGGCGATGGCGGAACAGGCCGGGGCGCAGATCGTGCGGCAGGCGATCGGCGGAGACAGCCTGCCCGAATTGGAACAACTTGCCGGGGCCGCCCTTGCGCAGGCCGATCTGGTGATTGTCACCGGCGGCGCTTCGGTTGGGGAGCACGACTTTGCCAAGCCTATGTTTGCAAGCCACGGCCTTCATCTGGTGTTCTCCAAGGTCGCGATCAAGCCCGGAAAGCCGGTGTGGATGGGCCGGGCCGGGGGCACACTGGTGCTGGGCCTGCCGGGCAATCCGACTTCGGCGATGGTGACGGCGCGGTTGTTTCTGCTGCCCTTGCTCGCCGCGCTGCAGGGCCAGACCACCCGCGATGTGCTGCGCTGGCGGCGCCTGCCGCTGGCCGCGCCGCTGGCGGAAAACGGCCCGCGCGAGACTTTTGTGCGCGCAGAGTGGAAGGAGGACGGCCTCACCCCGATCAGCAATCAGGATAGCGGCGCGCAGGCTGCCTTAGCCAAGGCTGACTGGCTGATCCGTCGCTCGCCGAACGCCCCTGCCGCCGCCGCCGGTGGGCTGGTCAGCGCGCTGGTGTTCGAGCCGCGGTGCTGAGATGCGCCTCAGCCTCGGCCAGCGCGGCAGAATCATTGATATTGGCGAAGGGATCAAGCGCGCCGGTCTCAGCCCATTCCACATGCACCACGCCTTGCGCCGTAGCAAAGCGCCACAGCGAGGCGGCGCCTTGCGCGATGTAATCGGCCAACGCCGTCTGATCCACGCGCCACAGCGCGGCGAGTGGCTGGTATTTACCCCGGCTGACCGGCATGGCGACCTTGTGCCCGTCCAGCGCCGCACCGAGCCGGGTAGCAAGATCGTGCGGCAGGAAGGGCTGGTCGCAGCCGATCAGCAGCACCTCGGGCCGGCCCTGCGCGGCGGCAAAGGCAAAGGCGCTGGCGAGCGCGCTGATCGGCCCGCGCCCCGGCGCAGCGTCGCACAGCAGCGGCAGGCTGCCCGCCTCGATCTGGCCCGCCTCGCGAACTGCTACAGCCACGCAATCCGACTGCGCCGCAGCGTTCTCGATGGCATGGGCCAGCAGCGGTCGCCCGCCGAGCAACCGCACGGGCTTGTTCCCGCCGATCCGCTGACCTTCCCCTCCGGCGGCGATCACGATGGCGGGGGGACTAGGATCATCCGGGCGTGTCATGGCTCTGTGGTCAGTAGCATAAAGGGCGCTTCGGCGATAGGCCGAATGGCGATCTTGCCAGATGTCGTCGCCGGAAACGGTCGCCCGATAAAATAGGCATTCAATATACTTCTTATTACCGCTAAGCTGGCGCAAAGGAGACCGGACATGACCGCCGCCACGACCACCATGGAGCGCCACCGCGCCTGGCGCGGCCCGGCGGTGCTGAGTTTCGGGTTCCGGCCGTTCTTTCTGCTGGGCGCGCTGTGGGCGGCGCTGGCGATGGCTCTGTGGGTAGCGATGCTGACGGGCAAGCTCGCACTGCCGACCACCTTCGATCCGGTGACATGGCACGCACACGAGTTCCTGTTCGGCTACCTCGGTGCGATCATTGCCGGGTTCCTGCTGACCGCCGTCCCCAACTGGACCGGGCGCTTGCCTGTGACGGGCTGGCCACTCGCCGGGCTGACGGCAGCCTGGCTGGCCGGGCGGCTGGCGGTGACGTTCTCTCAGGGATTGCCGCGATTGGCCGTCGCGGTGATCGATCTTGCGCTGGTTGCGGCGCTGGCGGTGCTGCTCGGGCGCGAGATCGTGGTCGGCAGGAACTGGCGCAATCTGCCCGTCGTCGGCCTGCTGGTGCTGTTCGGCTGCGCCAATGCGCTGTTCCACTGGGAGGCGGCGCGCGGGGGCTATGCGGCGCAAGGCATGGGCCTGCGGCTCGGTCTTGGCGCGGTATTGATGATGATCGCAGTGATCGGCGGGCGGATCGTGCCGTCGTTCACCCGCAACTGGCTGACCAAGCAGGGCGCTGGCCGCCTGCCTGTGCCGCCGATGCAGCGGTTTGATCTGGCTGCGCTTGGCCTGCTGCTGGCAGCGCTGCTGGCATGGGTGGCCGCGCCGCTTGCGCCGCTCACCGGCATGGCGTTGGGGCTGGCGGGGCTGGTCCATCTGGCACGTATGGCGCGCTGGGCGGGGGACCGCACCTTGGGCGAACCGCTCGTGCTGGTGCTGCACCTTGGCTATGTGTTTGTGCCGCTGGGCGCGCTGGCGGGGGCGGTGGAAATCCTCGGGCCCGGATGGCTTGGCGCAGGCTCGGCGCAGCATCTGTGGATGGCAGGCGCGCTCGGGCTGATGACGCTGGCGGTGATGACCCGCGCAACATTGGGCCATACGGGCCGAGCGCTAACGGCCGGGCGCGGGACGGTGGCGATCTATGCGGCGGTGATCTGCGCTGCGCTGGCGCGGATTGGGGCGGGCGCATGGCCCGAGGCGGCAAGCCCGCTCCACAGCCTGTCAGGCGCGAGTTGGATCGCGGCTTTCGCCGGGTTCGCCGCGCTCTACGGCCCGATGCTGCTGCGCCCGCGTCGGGCGGCGGGTTGAGCCATGGGCTGGCCCGAATTTGCCGCCGCGCTCGGCGTGTTCCTGGTCTCGCACGCTGTTCCGGTGCGCCCCCCGGTCAAGCCGTGGCTAGTCGGGCTGCTTGGCCAGCGAGGTTTCACACTCGGCTATTCGCTGCTGTCGCTTGCGGTGCTGGCCTGGTTGATTGCGGCGGCTGGCCGGGCGCCGTTTGTCATGCTGTGGGCATGGAAGCCGTGGCACAACCATCTGGTGCTGGCGGTAATGGCCGTGGTCTGCCTGATCCTTGCTCTGGCGATCGGACGGCCCAATCCCTTTTCCTTTGGCGGGACGAACAATGCCGCTTTCGACCCAGCTCGGCCCGGCATCGTCGGGTGGATTCGCCACCCCTTGCTGGCCGCGCTTGCGCTGTGGGCGGGGGCGCATGCCTTCGCTAACGGGACACTTGCCCATGTCCTCATGTTCGGCATCTTCGCCGCCTTCGCGCTGGTGGGAGGACCGTTGATCGACCGTCGCCGTCAGCGCGACATGGGGCCCGAGTGGCAGCGGTTGCACCGTCTGATCGTGCGGCCCGGCGCGGGGGCGGTGATGTTCGGACAGCCGCTGCGTCTGGTAGCGGCCGGGGCGCTTTACCTTGTCCTAATTCTGATCCATCCGCTGTTGTTCGGGGTCAGTCCGATCCTGTGATCCGAAACGTGCCCTGAACTTGCGAATGAGCGGGGGGTTGCTTACGCGCTGCTCACCCGCAAAGAATTTCTATCGGCTTTGTCCGGCGCGCGATCGTGGGGGCGTTTGCGGGAGGGGGCGGAATCCTACGCTAAGGATTTTGGCCAGCGAT
>ERZ1292644.461-Hain-H14-01um-R2-461-length-28185-cov-11_pt1 | contig 28185 bp, 35 predicted proteins | sample MGYA00564402_ERZ1292644 | MGnify/ENA primary metagenome ERZ1292644 (study PRJEB36523, sample SAMEA6512644) | groundwater metagenome | collected 2019-01-09 | study: AquaDiva: Metagenomics assemblies of 32 groundwater samples
ACGCGCGCGCACGGCGTGTCGCGGTTTGGGCGCTTCGGAACTGTCTACTTTCCATGCACATCGCCCTTGACGCGCGCGGCTTCGCGTGCTACGCGCGCCCCATGTCCTCGTCGACCAAGAGCCGTTCCCGCGTGGCGGCCGAAGCCGCACCGGACTACCACGTCGAGCCCGGCGACCCCGCGGCGACCGGGACATGCCTCGCGCCGGAGTGCGGGCGTCCGTTCCGCGCCTCGCCGTCGGCCGCGCGCGGCCAGACGACGCAGCGGTACGGCTCCGGGGCCTGCAGGTACGCCGCGCTCCTCGCGCGCGTCCGCGCGCTCCGCGCCGCGATCCCGCCGCTCTGATTCGCGCCGGGTCACGGCGTGATCTTGGAGCCGCGCGCGCCGCCGGCCCGCATCGAGGCGCGTGGCCGCGGCGGCAATCCGCTCCGGGTCCACGCACGTGTCGCACTCCGCGGTCCGCGTCGTCGCCCCTCCCCGCAGCACCGCGACGATGAACCGCCGGGTCGGCCGGCCGCACTCGCACGTCGCCGCACCGAACCGCGAGCGGTAGACCATCGTCGCCGCCGGGGCGCGCGGGGTCACGTCGCGCACGCGAGCGCCTCGCACCGCACGCAAAGTGCCCCGTCCACGTAGAGCGTATCGGCCCCGCACGCCGGGCACGCCGGGCCGTCGAGGATGCGGCGGTCTCCGGTCACGTAGCGGAAGGCGGCGCAGCGGACTTCGCGGGCGGGCGCGGCGACACCGCAGACATCGCAGGACTCAGGCCGGTCGTGAACAGGCATCATGAGTTATCCTCCCGCGCCGCTCGCTTCGGCGGCGCCTCCGGCACGACGCTGTGCGCGCCGCCGCGGACGACGACGAGGTGGTCGAGGACACGGACGCGGAGCAACCGGCCGGCGGCACGGAGGCAGGTCGTCAGTTCCTCGTCCTCCGCCGACGGCGTCGGGTCTCCGCTCGGATGGTTGTGGACGAACACGACGCCTGACGCGCGCTCGCGCACAACCGGAGCGAACGCCGCGGCCGGCGTGACGGGGCAGCGCGCCACGTCGCCGCGCGCGCCCCGCGCCTCGCGCACCGCCGCCGCCACTTCGTCCACAATCGCCTGCATCCGTGCGTCCATGATCCACCTCGTGCGACTCCACGTCGCGTCGTTGGTGCCCCTCCCCGCTGCGACGCGGGGCCGCTCCGCGCGCAGCGCGGACGGCGGGGCTGCGCGCTACGCGCCGTGCGCCGCGCGGCGTGCCGCCGCAAATTTCTTGCGTCCCCGCGTTGTCTGCGCGCCAGTTTCCGCGCGACCGGCGCGAGCCGGGTCCACGTGGCGGGCTCGCGGTACTCCACGCGCGCGGCCGGCTCGCCGCGCACCGATACGTGGTGCCACTCGCCGTCGCACGACGAGCAGTCGCCGCCGGTTGCGCAGGTGCTGTCGCACGCGCCCGCCGCCTCGTTGAGCGCGCGCCACGGGCGTACGCCGAGTCGCCGCGCAGCGTCGAGCGCGGATTCGAGTCCGCGCGCCGCGGCCGCGTAGGCCCCGGATGAGCGGTCGCCGTGCGAAGCGTACCGATGTCGCGGCCGAATCCTCACGTTACCTCGCGCGGGCGAGGGTGGCGCGGCCCGCCTCCGTGATCGTGTATGCGTCGTCCTGCTCGCGGCGAATCCAGCCGCGCCGCTCGCACGCGTCGAACGCGCGCGTGCTGTTTCGCAGACCGAATCCGCCCGAGAACTCGCGCAGCGCGTCGCCCGGCTCACCGCCGAGCACGGCGGCGAGAACGCGGCGTTGCGCTTCTGTTGTGCCCGTCGTTTTCATGCTCACCGCGCTGCTCCTCGCGGCTCCCGCCGCTCGTTGGCGCCCCTTCCCGCTCGACGCGGGTGCCGCGGTCCGTGGACCCGGCGGGGCTGAGTCGCTAGCCGCGCTCTGCGGCTTTGACCGCCGCCCGCGCCGCGCGAAGTGCCGCGCTCGGCGGCATGCCGAGCGCTGCCGTCTCCTCCTCGGCCGCGGCAAGCGCGGACCGGGCCGCGTGCTTCCACGCCCGCGTTCGGGCGCGAGCGTTGACCGCCTCGTCGGCGGGCCGGCACTCGACCCGCCGCCACCGGAACTCGTACCCGCCGTCCGAGAACGCGGCGGCGTCGAGCACGGCCCCCGCGGGGAGCCGCGCCGGCACATCCTCGCCGTCCATGCCGGGGCGCACCAGCGCTCCGATGTAGAGCACGTCGCCCGTGCCGAGGGTGACGGCGATCCGCCGCTCCGCAACGGCGGAGCCCAGGAGCGTCGTGAACGCAGCGGCCGTCGCGGCGTGCCCGACACAAGACTCGGCGCCCGCCGCGAGCGCGGAGCGCACCTCGCCCGCGCTCGCGGGCTCGACAACGATGCTGCACCGGGCGGGGAGCATCCCCGCGGCGAGTGCGTTTCCGACCCACGTTTCCATGCTTTTCTCCTTCACCATGCCGCGCGGCGCGCGTCAGCGCGCCGGCGGGGCTTCGCGCTACTCGCTACGCGCCGTGCGGCGTGCGTCGTTCCAGATCGAAAGCGCCGCAATCGCAACCGTCACGCATCCGCGAATCTCCGCCGCGTCGGCCGCGCGCGTGTTCACATCAACCTGCTCCGCGCGGTCAGCAAGACCAAGAGCGTACTTCAAATTTGCAACCGCGACGTCGCACTTCATGAGGTATGCCAGCGCAAGCACCCGCTCGGCCATCAACCGTTGGTTCGTGTCCATCTTCAGCACCTCCCGTCGCACCACTGCGACACTTCTTCTCGTTGGTGCCCCATCCCCGCTCGACGCGGGAGCCGCGCGCGCGTCAGCGCGCCGGCGGGGCTGTGTCGCTACTCGCGCGAGTCGTCGTCCTGGTCCGCCGTTTCGTCCGCGGTCTCGTCCGCGAGCGTCGCGACCGCGTCCGCGAGCGCGCCCACGTTGCCGAGCCGCCACGGAGCGAACTCGGCGGGGGTCTCGACGCGGAACGCGACCTGTTCCGCGTCGGACTCGATCACGACGTAGTGCACGTACACGCCGTCGCCGCCGCGCGGCGGGGTGTCGGATTCCGCGCGGACCACGAACTCGCCCACGACGCCGGCCGCGCGGTCGCCGCGGTCGTCGGTGTCGAACCGCGCCTCGACCGCCGCGCGGATCGCGCGCAGTCCCGACTCGCGAACGAGGTGCGGCACGTCCGCGAGCGTCTCGGCCATGCCGGTGGCGTCGAGCGCGGTCAGCGCGGACACGAAGTCCGCCGCGGCTTCGACCTCGATCTTCGACGCGGCGTCGCTCCACGCCGCGAGGCGTGCGCTCCACCGCTCCGCCGCTTCGTCGCACGCGAGCGCGACAGCGCGGTCACACGCGTCGTCGAAATCGTCCGCCACGTCGTCCGCGTCCGCGTCGAGTCCCGCGGCTTCGATGATCCCGGCGCGCCCGCCCGCCACGGCTTCGCGCTCGTACTCCGCGAGCGCGGCCGGGACGCCGTGATCGCACGACGCTTCAAAGTGAGAGTCGCACGCCTCGCGCGCGAACTCGCGCACTGCTTCTTCGTTGATCGTCGTCATCTTCTCACCTCCCGCGGCCCCGCGGCCGCCTCCGCTGTTCGTCGCGTCCATGCCGGGGGGTAATTGCTAGCGGCGTGCCACCCACGGATCATTTTGCGCGGCGCGGAAAAATAGCGCGTTGACGCGGCCATACGATTGCGCGCGGTCGTGGTGGGGCAGTCCGCGCGGCGGGGTAAGTGACGATAATCGTCCGTCGAGTGACGAAAATCGTACGTTGTGCGGAAAGCATAATGGTTGCGCGCACTTACAGCGGACGATTTACGGCACACGGCCGACGAAAAATGTGCCGCTGGAAAGCCGCGGCACGGCGCGTAGTTACGCCGTTGCTGCGGACTTCGGCGGGCGACCGCGGGGGAGGCGGCGCGGCGGCGGCGCATCGTCCGGTATCGTCCAGGCCCGGCGGCCCGCGACCTCGACGACCGCGCCCGGCACGCGGCCGAGCGCGAGAAGGCGCCGCGCTTCGCGGACTTGCAGCGACACGCCCTGTTCGTCGCGCCACCGCGCGAGTGCCACCACGAGAGTCATCGGCCGGACGAGAATGCGAACGGCGTGCCGCGTCACGGCCAGATCACGACATCGAGACGGGCTTTGCCGCGGTAGCGCGCGCAGACCTCGTACCCCTCGCGCGCGCCGTCGTCGTTCGTGTTCCCCTCACACGTATGTATCACCTCGCCGTCGTCGGAGAGGACGAGCCCGGTGTGCGTCCAGTCGCCCGGCGCGGCGCCGCGGACGAGGAACAGGGAGCCCGGCGGGACGTGCGACGCCGACTTCGCGTCGGTGAGGAGCCCCGCATCCCGCGCGCGCGTCGCGAGTTCGTCGCACGACCACGACCACCGGATCGGGAGCGCGCGGCCGACGTGCGCGAAGGCGCGCGTGAGGAGGTGGCAGGCGAAGCCCGCGCACCACGCAAACGCGGCGCCCTCGTTGCCTCCCATATAGTGCCGCACCCACGGGCCGCGGTTCTGGCCGCCGACCTCTCGCGGATGTTGCGCGAGGTGCTGCTTCGCGAGTTCGACCGCCGCGACCCCGACGTCCTCGATGAACGGGGGGAGGGGCGCGTCGGCGAGCGCGAGCGGCATCGTGAGGTGGAGCCACGTGCGCGAGTCGACCTCGCCGGTCGTCGGGAGCGCGGCGGCGCGCTGGTATGCGGTGACCGCGCGGCGGGTCGCGGGGCCGAACGCGCCGTCGATGACGACCGCGTGACCGCGAAGCGATAGCCACTCTTGCGTGGGGCGCGTATCGGCCGGCGGCGAGCCGGCGCGGATCGGGAAGTTCACGACCTCGGCCCTCTCCCGACCGGGTCGCGCGTCCGCGGGGGGCGGGCGGCGGGTCGGCGTTGACGCGCGGAGCGCCGCGCGAGGATGTCGGCGGCGAGAGCAGCGGGCGCATGCTTGCTCGGGCAGGAACACGCCGGGTCGTCGGCGCCGCGGCACTCGGCGCGCCCGCACGGGGGCGAGCGGCGGACGATGACTCTCGCGGCGAGGGGCACGGGGGAGGTCAGTCGCAGTCGCCGGGCGCGATGCCGACGACCGGCCACCCGGGCCGACACGGATCGCGCGCGACGGCGTATGTGCAGCCGCCCGCCGTCGACACGATGTCGATGTGCGAGCAGTTCGCGACGTCGACCGCGGGCTCGGGGTAGACGGCGGGCTCCGCCTCGACGGCGGGGCGGAGCAGCGCGCAGCCGGACGCGAGGAGCGCGAGGAACACGACGTAGACCTTCACGACCGCGGCTCCTCTCGCACGGTCGTCGCGCCCGGCCCGCCCTCTGCGACCGTCGTCAGCCCCGGCATCTTCGTCCGCGCGGCGACGACCTCGGTTCCGTGTCGCACGGCGTCGTTGAGCCACGACGCGGCGGCGGCGGTCGAGAGCCCGATCTTCGCGCCGGCGAGGAGCGCGGGACCGAGCGCGAGGCCGCCCGCGACCGACGCCGCGGTCCCGGCGACGACCGCGAACAGCGCGATCCCGACGAACGCGACGAACCGCCGCGTCGTTCCGACCTTCGATGCGATCCAGTCCTCGCCGCGTTCGACCGCGCTCGTCACGACCGACCCGACGATGGGCGTGCCGCGGATGCGGAGGTCGCCGCGGAGCGCGGCGACCAGGAACCAGAACACCGCAGCGAGCGCGGCGGCTGTACCGTTGCCGCCGGAGAGCGCGACGACGAGGGCGGCGAGGTCCGCTGGCTGCGACACGACCGGAGCCGCGGCGACGACCGCCGCGACGTCGGCCGCGTACGCGAACCGCGCGAAGAGCGCGACGACGACAAGCGCCGTCGCGACGCATGCCGCGATACGGAGGACGGAGTCGGCGGCGGTCCAGCGGGCGGGGCGGTCGGTCGGCATGGTGCACCTCACGTTGCGGTTGTATCGCCGCGCGCGGGCGCGGACGACATGGTCCGCGGCGACTCGGGCACGGACGGCGGGGGAGGAGCGGAGACGACGGCCGCGGAGACGACGGCGTCCTCGACGCCCCATTCGGTCACGAAGAGCACCGTGTCACCGTGCGTGTCGAGGACCCGGCCGCGCGACATCACCACGTCCCCGACCGCGACCTCGCGGCCGTTCGCGTCACGAGGCATGGTCAGCCGTCGGTGCCGGGGCGGGACCGGGCGTGGCCGGGCGCCGGGGCGGAGACGAGTTCGACGCTCGCCGACGCGACGACGAGCGGGATGCACCCGGGCGACTCGGCGACGGGGATGCAGATCACGTTGCGTTCGACGCCGGCGTGGAATCCCATCACGCGACAGCGGATGACGACCTCCGCGCCTTCGACGACCTCGGCCCCGCTCTTGTCCTGCGGCATGATGACTACCTCCTTGTGTGGCATCGTACGCGCGCGCGCGTGGCGGCGCAATCGCTACTCGCCCGTCTCGCCCGTCTCGCCCGGCGCGACGCTCTCCACGTCCATCATGCACGCGCGGTACAGTGCCGCGGCGTCGACGAGCGCGCGGTCGATGCGCGACGCAACTTCGCCGGGCGGGACCCCGGCCCGCGCGGCGGAGAGCGCGAGCGAGCGGCCGGTGAGTGCGTACGTTCGTGCGAGGCCGAAGCACTCGGATTCCGTCGGCAGGGCGGCAAGCGCGATCTCGATGTCACCTCGCGGTGCGAAGTCGTCGTCGACCGCTCCCGTGTCTCCGAGCCCTGGCCCGTCCGGGCGCGCGCCACCGTCCACGCACGCGGAGAGCGTCGCGCCGATGATGACCGTTGCTGCGACTACACACATCGTTCTCATGCGATCCTCCTACCCGGGCGGGATGTCGGACACCGCAAGGTCCGACTCGACGACGGAGAAGTTCAAGAGCGTGAGCGTGCCGTTGAGGATAGCCGCGTTCGCGTTGATCCGCACCTCGACGCGTATCTCCTCGTCACCGTTCATGCGTGTAGTCGGCCCGAGGACGTAGTAGACGACGCCCGCGCCGCCGACGATGCTCTGCGTCGTCGTGATTGTACCACCGCTCCACACCGCTTGAATGTCCACGGTGCCCGTCCCGAGCCCCGTCTGTCCCGCGGAGATCATGTACCGGAGCCGAACGCCGTCCGCGGCGTTCGCGCGGGCGTGCCCGAGACGTACGAGGTAGACGAGTTTGAGGACCAGGCCGGTCGTGTCCGTCTCGCTGACACGGTACACGGTCGTCGTCGCGCCGCCCGCACGGCGCCGCTCGACGAAGTCCTCGCCGACGTGCTGGTTGCGCGCGTGCGCGAGAAGCCAGTTCCCGCCCTCGACGAGGTCCTGCGCATCGGGCACGTCCACGACGGCGCCCGCTACGTGCTCCATCAGCCCGCGCTCGGGGAAGGATGCCGGGATCGTGACGGCCATCGTCTACAACTCCGAGAGGCGCACTTCGTAGAGGTGGATCGCGTGGAGGCGGACCTTCGAGATCACCCATTGGATTCCGCCCGTCACGATAGCCATCCCGTCCCGGTAGTATATGTCCACAATCTGTTCCCGCGTACCCGACGTGTCCGGCGTGATCGTCGCGAAGGCGATCATCGGGACGCGCATCGCGAGGTCCGGCTCGCGCTCGTTCGCCGCCTGCCGCCCCCCCATCAAGTCCGGGACCGTTGGCCCGATTGAACGAACGATCTCCGTGCCCGTCGTGATGAGAACGGGGGGATTCGCGACCGTGTACGTATACATCTGGACGGCCGACACGAACGGGCTTCCTTGGAGCGACCCCGGGTAGTTCGAACGCGGGTCAAGCCACGCAGAGGACGTTATGTATAGTTCACACCGCAGATTCGTCACCCCGCGGCGCATCTCGACGAGCGTGCGGTAGACGAGTTGTTGCGTCGTGTCGTCGGTCTCAATGTCCACCGGCGTCGCGAACATCTCGGCGGCGTAGGTGCGAACGCGGTCACAGTAGAGTCGCTGCATCGCGGCGTGCAACGCGCGTTCGGACGCGGCCGTGAACGGCTGCTCCGACATGTACGGCGCGCCGGCGAGCCCGGCGTTCGCTCCGTCCGGTCGCGCGATGCTCATAGACCCGTCGCCTCACTCGTCGGGGCGTGCTCGTAGATCGAAACGCTCTGGAGTTCCAACCGCGTCGATTGCCGCAACTGCCACACATCGGTCGCAACGCGCCAGATGCCGCGAACGGGCGGCGTCAACTCGATGGACGTGGCGGGCGCGCCCGTCGTGAAGAGCCCGACGGGGCGCAGGACCGGGCCACGGTAGAGCGTAAGCGCCGCGTCGCGGACAGCGATGTAGTGGTTCGATGACCCGGGGACGACGTTCGACCAGTCGGCCGCGATGGCCGCGAGGACGATGGTGTTCTCGTACTCCTGGAGCCCCGTGATCGTGCCCGACGAGTTGCCGAGGTTGTCGGTCGTCGTGCCGTTGTCGTTGCCCCACACGTATAGGGATATCTCGTCTTCGCCGCCCGGGTCGAGCGGGACGAGCCAATAGCCGGAGGTCGGGTATCGCTTGAAGGTGCCGTCGCCGGTCAAGTCCACGTTTGCGGCAGTCGCGGGGTCCGCGTTCAACGGCCGCGCCTTCGACGCGAACTGAATGCGGACGACCTTGGTATTCGCGATGAGGCCGCGGATCGCGACCGCGGCAAATCGGATGCCGGGCGTCTTGTGGACACGCCAGATCGGCGGGCGCACCCATTGCGACACGGCGCCGAGTCCGACGAGCGTGGTCGTTGAAGACGTCATCGGGAACGCCTGGCAGACGAGGCGGCGACCCTGCCCGTAGACCTTCGTCATGTTGCGGGCGAGCGTGACGCGGGCGTGAGCGGAGTAGAAGCGTCCGTCCGCCGTCGCGACCGAGTCGAGTCCCACGTACTCGCTCGGCATCTCCTTCCCGGCCGCTCCGCTCACCGTGTCACCTCACGCACCGTACACATACGGCGCGTCGCTCGTCGCGCCCGGTCCGCCGCCCGACGCATCCGAAAGTGCAACGTACTTCTTCTGCTGTGTCGTCGTCGACCCATCGTACGGCGCGAACTCGATGATGTCCCCGTCGTTGATCGCGATGTCCGCTCCGCCGCTCTTGAACGCAGGCGTGATCGTGATGCGGTCCGGCCCGGTCGCGACCGATACCACGGTCGGGGTGTTGTCGTCGCGGCGGACTCCGATCCTCGACGTGAGCATGACGCGGGCGGAGGCGAGGTCGGCGAACGCGAGGACGTCGGGAGTCGGGTGAAGCGGCCCGTCGCCGGGCACGGTGTCAGTGTAGTAGTTGGCGCCGACGTCGATGGCCGTCGTGCCGGCGACCTCCGCGGCGCACCGGAGCGACGGCGAGACGTGCGCCGTGTTGCGCGTCGGCGCCATGAGCAATTCGACCTCGACCTTTGCGTCACCGAACCTAAACTGCTTCGACAGGAGTTGGGCCGTGAGCACGGACACGCCGCGTCCGCCCGACGTGTTCGGCATGGACCCGTCGGTGAGCGACACGTACGAGCCCACGTCGAGGCGGTGCTTGCTCCAGAAGAGTCGCCCGGTCCACCGGCGGAACAGCACCGAATCCGCGATGCGGAGAACGAGTCGGTCTACGACGTTCCCAATCCCCGCGGTGCCGATGACTCCGCCGAACTTGACGTCGACCTCCTGCGTTTCCTCCGGGTACTGCTCCTGCCGCTCCGGCGCCTGAACGTATAGTCGTTCTTTGCCTTCTGCACCATACGTGAGATTTACTGCGGCGAGCACCTGCTCTTCGCCAAGCGTCGCCGCGCTCTCGCCTTCGTTGTGGTCGGCGGTCGTGATCGTATCCGCGACCGGTTGGAGCGGGTAGAAGACGCCCAGGCGCGCGACCGAAATGCGGCCGTCGGACAGGATGCAGGTCGCGGCGCCGGCCATGCGCAGAACGTAGTCCTCCGCGAATGCACGGACGTTGATCGGCTTGCCGTCGTGGCCGAACACGTACGAAGGGATCGCGATGTCCGCGATGACTCCGTCCGCGGCGAGCGCCTCCCACGCGTCGAGGTCGATGCCGGCGACGGGGATGCCGAGTCCCATGCGCGCGGGGAGCACGTCGTAGTTCGTGCGGCCTGCGGTGACGTTCGTCCCGGCGCCCGTCGAGAGGATGAGGCAGAGGAGGATCTTGACCGGGTTCGCAGTCGGCGTCGCGCTCCCGCCGTTCGGGATCGGAGCGAACCACGCAAGCGAGTTGCCGAGTCCGTCGATGACGGTGGGGTCGCATGGGTACACCTCGCGACACGAACGACCGGCAAGTCCAATCGGGATGATAAGCCCGCCAGAGAGAAGCACCGGATCGAACTCGATGACATTCTCGCCACGATAGTACGCGGTGAATGGGATGACGCCGATGTCGTCGAACGATAGGTGCGTGACACCGGAGACAGGCAGGTCCGCGGGCGACGGCACGCCGTCGCCGATCACCTGGACGCGGAGCGGGCGCCCGTCCGCGACCACGATCCCGTGGAACTGCGAGCGGCTCACGGAGCGCGCGAGGCGCCGCATGTTGTCGCGGCAATGGAGCGAGTACCCGACGCCACGCGACGACTCCCCGATTCGGTCGAGCACGAACTCGTCAATCTGCGTCTCCTCGCCCGCCGTCTCGCCGACGTAGTTGGCGTGCAACGTCACAGCGCGCCCGCGCCAGAACGGCGGGGCGAGGTAGATGCCGTCGGCGTGGGACGCGCCGGTCGCGGCGACTGTCTGTTCGTGGACCGCCGCCGTCGAAGCGAACATGCCGCGGGCCTCGACGGTGATCGCGCCGGCGCCGATGCCGCCCGCCGCGATCCGCATCGTCTCACGCCCGAGGTAGATCACGTCGCCCGCAGCAAGCCCGCCCGTGGCCGTGACGTTGAAGGTGAGGGCGGCGGCGTTCAACGTCGCCTGGTTCAACCGCGAAATCGCAGACGGCACGAATGAGAAGAGCGACGTGAGCGCGTTGTTTCCCCTCCCGGCGCGCTCCATGTTGACGTCGAGGAGCGGCAACTCGGGAACCGCCATGTCCGTGCGGTAGGTCAGCGGATCGATCCGCTGTCCTGTCCCGCCCATGCCGTCAAGGTCCAACGCCGCGACGAAGTTCCCCGCCGAGTCGTAGTCGGGGCGGAGCGTCGAGAGCGAGAGTTGTGCCGTGCTCCCGCCCGCGACGCCCTCCGCGACGAACGACGGGATGCCCTCGATGCGAATGAAGAAGAAGGGGCGCGCGGAGACGGATGCTGTTTGTGTGGCGTAACTCATGCGTGCCTATGGCACTACGTACCCTTCGAGGCGGAGGGCGACGCGCCAGAACTCGACGGTCGGGAACATGAAGTCGGCGACGGCGGAGAACGACTCCATGTCGGCCTGGTCGCGGAGCGTCGCGAGGAACGCGGCGGCGGAGAGGTACATACCTACGTATGACATGTTCGGGAAGTAGTAGACGCGCCCGCCCTGCGAGAGGTGATCCCACAACTGCTCGAAGTCGCGATTGAGGTCCGCGCCCGTCGCCGCCGCCGTGAGGATGTCGGTACGCGACAGGAAGTCGAACCGCACGTCTCGGGATATCTTGGTTGCGAACCGATACGTACGGCGTACGCCGCTCGTGGCGCGGTGCGTCGCGACCTCGGCCGCCGGCCGCGACAACCGGTCTTCGGCGAACACGTCGCGCGGATACCACCCGCGCGTGTGCTGCGCCTGTGCGTACGCATACTGCCCGGCGCCGCCGGACGCCACGTCCGCCCCGGCCGTGAACCCGAGGAGCGTCTCGTCGAACGTGTGCGCCTGCGTCCACCGCCACTCGAATGTCCCAACCGAGTCGGTCGCACGGATGCGTCCGTACTCTGCGGCCGACGGTGTGTGGTTGATGGTCACGAGTTGGATGCCGGCGCCGCTCGCAGCGTTGATGGCCGTCTCGATGGCGCGGATCAGGTCGACCCCGACTTGCGGGTCCGCAGCGTCGAGCGCGAGGAGCGCGTAGACCGACGCGGGGGCGGCGATGGTCGCCAAGTAGTCCACCCCCGACACCCTGAACGGGATCGTCCCGGTCGGCCCCGATGCGAACGGCCACACGAACTTTGGGTAAGTGTTCGGCATACGTCACGCCGGGGCGGGGCGGGCCTGCGCGCGGTTCGCCGCCGCCATCGCGTCGGACACCGCGCGCGCGGTCTCGTCGCGGGTCAAGAGCGGGTTTCCGCCGAGCGAGACGTTGACGATGGTCGTTGAACCCGCGGCCTGCGAGCGGTCCGAGGGCCGAAACGCGGGGCCGGACGATCCGGCGAACGAAGGCGACGACGCCCCGCGCCCCCTCTGGACCGTCTGCGCCGCGCCGCTCGCGGTCGCCGAAAGCGCGGCGCCGATGGCGACGAGCGCGACGCCGGCCGCGATGGCCGCGAGCGGGTTCGCGATGGCGATCTGCATCGCCTGCGCCGCGATGCCGTACGCGATGAGACCGGAACCAAACTGCTGCAAGAAGTTCCCGAACCCGGCGAGGATGTTCGAGAAGAACGCCTCGAACGGAGAGTCCTTGCCGCGGGCGAGGTCGGCGAAGAGCACGCCGAACGACTCCGCGACCCCGGCGACCGCTCCGGAGACCGCGGAACCGAACTCGTACATGCGCTGCTCGACCCGTCCGAGTTCCACGTCGACAAGCGGGAGCACCTCGCCGAACCGCTCCAACGAGGACTGCGCCGCCGCGACCGTGTCGGCGTATTCCTGCGTCGAGATCGTCCCCGCGGCGAACGCCTGGTCTGCGGCGTCGCGTACCGCGAACGCGAACTGAATCTGCTCCTCGCGCGCGGACCCGGACACGACGCCGAGGTGGTCCATCGCGTTCGAGAGCGCGTCGACGTCGTTCGCGCGAAGCGACCCCGTGAGACCCGCCTCCGGACCCGCGACGAACGATTCCGGTTGGAGCGCCTTCATCGCGTCGGCCGCAGCGGCGGCGCCGCGGGCCATGTCGTGGAACCCGCGGCCCGCTCCTCTCGACGACTTCTCGATGTCTTTGACGACGTGTACCGGCATCGACTCGATGGCGCCTCGTACGGTGGCGGCGGCGGCCGTCGCGACCTCGAACCCTTTGTCCACGCCCTCAATCATGCCACCGATGCGTTCGGACATGTCGAGGAGGGCGTCGCCGACCTCCGCCGCGTCGCGACTGTAGTCGGCGCCGACCGCCTTGCGGAGCGCGACGCCGAGTTCGACGAGACCCTTGACCGCAAGCCCCGCGCCGCCGAACACGGCGGACCCGAGCGCGACGCCCGCCTTCGCCGCCTCTTTCAATACCGCGCCGAAGGCGACAAGCCCATCGACGCCGACGAGGAGCGCCTCGCGCACGAACGCGCGGATCGCGTCGCCGTTCTCGACGATGACCCGCTCGAACGTCTTGAGCGCATCCGCGGTCGCGCCGTACACGCGGGCCATGCCGTCGCCCGCGTTGATCGCGTGGCCGAACGCTTCAACCACGTCTCCGGTATTGTTCCGAATCTCCGCAAGCGCCTGCTTCGTCGGGTCGATGGCGGTCACGAGACCGCCGAACTGGTCCTGGAGCAACCTCATCGCCACGGCGGCCTTCTCGTCCTGCGTCGCCTTGTCGCCGAGCGCGTCGATTGCGCCGCGCAGCCCCGGCACGTACCGACTCAATGCTTGCGTATTCCCTTCCATCGCCTGCGCGACGAGGCGCGAGGTCGAGGCGAGGTCTTGCTCGGTGACGCGCGTCAATCCGATGGCGGCGTCGAGTCCGGCGAACGAACCTTCGAGATCACCCGTTAGCCCGATGAGGCGCGTGAAAGCCGTGCGTGTCTGGTCGTCCGAGAACTCCGTAGTTGATTGTAGTCGTGCCGCCGTGCTCTCGATGCGCTCGCCCCACTCCGACCACGCGCCGCCATTCTGTTCGACGAACGCCTGGAGTCGCCGCACCTGGTCCGCCTCCTCGGCCGCGGCCGACGACGCGCGGAGCGTCGCGTACCCGGCGGCGAGCGCGGCGCCGGTGAACGCGGCAGCGGCAGCGGCGGCCTTCGTCCATACGACATCGACGTCACGGATGCCTCGAGCGGTCGCGGCGAGCGCGGCGCTTGCGCGATCCTCCGCCTCGATGATGAGTTTGAGTCGCTCCTCGTCCACCGACTCACCCGCGACGACCGCCGACGCGCGACCGTCGTCCGTCCGCCTGCCGCTTCCGATCCTCGGCCTCTGCGCGCGCGCGCTGCGCCGCTCCGAACGCCACGGCGTAGACGTTCAGGCCCTCGACGAGGACGGCCGGCTGGTCGAGCAGCCCGCCCTCGTAGGGGAGTATCCCGCGTTCGTACGACGACCACAACCGCAGGACGGTCGCGACCATCGGCGTCGCGTACCGCACCGGGCAGCGGTCGATCTGCTCCGGTCCGAACTGGCGCGGGCGCGCCGGCCGCTCGCAACCGCGCGCCCGACGTTGCGCCGTCGGGCAGGTCTCGCAGTCGAACGACTCGTCCGAGACCGCGGCCCAAGCGGCTATCGTCAGCCCCGGCGGTCGGCTCCGGTCAGTCCGTTCGCGGCGAGTACCCACCGGCCGAGGTCGATGGCGACCGCGAGGAGCGGCCCCGAGAAGGACTCGTCGATGGCGGCTCTCGCGAGGACGCGCCCGCCCGCGCCGTCCGACTCCATCTGCAACGCGACCGGCGCGCCGGTCGCGTCGACCATGCCCTCGACGGCGACGAACGCCACGCGGAACGCCTCGATGTTCGTCGCGGCCATGCGCGTCTCGATGACCGCACGCTGCGTGTCCGCGTCCGCGGGCGACGCGTCGGGCGCGGGCGGCGTCTGCCCCCCCGGGGTTGCACCGACGACGTGCTGGCGGTCGAGGAGCGCCGCCGCTTCGTACGCGCGGAGCGTGCGGAGCGTGAAGCGCGTCGGCGGTTCTCCGGCCGCGAACGTCAGCGCCTTCTCGTCGTCGGCGGTCCGTGGCGACTTCTCGAACCGGTCGCGCGTCGCCTTCGGCGTTGCAGCGATGGCGGGGTCGTGAATCGAGATCACCGAGAACGTGGCCCTCGGGTTTGCCACACGAAGCATAGGTTATGTCCTCTACGCGCCCGCGGGGCTCGCACCGCGACGGGGCGCGTCGTGCGCCGCGACGGGGGCATCCTACTCGCGCGTCACGGAGGCGACAACGGGGGCCACGTCAACCGCCCTTCACGATCCAGAGGATGAGCCCGGCGGCGACCATGACGACGAGCGTGCCCGCCATCGACCCGACGGCGGACACGATAGCAAGACGCACGCGCGTCGAGGACTCGTTTCGCTCGAGGGCGGTCACGCGGTCCTCCAGTTTCGGGAGGTCGGCGGCGCGCGTGAGCGCGGGCGTCCAATCGCGCCGGAGGTCGTGGACGGCGACGCGAAGCCGGTCGACTTCGCCGTCGGTCGCGTCGAGGCGAAGCCCGAACCCGCGTTGACGTTCGTCGACGCGGGCGAGCAACTTCGAATCGTTCGCCGCATCGTCGCCGTCGCCGTCGCCATCTCGCGTTCCCACACGTCGGCCCTCCCGCTACTTCGCCCACCGCCACGCGACGACACCCGCGGACGCGGAGCGAACGCAGAGGCCGCGGGTCACGTGGAGGTTCATGGCGCGAACAGGCCGCCCGTCTCCGATCCGAACACGCCCGGAACAGCGCGCGCCCGCGTCGAACACCTGGACCATCGCGGCGCCGGAGGACGGCATCCACCGCAGGAAGTCGGCGGGGCCGGTCGTGACGTGGACGTACCGCCCCGCGGTGATCTTCGCCGAGAACCACGCGGGGGTCGGCGCCGTCGCCGCGACCGCGACGGGGGCCACGATGACGCCGGGAACGACGAACGGTGCCGCCGCGGCGGCGACCGCCGTCCATAGCACGCACGCGGCGATGACGACGGCGCGCATCACGGGTAACTCGTGACGACGCAGATGCCGCCGGCGCCGGCGCCGCCAGCCCCGGAATTTGACACGGCGTCGCGCCCCGCGCCTCCGCCCCCACCGCCACCGCCGTAGAGCCCGCCGGCGCCGCCCGTCCCCGCGGTCCCCGCGGAATACGACCCGCCCCCGCCGCCGCCACAGCCGCCGATGGGCACGCTCGTCGTGACGTTCGTCGCGTTGCCTCCAACCGTGTCGACCGGGCCGGAGGCGCCGACGGTGCAGTCCGAGTGCGCGCTCGGAGCGCCGCCCGCCCCGCCCGCAGACGAGGCGTTGCCGGACGTGATTCCGCCCCCGGACGCGCCGCCGCCGGTCGCGCGCGCGGTCGTGGTCGCGGTCGGCGAGATGCCTGCGGTCGTACCGCTCGCAGCGCCGATCTGACCGATCAGATCGCCCATTGCCGCTGCCGGCGACGTAACCGTCGTTGTCGTGCCGCCACTCCCCGCGAGCCCTCCCGCTGCCACGACGACCGTTCCGAACGACGATGCGGTGCCGGCGGTGCCCGCGTTCCCGTTCGTCGAATCGACGGTCTGTGCGGCGGCGCCGGCCCCGCCCGACGTCGGAACCGTCACGGCGACGGTCGAGCCAAGCAACGACGCGGCGAACACGCCCCGCGCCCCGCCGCCCCCGCTCGCGCCCGTGCCTGCAGAACGGTTGGAACTGTTCGCGCCTTTCCGGCCAGAGCCCCCGCCGCCGCCCGCGCCGATGCACGTGACCGCGACGACGCGCGCCCATCCGGGCTTCGTCCACGTGCCGTCCGCGGTGAACGTCTGGACGTCGGCCTTGATCTGGCCGTGGATCGCGGGGCCTTCCGCGCGCGCGACGGCCACGCAGAGGACGACGACCGCGGCGACTGCAACCTGCAACATGCGTTCGGTTCGCATCGTCGACTCCTAGTACGACCACTCGGCGCCGCCGAGCGTGACCGACGTGCCCGCGGTGCGGCAGTAGAGCGCGACGGAGCCAACCGGCATGTCGAACGTCTGCCCCGCGCCGACGAGCATCCCGGTCCCGGCGACGACGCCGGTCAACCCGATGGTCGCGTCGACCGTCCCGGTGTTCGTGAACACGAGGCGGTCGCGACCGGCCGTGTTCGGTAGCGCGTCCTCGGTCCCGTCGCACGCGAGCGTGAAGACGGTCGGCGTCACGTATCCTGCGTCCTGCTTGATGACCGTGTTGTTCGTCCCGAGGTTGACGAGCACGCCGTCGGTCGAGGTGCCGGGCGCGCGGTCCCACGTCGCGCCGTCCCAGACCATGCCGAACGCCGCGATGCCGGGCACGGTCGGGTTTGAGAAGTTGTCCGTGAGTGCGGCGCCGGCGGCGAGTTCGGTGTCCGCCGAGACGGTCCCGTCCACAGTGAGCGCCGAATCGCCGTCCCACACGCGCACGCCCCCGGTCGCGTCCACGGAAATCGCGGTGTCGCCGGCCGCGGCCTGCGCTCCGTAGAGCGAGACGCGGAGCGCGTGGTTCGTCGCGTGGTCCTGGTACACGTACTCGACGTTTGTGTCGTCACGGCGAGCGATGAGCGCCGCGGCCACGTTGAGCGCGGTGTTCTCGTCGAACTCGTCGGTCGACGCGGAGAGACCCGACGCCTTGATCTCGCTCGTCGCGGTCGCCGATCCGCGGCCCGTGACGACCGCCTCGACGACTAGTGCGTTCGACGAGCCGTGGACGTTGAGCCCGTTTGCGAGCGCCGCGGTTGTCGGGGCCGTTGCGGGCGTCCCCGTGTCGATGGCGACGAGCGACGCGGCGGCGGCGGCGAGCGTCGCTTCGCTCGCGCGCGTCGAGAGCGCGACGTCGAGCGCCGCGACGATGCTCGACGTGTCCGCGTCGATGGTCGCGAGGTAGCCCTGCGCCACGGTGTCTGACACGTACAGGTCACCGTCCGCGTCCTCGATGAGCGCGGCGTAGTCGCCGGTCGTCCCCGCGGTCGTCGCCTTCACGTCGGAGCGCACGGCGAGGACCTCGACGCCGAAGTCGCCGGTGACGTGCGCAGCGTCCTCGGCGTACCCCGTCAGGCCGCCAGGGAGCGCGAGCACATCGACCTGCAACTCTCCGTTCGTGTCGGTCTTGATCACCTGTACGTTCGCACCGTCGTAGCCGGAGACGACGTAGGTGGTCGCCGGGAGCGCGCCCGCGTCCGCGGCCGTGCCGATGGCGCGCGCGACGTCGACCTTCAACCCGTTCGTCGCGTCGTAGTCGCACGCCTCGACGACCGCGCCCCCGACGTTCGACTGGCACTCAAGCACCGCGCCGACGAACGGAACCGTGGGGGCCGAGACAAGCGTCCCCGTCGCGGCGGCGGCCGTCACGGCGACCGAACCCCACTCCTGGACGTCGACCTCGATGTCGGCCGCGCCCGCGGCGCCGGCGACGGTGAGGTTTCCCGACGCGTCGGCCTTCACGCGGACCACCGTGTTCGTCGGTGACGACGCCCCGGCGACTTGCGCGTCCGTCGGCTGCGCGACGCCCGCAACGCCGGTCGAGCGCGAGATCGCCTCCTGGTAGGTGCGATACGTCTGCGCGTGCGCCACGGCGGGCGCGAACGCGGCGAGCGCGGCGAGGATCGGGGTTGTTCGGCGCATGGTCGTGTCCTCGCGCGGGTCAGTTGAAGGTGAGGGTGAGGTCGCCGTTCGCGGTCGCGGGGTCCGCGGCGAGCACGAACGGAATCTGGAATCGCCGGATGCCGTTTGAGTCCGTGGGCTTCATCCCGGTGAAGACGAGCCGCGCCGCCGCGAGGGTGAACCGGTTGTATTGCGCCACCGAGACGGTCGCGGTGAGCGCGAACGCGGGATGCGGGCGGTCGAGTCCTCCGCCCTGTAACGTGTGCGTCGCGGCGGCCGTGTCGGTCAACGTGTAGGTGTCCGCCTCGAACTCCGGGTCCATCGAGCCCACGACGTTGCGCAGTACCACGACCGCGGCCCGCACGCCGTCGGCCGAGTTGACCGAGTCGGCGTCCATGATCTCGTTCCCGAGGTCGACCTCGACTTTCGATGCGTACAGCGCCCGCGCCCCAACCGTCCACCCGATGCTCCGCACGACCGGCGGGACGATGGACGAGTACGACGATCCGAACGTGCCGAACGTGGCGTCGACGAAGGCGGTCAGGAGCCCACGGATCTCGAACTCGAACTTAGGAATTTTGTGCGCCTCCAGAACGAACCGGCCGGTGCCGACGCATCCGGTGAGACGCAGACGCTTGCCGTCCATGTGGACGTCGATGGCGATGCTCTCGCGCGTCGCCGACGCGGGCGCGTACGTGATCGTCTCCGTCCCGGCGCCGCCCGAGAAGGTCGAGGAGAGCGCGCAGCACCGCAGGAGATGGTCGATCTCGGGGCGGCCAGCGACGGTGTCCGCGTACGCCGCGCCCTTCCCCTTCATCTCGACCGAGCCGGAGAGCGTCGCCATGATCTTGCCGAGTTCCGGTCGGAACGAGCCCAACTGGTCCGAGAGGTACACGCGCGGGAGCGATTCGGTGTCCGGGGTGATCTCAAGGTCCTCGACGAGGACGGCCTTGCCGTTCGCCGTCAGCGCACCGGGCGCGGTCGTCGCGACGGTGCCGTCGTTGTAGGTCGTCTCCATGATGGTCGCCATCATGGTCCGCTTCGAGATGTATGCGTTCGTCGGCATCGTCGTCTCCTGCGTCAGATCGGAGCGATCAGCGGGTAGCGGGTCGCTCGAATCACAAGGTCCGCGGCGTGGCAAAGGATGTTGCCGGCGACCGCGTGCCCGTGCGACCGGGCCTGCGGCGGCTCCGCGATGGAGACCGTCGCGCCGATGGTGAGGTCGGCGCGGAGGGCCTGCATGACCGCCTCGACGAGGTCGCGGAACACGACCTCGGACTTCGGCGTCGCGCCATCCATGACGCCGTGGAATCCGCGGATCACCACGTAGTAGTCGATACGGTGCCGGTAGGACGCGGTGTCGAGGACCGCGTCGTCGGTCCGCTCGATGTAGATGAACCACGCGCGCGACACGACCTGCCCGGCGTAGTCCGACCCGCCGGGGACCGTGTAGGCGAGCGCCGCGCGCGCGGCGGCCTCGTCGTGGAACAATACGTGTCGTTGATGCACGTTGCCGACCGCGGCGACCGTCGCCATGCGGGTTGCGACCGCGGCGATGATGTCTGACGGGTTAGCCACGAAGCACCCGGCGAGCGGCGACGCGGAAGGCGGCGCGGATCAGCGGGAGCGCGGCCTTCACTCCGCCGCGGAAGAACCGGCGCGGCTTCGTCCCACGTCGCGCGATGGCGCGCGCCATCGGCCACGCGACCTCCTGGGCCTCCTCCTCGGTCAACCCCAACACGCGCTGCGCCCACAACGCGATGGGTCCAACCGGTGGCATCCTCGATCCCGCGGTCCGGCCGTACTCCATGACCGGCGCGTACACGAGCGGCGTAGCGACGATGCCGGCCGGGTTGGGGCCGGGGCGTAGCGACGCGACGAAGGACGACCGGAGCGCGCCGGTATTGACCGGGGCCTTCTCGGCGATGCGCCCGCGCGCGAGCGTCGCCGCGGCGAGGAGCGTGTCGCTCATCAGCGACGGCATCCGTTCCCGGGCGCCTTCAAGGCGTGCGAGCAGCCCGGCCGGAATGACGATCCGCATGTCGGCGCCGATCACTGTGACGTCCCCGACCCGAACGGCACGTACGCGTCGAGCGACGGCTGATTCTCATCGTCCGCGATGACCTTGCGGAAGATGCCGGAGCGACGGAGGAGATTCCGCGTGTCGACGAACGCGACGGGCGGCGGGCCTCCATCCTCCGCCATCGACTTCTCGTAGTCCGCCGCGAAGTCCTTGGCGAGCGAGCGGTAGCGGTCGGCCTTCTCGCGGTGCCCGGCCACGTCGACGCCAATCGACGAGTCCGTCTCGCTCGCCGTCGAGGCAGCGAGGATGAGGAGCGCCTTCGCCGCCGTGAGTTTGACGAACGCGGACTCGTCGCCCGCGGGGACCGTAGACGCCGCCGCGCCGTCGAGGTCCTTCACCGCTCGCGGGGCGGTGAACACGATGGAGTAGTTGCTCGACGGCGAGAACTCCGCGACGAACGACCGGATGACGGACGCGCCGTCCGTGCCCGTGACGATGCCCCACTGGTTCCGCGGCAGGTAGACCGGGAAGGCCCGCGTGGTAGGCACCGGGTACTCGATGTTCTCGACCTCGGAGAACCCTTCGACCCACCCGGTCGGGAGCGCGAGGTTGTAGGTGGCGGCGCCGACGGCCGCCGCGGCCGTCGTCAACCGGCGCGGGCGGTCCTGCGAATACCGCTCGACCGCCTGCAACGCCGCTTCGTCGATGCGCGCATTCGTCGTCGAGCCGTTCGTCAGGTGTACGTTCGACTGGCCGATCAGGGCGGCCACTCGGGAACGCACGGTTGCAAGGTCCAGCGCCACGTTTCCTCCGACGCGGGTCCGTCAGAGCCCGTCGGCGCGGACGGACTCGCAGTCGTCAGTTGATCCCGTTCGCGTCCACCCACTCGAACTCGACGATGGCCTCGGGATCGATGAGTCGACCCGCGGCACCGACGCCGGTCAGAACGAGGCGGAGGTCGCCCGGGGTTGTAAACGTGAGGTTCTGGTTCACGGCCATCGCGACGGAGCCGCCGTCGCCGACCACGGACGCGACGTTCGTCGGCCCGCCCGACTGCAACGACGATGCGCCGTTGAAGAGTTCCGCGACGCACGACGTGTCGAACGCCGTTCCGTCGCTGCACACAAACCGCGCCGACCGCGCAATCGCGGTGCGTCCGGAGACGGGCGTGTCCGCCGTCTCGTTCGCGAACACGATGGTCCGAGTCGTGCGCGGCGTGTCCCCCGCCTCAAGCCCGCCGGTCGAGTGCGACGGCTTCACCGTGCGCTGGAACCGCCCGCCGTACGTCGGTGACTTGGAATGCGTCGCCATGTCCGTCCTCATCCTCGCGGGCCGCTACGTCGAACGCTCCTCCCTGGGACCTCCAGGGAGGGCGTCCGTCGCTCCGGCCCCGCGACCAGAGCCGTTCCGCCGGGCCGCGCCCGGCCCCGCTCACGTCACGACGCTGTAGTCGAACGCGCGGTAGTCCGTGACCGCGCCGCCGTACTCGTGGCGGACCTTGATGTTGATCCTGTCGTGCGTGAAAACCGTCCCGAACTGCGCCCCGTCCTGCGTCAGGATCTCGGGGTCGACGCGCCCGCCGAGGAAGTTCACGTGGATGCCGGCGCCGTCCGACTTCGACCGGGCAAGCCCCCAGTTGTTCGTGTCGCCGCGCAGGAACGGCGACACGATGACGGCCTCGGGACCGGACAGGTACGACCGGACGGCGTTGACGCCGTTGTCCGCGGTGCCCGGCTCCTTCTCGCTCGACACGAGTTGCATCGCCGTCGCGCGAAGCGCGATGGGTACGATCAGGTGCGCCGGCATGTTCGAGATCGGGCGCGACGAGTCGGGCTGGACCGCGGCGAGCATCGCGTTGATGCGCGTGTTGAGCGCGCCGTACGTGAGGGCCGCCGCCCCGAGGTTCCCGTGCCCCGCGGTGTAGAGCACCGTCGCGTCGTAGATGTTCGTGTCGTTGATCGCGGCGGTGTACGAGAGGTAGAGGTCGGCGACGAACTGCTCCAGCACCGCGGCGCAGAGGTCCGCGATCTCCTTCGGCAGGTGCGAGAGGATGCCGGTGTCGTCGTTGTAGAAGCCCTCGCGCGTGATCGAGACGAGCCCGCCGCGCTTCGTCACCGAGATGGACGGCGCCTCCTCGGTCGTCGCGTCGAAGATGTCGGTGTACGCCGCGTTCGGCGCGACCGTCGGCAACGCCGAGATCCCGCCGTGCCGCACGTACACGTTCGCCTTGAAGTCGTCGGCCGTGCCGACCTCCGCGAGCGTGTTGAACAGGGTCGTGTTCTTCTCGAGCCACGACTTCCAGAGCGGCAGGAGTTGCCGGCGCGTGACGGCGCCGATGGCGGTCTCGAACGTGCCGACGCCGGTCCCGAGGATCACGGTCTCGGTCAGTCGCAGCGCCTCGGTCATGCGCCGCACGCCCTCCTGGTACGCGCGCACCGCCGGGGGCGACCCCGACTCGACGTCCGCGATGTCCGCGCCGAACATCTCGCGGAACAGGCGCCGGATGCCGCCGCCGAACGGGCGGAGCCCGCGGAACGCGTCGGCCTCGTGCGCCTCGGGCTTGTACCCGGCTGCGAGGACCGCCTCGCGGAACACGCGCTCGGTGCCGCTCCGACCCGCGGCCGCGGCGCCGCCGAGACCGACGACGAAGCCGGACTCCGACAGCCGGTCGATGCGCTTGCGCGCGCGCTCGATCTCGACGTCGATCTCCTTCGCCTCGACGATGCGCCCGTCGAAGCGTGCCGCGATGTCGTCGCGCTCCGCGTCGGGGAGCCCGCACGCGGCGAGTTTCGCGGCGACGGCCGTCGCGCTCTCCGTCACGCGCCTCGACGCCTCGACCTTCGCGGCCTCTTCCTTGAGGCGCGCGACCACGGCATCCGCCTCCTTGCGCGCCGCGGCGAGCGCCGTGAGTTCGATGCGCTGCGCCTCGGTGTACGCCGCGGCGGCGGCCGGAGCCGGCGCGGGCTCCGGGGCGTGGTCCGCCATGAGCGACCCGACGAGACGCGAGAGCACGTCCTGGCAGCCCGACATGTTGCCCGTCTTGCACATCTCGATGGCGGCTTCGAGCGTCGCGCACACGATTTCGTGCGACACGTGCGCTTCCCGGAACTTCGGGTACTTCGCCGCGGCCTCGCCGTAGCGCGCCTCGTCGAGGTTGTCCTTGGCGATGGTCAACGCCGCTTCGAGCGTCGCGCCGTCGGGAACCTTGGTGCCGGTGCGGCAGAGGGACTCGATCAACTTCCGCAGCGTCTCGTTCATGGCGAGTTCTCCGGGGCCGCTGCGGGGGGGCGACCGATGTGAGGGGCCTTCTACTCCGAAACCTGTTTGCGACGCAACAAGTCGGTCGAGCGAACCGCCGGCCGCGGGATGCGTCACGATGTCCACGCTCGACACGTAGGCGATCTCGTCGATGATGAGGGCCTTCTTCCCCTCCGCGATCCCGGCCGTTCCGTTGCCGTTCACGTCGACCGAGAGACCGACGGTGCCGTCGTCGAGGAGCCCCGCCTTCTTCGCGTCGAGGAGCCGTTCGCGCACCCACGGCGCGGAATCGAACACGTGCATCTTGCCACGGAGCGCGACGTGCCCCTCCGGCATGTCCACGACCGTCACGTCACTTATGGTTCCTACGAGGTTGCGGAGCGGGACGCCCTGTTCGTCGCGGAGTTCGCCGTCCGGCAGGTGTCCCATCTTGCCGGCCCACTCGAACGCCCCGACCTTGCACCCCTCGAAGAGCGGCGCCGCGTTGTGGACGGCGGCGGGCGAGTAGTAGCGCGGACCGATGCCGGGCTCGATGTTCAACGAGAACCCGGACTCGATGATCGTGACGTCCCATTCCGTCCCGGTCGCCGCGCCCTCGCCGAACCGGCCCGTGATCGCGCGTGCCTTCATGCGCTGTCACCTTTAGGCGGCGCGGCCCCGTCGGGTGGCGCGGCGGGCGCCGGTTCCTCGGTGCCCTTCTCCTCGTTGATCGAGTCGAGGATCGCTTCGAGTTCCTCGCGGGCGTCGGCCTTCACCGCGGCCGGTAGGTCCACGCCGCCGCGCGCTCCACCGATGACGGCGAGGGCCGCGCGCACCGCGTTCATGTTCACGGTGCCGTCGGGCTCGCGGTACGGGAGTTTGAGGTCGGCCTTCGCGATGTCGCCGGCGCCGGCGTGCTCCTTCGCCCACGCGAGGACCGCCTTCGGAACAGCACCTATTAGTTGTTCGAGCGTGAATCGCGCGGCGTCGCCGTCCCACTTCGCGTCGGTCCACTCGAGCGCGGCCTCGACCAGCGCGCGCCGCGCCGGCGCGCCCATCTCCTCGACGAAACGAACGCGGTCGAGGCGCGCGTCCTCATCGAGTCCGGTCCACGCGGCTCCGAACGACTCGATGAGGACGTCGACCTGCGACGGCGAGAGGCACCGCACAGCAGCGGCTGCGCGGTGCGTGTCGGCGGCGTCCGCCACGGCGGCCCGGTGCGTCAGGCCGCGATGCGCGCGTACTTGCCGCCGCCGACCGGCCGCTCGAACACGTTTCCCTGCCCGATGCGGTACGAGTGCGTCGCGCCGGACTCGGTGTCCACGATGAGGCGCGCGCCGGCGGACGTGAGCACGCGGAACTTGGTCTTCGAGCCCGGCACCGCGGCCCACGACAGGATGTCGGTCGCGACGGCGCCACGCGGCGTCGCCTCGACCTGCTTCGTCGTCCCGTCGGGAAGCGCCGCCCGCGCGGCTGCGTACGCGCCGTCGTACTTCGCGCGGGGCAGGAAGGCGGCGAGCGTCGCCGCGTTGTGCGCCTTCGCGGACTGGGGGGTCGTGTTCGGGCTCGCGTTGTCCTTCGCCATGACGGTCACTCCCGGACGCCGATGACGATGGTGCATCGGCAGTTGATGGCCTCTTCCGCCGGGAGGCCGGGGTCCATTGGACCGTCGGCGGGGATGCCTCCCACGTCGAATTGATCCTCCACGGGAATCGTCACCCCGTCAAGTGCCTCATGCGATGGGCGTACGCGGTCGTCTCGCGCCGTGACCCACGTCTTACCGAACATTCCCGGGAACGATGCGTTGACCCGCGCCGCGCCTTCGAGTTGCACGACGTTCCCGGCGCGGTTCGTCTCGGTACGCACGATGGTCTCGGCGCGGTAGAACGTCGAGCGGAACACAGACGCGGCGGCGCCCGCCTTGTCGAGCGTGGACTGGACCGCGAGGATCGCGTCGTACTGCGTCTGCCCCCCCACGACCGCGAGCCGCACCTCGCGCATGACCGACCGGCGCAACGTCTCGCCGACGCCGGTCACAAGTTCGCCCGCGTTCGCGATGGCCGCGGCGACGACCGTCTCCTCGATGCCGGTGAACGCGAACGCGGACGTTCCGAGCGCGCCCGGCGGCGGCGTCGGCAGCGCCGCTGTGCCGGCCGCAGCCCCGCCCCTCACGCCGTCGCGGAGGGCGAGTTCGATCCGCGAGTCGAGGTCCTCGCGCATCGCTTCGAGTTGCGCCTCGATCCGCGGGAGGAACGCGGCGTTGAACCGGTCGGGCGGTGTCGCCGCGATGACCTCGCGGATGCGGTCGAGGTCCGCGGCGATGGCGTCGCGCGCCTCGCGGAGCGCGGGGAGGGCGGCGGCATCGAGCGCGGCACGGAACTTTCGGTGCGCGATGAGCGCGTTCGACGTTGCCGCCTCGCGGAAGACGCGCCGCCGACGTGGCGCGCGCGCTGTCGAGGCGAGGTGGAGCACCTACGCCTGCACGGTCCCGTCGTAGTAGACGACCACGTCGACGAAGTTCCCGGCACCCCCGCCGCCCGCGACGGTGACCCCGGTCTGCGATCCGGGGATCAGCGGCGACTGCTCCGACGACTGGATGTCAAACGAACCGTTCGTGCCCGGGAGCGTCACGGTCACCGAAAGCCCCGTCTTGTTGATGACGACGAACGAGTGCGGCGTCTGCGCGCGGCCGAGCGCGGCGAGCGCGGCCGTCAGCGTCGCGGCCCCGTCGCAGTTGACCTGCGCCGCGCACGCCGTGAGCGTCGAGATTTCGGACTGATGCGCGAAACCGAGACCGGCCATGTTCGTCTCCTACGAAAGCGCCCCGTTGGGCGGCGTGACGGGAACCTGATCGGGCGACGGCGTCGCGCGGTCCGCGCGTTCGCCCGCGCCCGGGCGCGGCGCATTGAGATCGTCCGACGGCCGGGCCTGCGTCTCCGTCGAGCCCTCGACGTCGATCCCGAGTTCCGAGACGACGCGCGCGACGACTTCTCGCGCCACGTCGCGGTCAACGTATCCGTATGCCTCCGCGGCGGACATGGCGACGACGACCTGGTTCAACGCGGGCGCGAGCGTCGCGAAGTCCTTGGCCGTGATCGGCGGCGCCTTCACGGCGAACCACGCCTCGTCGTCCGGCACGGATGCGATGCCGTGCCGGTTCACGGCGCGCGCCGCGCGGACCTGCGTCGCGATGACCTGCCGCACGAACTCCACGAACTGCGCCTGCCGCGTCCGCATCGTCCGCATGATGGGGGCGTCCATCGCCTTCGCCGTCGCAAGGTTCGCTTCCCCGCCGTCGACGACCCAGTGAAGCGGGTAGCCCATCGCGGTCAGGATGTAACGTATGAGGGACGTGCGGTACGTGTCCGCGTCCGTCGCCTTCGTGTCCGGCGCCTGCGGCGACCACGTCTGGATTTCGGAGTGCAGGTTGATGCCGCCGGGCGGCGGAGGGCGAAGCGTCTTTGCCATCGCAACGATGTCGTCCTTCGACGCGCCCTTGACCGACACGTCCCACGCGAACGCATTGAGCACGTCTTGCCGGATGTCCGCGTTCTCGAACGCGCGGTCGAGCGCCGTCATCCAGTCGAGGACCGGGAGGAGGTCCGGCACGCCGCGCGGGTCGTCGGAGATCGCGTTGACGGCGAAGTAGAAGCACTCGCCCGAGGTCATAATCTCGCGCTCGGCGCGTGCGGGTTTCCCGAGCATCTCCTCATCCTCGGCCTGGAGGATCGTCTTCAGCCGGATAACGGGCGCGCCCGCGGTCGGGGGATTGAGGTCCACGCCGATCACCATCGCGCGGTTCTCGGGGTCCGACACGACCTCGTTGATTCGGCCGGGGTAGACGGTGCCGAGGCGGAGCAGTCCGGTTGCCGGCCTGCGGAACACCGGCCAGCACACCTCGCCGAAGAGACCGAGTTCGAGCGCGCGGTCGAACTGTCGAATCGCCCACAGGTTCACGGGGTCGTCCCAGTGCTCCATGACGATGCGCTCGACCGCGTCGTGACCGAACGTAAACGTGATGCCACTCCCGCAGACGAAGTCGCGGAGGATGTCGGTCATGCGCCGCGCGAGCGGGTTCGCACGGTAGAACATGGCGGCGGTCGCCTGTGCGCGGGCTCGCGCCACGTAGGAAAGCCGCGGCGTGTCCGGCTCGTTCTTGGTCCCGAACCGTCGCCACCCGACGTCCTCGGCGCGGCCGGCGCCGATGTCCGCCTCGGTGCGACGGGTCGATGCGTGCGCGGCCGGGTCGCCTTCGGCCGCGCGGTCGCGCAGACGCGCGGCGAGCGCGGTCCCGCCCGGCGCGGCGAAGATGCGTTGTTCCGCCGCGCGCGTCGCGACCCGCAGGGCATCGCGGACGAACGACCGTGCGGTGTAGTTGCTCTCGGCCAAGGGTCGCCGGCGCGGGACGGCGCGCGCATGGTAGGCGACGGGTCGGGCGCGGTCAACGGCGCCTGCGAAGAGGTACTGATCAACTTTGATTCGCCGCCCGCCTTGCGCCCCCGCGCGACCCGTGGG
>ERZ1292644.464-Hain-H14-01um-R2-464-length-28133-cov-13_pt1 | contig 28133 bp, 61 predicted proteins | sample MGYA00564402_ERZ1292644 | MGnify/ENA primary metagenome ERZ1292644 (study PRJEB36523, sample SAMEA6512644) | groundwater metagenome | collected 2019-01-09 | study: AquaDiva: Metagenomics assemblies of 32 groundwater samples
CGCGCCGTAACCTGACTATCCCCCCACGCCGTAACCTGACTATCCCCCCACGCCGTAACCTGACTATCCCCACACGCCGTAACCTGACTATTCTCCCGCGCCGTAACCTGACTATTCTCCGGGGTAAAATTCACTTCAATATTCCCATAAATCTCAATATGAGTAAAACCCTTAAAAGATTTAGGTAGGGTGTCAAATTCTTGCTGTGTAGTAATTTTCATGTTTTTATCTTGAGGTTAATTTGTTGGAAAGTCAACTAAATTAAAATTCTCTTTCTAAACTATCCCTATACTTCTTACAAATGCCTAACTCCCGTAACTACAAGCCCATCCTTCATTAGCATTGCCGCGCAAACAACTAATTTCATATTAAATTAAGATTACTTCAAATCCTCTTCGGTAAGTTGGCTTGCGGTTAGGCGAAGTCCCGTTGCGTGATACTCTTGCGGGTAATCCCCCGCACTAATCAAGAGGTTTAATCTGTCTGCTGATCTCATCATTCCCTCTTTCATCGCTTCTAACTGAATTTTGCGGATAAACTCTCTCGCCAGTATAGGCTGGTCTAGGCTAATCTCGGTCTGATAACCTTCAACTCTCCACTGTTCTGCGGTTTTCATAAATTCTGAATTAATACTTATTAAAATACCTTTTAATCATTTCACTCTTTGCTTTTTCTAAATCAGTAATTCCCGGCAAAAATCCTGAATGAGAATGCTTAACTACATAACTCCAGCCTTCCGTCGGCCATTGACCGGGGTGAAGAATTATCTTATTTCCGTTAATTAGAGCCTCATAGCAATCCCAAGAGTTATAGGGAGTTTCAGAGTTGTAAGGCCATTGAATTTTAACCCAATTAATATCTTTAGCCATAAAATTACTTAATTCTAATTGTCAACAACTTCCCTAATTTCAATCTTATCACCCCCCGAATAATTGAAAGGACAATTAACTTCCAAATGTCCCACGCCGGGAGAATAGCCGCCAAGCCACTTCAGGGCATAAGATTCAGCCTTTTCAAATGAATTAAAACAGGATTTTGCCCAAGATTTAGAAACGGTGCAATCAGGATATTGTGCGCGGCGGTCATTGTCGAGAACTTGGTAACTTTTCATAGTTTTATAGTAAGAATTAAGAAATGATTAGTCAACCTAAATCCTATCTAAATTCCTTACAAATTCTACCATTTCCCACTCAATTTCTCCGAAAGGAGCGTTTTCCGGTTCTTTATTAACATTGTAATATCCGCCGCCGTGATAAGCTCTGAAATAAGGTTCGCCCACTTTATTGCAGTTTAGGACTGGCATCTCTGTCCCATCTTTATCCCGATAAATTCCTTCTTTAAGAACTTTCATACTATTGTTTGAATATTAATCAGTCAATCCTTCTCTTCACAAGCTACAAACTCCCCCTCTTTAACCTTATACCAAGTATTTTCCTTCAAAATCTCTCCGTCAATAATTGCGGCTTTAACTGTTTCTACCACCCATTTATTATTTTCTAAAGCCCACTCAGACACGACAATCCAATTCCCCTTAATTGATTTAGCTTTATTATTTATCCCGATAGCGCAGGCAATAGAATTTTCCCCGGACGTTGCACTATTCGCCCCATCCCCGGACGTTGCACTATTCGCCCTATCCCCGGACGTTGCACTATTCGCCCTATCCCCGGACGTTGCACTATTCGCCCCATCCCCGGACGTTGCACTATTCGCCCCATTTACGATTTGAGCTTTCGAGGAGATATAACTAACACTTTCTTTAACCAGATCACTCAACCTTAATTCTTTTAGAACCGAAATAGTTTGTGCGGACAGCTTAGAGTCTCCTTTTCCATCTCCTTTATCTATTCCGCCACCCTCTACAAAACAAAACCTAGACGTGAGAGGATAATAATTAAAAATATCCAAAGGATTCTCACAGAAATGAAATCCTTTTTCACACAATTTAGCCTTTCCTTGATCGGTATAAGTTTTTCCCACCTCATACTGAAAATCCCGGCACTTCAAATCCTTATCAAAAGCTTTAAACCCTTTAATTTTTTGCGTTGTATCAGTCATATTGAATTTAATTTACTGTTGTCCGATTAGAAAGTCAAAGTAAAATGAATGGATATTCCTCTTCTACCTTTTCCATTGCAGTTTCCGTATCTTCCGTATCGCCCAAGTCCAAAATGTCAACCTCAATCGCCTGCCCATTTGAGCCGCGAACCTCTTGGACTACTCCACTTTCAATAATAATGATGATTTTCATATTGTTTCGTTCCTTCGTCTCTCAACGCGGCTTCAGCCGGTCTTTCATTGCTCTAAGTTTGCCTATTCACCTCTAATTAGTCAACAATTAAAGAATACAGGTTTCATATCCAGCCTCTTTCAGAAACTCCTCTGAATACTCAATAACTCCATACCTATTATTCTGCATATAAAATATCCAAGCCTCATCAAGCTTAAACATTAAAACGAAAACCTTATCTTTCTTGTATTCGTATAGAGACATATATGAACTTTAAGAATTTAGAGGTAATTAGTCAATATCAATCTTGAACCCAATCCTGAACATATTCCTCAAAATCCGCGTCCGAAAGCTCTACAGCCCGCCGCGCTTCCTTAATTCGCTCCTCGCCTAGCCCTTTGGAAGGTCCGCCCAAGTTAATAAAGTAAGCGGCCAAATTCTCTTGGATTTCTAAATATTGAGATTTCTTCAATGTCATAACTAATTTATAGACAATTAGCCTAGAAAAGTCAATGACTATTTATCTCTCAATTTCTTTGGATTTAACCCTTGAATAACTCCCCTTGCCCGTCTTAGGCTTATGCACTCTAGTCGCTGAACCCATTAGGCCAGTTTTAGAAACTCTAGCTTTAGTCTTTTTAGCTTTCATTTCTAATTAAAGTGGATGTTAAATGAGGGAGTTGCACCCTCTAGGCGTCTCTCGACTAAGCCCTTCCGTCAATTCAGAACTTAATTATTTGGATAATTCCTCAACTAATTTGAGGTTAGTTTAACAAAATTTACACAGAAACCGGATAAAGAAGCCCCTTTTTCTCATAAAAACTGATTAAGAATTCGCCGTCTTGCTCCATTTGATAAAATTGCCAATCAGGAACTTCAAGACAAATAATCTTTTGCTTAAAACTATACTCATTAAGGGCTTCGATAAAAATTTTGTAGGTATTAAAGAAGAGTCCCTTCTTAATCTCTTTTGCAATAACTTTGCATGGAATTTTAAGTTTCATAGCTGTCTAACTGTGTGGCTAAATAGAGATAAAAGCAAGATAATTATCAAGCTCCAAAAGAAACGGCCCGCTAAGGCCGCGCCGAAGGCAATTTTAATCCCACCAATAACGGGTAAGGCTACCGTTGAAGCTCTTTTCGTCAGCCTTAACCTTGGCCGCACTAGGCAACTTTTGCCCCTTCACATAAAGACAGACCGAACCCTCCCGCGCCAAGACAAATTCGGCGTCTTTAGGAAACTTCTTAATCAAATCAGCATCAAATTCGTTATAGCCGCTGACAATCGCTTTCTCCATGATTTCAAAAGCTTCATCGCGGGAGACTGCCGCCGAAGCCCGGAAATTAAGGTTTCTATTTTTGTAGCCAACCTCGGAAGGGACGGCGGGGTTGCAATCGCAATAAGCCTGAACTGTTTCTTTTTCAACCTCAGTGTTATTCATAATTTAAGTGTAGGTTAATTTATCAGAAAGTCAAGGGTTATTTTAGAGAGAGGCCGCGAGATAGAACGGCTGAAAGCCACGTTTTGAGATATTGGACGAAAAACATTGGAGGAGTCTGAACTTCCCTTAATCAAGTAATTGTATCGGGTGACTCGGCTATAGTCTTACCTTAAGGCCACCCGCATGATTTCAAGGATTATTTAACTACCAAAATAACGAGTAGCTAACATTTTAACGGCCAGTCGCCCGCCGCTAGACTCCATAAAGAACAAAAAAGAAGAAATTAAGATTAAAAGCGTGCTGTTACGCCAAAGAGAGATATTATCCTTACCGTTTCGGGGGTGATAAATCACTATCATTATTCTGACTCAAATCGAATATGCTTTATAATCTCAGAATAAAAGAGCATAAACCTACTAACGTAGCAAGGATATGAGTAATTCGTCTCACTCATTAAAGCTGGAAGCCTCTATTCCCACTGCTTTTAATCAAAATTTCAAAAAAAAGAACAACTTACTGCTAACTATCAAAATCTTATCTTAGTCCCAGCTCAATGTCAAGTTAAGACTCCAAAAACCACCGGCAAAGATGATATTTATCCCGCAGATTGCCCGGCCCCAAGTCACTAAGATTATGCTCTAAATCAGCTAACTTAACGATATGAGCGAGGTGGTTTCCCTTAATTGTTTCTAAATAGCTAAGGACAGAGGAAATTTTACTAACCCTAGTTAGATCGAAGGTGGCCGCAATAATTTGAGAAATTTCAAAATTAGTAAAAAGGCTCGTAAGGCTTAAAGTTTCTTTAAATTCATCTTCTGTTGCATTTGTATCTTCCCAAAAATCATGAGCCAACGAAATTACATAAATCATTTGAATATACTTCTCACTAAATTGATTTTCCTGCCGAGCCATTCTTACGGCAATTTCCGCCACGGCAATCGGGTGGGTAATATAATCCTTGCCGTCTTTGCGCTTTTGTCCCTTGTGCTTTTCAGTGGCGAAATCCAATACTAATTGAAGATGTTTCATGCTCACTGTCGTTCGCGCTCCCTATCGGGAGTTTATTGTTTGTGGTTTAACCGTAATTAAATCCTACTCAATTGAGTTCAGTTTGTCAACCGGCAAATTCCGATTTTGATAAGGAAGAATTTTAAGAAAACATTTAATTCTAACTGTAATATAAGGTAACACTGGTAGTAGTCTATAATACGTTAAATGGAAAGTCAAACTGTTTTTGCCTTTCCCGTGTGCCGCTAAGAACGGCCTTTCTATAGATTAGAATCAGTGTTACCACGGGGAAGGTATTTTCTCTTAAGATTAAAGATATTATGAATGAAACTAAAACTTGTATCAGATGCGGAGGGGAAAAGAATTTGGAAGAATTTTGTAAATCGGCTACGGCTAAGAGCGGGAGACTAGCGCATTGTAAGGTTTGCCATAGGAAACATTATGAAAATAACAAAGAACGAATAAAGCCAAAACAGAAAGAATACCGTGAAAAGAATAAAGAAAAATCAAGGCTAAAAAGTAAAGAACGCTATCTAGCCAACAAAGATTCAATTAAATTAAAAGTTAAAGAGTATTGTAATAAGAACAAAGAGAAGGTTAATTTAAGAAAAAGGCAATATGCTAAAGAAAACAAGGAAAGAATAAAGGCTTATAAAGCGGCAAATAGAGATAAAATTAACCTTTATGTTAGAAATAAATTAGCTAATGATATAAACTTTAAGTTGGCATCTTTACTAAGAAATAGGATTAGAACAGCCTTAAAGCGTTTTCACAAGAATTCTTCTACTAAAAAGCTTCTCGGTTGTTCTATTGAAGAGTTTAGAGCTTATTTTGAGGCTAAATTTACAGACGGAATGACTTGGGAAATCTTTTTAAGCGGCGGGGAAATTCATATTGACCATATCCGCCCATGCTCCAGCTTTGACCTAGCCGACCCAGTTCAGCAAAGTGAGTGCTTTCATTATTCAAATCTTCAACCTTTGTGGGCCGCTGACAATTTTAAGAAAAGCGATTCGTATCCAACTTAAGCGTCTTAAATTTTTTCGTTAATAATTACTATCCCTTCAACCTCTATTTCAAAACTGCTATCAATATATTCTCCTCCAAGCGGCAAAGGTCCATCTTCAGCCTTTTTCAATTGCCTCTTCAAGAGAATTAGCCTCAATTTCACGAATACCGGCCACTTTCCAAATTACAGGGATTTTGTATATTTTCATAATTTTGTTTTGGTTAATTTCTTTCTACTCTTTAACTCTAGGAGTTTCGTCCTATTAAGTCAACGCTTAAAGTGTCCGAAGTCTCTCGCAGCATTCTCGAAATGAAACTCAATAATCTTCTCTAACTCGATCATCTTATTTAGGCAAGTATTGATTTCAAGAATTTGGGTCTCTGTAAGCTGTCTTTCTTCTCCGACGCATAAACTCCTCTTGTTTCCAAAAATCCGAGTAAACTTTCGCCAATCTATAGAATTCATTTTATTAAAACTCTCCGCTAGGAGAGCGTTTGAATCGGATGAAAACTACCAACGCTCCCCTTCAACCGTAAAATCATATTCATTTGCCAAAATACTCTCATCTACTTGCGCGTCGGCATTTTGATACTCATACTCTTTTTCCAAATTACGATAAATCCACTTCATTAAGTCCCGAGAAAGAGTAATTAGATTCTTTTCAGCTTCCGCTGCCGCCTTAGTATCAATTTCGTTATCTTCATTATCAGTCATTGACACAGTAAAATCCGTGCAATTTCCGTGCGAATAATGCCCCGAATGCTTAACTTTCAGGTAAATAGCGTAAAACTGATTGATAATAGCCTCAATTCCGTCGGCAATTCGCTGCAATTCCATATCTTTCGGCGCATAAGCACGAATCCCGCCCGCCTCGAATTCTGAACTACGGAAAGCCCCCTCAAGACAAGCCCCTGAACCTTGACTCCAAAATCCCGAATAATAAACTTTATCAATGTCAAAACCCATTAGCTTTCCAACGGTTTTTGCATCTTCAATTACCAACTCACTCCAAAAATCATCATTAGAAGTAGCCTTGCGATACCAATTTCGGGCCTTTTCCTTAGCCTTTTCGGACAATTCGTCGAATTTGAAGATTTCAGTAGTAACAATTGTCATAGGATTTTGTTTAGTTAAGTTGCTTCCGACTCTTAAAGAGTAGGAGTTTCGTTGTATTAAGTCAATACCAAATAATCTCTCTGCCCATATTGTCAGTCTTAATCTTTTCAAAATCAGGAATACTGGAGACAAGACTAGGATTTTCCTTTAGATACGTCATAACTGCCGTAAAGAGGATACTTTCATGGGAAAACACAACTCCGTAAGTAGTTTTCCCCATCATGCCGCGCCCTGAGTAATCTTCATAAAGCTCTCCCTCTTGCCCGTCATACTCTAGGGCATTTACCAAAAATTCAGCGTGTTCTTTAGTCATATGTTTCGCTTCCCGAAGGGCTTGCAGCCCGCTCGACGTTGCCTTGCGGCAGTTTTTTAGTTAAACTAACAACAATCAAACTCTAACTAATTAGGGCTAAACTGTCAATGCCTTTCAGGCTTTAATTTTAGCCATCTCTTCATTAAACCAAGGTGTCCCCTTCAAACAGTCCATTTTATCGAGAATTTCTGCGCGGCTAAATGCTCCAAATTGCTTTTGCGGACACTCACTAAGAATCTGACTCATAATAAATTCCAATTTAGAGGATTTATCAGATTGATTATTTGCAAACGCTTGAACTCCCGCCGTCGCAGCCTTGATAATATCCGGCAGCAAGTGAGGCTTTTCGGCGCAAACGCTAAAAATATACTGTTTAATCAAGTCGTCTTCATTCATATTTTGATTTATTTTCCTGATTTGAGACGGGCTTCAAACTTATCAATCGCGGGCTTCAAATTAAATACCAAATTATTTAAAATAAGCAAAATCTCATTCTCTCCGGCTGAATGCCCAGATTGATAGGCCATATAGCTAAGAGTGGAGCGAAATTCCTCTGGAACTTGAGATAGCAAATAGTCTCTTTCTGAAATCTGTTCAACTTCCAAGTTTTCGACCCAGCTAAACGAATCACGACATTCTCTTTCCGATTCAAAATAATCGCGTTTGTATTTGTCGCTAACTGGATAATAGAGAGTCTTCATGGTTAAACACTAATAAATTAACCTCAAAATGACAAGCTAAATAGGGCTAATATCCCACTTAATTTCCACTTTGATCTTGAATTCAAACTTTTTGCCGCAAAGACACTCACGCCTCTCGTTAAATCCTTCATTCAGCCCGGTGTCGTAACCATAGCAATTAAAAGAATGCCAGTATCCGCAATTAGGACATTTAGCGTCCCCTTCATCTCCCTTGCCGTATTTATCCTTATATGCGGCGACTCTAACCGCCTCATTTATTCCCTCTAAAGTTTCGGCTTTAAGAAATCGCGCCTTATATTTAACCGTGTCATCTACAGGAAAACCTTTTCCGTCGTCGGAAACATACCAATTATCATTATCAAATTGGTAAATTTTGTAAGATTTTTCGTAAACACCCTTAAATGCAACGAACTTAGGAGTCATTTTAATCCTTTAGAGTATTTGGCGTAAGGTTAAAACACTTGATTTCGGTTTCCGCCCCTTCATTATCAAAAAGGGTGATAACATTGCCGAGAATTACCGCTTTTTCAAGGGCTTTGACGGAAAACTCAAATTGATAAATATAACCTTCGTCGTCAGTATAACTGAGTTCCAAGGCAATTCCATCATCCTCAAACATTTTCTTCAAATCGGAAATATCTTCCAAATTCCAATCTTGAAGGTTGTATCCGTCAACCTCAATTAGGTTGGACGTGTCAATAAGCTTTTCGGCGGGGCAGGAGTATTGTTTTGTCATAATTTGTTAGTGTTAATTACTACGGTTTAAGATTATGAAATTGAGTTTGAATTAGCAAGTGAAAAACAGCTTAAAAACTTCTGACAAAGGAAGAAGCGTGTGAGTTGGCTGAAAGCCGCGAGCACTAAAGAGAATTTCCGACCATCTCCTGAATTTGCTCTATCGCGGAGTCCTTAATGCAGTTATCCGGGCCGTCAATTTCCCAGTCTATAACCTTGCCACCATCATTTAGGAATTCCTTATATTCAACCGGAAACCCGTCAACGGTGAAATTATAGGTTGCAACAGTAATTTGACTCTGACTATTTAGAATAATCTTCATAATTTTTAAGGGTTATTTTTACTACGATTTAAGACTACTGGATTGACTATGAATTAGCAAGTAAAAGAATATGAGCGGAAGGCTAATTTTCAGAAGCGTCAAGAAACCACGTTTCGCCCACCAAATCCCATCCCGGCGAATAAAATCCCAAAGTAAGAAACCCGATAATAGAATCAAGAAAAGACAGAACGTGCCGAAACCAACGGAAGAAATAGAATTTAAGTTGTTTTATTAGGAAAGCTTTCATAATTGAGTTAGCTAATACGATAAATAAAATAATCTCCCTGCTCATTTTCGCAATCATCATAGGTGCCGAGAAAGTGGGCGCGGCCATCGGCGGAAATAGCCTGTTCCGCGAATCCCTCAAAACCCCACTTCTCTACTAAAGCCAATAGAGCATCATTCGCCGACTCACACTTATCCTCCTGAAAGCTCTTAATGGCCTCTTCTAGCTCCAAGGGAAGGCCGCAATAGCCGAGAATGAAGCTGGCGTTGAAGGCTCAAACAGACCCGCGAATAGCCTCCGCAGCGGCTTTGTCGGCCTCTTCATCCGTTCCCACCGCATACTCGCGGCCATTCAACTCATAAACCGGCAAGCCATAATGCTCATAGTCGCAATTTGTAATTTCACTTTGTTCGCACTCTAGCCATTCGGCCAAGGCTTGAATAGGAGAGATTTGGACTTCAGTAGTGTTTGTCATAGGTTCAATTTAGCTATTAAGGCTCAATTAAGCAACTAAATTCGGCGTGATAGACGGTTTGAGCCATTCTACAATCAAATTACCTGCCCGTGCCCCGCCGTTTTTATGCCCGGTCAATTCTTTTTGAAGTTCCCGATTTAGAGTCTTTTGAAAACTCTTAATTGCAATATTATTCTTTTTCTCCGACAAGCTAATCTTAACCTCAATATGAGAAGTGTCCTTAATCCCTAAGTGCTCGCGAATCCACTTTTTAACGGCGAGATTGCTAACGGGAGTCTCGAAATAGAAAGGACCATTGAACTTTCCATCAGAAGAGCCGTTTTGATAGCGTTGACGCTTGCTGGAATAGCACTTGTAAAGCCAAAAATTAGATGTCATAACTAAGTTATGGGTAATTACCTTTGAGAAGCCAACTGTTTTTCGTCCTTTCAACCCTCAAAACGCGGCTTTTCAAGCCGTTTTATTTCTTCACATTTCTCACACAAAATCTCTTTTCCCATTATTGCCGCCGCCAAAGCTTGATAAGAATTAACTTCAGATTTACAATTCTCGCAAAGAACCTTTTCTTGAGTCTTTTTAGGATGTTTCATGTCTAAAGATAAGTAATTGAGGAGAATTAGTCAAGAGAAAAGGTGCCCAGCAACGGGTTTTCACCACCAAAAAGCTGATTAGACTTTTATCAAACTAGCCGAACCAATAAGGGAATCCTAATCACTGGGCTATATTTTACTTTTCAAACCTTATTATTTAGCTAATTCCTTAAATATCGGTTAATTCAAGGTGCATGGCATTAAGAAACCAAAATAGGTGCCCGCCGCAAAAGTTCGCCGGATTTTCCAGCGATTGAATGCTCTTTTGCGCTTCTCATTCGCGGATGGAATTGAACCACTTACCACTTCCCTACGAATAATCGGCCTAGCCAAGCGCGGGCAAAATAAGATAATTGAAGGCGTGCTATTACGCTAAAGGGAAAAATAACCTTACCAGTTACGGGGTGTTATTTTACTAGTCACCATTTTCCCGCTGGCACATCATAGATTTATTCCTTAAACTCAAATCAGTAAGAACTTTTGCAAATTCTAGTTACGTTAAGCCTGATAGAAATTTTTCTACTTATAGCGCAAAGCGGTAGCCCGTCCCACTCATTAATGCTGGCTGCCTCTAGGCCCACAACCTTCAATTAAAAGAACTATCTAAACTCTGCCTGTCTTATTTTTCTTAATGTGAGACCTATTTTGCCGCGCCGTATAAGAATTCCCAATTACAGGCTTGTGTGTGTAAATGATAGGCCGCTTATTTTTAAGGACTTTAGAAAGTTTATTTAGTTGTTTGCCGTTAATACGGTTGCTTTTACCGGGTAAATCGCCCGCGCTATTGATCCGAAGTAATTGATTTTCGGGTAATTCAGATAGCTTTTCGCAAAAATCATTGAAATTGGTTCCGCGATAACCTTTAGAAACTTTATTCCAGTGAAGAGCCAATGGGCCAGTTTTGGCGTAACACGCGCCGAGTTTTCCTTTTTTATCGTTCAAAGCACAGGATAAAGGGCAAGTTTGATTTCCCGTGACAGTAACCGGAATAGGGCCGGTTTTAGCATTTTCAGATTTGAGAGTTAAGTGAAAATAAGTCATAGATTTGTTAATGCCGACTCCCAAACTCTACTAAATCCTCCCTATTTCGTCAAACTAATTCTCAGTTATTGTGCTCGCGCTTGTAAAGTTCCCGGTGGAAAGTATCCATGCCTGACACGGGACATTCATAGTTATTAAAACTATTTCTAAAACTTTGCGGAGACTGTTTTACTTTAGTTTCAGCTTTTTGACTAGCACAACCTACTCCAGCTAGAATTAGGCAAATAATGAGATACCTATAATTGACAAAATTACAAATATTGTGATATTCCATAAAGGTTAAAGGTTATTCTTCAAACGTCTCAAACTCATCCTTGTCCATACAAGACGTGTCAATAAGGTTTTCTTCAATTTCTTGATCCAAATGACAATACTCTGACTCCCAAATCATATCGGAACAGCAAAAATCTCCACAGAACTCTAAATGCCCGATAAGATAATTTCCGGGCTTTAGGATACGAATATAAGTTGTCTTTGAATAGCAAGTTTCAGGCATAAGGCTCAATTCTTTTGAATTTCTTCAATTTTCTTGTAAATATCAACCATCTCTTTAAGAAGTTGACTTTCTTCTTGTAGCAGAGTGTTGATTTCCTTTGTTACGGCCAATTCGCGCTCTAATCGTTGAATCTTGCCGCGCAAATCGCACTCTCGCTCGCCGCTCATTCCAAGTAGCCGGGCTTGCTCTTGGGTTTCTTTGAGAAGTTCGCCAATTAGAGGATCAGACATAGCTCGGTTCTTTTACTTTCCCCAAAATCCGCCCCAGTAAAGAAGCCCTACCGTGATAGCAATAGAAAATAAAGATGTAAAGACATTGTGTTTACCTTTTTCCGGTTCTCCATGTTTAATAAGATTAACGGCGAAGTTAATACTGAGCATAACAATCATTACTACTTGAGGAGCGTTCATATTTGTCTCATTTCATTCGACGCGGCTTTCAGCCGATTTTATTTTATTAAGAGATGGGGCGAGCCTAAACTTCCGTCATATCCAAAATCCCCTCCTGCTTAAAAGAGCGGATTCCGGCGCGATTCTCTCCCTCTCCAAAGACGTAAGCGACCATTAAATCCTTTCCGACTATTTCCATTGGGAGCATCTTTGCGTAATTCTTAACTGTGCCATCTTTCTTTTGATAGCGCAGCGAGAAATGACGAGGACTGGTCAATAGGATGAATTTTCCCTTATTATTGTTCATAGGTTTAATTTAGTGATTTGGAGTTAGAATATCAAGCTCCAAGTTCGAAATCTGAATACCGCCCCATTTCCTTATTCGCCCGTTGAAGAGCCTGACGAGTTGACAGTTTTTTCTGTGAAAACACCAGCATTTCAAACTCAGGAATACTTCTAACGTATTTGTAGCCATTTTGGGCCAATTTAATAACGTGAGAAGGGTGAATCGCTTGATAGGACTCAGAGATAATACGATACTTATTAGTTTTGTTAGGCATAGGTTATTATTGAACTCTTAAGAGCTTAATTGACTAAAGCTAAATTGTCAAGACTTAATTATGGAAAATATAACTATCAGAGTCAATTTTAATTACTTCTCTCAAAAACTCCCGCCATTTCTGCGGCATTTCGGCAAACTCTGACGTATTATTAACCAATTCATTTAGATTATCCGCCGTTACTTCAATTCCATCCTTCAATTTCGCATAAGCATCTACGGCGGCGTATTTAAGCTCAACCGGAATCTTTTCGGCAAGCTCAACAGGAATGAGCACGGCGCAATAATCTACTGAGTATTTACGAGTTTGAATAGTCATAATTTCACTTTTTAATTCCAAGAATCGAAATGACCTCTTTTAGAACGTCCGTCTGAATGTCGATTTCACCGCAAACTCGTATAATTTGTTCTAGGCGGAATTTGTCATTTTCATGCAGAGTCGTCTCTTTACCCATATAGTTGACATACATCCGAATATCGCGGGTTTTGCTGTCGATAGCATTCATAATTATATTGCTTTAGGCTTATTGTTCAACTGACTTCTAAGAAGATAATGGTTCGCCTCTAATTAGTCAACTGTTTTCGGCTTCTTCGCTCTCTCAAACGCTGTCTTCTTTGTCGGCAGTTTTTCTGTAAATTCAACATTCCAAGCATCAATTAACGTCGCCGCCGTTTGATAAGTTTGTAAATTACACCAAGGTTCGCCGCTACCGCGCGGTTTCTGCCAATTAAAATTGCCTCACATTCTCTTGTGTTAAATGGCAAAGAATTATTAGCTTTCACAATTTTCAATAATCCCCTCTTCAATTAGATAATCCCAAATTTTGTCAGATTCGGCTTGAGATTTTGCGTAGATTTTAACTAAATTACCGAATACTCTAACAATGGAATGATTAACAACTAACTCTTTCATAGCTTTTAAGACGGCTGAAAGCCGCGTTGAGTTGGACGAAACACATATTTAGCCAGAATCCGCCCTATTTCGCGGGCTACTTTATTAGTAAGGGGAGAATTTATCATATTTTGCATAAACTAATTTAGTTTCCGCCTAATTCTTGTCCAATTTCCCAACTTTGTAAAGGCAGATTCCAACCTGAATTTTGGGGAATAGCAAAACAATCTAATCCATCTTTTACAGCTAAGAAATAATCTCCCGGTTTGCCCCACCAATCTTTCTCAGTCCAGTTATAGAGGATTTTAGATTTCATTTTTAGCCTCCTTAACCTTCGCGGCCATAAATATGGCCTTTTGAGTGTGATATTTCAAGTCTTTTTCGGCTCTTTTAGCTTCCGACCGATGATAGCCCGCATTCCATGAATAATTTTTCTTATCGTTAAACTTTTGCGACTCTAAGCATCTTTGCTGCTCTTTAGCGTGCTGAATGGCCCCTTCCTCACACTTCTTAATTGCCCCTTCTTTTGTGGTAAAAATACTCTCTTCCTCACCGCTATAATTGTTATGAAAGGTGTATGAGTATTTTACCCCGTCATAAGTCGAAAGACCCTTAATTACTCCTACGATTGGCTCTGCCGCCCACTCGTAAATTCTTATGTAACCTTTTGGACCTTCGCAGCCCTTGCCGCAATATTCGCAATCCAAAACGCATTCTTCGCCGTTTCCTAGAGTCAGTTTAACCTTTTTCGCGCCGAAACAGACCTCGCAAGGAATTTGCTTATCTTTTGAGCCGCAAGAGGCGAGCCAAACAGTATCGCCGACATTAAACTTAGGATTTGCCATAGCTTTATTAGACAGGTTAAGGGTTAATTAGTCAATAAGAATCTGCCCGCTAGGGCAGCGTCGAGCTACGCGAGACATATTTTTATCCAATTATTAGCCTTTTTACAGTCGCCGTTAATATAGGCATTCCCACCATCTACAATAATAAGGGTGCAATCACCATCCGACTGCCAGACAAGCTTAATTTTCTCGCTACAATTTATTAGAATTTTAATTGAGTCAATTTGGGTTAAATCAAAATAATCACCAAATTTAGTAATTAAGTTTGCGCGTTCATAGCCCGTTGGGAATGTAAATTTATCTAAAGTTGCAGAAACTTGAGGACAATAACCTCCGTCCGAAAAGCAATAGTGTCTAAGACGTTCCCCTGCGAGATTAACGGGGAGATTGTTAGTATTGATCAACATAATTCAATTGTGCCGATTTAGAGTTCATTAGTCAAGAGTTTTCGCTTCAGCCGATAGGCTTTGCAGCCTGCTCAAACGCGGTTTTTAGCCGTTTTCAATGGCCAAGAGAGAAAGAAACGGCCGGTTAAGGCCGCGTCGAGCTTTGGGCGAGACATAAGGGAATAACTGCTACGTTTCAACACTCACAACTTTTTCCTTCAAGTTATGTTTTTTGTTTATTATTTTAGTGTTAAGGTTGCATCAGACAGAGACGCAGAAGGAACGCAGCAGCAAAAGAGGCGGAAAAGGCTAGGCAGGATTTTTGCTACCTGCGACCAATTTATTAGATTGGCTTTCTGCGGCTTTAGTTACTTCGGTCCCGCAAGCGGTTTGATGTTTACGCCACTAGCCCAAAATTGGCCGTTGTATGATTGCCCAACGGTAGGCGGTTAAGGGGTGAGTGCGACAAGATTTTAACTTGCATAATCTAGTCTCTTTTTGGTTGATTACTAGAAGGCTGGTTACTCCGTTACCAAAGCGAGAGTTCCGACCTACCTTTGCATTTTCTTAGAAGCAAATAGCTAATTCGCCCCTAATCTGCCACGCACTCAAAAATTAAAAAGAACAATTACCATAAATCGAAAACTAAGGTTTCCCATTTGGGTTTAAGGCTCTTTACTGCCCTTAGTTTCTTTCTCTATCACTCACGGGAGTAGCTACACAATCCGAAAGCCATCTTTCAATCAGGAATTGAACCCAATCTTATTGATAGATACAAATCAAATGCCGTCTTTCCGGCTGTTAACTCTTTTTAAGGTTTAGCAAAGAGTAAGCTAATTTTGCCTTTCAGCAATTACAGGACGGGCAGAATCTCCGCGACCGTCGGGATTACCGTGACTGCCGCCTCCGCTTCCACGGCAACTTTAGACTTGCGGGTATCCTTAATCTCCGCGTTGCGAAGGAAACGCGAATCCTCCGGGAGCGTATCGCCCGCATAATCCCAAGGGACACTGTAAACCAGTGCCTTAGAGTCATGCGCGGGCTTGCCCTTAGTCCGCCGCTTCATCGTGCCATCCGCCGCCACAAGGAATACCATCTCCTTAGTCAGCTTCGTGCGCGGGCGACCGGGCGAACCCTTGGCCTTCGCGGGCACCACGGTAACGCTATCCTGTTGATTACCTTCGGAGGCGTGAACCTCGGAAGCCGTTTCTTGTTCAATGATGTCATTCATTAGGTTTTTAAGTTAAAGCTTATTGATTACTTTGTCAACGCTTTTTCTGCGAGAAGTTCAGAGTTTTCAAAGATATTTCCGCAAATATACATATCTTCAAAACATTCTTGAAGTGATTCTCCATAGCTGAAGTGTCCAGTTAAAAGATACTTAATAGACTGAATACAATACATAGGATTTTGTCCTTCTCTAACGGTTAAAAAGTCTCCCTCATAAATATCCCGCCCCGTCTTATCCTTTAACCCGGTAAATTGCTGAATTTTCCCGTCGGACAATCTTTGAGCCATTTCAAAGAAAACGGTCAATCTTTGCAAATTCGTGGGGAAATTAAACTTATCAGAATAAGTGAATAGCTTGATGGTAGAATCGTAATAACGGAATTTTAATATGCTCATAATCACTTTCCTTTCAATAGTTCTTCCGCCAATTTCTGACAAGCTTCCCGACTTCTATTAAAAGTCCCGTCCGACCTCACCGGGGCGGCAATCAAAGCTAGAATTTCCTCATATTTAGAGTTTTTAGCCTCTAAATCCTTGATATAATCCCAGATTTCTTGGGTAATCTCTTGGCCTTTGAAATATCTTTTCACAATCTTGGATTTTGCTCTAGCCCAGAATCTTCTCTAACTCATAACTGAACAAATTAAAGCAATATTCCCAAACTGACTTACTATCTCCGCCTTCCTGCGAGACATTAAAATTCCATTTAGGATTCATTGCGCTACCCTTTTGCTTAATTAGGAAATCCTTAGCCCGCTCGAAATCAGTAAAGCAGGTAAAAATACTCGCCAATTGTCTTTTGCGGAAATTCCCAGCTTTAGTAAAATCCGACCGGTGGATTGAGACTTCAAGCGGCCCATATAGGGTATTAACTGTATATTTTACCGCCCACGGGTAAAGCGTAGAAGGAATGCCGCCCTTGGATTGAAGATAGGACTCGAATTGCTTAATGTTGTTTGACATGATTTAACTCTAGGAGTTCGCCGTTAATTAGTCAACACCTAATTGAGAATATTTAAGAACTGTGCAATTGCAGCTTCTTTATCAACTCTTGTATTTCTATCGCCGCCGCTTGACAGGCTTTGAAATCTCCCTTAATTGAACCGGATTGAAGATAGCAGGATTGTAATTTCAATAAGTAAAATACCATCTCAATTTCTTCACTTTTAGCTTTATCTGACATATTATTGACGGCTTAACCAATCTAAATGACGGCAAATATCCTCTGTCTCAATTAAGAGGCGATTATTTTGAAAAATCTCATAGTATTTAGCTCTTTCTAGTCGAAAATTATACATTGATTCAAACTTTATTTGGTTTAGCTTCTTTCTGACGGCCCACCCTTCAGTGCTACACAAATTACAATAAATACCTCGAAACTTAATTCCCTTATATTTCCCGCAAAAACAGCCTGAATTGTTCATAGTTCGCTACGCTCACTGCGTCCCTTTAGGACGTTTTACTTAGATTTGTGAAAGGTATTAGTGCAATTACCTTTATGAGCTATTCCCTTGTCGTAATGAATGTATTGACATCCTTCTATCACGTATTGCCGATAAATAAACCCTTCTTTAGACTTAACTTTAGTGTCTTGACTAATTAGATAGACTATCCCCGTAATACTAATAACAACTAAGGTTGAACATCCAAAAAATTACTAAAAATGAAAGAAATTTACCCATATTTTGCTTTAGCCTAATATAAATACTTCTGAACTTGCTCAAGCACATATTCACCATTTTCATTCAATTCATCAAGCTCTTCTTCTGTTAATTCTCTACTCCCGCGACCTAAATGAATGTAAGCCTTAGAAATGTAAGCATCACAAAAGTCGGGATAATCACACATTTGGATATTCTCAACTTCACATCCAAACACTTGTTCAAGATTTAGCACAGAATATCTCCTTTTTGGTATTTCCCCGCCGCCACCATTTCGCACTCAAATTTGTCGTTAATTCGCTCTTGGCCGGTTTGGACACGCAATTCAGCGGTATTTCGCCCGTTGCTACTTCCATCCCAGCTTTTCATATCTTTACCAATAATCGCGTCTATTTTGCGCGTGGACTTTTCATAAATTACTACGTCATAAAGTTCTTCAATTTGAGTTTCCATAAAAATGCTGAGAGGGGACGCCGGAATTCATTTGGCGCGGCTCTAAGCGAGCCGGTTTCTAGTTTCTACTTACCTACGTTGCCCAATACCTCTTAGATAGTCAATCTCCGTTATCTCTAAAATATCTTCTATATCGTAAAGGTCAAACCTATCTAATTTCTTTTGTTCTATGGCGACCTGAGTTGAAAAACCCTTTGACTCAGCAATAACAAATACATCTTTTGTTTTAAGGATAATTCTATAGTAATTATTCATTAGTCTTTTTGAGAGTAACAGAATAAACTCCCGCCCCGATATGCTTAGATTTAATATCATACATATAGCCGCAAGCTATAATCTTACCGTCAGTATAAAGGAGAGTTTCTTTTAGTTGCTTTCGGGTCATAGTCATTGCCGCGATATGCGGAATTACATAGAAGTTATTGCTAAGATGATTTTTCATAGTTAGCTTCGCTCACGCTATTTCGTTTCACTCAACAGTTCGAGATATTTCAAATCGCTTAGTGGATAACTAGAATGCTTAAATTGATTGTAAATATCTAAGGCTTGCTGAGTTGTCATGGTTAGATTGTGGCTAATTCCGGGGATTTGTCAATTACTTTCCTTATCAATTGCGAAAAATTCCTTCTCACAAGGTAGAGAATCAAGTTTATACTCTTTTAGTAATTTAACCGGATAATATCCATCCTTTTCATATCCCTCAAAGTAAAATCTCTCAGTAGAAGAAATCGGAGTCTTAACAAAGCCTTTGTAAACCTCAAAAGTATCTTTATCTAAATCAATTACATAGGCAAATTCACAAAACAATGAATCCTTTGCGAAACCTACGTCGGGAATATGGTATAGGACTTTCCTATTTTGAATTTCTTCAAGAATATCGCCGCCCATATCTCGGGACAAAAAGGGGTATTTAACCGCCCATTCTTTGCAGGAATTTATTTCTTTTATCTCTTCGTCGGTCGGCTTTCTGACCCTTAGCATTTCAGCTAAAAATGTTGCTTTATCAAATTTCTTAGAGAGAAAATCAAGGATTATCTTCCCTTGACTGTCTAGGTAGCCGTTCCATTGACAATACTTAGCGACTTTATATTCGCACTCATGAACTACGCAGGTTAGATTTCTAGTGCTCATATTTTTTATTTGTAAGTTAATTCTACGTTAAACCGCTGTTTTGTCAATGTTATTCTGTAATCCTGGAGATTTAGCTCTAACCCAAATTATTCTGTGACCGCCGCTAATATTTTGCATAATTGTTTTGCTCTAGGAGTCGCTCAACGCTGCCTGCGGCGGCAGCTCTTATTTCTTGCCATTTTCCGCAAAATAGATAATACAAGACATTGTTTGCCGCGAACGGAGAGTGCCACCGGCATTTTCTACCATTTCGGCGCATTTAACAAGAGCTTCTATCGCGGCTGATACGTCTTCCAAATACCGCAAATCATCAAATTTAACTGAATTGTTAGTTAAGTTATTGTAGTGAACTAGAGCTTGCTCTTGCGTCATGGCTGGATATTGAGTTATGAGAGGTGAATTGTCAACCCTTAATCCTGAAAGGGTTAGGCTTAATATAACGAATGCTTGAAGGAAGTAGGGTTATTGCCCGCTGCTGAGTCGGGTCAAAAATCACAATAAAAGAAAAATTCTTCCAATTCTTAACCTGATAAATCGTTCTTAGCTTCCCGTCGGTCATCTCAAATTTGAGAAACTGAGTAAATTTCCACTTTGGGATGTTTTCGCACAGTTCAAAATAATCGCTTTCGGAAATCTCAATTCCAAGACGCTCTTTGACTCTTTTGATGAAATGGAGTTTGTTGCAGACAGAATGAGTCATGTTTATCGGGAGAGAGCTAGGAGTCGGACCTAGAGTAGAAATAATCAATTCCTACATTACTTTCAAAATTGTCAATTATTTTCGTTCGCTTACGCTGTCGTTTCTCGAAGAGAACTTCGTTCTTCCGGCAGGTTTATGGGCTAATAATGTCTATTAACTGAGAGATTGTCAACTATTTACTTGAGAGCATCGTATGACTTATTACGAATTTTTAAGCTTCCACCTTTATGAAATTTTAGAACGCAACCTTCGTAATGTTTTCCGTTAATTTTCTCTAACTTACTATCATACTTTTCAATCAACTCGGGGGTAATAATGACATTCTCCTCCAATAAGTCAACTGTTTTCAGTCCCAAAGCCGCCGCGACTTTAGTATAGTAGAAAGGAGAATCTTTAATTTCGTATTTAAGAGTATCAAGATTCAAAACATTATAAAGCGTAAAATCTAGCGGAAATCCGGCGTGAGGGTTAGGCTTGAAGTTCTGGATATTGCCTCCGAAACATTCGCCCCTTAAACAAAGGTTGACCTTATTTTCTTCGCAAAACTTGCTCAACTTGGCTTTAATGTTATATTTAGCCGCGATTCTAGTAAAATTATTCTCGCATTCAGGTTTAATCTCTAGGGAGCGGCTACAGATGGCAAAAGTTTCCCTGTCTGGGACATTTTTATAGGCAAAACTTCCACTTTGGCCTTCGTATTTCATCGTTACATCACAAACTTCTCCGTAAGGAATATTATCAAGAGACTGCCAATTCTCTTCGTCCGATTTGAAAATTCCGAATGGCAAACTACCTTTAGCACTTAAATCTTGTGGAGCGGGAGCCTCGTATTTAGTCACGCCGATAATATCCGCGACCTCTTGGCCCTCCTCATAAGAATCTCTAAAGAATAATCCTACATTTTCAATAGATTCTACCACTCCCATACTCCAAATTTGACGAATTTTACAAGCCTTAACTCTTTTTGATTTAGACTTATAGAACGCACTCCAAGGCGCGTCAGGCAAAACGCAATCTGGCTGCACGAAAACGCACAAATCGCCCTCGCTAAAACTTCCCGTTTTAACAATAGCTTTATACCCGGCGCAAGAGACGATGGACAACGTATCCGCGTTGGGGTGTTTTTCTACTGATTTAATTCGTTCAATACTCGCTAATTTCATAAGCTCACTTCGTTCGCGCTGTCCTTCTCGAAGAGGAGTTCCTCCTTCGGACAGGCTCTATATTCAAACTTTATGGTTTTACTGAAAAATTGTCAATACTCAAATTCCGTCGCCCGCCCAAATTCTCCCTGATTAAAATGAATAACCTTACTATCTTTATGAATTACAAGGAATGGGAATTTACTCAAAATATCCTCCAGAGAATTCGCACCCTTCCACATTTCGTGGCATTTATACCCTAAAGACTCAAAGAAAGCAATTGAAGCCCGAATTTGAGAAGTAGAGATTAGTTTAATTTGAGTAATCACACTTTTTAAGTTGTCAATACCCAAAATCAATCACAAAGCCCGCATAGCCCCATGCAAAACATATCGAATACTGATATTCTTCTCCAATATTGGGTCTTTCACCCATTCGAGACGACCAAGAGATATTAGGGAGATAGTAATAAAAAAGATTTAGCTTTCTCCTTCCTGCCGAATTCAAGGAATAAAACTTAAACTTTCTTTTCATATTAAATAAATTTTTCCCAATTACCGTCTTTATTCGTATAAAAAATCTCTCCAATTTCAAAGTGACGGGCCAAGGAAGCGCAGCTATAACATAGTTTAGAGTTAGCTACTTTCCTATTATTGTCAATCCTAATCACAAACATCTTAGTCTTATGAAAGGGGATATTAGTGGTATTTCGTAGCTTTTTTATTGCCGCCGATTCTGCACAAACCCCGGCCATTCGAGTAATGTCTCTCCCGTCGATTGTCCCGATTTTTGGATTATAAAGATTAAACGGAGAAGTTTTGCGCGAATTCCGGCCAATAGAGACTATCCGATTCTTATAGGTAATAACCGCAGTATGCTGGCAACGATTTGAACTATCCTTTTCGTGTAGAGACAACGCAATATCAATATACTTGCGAAACCTTACGTTATTGTCAATTTGCATAATCACACTTTGCCCAATCTGCACTAATTAGTCAATGAAATTGTGCTCAATCAAACAAAACTTTCATAAACGCCGCGATAATTGCCCAGCAACTAGACAAAAATAAGGATAATCCAGCAAATATTTTCTAGGTTCCTAATTAGGAAAGCTTTTAACATAATTCTGGATTCTTTGAAAGAAGCTCCGTATTTTCAAAAATATTACCAATTACTTCAAGTCCACAAGAGCAACAGTCGCAACTGGCGAAATCGCTTAATCTTGTCGCGCCGATTTGCTCTTGGCAGACCTCAAACCCTTCGCGCAACCAAGTTATTACCCCTTTGCTATAAAGACCAGCACTATTTGAACCCAAAGCAACTGTTATGTGATTTGGATCAGTTTTTACGATGTCGCCTTCGTAAATCTCGCGGTTATTTTTGTCTTTCAAGCCGGTAAACTGACTGATTACCAAGTCATTGTATTCCTCTAAGCGATATTGCTGAAGTAAATCAAAAGCAGTGCATTCCCCGATTACATGAAATCCAATAAAGGGGAATTTCTTATTTTTCGCGTCCCACGCCCGGAATTTTAGAATGCGCTCATTAAACATATCTCTATTTGGTTTTAAATCTCTTTTTAGAAACTTTGAGGCTTTTAGATACTCTAAGCTCTTCCGCTAAATGCTCTCTCAATAGAATATTTACAAGCTCTTTCCACCGTTCAAAGTCTTTTTCGGTGAGAGTTCCGTTCTTTCTTTTGTCAGCCAAGATTTCGCAGTCTTTTTCTTCTAGTTTAGTCATATTGTTCGCTTCGATCACGCTGTCCTTCGGACAGGTTCTATAAATTAAATCCTTCTTTCCAAACTTGAGCTACTTTGGGCAGCCCTTCCTTAAATGATTTATCCACTAATTGCCGCCATCTCTGATATTCTTTGCCGGTTAGAGTGCATTTCTCTCGTTTATCAGCTAAAACCCTATATTCGTTTTCTTCTAATTTGCTCATAGCAATTTAAGCTGATTCATCTCTTCCAATTCTTTAGCAATCTTCTCGTCTTGCTTCACTATTTTAATCAAATTATCCATCATTAGCCGCGCCGTTTTGTCGGCTTCTTTAACTCTGACAGGATAATCAGTTAGATCAGGGAACTTGACAAGTAAATTAGCGAGCTTTTGAGAGTTTGGAGTTCTAGTCTTCATCTATCTTCCCACAATTCAATAATTTCCCGGTCGTCATTTGAAATTTTAACCCATGTAGCGGACAATGTAAAACTCTATTATGCCCGCTCCTTCCCTTGACTGAGGATTCAGAGAATTTATGATGCTTATGAGGGCAAATTCCACTATCCAGACACTTCTTATTAAGGTCTCTATCGGCTAAATTCTTGCCATTTCCTATTTTATTGGTCCGGCAGAGATTGTCAGTTGGCACGCCCGGTTCTCTAAAGCAAACTCTTTTCTCTATCCTAAATTCAGTCTCAATAGAGTCAGTCGGACGCCTTGAAGAGGCGAAATCGGAATGGTTTTGCCCATCAAGAATTCTAACATACGAAAATTTTGTAGCAACGGAGTGCTGGCTATTTTTAAGATAGAGATTTTTACTAAATCTACTTAAATCTAATTCCGAGAAAAACCTAAAGTCATAATGAACGTGAAAGTAATTAAAACCTATTTCTTTATCGTCGTGAACTAGGGGAATAATTGGAAGAAAAGAGCCTAAACCACTAATACAAGGAACTTCATACTCATCTCCGATTTTAGCGTCTCTGACGTAAGGAAGGCCAGAGACTTTTAAGATTGCTTCTTTAAGGGTCATTTCGCATAAATATCAAATAATTTCCGCCGCTCCTTTTCATTTAACTCTCCCCGGCTCAAAATTGCAAACAAAAAAGCCGCCATTTCCGGTTTTTCTTCCTTGACTTTCACCGCGAAATCTTTTCGGCTTAAAACCCCATATTTACCGACCCAAGCCTCAAGTTTAATTTCTTCAATTAAGACCTTCCTATAAGCATCCCAAACTTCATCTATATGTTCTTTTGAAATTTCCAAACATTCAAAATCGAATTTGTCACTTATCTTACTTTCAAATTCTTCCTTAAAGCCACAGTCAAAATCCGGGTAAAACTCAAAGAATAAGTCCAAGACCGCATCAAAAGAGCAATTAGACTTAAATCTATGCCTTTTCAAATACCAGTCGGATTTACACTTGATTATATCCTGTCCATCCGGCGAATAAAGGCAAAAACCCTCTTGTCCTTCTAAATTCTTGACGCTTTCTAGCATTTCGGCTAAATTACCGTAATTGTATCGCTTTGGCCGCGCAACCCCTATTTCCCGCGCAATTTCATCCAATTTATCTTGAGTTGCCAGAGAATAATCAGAATGAAAAATACCCCCAATTAACTTAATGTCAAGAGTTTTATAGTCTATAACTATTTTATTTAGTGGTGAGGTCCACTCGAACAAGTATGAATAAGATTCGCTTCTTAGCTGTTCATTATCAAAGGCTTTTGGATATTTCTCTTTTAAAACGTTTATTTCATGTCCATTTTCAAATTTTGTGGCGTCAATCGTGCCGCGAGTCCGCGTAATGAGGCTCCCGCGCCAATAAGACACAATTAAGCAAGAGCCGTCAACCTTTTCTAAAATAGAGCAATTATCAAGAGATAAAGGAGTTGGAACAATCTCTATCTTCTCCCCGTGATTAAAGAATTTTTTGAATCCGCCAGAGCATAAATTACCCTCAATATCCCATACAGAAGACCGGAAAATCAGATTATCTTTACTCCAAACCGTATTAAATCCCTTTGGATTAACTAAATAGACTTTCTCGCCGCCGACAGTTCTTTCCTGAACTAAGAAATGCTCGCGGTTAATTGAAGATAAATTAACTCTCATAGAGAATACGCAAGAATTGGATAAATTTCCGTAATTTCCGCCTCTGAAATAGGTTTAAGCAGTCGCGCCGAATGAAGGGGCCAGAAATGTCTAATTTCACCCGCCGAACTTTTCGCGGTGTCATCGTCAATTTTCTTCCAAATTACCTTCTCATGCCGGAATTTGTCGCCGGGTTTGAGGACATAAAAGTCAACATAGTGAAAAGTGAAGCCGGAATCTGCCGCACCGACCTCAGTAAGATTTTCTTTTAAGGCTTTAATCATTTGTCAAAAAAAATATAAAAAGCTAGTAATGAACCTAAAATTAAACCAATTAACGCCTCCGTGACAAGTCTCACCTTTGTTCGCTGTTTCCGGGCTTCTCTGAATGATTTCATCTCTCAAGTCTAAGGCTCCACCCGTAATTTAACAAGAACATTCCTGCATTCTGCTTCGCTGTTCTATTATTTATCTTAAAATCTTTTCGCATTTCGGCAATCAACCAAGCTTCAAATCTCTTTTCTTCCCGAATACTCCAAGAGTTTTCTCTATACCAACCGAATTTCTCTATTTTCGCGGGACTATACCTCGCGCCAATTGCCCAAAACATCCTTTTTATGGCTTTAGCAATGAATCTTTTAGATTTAAGTCCGGTTTCCAAGAAAGAATTTTATCAGGTTCAGCAAAGAATATCCGTAATAATCGTCTATCTGTCAAGGCTTGAGTGTCGTTTTCATTCAAATTTCGCTCAAAATGGGTCATTTCGTGCGAAAACACGACTGAAAATTTAAAATAATCCTCATTCTTAATAGCCCTATTTACCGGAAATTTGAAATATTTATCAATTAAGATAAATTTCTCCTTCTTACCTACCGTCAGCCCATCGAACTCCTTGGAATCCATCCAGAAAATCGTCGGAGTGTTAGTAAAGACCAAATCCGGCAGAAGGAATTTAATCAATTCAAGGGATTTTTGAGCATCTTGATAGTCTTTCGGGGTGAACTCTCCTAGAACTTTAACATAGGAAGGCTTATTGGAATCCACCAGATTTACTCTTAACACAGCACCGGGAGACTGACAACCTAAAAACAACCCGGCCCAGAGAGTTAAGAATAAAGCTTTCACACACTAATTTACAGTTTTATAAGTTAAATGCCCTTGGGAATTACAATCAACTCTCCAATAAGGATTTGATAAAGGCAAATTACCTTCTGCCCAAATCGGCTGGAAAGGAGGATAAATTATGGGAACCATTGGGAAATAAGTAACTTCTTTCTTGAATAAATTATCTAAAACTTCTTTAAGCTCCCGCGCCTGCTCGACGGTCAAATCTACTTTCTGTCCGGCCAAATCTAGGGTAATTTTATTGATTTTAATTTCGTTACTCATATTTATCTTCATTTTCCGCGCCAAACTCTTAAAGCTACCAATACTAAAGGAGTCAGAATATTTACTAAAAGCCAGTCTAAAGACCAGAAAACTCCGGTAACTAACTTGTTAAAGAGATTTAGCTTCATGCCATTTCCCTTCTTTCCCGCAGGCGCTTTCAGAAGCTCTTGCGGATTCACAGCATAGGCTAGAACAAAAATAAAAAGCAGAGGCTACTCCTTCGATTTTTCTAAATTCTTTATACATCTTTCCTGTTACTAAAGAGATTTTTTCTTCAAAAAGATTTGGGGAGGAACAAAGAAAAATGTGGTCTTGTGTAGAACAGCACATTTTACAGTTTACACAGAATTTAAGATTTTCTTTCATGCTTCTCTCTAATAAACTCAAACATTTCCCTGTCCTCATCGCACCAATATTCGCGGTTCTTATCAGTAGCCTTTTCAGCTTCCTTTTGAGTCATCAGGTTATTCAAGTAGGAAAGACCGAATTTCGCATATCGCGCATCCAAATCCTTTTCCTCTGAATAAGAACTGCCAAATTCACCTTCAAAAGAATCACAATAAGAACAAGAGCCAAAGCTTCCGTTCACCCAACCCTTTTCCTCTTAAAAGTTACAAAGGCCCACCACTCCCCTTGATAAGAGCCGAAACTCTTAAATTTGTGAACTTTCGCCCCCGCCTTTTCCAAACACATTCCGTAGCTCATAATCAGTAAACAGGAATCGGCAGTTCAAGAGCCTTAGCGATGGCAACTTCTACCCCGGCCTTTTTAACGAAGGGGTCGCAAAAGGAGCATTCGGCCACACCTACTACTTCCTCACCGTCCGGCTTGCGGATAGAAATCATCGTCACGCCGCCACTTTGGATAACCTCGCCTTTAGAAAAACCGTTCAACCGGGCATTATTATCATCCATCATAACCACTGTGTCGCCGGTAAAATAAGGCCGGAATCGCTGGATTCGGACTTTATGGTTAGATTGGCGGAGTTCTTTTACAGTGGGAACTTGGGCTAGGGCTGAAGGTGCGAGATTCACTTTAGTTTTCATGATTAGATGTTAAAGGTTTGGGTTTGATTTGTCAATTCTTTTTACTGTTATCATCAATGAAAAGCTGAATTCTGACAAAACAATAGACAGAAAGGGAAGTAAAGCAAAGAGAACTGATTAAGATAAAGAAATCTTCCCAACTAGCCTCTTTAGCAATTAAAAACAGGCCAAACAAGCTAATTAAAGCCGCGAGACTTACAAAGGTCCAAACAAACGCCTTGGCTAGTAAAAGTTTAATTTTCATTTTTACAAAGTTTGTCAATCGCTTCAGTCGCTAATTTAATTCCTTTATCAGCCATTTTATGAAATACATTCATTTCTTTTTCTAAGAACTTACAAAAATCCTTCAACTCCCTGTATTTATGCCCCAATTCCAAGTCTTGTATATCTAATTCTCTCAGTTTAGCGTCAGTCAGAGGAGTCCGGTGACATTCACATTGGCAGCCCCAGCCGCCGCAAAAGCCCGGTTCATGCGATCCCTTCGGGGGCTTTGAACTACCGGCGCAAGTGTCACAATTACAATCTGAGGCGGGTTTCAAATACATATTTTAGGCTTTATATTAAAATTCAACTCAATCTCTACATCATCCGGGTTTATCTTCTTATTTTTCCTGAACAAAGTCAACATTTTTTCTCTCAAAAGCCCGGTAAAAATCGGGGAATCGTCCATAAAACGGCGGGCAACGCACCAAGCTTCCTCATCTAACAAAACTGATTCGCCCAGTGTTTCAAGATAGCTAATTTCCGGCTTAATCATTCTCGGACTTTTATAAGTCAGGGCGAATTGCCT
>ERZ1292644.113-Hain-H14-01um-R2-113-length-56404-cov-6_pt4 | contig 27903 bp, 40 predicted proteins | sample MGYA00564402_ERZ1292644 | MGnify/ENA primary metagenome ERZ1292644 (study PRJEB36523, sample SAMEA6512644) | groundwater metagenome | collected 2019-01-09 | study: AquaDiva: Metagenomics assemblies of 32 groundwater samples
CGGGTGTTCGACAACGCGCAGGTGTCCGGCAACGCGCAGGTGTCCGGCAACGCGCGGGTGTTCGACAACGCGCGGGTGTTCGTCAACGCGCGGGTGTTCGACAACGCGCAGGTGTACGGTGACGCGCGGGTGTTCGTCAACGCGCGGGTGTTCGACAACGCGCAGGTGTCCGGCAACGCGCAGGTGTCCGGCAACGCGCAGGTGTCCGGCAACGCGCAGGTGTACGGTGACGCGCGGGTGTTCGTCAACGCGCGGGTGCTACACCGATTCACCGGCGATACCAGCAACATAGTTCAGGCGATTCGGGGTGCTTTGGACCTGATACCCGACCCCAATGGATATTATGTCGTGTACAAGATGGTGCGGAGCGACTTGACGGATTTATACACCGGATGCCTACAGTACCGGGTAGGTGCGTGGACTGACTGCCCCGAGGCTGATCCAGATCCGACGGTGTCCTGTGGTCCGGGGCTACACGTATCGGGACCGTCTTATTGGTGTGCAGGGGTAGTGCTGCTACAGTGTTACGTCCATCACAGTGATGTTATGTCATGTCAAGAGGGCAAGATGAGGTGCGCGCGCCTGTTTGTTGCCCGGGTAGTACCGCCGGAGGAGGCTTGCCGATGACCACAACCTCAACATGCCGAGTGTACGGGAGCGATTGCCCAATATGCAAGAGCGGTACCCTCCAAGACATGCCGTGTAACACCCCAAACCAGGTCGAGATCAAGGTTAAGCTCCTGTCTCCTAACGCGACCCTTACGCGCGCGACCGCAGGCGCGAGCGGGTTTGACTTGCATTTGCAGGACCCCGCCTTTATCATGGCGGGCGAGGTGCGTACCTTGCCCGTGGGCGTTGCCTTGGAGATACCTCCTGGGTATGAGGGGCAGATTCGACCCCGCAGCGGTCTATCGCGCATGGGTGTTAACGTGGCGTTCGGGACTATCGACAGCGATTACCGCGGCGCCATAGGTGTGATCGTGACCAACAATTCGGGCGGACCGTTGCGTTGGGATGCAGGCATGCGCATTGCCCAGCTGGTGTTTGTGCCCGTGGTGATTCCGACCTTGACGATCGTTGACGAACTTGGTACAACAGATCGTGGCAGTGGTGGTTTTGGGAGTACTGGGATTTGAACGGAGGCAAGCATGATTGACAATGCGGAAAAATTAACCCCCGATGAGATCCGAGCCGTAGTCGACGCTTTGTCTGACGCGGTGCGGGAGTTGGTGCGGCAAACGTCGGACCTACAACATGCTTTGATCCGATGCGCCCGCTACGCCCCCGAGGCGGAACAATCTCGCGTGGGGGTGTTACTCGCTACCTTGACAGGAGACACCCAGATGGTGTTGGATGGGTTGGGCAACGTCATTGCGTTACTAGCAGCGCGAGGGGTGGGTCCGAGTATGGAGGATCTGAAATGACCAAGGCTGACATGATTGATCATATTTGGAACACTCGGGTCAACGGGCGCCACCCTCTGACCAAGCACCAAACATCGTCTTTTGTCGACGCCGTGTTTGAGTACCTAACGCACGAGATCCGAAAGAACAAGCGCGCATCCGTCCCCGGGTTCGGTACCTGGACGGTAAAGAAACGCAAAGCGCGCAAAGGGAGGAACCCGAAGACCGGCGAGGCGATTGCAATTCCGGTGACACGCGCGATTGTGTTTCGACCGGCGCCTAATTTGAAAGCGTCGGTGGTGCGGCGGCACTCCGCATCTTTGGGCACGGTGGTTGCAGTCACGCAGGGAGTGCCGGAAAACAGCGTGTATGATTTGACCGTTGAAGAGGTGATGGGCGCGCGACGCGCGAGTTTGAAAGGTGGGAAGTGATGAAACGGTAACCGCCGAGTCCCTTCGCGCGCTTACGTCTACCAGGGTCTTGACAAACCCTGCACAATCCTGTAGCATGCTAGGGCATGGCTGATTCTGATCTCGTGCTCGCCGCCTACCGCGAGCACAATGAAAATCTCCGGGAAATGCTGGGAAATCTGCAGTGGTTATATTTGCGAAGCGCCGCTGTGCAGTCAATACGCCGTTGCGTGATGTGCGGGAGTATGCAAGAGGAAGGACACGCCGACGAGTGTGAGCTTGACGCGCTCTTGTCCGTCAACGTCGCTCAGGCATATGAGGCACAAACGGCACGACGCGCCGCGGTGCGACCGAAAGCACACCGATGACCAAGGCCCAGAGCGATGCGAAGGTGAAGATTTGGCGGGAGTTGCTCGGAAAGTTTTTGTGGTGTTGGTGGCTCAGCCGCCTTACCAATCCAGGGGGTCCGGACCTGTATTTGCCAGGGCCAAAGATCAGCGTCTGGATCAATGTCGACCCCCTTGATGATTGCGCGCTCAAAGCCATTGATGACTTGCGGGCGCGGGGGGATCGTGTTATTGTGGGGGGCACTGTGCAGGCAATTTTGAAACAATTGGAGGAATGAATGCGTCCCATACCAGATTTGCGAGACCTGTTAACGCAAGAGAGCCGCGATTTTTGGGCGTCTGTGGACAAAAACGCGAAGGCTTGCAAAAAACCAGATATCGATGCACCGCGCCATGTCGTACAACAGGAACTCACCCGCGCCGCGATCAGCACCAAGTATTGGGGATCTGGGGGCGCCAACTCTGCGGTAGTTACAGCAAGGGCGGCGGCCGTGGCGATTGAGTTGGACGCGCCACCTGACGACCCAAAACCCATATCACCCCCCATCTGCAAATACGCTTACCCCCAAGGGCCAATCTACAAGGAAGACTTTGACCCCTCCAAATACGTTGCCTCCAACACCGAACAGGCAAAGACCGCGGGCGCGCGCGTGCGCTTAGCCGCGCTGCGTACGATGCTGGCGGTGCCCCTTTGCGGGGCGCATGATCGCCCGGTAGACGTGGTTGCCCTGCCCATCGTGGGCAAAAAAGAAATGGGCGCGTGGTTGCTATGCACGAATTGTTGTGACGAAACGTGGCAATTGACTTTGGATCACTACGGACATCCACGATCCCCGAGGTCAAATGGACGATAGTGTTCGGCTTGTGTTGTGTTGGGCGGACGGGCGCGCGGGATCTACGATTTATGATGAGATGTTTGTGGAAGAGTGCGCGCCGCCGGCAGGGGCAGAGTATGTCTGATAAAATCAAAATTGAAACGGTCGCGCCAACGCCCAAGGTAGATCCCACCGTCTCGGCGGAGTTCGATCCCTCTTTGGATTCGGTCCAAACCCCTGCCCAGTATCTTGAGCGCACCCAACTGCGTAGAGCGGTGAAGTCTGCCTTGGATGGGTTGGACGATGCTGCGCTTTTGTTTGTCCGAAGCTACGCGAAGTCGGGGGATACTCGTAAGGCGTCGGATGATCTGAGGATCTCTCACGTCAAGGGCGCGGCAATGTACAAGCGTGCAGACGTAGCTACGGCGATCAAGGCAATCCGCGCCGAGGTCCAGTGTGATTTGCGTCTTGACGCTGGGTGGGTCTTGCGAAAGTCGGTGGCGTTGTATGAGAACGCGCTTGAGGGAGAGGATGTGGTGAATCGATTCGGCGATGTGGTCGGGCACAAAGATGACCGTGCGTCGGTTGCCAAGGCGTTGGAGTTGATCGGTAAGCACGCCGAGATCCGAGCGTTCGTCGACCGCAAAGATATCACATCCAACGGCAAGGCGTTGGAGGGTCCGACATACGCGATTTGGATGGGGGATCAAAAAATTGAATTCTGAGTGCGGATAGTCTTGTATGTGTTAGCGTTCATATTAATATGCGCTACCGCCGGTAACGCTCATTATATTGAACATTACGTTGACGGACCCCTCGCGCGCCCGCGCGTACGCGCAGCACGTACGCTCACCGCACGCGGATATGCCGAGTTCGAGCGAGTTGCTACTTGGCGCCCGTGCTTTCGTACCGATGTGGGGGTGTGGTGCGTTGAGACTGTCAACGGCGTGGTGAGTGTGACGTTAGTGTTTTAGCCTCAGCGACCGTAGTTGATTACGGCGGCGGTGCCCCGGATATCGGTAGTTGGATATGAGATTCTAGCACCGCTGTCCTAGCCATCAGCGCTGCATGGGCGGTCATTAGGGTTTGGTGGTCGGCGGAAATCTCTTGGATCGCTTTCACTAGGACCGGTATCAGGTGAGTGACCGCGACACCCAGCGGACGCCCCGGCACCTCGGACGAGGCATGAGGATACACCGATCGCATTTGCCCCGCATCGAATCCAATCGGGACGACGTGCCCTGGGTTTTTTCGCCATTCAAATTGGATACAACCCAAACCACGTAGGACATCCAGTGCGACTACGTTGGTTGGGGCGATGTTGGTTTTTAGGGACGGGTCCGACACATCCACCAACCCAAACACCCCGGCGACCTCATTCAGGTACCCAACATCGCCACCGTCCCCATCACGCGCTACAAAATAATAGGTGGTTTCGCCACCCCCTGTGCCAGCGTCTTTACCGCATTGCACCATGATGCCTTGGCGGTTGATGTTGTTGCCGTCGTTGAAAAACTTTGCGACATAGCTCGATGCCGCGTCCGTCACCACATCAAGCCGAAACGCCGGGCTAGCGTTGCCGACGCCAACATCACCGTTGCTGGCAATACGCATCCGCTCGGTCGTTGGGTCGGATTGAAAGATAACATCGCCGTCCGTACCGCTGGCCGTTGCACGGATAGTGTAATCGTCACCGGCGCCAGTGCCACCTACTTGCGTTTGCCCGCCTGATCGCCCGGCGAGCAATGCGTAGTGGGTATGGACGTCGCCCGCCGTGAGATTGATCATCTCATTGTGGTTGAGCATGTACGAGTCATAACCGCCGGTGAAGGTCATGAAATTTAGATATGTCGTGACAGTACCGCCCGACGACGCTCTGGAGTTGAGTCCAACGATTGCAAACCTGGCGTTGGCTGGAGCGGTTAGTTCCCCGGATCCGGTAATGCCCCACCCAGCGCCGGCTCCGACGTACGCTGTAGCACTGGTAGACACGATCTGTTTGTTACGATCGTACCACGCCACAAAGACTGAGTTGGCGGATGTTGCGGTGTTGTACACCGCATATCTGACGCGATAGAGGTACGTCTCGATTACCGGGATATACCCGGATGTCTGGACTCCCGCTAGGGTGCTGCTATCATTGACCAACGCAACGGCGCGTGATCCCATCAGGTTGTTTGCCGAGTCTTTGACTAGGTAAGCTGTCCCAACACTACCGGAGAGCGACCACGTGGTGCCTGACGTGACAGTCCATCCATCGGGCGGTATCCCATCACCCCCCGTCGTTTGCCGAAAGTTGGCGTTGAGTAGGTACCCGCCAACAAGAGACTCCGGATAAAGTGCCTCCGCGCCGATGTAGCGTGACCGGACCGGCGCCACGCCCTCGCGCCCCTCATTGCGTAGCCATTGGTCTTTCACTGCATGCTCCTACAAGATAGGGTTGTTACCGCCGAGTCTCGCGACAGACGGTGCCGGACCTCGTGCAACGTGAGTGTTTGGGTTGAGTCGTAATGCACGCCGTTGGCGGTAAACGCGTAGAGGTCGTAGGGTTCGGCGGCCCAGAAGTACGGCACCTCAAGGGTATGTATCAGGGTAGGCTCCCGCAAATCGGACAATACCCGGATCAAAAGTTGTATCATCTCGGTGACGGTGTCGATTTGATTAGTCGATCCCGCTGTGATCTTGGCGTACCGGCGCCCGTAATTGGTTATCGAGGTGGTGTCCAAGACCTTGATGGTCTGTATTTCATCGCTACCTGACTTGACAAAGGCGCCCTCCAAGACATTGCGGACGTCATACCGTGTCCGGGTAGCGGCTTGGACGGCGGTATAGTCCTCGGGACCGAAGGTGTAATTGACCGATGTGGGCCCCGCAGTGCCCGCGACCGTGGCGCCTAACACCCCACCGCCATCGATCGCCACGTTGGACATTGTCTCGGTGAAGGTGATGCTATTGCCAGCGGTGCCGATTGTACCCCAGATGACGTAAACAATCGCCGTTGCTCCGGTTGACGATACAGCCGCTGAGCAGGTACCATAAAGCGAACTAGTTGATGCATTGATGCAGTCGGTGAGGTTCTTCGCTGTCTCGTAGAAATCGGCGCCGATGTTGAATTGGTTGGCTCCAGCCCCGGACGCGATTGCAGTTTGGTCGACGCCGTTGATCGTCACCTTTTGGGTCGCCGACGGTTGCCCCGAAAACGTCAACGCACCAACAGCAGCCTTGCCGCGGGAGGGCAACAACCATTGCAAATGGAATGCGCTGGTAGCGGCGTGGTATTTGTAGGTGATGTCGGCGCCGACGAGCTGGGCGAGCTGCCGGATAGCTGACATGATGTCGGTTTGTTCGAGTGAGTAGGGGATGATGTTGAATCCGGGGGAGTCTCCGCCGGCAAAGGCGGATCCCGGTAGCGCCGAGTCATCGCCGTTGACGCTGTAGAGGTACGTTGTCGATGTTGCATGCGCGGTGAGGATGTCTTGGATCACATCTTCAACGGCGCGACCTGCCTCGGTACCATAGGTGTTCAGCGATTCGATGAATGTGTCGACCAGTACGCCGGCATTGTTGCGCGCGTGCACGGTAAGCACATCTTCACCGATCTCCACTTCGTCAATGATGCCGTGAAACACGTTGACCCAATCGCCCGACGCGGGGAGCTCCTCAGGGGACAGTGTCGCGGTGTCAATCTTGATTGGATTGCCGACGTCAACTACCACGCCCGAGGCGTTTATCTTTCCGCCTACCAAGGGGCTCAAGCTCAAACCCACGTTGGTGGTTTCGATCACTTCGCCTTGCTGGGTGTAGAGATGGATCGTGGCAGTCGATACGGCATTGTCTTGCGTGTCGGCATATTCGACGCCCTGGATCCAATTCCACCCCTCCAGTGTAGACATGTCCACCCAATCGCTCGACCCGCGGTCAATCAATACCCGCATATGGGTCGACCGATAAGGTAGACTCAGGATGTTGGACTGCGCGGTCGACAGGTTGCGCACGTTAGACCTCCTCTAACTCAAACTCCACAACGTATTTGTTGGTGTGCCAAGCGCCGTCGCTTCCCGCGCGCGCGGGCAGGTAGTTGATGCCCAGCACGTTGCCCCGCACGGCGGTGATATAGGTTGACCGCGGCGTGATATCGCCATCCATGAGGAGCTGGTGTTGCGCCCACTCGACCCCGTCGGTGGCCTGGGAGGTATACGTTGCCGAGATCATGCTGGCGGGCATGGCGTAGGGGAGTAACGCAAACCCGTCGATCGCACCCTCCCAGTGCGATCCGGAGTTGTAGTGCCCGAGTTCAAGACTTGTCCACGCTGTTGGGTCGTGGTTACTGCCGTTGGTTGTGACGTTGGTTACGACCGCGCCGTTTTTGTATGTCAGGACGTTGTATGATTCGCCGTCCTCGTAGTTGCATCGGATCACAGCGGCGTAGTGCGCCCACGCAGTGGAGACGGTGCCCATGCTGACTGTCGTCAAGCGTTGTGGGCATACCAATGAGAGTGTCCCAGACGTCCGAGACCATGTGACCTCATTGCCGCTTGTGGCAGTGTCACGTAGTGCACCGACATATTTGGTAACCGCATCGGTCTCCATCGTCCGTGCCCAAAACATCGCGGTTAGATCATACGCCCGGCGCCACGGTTTGGCCGAATAAGCGAGCGTCCCATTTGCGCGCGTGCCTGTGGTCCATGGGGGGGTGTGGGTTGAAGTGACGGATCGCCCGTTAGTGCTGACGAGAGCGCAGTCAACATAGACGTTGAATACTGCAGCGGTTTGGCTGGTGATTTCTAGGTTGTATTCGGTCGTTGTACCGGAGCTGATTTGACCGTTGAATTTGTACCAGATTCCGGAAGCGGCTGAAACACTATCGGAACTGGTGACGCCCGTGCCACTTGTGGGCCATAGGCGAGCTTGCAAGGTGGCGGCGGACCCGCGATCATGCATGACATAAACGCTAAGGTAGTAGGTCGTAGTGGTGGCGGTTGTCATGATGGCATTGGCGCCATCACCGGATGCCGTACAGACAATTTTTAGCGAGCGTGATCCGATCAACGCCTCAGTTGTGGAGCTCGATATAGTGCCGGCCGCAACGGCGGTCCAACCCGTTGTTGCTGCGGCTTCCGTACCGTTGGCGACGTTGTCCGTTAAGATATTTGTAACGGCCGACGACAACTCCAGTGCGCCTGTGCCAAACTTGGTTTCCGCTGCGTTGAACACGTCGTATACAACCCGCGAGTTGGTCGCAGATTTCAGCGGGCGCAAACTCCCAACCGTCGATCCATATGCCAACCCCATAGAGCTGTAGAGGTCAAACGTCCCCGCAGACTGGCTTAGGTAGTCAAACTTCCAGTAATGTCCTTCGTTACGGATCAATCCAGCGATGGCGTGCGCTGCGAGTTCGTTTTGTGGAGTAGTTCTACCACGCCATTTGCGTTTGGTGGCGCGACGGTCAACCAAGTAGGTGCCATCGAACGCGCGCCCACGCGAGCCGATATCTTGAAGCTCGTGCTGCATTGACTTCGCGGCGACTGGGATTGTGATACCGTTGAGGCGCAGGAAGGTCATCAGTCTCTCAGCTTTCGGACCGGCGGTTGTGTTGGCGCCTCGACGCCGATGTCCCGTCCCTCGGGTGTTTCGATGTTCGGGGTGGTGTCGGGTACGATCTCATCGACGATCCAAGGGAAGCGCGGATTTCCAACGTCGATCCCGGTAACGCCGACCCCGTTGAGCAACGCGGCGCCGAGGGCGATAGAAGCGAGGACTTTTGTTGCTTTGCTTATCATCCGTTCGCTCTGTCAGAAAGTACTCTGTCGTTCGCTGGAGCGCGAGCCGGAACCCGAATGCCCGGAACCGGTCTGTTGGGTACGGCGCCGCCGCTGCAGCTCTTCCAATTTGTCGATGAAATCGGCGGGGTCTCCCACCTGTACACGGTCGATGTAGATCGGACTGCCTTTTGATTGCTCTTCTGCGGCGCCACCCCCCGCCGGTGACCCCGCCCCTTGACCAGGCATTGGCTGGGACCCGTCGATTGCCTCGAATTGGGCCAATGCGATTTTGTATCCGGATGGGATGTTGGAAAGCGCATCGGCAACGGATTGCGCGGCATCGCCAAGGGCGTCTACTTTGGGGGTTGTCTCTTCTGCCGCTGCATCCGCGGTAATCGCGACTTCATCCAAACGGACCTTCATTTTCTTCATTGCTTCGGCAAGGCTGTCGAAGTTAAGCTTTTTCAAAACTTTGACGAATAAACTGATCACCTTGTTCCAGATGTTGGCGAAACCTTCAAGGAAGAATTCCAAAACCTCGCCTAGTGCTTTGAAGACGGTACCGAGAGTGCGGAACGTGGGACCCAACTGCCTCACACCTTGAGCAATCGTTAGTGCCATGCCGCGGAATGCGGAGCTGAAGAGACCGGACAGGTTCAATTCCTTGAACGCGCTGTTGAGTTCTCTCAACAGAACCCCGATCACCCCCTCGGCCATCGCAAATATGTCGGTTACGGCTTTCAGTTTGCTTAGTAGTGTCACGATAACGGCAATGATGGCGCCGATGACGCCGCCTTGTGCGAAACCTTGCGCCGCGTTGCTGACCACTTCCGCCAACACCGGAGCAGCTTTAGCCATTGCGCCGCCCATGATATCAACGGCAATGCCGACGCGCGCTTTGACAAGCGCCGCTTTGGCGCGGAAGTATTCTTGTATGTGTTCGTCGGGTTCAACATATGCGGCGCCCCCACCGCCCATACCGCCACCCCCACCGCCCGTTGGCGTTATAGTCGCCGGTGTGGCGCCTGTGTCAATACCGATCTTGCCCAAGATACCGTCAATCGCTTCGCCAAAACCCGACATCGCGGACTTGACGCCTGCGATCGTAGCTTTCTTGGCGGCAACCCAAAGGTCTTTAGCCTTGGTTTCAATGACGTCGCCGGCGTGGCTGAGTGCGGGACCAAGAGTTGTTTCGATCATGGTGCCGATGTCATCCAGCGCCTTGCGTGTCGGAGAACCCGCCGCCATCCCACCGAGCGCGTTGCTGGCTCCGGATGCAGCGAGCTTACCCCCCAAGAATTCTGCCGCCCCGCCCCCCGGGAGTTTTGACACGAAGTCGAGTAGCTTTTGCATGCCATCGATGATCTTTTTGATACCCAGAAGGATGCCTTTGATCACCACATCCCAAAAATCTAGAGTCAACCCAAACGCCGTTTTGAATGCGTTGGCAAAGAAATATGCGACGGACCGGACCTTATCCTGAATGCCGCCGAGGTTGGTGTCCCATGCTTTTTTCAGCAAGACGACCATCGCGATGGCTGCCGCAATGCCGGCGACCCACGGGTTGAACAGTACCGCAATCAACGGCGCCAAGAGTGTTACGGCTTTGACAATCCCGAGGATTGCAATTGCCACGGCGCCGCCGATCACAGAAATAGCCGTTAGCCGGACGATCCATTGGCGTTGCGTCGGGTCTAGTTCGTCAACCCAGGTCTTGAGATCTCGGACTTTGTCGGTGACGAACCGCAGGAAACCCGCGATCGGGGAATCCACGATGCCGCCCATCGACTCTTTCAAGTTGCCAATCGCGTTCTGGAGTTGTCGCCACGCACCTGTTGCGGTCTTGGCGGCGGTCTCGGCGGATCCAGCGAATCGGCTTTCGAGAAGTTTGACCAACTCGGCGGTACGTTGGGATGCGGAGCCGTGCTCCAACACGTTCTTGGTTGCGTCGGAAATCTTGATACCGTACCGCGATAGCATCTGGGCGTTGCCGCTGAACGCCTTGCCTACCAGGTCGGTTGCGCTGCGGAGGTCAATCCCTTTGGCTGCCGCGAGATCTTGGACCGCTGGGATCAGTTCTTGGATTTGGCGCTGCTCAGCGCCATACGTTACGAGGTGCCGCGCCGATGCCAAGACAGCGTCGTTGTCGTCGGTGGTGAGTCGCTCGCGCGCATCCGCGAAGCGATTCAATGCGTCAATGTCGAGTTGTTTGCCTGCCGTTGCAAATGCTTGTGCTAATTGGAGCTCCCCCAACCGAGCTTCGGACGATGCTTTGACCAACGACGCCAACCCCGCGACCGCTGTGCCGTACAGCACGCCGGAGATCAACGCCTTCATGCCGCCGATCTTGTCACCGAACGCCTTGATCTTGGACGTGGCTTGGTCGATACCTTTGCTAAATTGTGAGGTATCGGCTTTAAGCTGTACCGCGAGTGTCCCGACCAGGCTAGCCATCTTCAAGGCTCCTAAGAATCGCTTCCGTCATCTCGCGCCCTAGGTTACCCTTTGCCCATGCATTGACCAATTGACCGGTCAGTTGGGACATCACGAGCTGTAAATACTTCAAACGACGACCGAACCCGCGGATTGCGATCGCCGTTTCGTACGGCGTCAGGTCCAAAAACTTCACCGGGTCAACGCCAGCGGCGCACGCTTCTATCCGCATCGTTTCCCAGTCGAACCTTTCTAGACCGGCGGTTGTTCGCCGGTATCCGGCAAAGGGTCTTCGGTGGTTTCCTCTTTCTTGGCGCCACCGAGTACGGCGGCGATACCGTCGAAGATTGCGGTTAGGTATTCATCCAGGCGACCGATGTCAACAAAGTGATCGACCACTTGATCCAACGTCACGTGTTTGTTGCCGGCGCCGCGCAACCCCGCCCACACGAGCGCGTTGACGATGGTGATGCTAAGGTTGTCTTGAAGTTTGCGCTGGTCGGTGATGAGACCCAGGAAGTTGATGCCCTGTTGTTTTTCCAGGTCCATCAAGACGCGATTTGAAAACTTGAGAAACTTGGACGATCCGTCTTTCGCTTTGATCGAGACGCGCCCGTCTGCATCTGCTGCCATGTTGATTTCCTCCTAAGGTTAAGGTGAGGGGCGTCCCGAAGAACGCCCCGCACCGCTCGCCGATCCGAAGACGGCGGAGCTACTCTATCAGATTGTGCCGAATGTTACGGCGCCGCTACTGACAAGGTCGTATTTATCTTTGACGACTTCGCCTCGCGTGTTGGTGACCTCGTGTGAGGACACAAAAGCGTTGGTGGTAAGTTCATACTGGTCTGCGCCGGCGTTGTTGTAAGGGCGGTAGTCCAACGTCACTGCGGTTTTACCCGTCGCAGCGGTCCGTAGGTTGTCCTGTCCGGTGTCTGCCTCATCGCGCAGGCATTCAACCGACCAAGTTACCTCGGATTCGTCGTACATCTTTTCTTTCCACCCCGCGGAGTCAAAGTCTGTTGAGTCGGCGTGCTCGTGCGCGATGTTGCTGGTGAGTGATACGACGCCACCGACGACCGTGCCGCCGATCAAGATGTCGCCCTGTCTGCCCAAAGTGTGAGCCATCTAAAAACCTCTTTACCCGTTAGGGGTTGAAAGTGCCGTTTGAAGCGACACAGGTGCAACCGTAAGACTTGTGACACCTGAGTAGGTAACCGCACAGGTGCCGGAAAAAATGCGAACTGGAAACGGTCCGAGTATGCCGGTTTTACCAGCAAGCACGGAGCGTGTAATAGGGATTGCGTAGTTGTAGCTTGCCGACCCCGCCACACCTGTGACAGTAACGGTGATGTTTCCACCGCTACCATTTGCGGCTGTGAACAATGACGCGCCGTCGTTTGCAAAGGAGTCGCCGCCGGCATTGGCGGCGGTCAACCCAATATCGCCGATGCCTACGCTGTATTGCCCTAAGGATGCGACCGTTAAAGTTGCCATAGGTTATTCGTCCTTTGGTTTCCGCTCACCTTTGGGTGCCTTTGCGGTCAGGGGTTTGGGTCGTTCTTTTTTTGCCGGCGCTTGTTCGCCCTTTGGGGCCTTGGTGTCGAGTGCTTTAGGTCCGCTGTCTGGGGCTGGGGAGTTCTTCGTACGGGGTGGCGGAGGTACAAAATCCTCGCCAACTTCAACGGCGCGATCCTCCGAAACCCAACGCGCAAGCAAATCGTCCGAGACCCGATACGGTCCGCCGGCGCGGTAGCGATGCTCGCCCCCACCCTCCTGCGGTACGACTGTATCCTCAAGTACATGCGCAAACGGCATGGTGCAGACCTTACAGATCCTTAGGTTTTGCCGCAACCCGGGGCAGTCTGCCGGCGCGTTGATGTTCTTCGATGGCCGCGGCGACCGCTTCGCAGAACGCCTTGTGGATAGAACTTGCCCTTTTGGATGGCAAAGGGGGTAGCTTATATCCCTTTTGCGTTATTGTCGGTGCCACAGTTCGACCCCGATTGACCATTCGTGCCCGTTCTCGGTAGCGCCGAGGTAGGCGGGGTCCGACTCCCGGACAAACACCCGGATGTAGCCCGAGACAGTGGCATGGTGGATGGCGTCTCGGACGGACCTTGCCAAAGTGGTACCCCCGGGGAAATCGTCGCGGGCGGACCGAACTCGGATGCTGACTTGGGAATAGCGAAACTCCGTCCCCCCACCGACAAATGGTTCCGGTGCAGGTCCCCCCGATGACCAGACCCATACCGATTCTTGTGGCAACGCTAAACCCACGACGTCCGGACCGGCGGGGGGACTGCGGAACAGATTCGTCCCCGCCGTCAGAGTGGCTAGGGCAGAGTCGAGTGTCGTTACGACGTCGGTGTCGGGTGTGGTTGCCATTGGTTATCCGCCCTTCCTACCCGCACGCCACCGCGCCGCGATTCGTTTGCCGAGGCGTTCGGTGTATCCGGTGCGCATGCGATTGAAGGGGTCGCGTAGGAAGTTTGCTTTGCCGACGGGGTGATGGACTTCTACACGCTCGTGAACTGGGAGGGCATAATCTGTACCGTACCCGATTTCGGTTTCAGCGTTCGGCCCGGGTTTGGGCACGGTCACAAATGAGGATTGTCGCAGGCGCCCGGATTTGACTGGCACTTCTTTGGAGGATTCCGCCTGCAAGACAAGACCTTCTTGATAGAGCGCCTCCGCCACGGCGTCATCTAGTTCCTTTTGCGTGGCGCCGAGATTCCGCAGGAGTTCGGTTACGCCTTTGACTGTGATCCCTTCTGCCATGTTAGACCTCGCCTAACATCGTGCTTCCCACAACGTTTGCGTTGCTCGCAAGCTAGGAGTAGAAATCGATTGCATGACCCGCAGACTGTGTTGGTTGTTGGCAGCGGTACTGCCGGGGAGCCACACCCTTGCCCCGAGTGGAATCTCCGTCTCGCTGTAGATCACGTGGTTGACCTCAACGGGATTGCCGTCGGCTCCTGCAACGAATCGGCGATCCAACTCCACCCGCGCCGAGATAGTTGACTGTGACCCGTACGTGATGGCGCCGGTCGCACTGATACTGGAGTGCGCCGCGTACGTGACGGATTGGTTTAACTTGCTTGCGAGTTGCATTACGTCGCCGCCGAGGGGGTTCTACGATAGCGATTCAAAATTAACTTGACCTGGTCGGGCAAACCGTATGACTCCGCGGTCGCGGTCCCGCCACGGGATTCACTTGCGGCCCCGATCGATTCGCTCGTAACGTACGGGTCGCGCCCGCGCGCGCGATACCTCGCGGCGACCAATTGAATGCAGGCGTCTTCAATATCGTATGGGAGATCCCTCGTTCCCGTTTGTGCTGGGCAAACAAAACCACCATTGTAGGTGACCGTGTACGGAGCGCGCTCGGTGCCCTTCATACCGTGATACTCGGCGGCTTGGAATACCGCCGCCGACCAACCCCAACCATAACGGCTGTGGATGATCCCCGCGTTGGCGTTGTGCAACGTGTAGTTACTACTCGACACCGTCGAACCATCAAGCGTAATTGAAGTGATCGTTTTCAGTGGCATGCGCGAAACACGCAGGTCGGTGAAGCCATAGGAGCGTACCGTCTCAACAATTGCCGCGGTGTAACTGAACGTGCGGTTACAGTACGCTTCGATCATGTCGGATGCCGTCTCAATGAGACGCTCCAGATAAGTGTCATCGGTCGACGCACTGATGCTCAATTCGGTTTTGACCGTGGCAAGTAGCGTCAACACACCATCAGAAAGTGCCATTACTCAACCCGCTTCCGTGGTACGGACCGCACCTTTTGCCACATACGCTCGCGCACGGGTGCGCGCTCGGCTTCGATCTTAACTTCGAGCGCTTGTTGCTCTTCCGGGATCACCTTATCGGCGTACCCGGTGGCTACCAAAAACGCCGCGGCGCGGGCGGTAAAACCCGCTACGTCCTTGACGTTGTAAGATTGGTAACTGCGTTTGAAGCGTACGAGCGTAAGTTCCATTGGACCCTTCCTCCAACGAAACCCCGCCGAGTTGCCCCGGCGGGATCTCTTGAATCTCTACAGCAAAACCGAGGTCGATTAAACGACGGTCTTGCTTTCCATATCCGCCGCATACGACGGATCAGGCGTCACATCCAGACCACCGAACAAGATACCAACGCTGATGGCGTTGTTATAGGTCGCGGTGTCTGCCTTGGTCAACTTTGCCTTGACACGTACATAACGCTCCGCTGCGGTCAGATCAACGCAGGCCGTGTGCATGCCGAAGTTAAGACCGGTTCCGGTTGTCGTGTAGGTGGTCGACTCCGTTGCCAACTCGGTTGCCGAGGTGAAACTGGAGTTATCGTCCGTCTCGACAACCCAGTTAAAGACCTGGGTTCCGTCGGTCCAAGCCGAACAAGTGAACGCAGCATGCGCGACGGCGATGCAAGATTGTGGATTTCCCAATGCGCGCAAGTCACAGGCAGCGCCCGAAACAAAAGTCGCATTGGCAATGACGTCATCACCACCATGCCCACCCACAATGCATTGGGCGCCGATGTTTTTCATGAGAGCAGGAAAAGACATTGTCGTGCCCCTTTCTTAGTACGCTACCGCTTCGAGGACCGAAACTTCCAACCCGCGGTAACGGGCGTTGAAGTCGTGGCGCAAGATCATGCGGTAGACGGTTTGGTTGAGGTTGAACGCCGAGACCGTGGCGCTTCCGTTCCAATAGCTAGCTTCGGTGCTGATGTCGATACTCAGCCCCGCGGTTTCAGCCAACACACACGACCCGAAACTCGCGAAATAGATCTCGGAGTTCGTGCCGCTCAAGTTGATCGGCACTGCGTTGGTCATGTAAATCGGATGTCCGTACAACTGACCTTGGGCGATCTCAGGGAACGCCTTGTTACCGTTGCTATCCAAGGTGGCGTAGAGCGCCCACTTGGTGCGAGACGACATCACCCAACCCGGGTTGGAGAACTCGACGTTACCGCCTTCAACCTGGCTCATCATCTTGGTGAGGTCCGCGGTCTTTTGCGCCAGCGAGGTACCGGTGCTGTTGAAGTTAAGGGACTGGGTAACCGACAACTCGCGCAAGCTGGTAGGACCAGTGCCCGCGGTGCCGCGCAACAGTTGGCTCGTCTCTTTGCGAGCCATCGCCAAGCCGAGTTCGTTGGCGATGAAAGTATCGCTACGACCAGAGGAGTCGGCAAGTTGCTCGTTAGAAACGGCGCTGATCACGGTCATGCGTCGCGGAGTGAGGTTGATCAACCCAACCGTCGGGCTGGATTCGGTCACGTTCGCGGCTTCCGCCCCGTACGTAGCCGTTGCACCAGTCGCACCGTATGGCAGGGATAGCCCACCATCAGGCATGGTCAGATACGACACACCGGCTTGGCGAATAAAACTCGCGTTGCCGAGTGAAGGGATGACCTCTTGTGCGGTCTGCCCGCTTACGAGGGCGCCGCCACCGGCGAGGGTCGCTTCACCCATTGCCTTAAGGACCTGGTGATCGCCCGCCTTCTGAGCCATCTCAAGCGCGCGCGAGGCATCGCCGCGCGAGGTTTTGAGATAACGCGCGGCGCGCGCAACCATCGTCTTTTGGTCAAATTCCTTGCCCGAGACAGTCTGCGGATCAATCCGTGGCTGGTTCTTTTTCTCTTCATCAGCCTTGGCTCGATACGCCTCGATTGCTTCAACGCGCGCCTTGTCCAGATGCGCGTTGAGGAGATCTTTCATTTCTTGGCTAAGTGCCATGATTTTCGATTCCTTGTTAGATGAAAGCTTCGACCTTACCGGTCGCTTTCAAGTTTTGGGTCAAAAGAAACAGATCGCTCTGTTCTTTAAAAAATTGTTCGAGGTCCTCGGGATCCACCGGATCCTCGAGTCCTTCTTTCACTTCCGGTTGAACCGCTTTGGGTTCCGGCGCCGGCGTCGCAGTTTCTCCGGCGGGAGCAACCTCTTGGGTTGTGGCAGCCCGCACAGTTTGCAGTTTTTCGTCCACGCCCTTGAGCAGATCGGTTGCCTCTTGCGAGAGCTGGTATCCGTGCGCCTTAGCGTAAACGACATCGTCGATTGCTTGGTCAAAGGATTTGAGCGACGCCAAAAACGCGGTGCCGACTTCTTCGTACAACGTTCCGAGCATCTCTTCGGTTTGTTTCCTTGCCGTCTTGGTCATGGGGGTTTGATCCTTGGGTTTCAAATCGGCTGGTACTTGTACCGAAACCGAACGAGTAACGATGCGATAGGCGGACTCAAGATCAGCTGGAGTAACTCCAGGCACACTCGCGTGCGTGTCTTTGGTTTGTTCAATCCAGGATTTCATTGGCGCCACATCGATGCCAAACGCACGGGCTTGGTCGAGAGCTTCGGGGTTGCTGGGGATCGGGGTCACCGACCATTCAAGCAATTCCATTTTTCGGTGGTTCAACGGCATAAACCCGTCGCGGTCTTCGGCGACCTGAAATTCAATCGGGCGGAAACCAACGCTCGCGCCGCGAACAAACCCACCCTCGGCGAGCTGAAAGACCATGTACCCAAACGGGTTGATTTCGCGGCTTGTGAACTCCGCCGTCGAAACCAGCTTGTCGTCGTCCACCCACGTCTTGAGCGGCTTGGCGATCGGGACCTGCCCGGCGCCGGGCTGCGAATCATACCCATGCGCCCACAAAACCGATCCACCTTTGCGGTAGTTGGTGAGCTTCCACCCCTTGGGGTCGATGGTGTCGCCGTCGCGGTCGATCGCCATGGTCGAGATCACCCACGTACGCGTAAGTGGTTTATCGTCCGCAGACTTGACCAAATACCCGCCGTGTTTGATGATTCCCGCGAGCGGAAAAACCTGTGCCCCGTCGTCGATTTCGATCTGACTTTTGAAATCAGTCGTTGACATCCACGGGATTTTATGCCTGCCGGCGCGTTCGTCCATTGGACGCCACCCTACAGATCCTTGCGTTTTGCCGCAACCTTGGGTAACCTAAGGGTATGCGCGGTTGTAAGATGTGCGGGTGCTGTGGCAAAGGTTATGTGATTGGGGATTTCTTGGCGTTGCCCCCCGCGTGCGGGGGTGGGTACGCGGGCGGGATGTACTGGCGAAACTGCTCATGTGGGTCGACGCTGGTGTTAGGGGTCGGGCGAGTTATCGTGGCGATGGGTGAGGCAGTCGTGCCGGTAGGGGTGGGGGGATGAGACGACGAAAGCTACGGTCGTGGTTTTGGCGTGGTGAAGGGGCGGCAATGCACAATGTTCGACATTTTTTTCGGTGGTTAAAAACCACTGCCTCATATGCGCACTTTCTATGGCGCAACGGGCACGATTGGGATTATGGTACCCTGTTGGAGCTGATGCAATTCAAGATCTCTCGCATGCGCACGAGCGTGTGTGGGCAGCACAGCAAAGATGAGCGGGTAGTTAGGCAGATGCGCGTTGCCGAGATTCTGCTGGGGAGGATACTCAGCAACGACTACTGCACGCCCGAGCGGGACGAATACGATAAACGGTGGGGGCACTATACGCGCGCGCCATTTGACGATGGGGGGTTTCTTCTCTCACGAGCACACATCAAAACGGACGCGGATAAAGTCTTGGCTGATTCCCAGGCGAGGGATCTTATGGCGCGGGAGACTGCAGCGATGCAACGGGACTACGATTACCTATTCGCCCATTTGCGGCGAAGGATCCAACGCTGGTGGTGCTAGGGTTTCTCAAACCCAACGAAAGCTTCCCCGGTATAAGTTGGCATGCCAATCCATTGTGCCAAACCTTTAGTCAACGCCTCGTGTGAGTAAAACCAAATCTCTTTGCCTCTGGTCTTTTCCAGCATTGTCACAAAAAAGTTTGCCGCTTTGCCGATGTGAATCGCGGCGCGACGATAAAGCATTGTGTTCATTTGGCGCATTGTGGCGACACCGTGCTCCATTTCTGTCACCTTGCCTTCGGTGCCGGAGCTGATGTCATGAATCATGATTGACGCCGACGGTTCAATAAACCGATAGGTGCCATTAAGCCAAAGCAAAGCACCTGCGCTAAGGCAATACGCTGTGCAGATTGTCACCGTCGGCACTTTCAAACGATCCATTGCACCGAGCATGCGCTGCAATGCGAACACCTCACCCCCAGGCGACGTGATCTCAATTGGTATAAACGGTTGCCCTGTAGACGCGATTGCTGTGAGAGCCTCCATAAAGGCATCGGCTGTGGCGTTGTTGACGGGACCATCAAAAGACACTGTGGCAATTTCAACCCGACCCCAAGAATAGGTTTCGGCTCGCAACCTTCCGGGATGGGCGCACGCCAGGAACGCGAGAACAATTAAAAACTTCATTTGCTTTTTTCCACCAAGCGCTCCACAGCGCGTTCAATCCGTTCTTGCGACTGTTTGATATAGGCGATGTCGCGGTCCAGACCCGTCAGCTTCGCCTCGTGTCGGACAAAACCCGCGCCGAACCCAAGCACTGCAGCGGGAAGAATTACCAACGCAACCTTTGTCCAAAAAGAATTCTCGCGAGTCATTTTGCACTTTGACGATAAATGATCTGACACACTGTCAGAAACAACTCAAACTTGGCGCGACTGTCCCCATGCAAGAGACGCCACCCGGTAAGACTCGGGTGTGTCTTGGCGTCGTGGTCCCGATCCACCCCATAACGCCAACCTTCTTTGTGGCGCCGATCCATCCATTGTTTGTGCAGGTCCTCTGGCAACACAGCGTGGCGATAGATGTTGTACGCCGCGTCCAAGACGGACTCGCGACGCTCGGGTGTAGTCTTGTCCCAGGCAAGACCCTGGCATCCGGTTTCCGACAACGCCGCACCGACGAGTGCTCCATACGCAGCCCGTGCCGCCTTGTGAACGATCGCGGGGTATTGGCGTGTCTCTGTCATGACCAGAACGTTGGGTTAGGGGATTTCTGCGCCGTCAACAGCAAGGCATTTGATCTCGCTGTCGGATTGGTCCACCACGACACCTTGATTTAGGTTTTCGCGGTCCGGGAAAACGTACCGGGGCGTCGGCATGGTGTTAGCTCGTCGGCGCTGTGAGGTCGATGTACGTGAGGGCTAGGCGCACGGCGCCGGCGGAGAACGCCCCACCGTTTGCGGTGAGGACCACCGACGTCGCCGCTGCGTAAATCGGTGGGGTCGTAACGGTCCAGTTAGCCAGAGTCGTGGTGGTATTGGCGGCAACGGCAACGTCATCGCCGAAGCGATCAACATCGGTGCCGTCGCCGATGTCCAACGAGGTTGAAGTTTCGATCAAGGTTGTGACCCTAGCCGAGAGACCTAACACAAGACTCCCCGCCGGGATAAGGTTGGTTGCTGTGGCGGTTGCGCCGCTCAACCCTGTGAGCGCAGCCGTGGCGGTTTTGATGTTGAGGAAAGATCCGTTGGCGCCGGTTACACTTGGGCCGGTCGCTGCGAATTGCGAAACCTGCGCGCCCGCAATCGACACACCGATCACGCCGTCCGAGACTTCGTATAGTCCGTCATTTGCGTCGCTGATGGCAAGCCCTGGTGCTGCAACAGTTCCCGCTGGCACGATGACGGGTTGTGCCGATGTTAAAGATCCAGCGGCGAAGGTGGCTGTGTTTGTGCCGGCGATTGACACCCCGATCTGCCCGTCCGCGACTTCATAAAAACCGTCGTTGCTGTCTTGGATGGCGACGGAAGGCGCGGCCACCGTGCCGGCTGGTACAATCACAGCACCTGTGAGCGTCCCGCCCTCAAGGGGCAAACACCCCGAGCGCCCAACTTCGAACCACTTGGTACCGTTGTGGATCAACTGCAGCGATCCTCCCGCGGTTGAAACAAACGGTGCTTTGAGGTTGATCGTGCTTGCAGTGGCCGCGTCTGTGTCCGTGATAGTGACAAGCGCGTCGACAAATAACAGGGTAAGAACCACACCGGTGGACCCGCCCGTGATGGTGGCGATGGTGTTCGCCCCCCCGTGCCCGGTAACCACATGCGTTGAGCTGGAGAGAGCGAAAGTCGTTGCCGCGGCTCCGAGCGTCGTTGCGTAGGAGGTGTTTTTCAGCACGCCGGTGAAAGACCCACCGGTTGCAGTTACCCCACTTGTCGCTGTAAGACCCGCGACCGTTAGGTTGTTACCGATCGAATGGGTTAGAGCGCTCGTGAAAGTGGTTCCATCGGAATACCAAAGGACCGTGGACCCGTCGGCGCCGATACACTTCAACATGCCGTCGGATTCGTCGATCACGAGGCCTTGATTTTTGTTTTCGCGATCTGGGAAAGTGTATTTAGATGCGACCATGTTTTTTACCTAACTAGTTGCGGAAATTGATCGGACACACCAGAGGTTTACTTGCACACTACCTCCGGTGAAAGTTCCACCAGTTCGCGTTATTAAGATTGGCGTATCTACTTTGTAAATTGGCAATGTGATATCGCTCCAATGTTCAAACCCTGTTGTCAGACCTGTGGTCAACCCAAGCATACTACCAAAGCGGGACAAGTTGCTGGCGTCCCCAATCCGAAAACTCGATGCGCCTGTGATATCGCTTTGTACCCGACACACCAACCCCATCACAAGACTCCCTGCTGGGATAAAATTCGCTGGGGTTGATACCGTGTTGCCAATTAAATTCACCGTAATGGTCTTGAAAGTGGGTAACCAATTTGCGCCTAGTTGTGACAATCATTGCTCGATTAGGACCGCGACCGTAATATCCGCCGTTGTCGGCGTCCAGTCTGCGCTTGTGGTGATCTTAACACCAAGGCGTTGTCCGGCGGTAAACGCGTCAGTGTCTTTTGCCTGGGTCGTGACTTTGGTGGTGGTGTTGGTGCCGTCCAACACGGCGGTCAGCCCCGTGACGGTACCGTCAATCGTGGCGTCAACGGTCAGCGTGCCGGTGATTCTCGCGGCGTTGGAATAGACCACGATACCGAGAACCGATCCAGCTCGGAGAACTGGAATCTCTTGGCGACTCGGGTTCAACGCCGCGGATCCAAACAAGTCCAACACAACGGCGGTCTGTGTTGCCGCAACATTGTCTTGCTGCCAGAGTCCGATCTGTTGAGTATACCCGCCGGGCCAGCTGAGATCCCCGTATCCAGTCAGTCCCGTCGGGTTAGTGGCGTTGCCCCATTGTCCGTCGCCTATGGCGGTTGTGGTGGCGCCTTTTCCGATCGCGATTCCGTTGGTGTGGGTTGCGGCAACGTTTGCGCTCTCACCTACCGCCACACCGCTGTTGGCCGATACCGCTGCGCCCTTGCCTACAGCCGTGCCGTTGGTTACGTTCGCCGCAACCGAGGCGTTTGCGCCCAGCACAGTGGCGCTTGTAGCGCTGGTGCCGGATGTCGCCGCCTGCCCGACGATTGTAGATTGTGTCGACCCTGTCGCCGTAGACGCTGAGTGCCCGACGATTGTTGATCCATTGGCGTTGGCGTCGGCGTTGTAGCCCACAGACACAGAGTTGGTGACACTGTTTTCCACATACGCGGGTGACCCAATTGCGGTGCCTTGGGTAGAGTTAGTCCCTACGTAAGCACCATTGCCTATAGCGGTTGAATTAACAACTGAAGCTTTCGACGATCGACCCACCGCCACAGCCGTAGCAGCTATTGTCGTACCTCCAATGCAAACGCTACCATCGATCGTTGATGAATTTATGACTGAAGATCCGATAATAACAGAATTGGCGCCAGTACCTGTAATTGTGTGCCCGTTACCAATAAGTATGCTTGATCCGTTTGATCCGTCGGAACTGCCAACCCCGATAATGATGTCGCTCGCCGCTGGGTCTGCTGTAGACGATCCCTGCCCGATGATTGTAGTCGAGCTTTGTCCCGCACTTGAACCGGACCCCAACACAGTGCAATTAGTTCTTGCGGCGGTGATAGAAGCGTTATTGCCAATCGCCACACCAGCGGTTGCGGTTGTGTTGACTGTGGCGCCAGCTCCGACAGCAACACCGTTTGCAGTTTTGGCTGTTGCTGCGTTACCGATCGCGACGGTGTTGGTGATGTTGTTTGTATTCTGCCCCGCGGATTTGCCAATGCAAACGTTGCCCGTTGCAGTTGTGCCACTCGCCAGAGCACCCGAACCTATGACGACGTTGTCAGCCGTGGCTGCATTGGCGTTGAGTCCAATCGCTACAGCGTCCGCACCGACGGCACTGGCGCCCGAACCTACCGCGACGCTGTTGTTACCGGACGCCGTAGAGCTGTTGCCGACCGCGACGGTCGCTGTCCCGGAAGCGGTTGAGCTGTTGCCAACCGCTACAACGGCAGTCGTGGCACCGGTAGCAAGCGCAGTGAATCCCACCGCCACGTTTCCGGCCGTGGTGGTTGCTTGACTTGATCGCCCGATCGCAATAGCTTGTGTGGATGAGGCTGCCGCGTTTCGGATACCAATAGCGTCTGTGTTTGTGGCGGACGCGCCAGATCCGATCGCGATTGCGGCGTTGCCGGATGCTGTCGGCGCATTGCCGATCGACACAGTGCTGGTGTTGGATGAGATTGCCCCGCCGCCTAAGGCGACGGAATAAGCACCACTAGCCGCTGTGGGCTGCGCTGTGTCGGTACCGATTGCAATAGCATTGGCTACCGATGCTGCCGCCCCATATCCCACAGCGATTGTGTCTGCAGCGGATGCGCTGGCGGTTTCACCAACCGCAATTGCCTTTGCCCCCGCAGCGGCAGCGCCAGTACCAAATGCCTCCGAGTTTGCGCCAGCCCCGCCAGAGCTAACAAGACCACTTACAGCGAGGGCACCGGTAAGGTTTTGTGTGCCATCAACCGGGACTACTGGGTCCGAGGTCCCGGACGCGCGTGCGGGCCCGTGTGACATCAGGTCCAACCCTTCAACGCGGCGTACACTACAACAATGTCACCGGCAGCGCCGCTGGTCCCCGAGATTCGAATGCGTGCGGTTTGGTTGTCGACTGGCAGAGGGAGGCTGATCAACTGGTTCGCAGCACTTGTGGTGAATGAATAGGTCGCCGTTTTCATCGTAGCAACGCCCGATGCGACGGAATCCTCACGCCACTCTTTGACAAAATCGGTCGCTGCCGGGGAAGCAAGGGGGCTGGTGTCAACGGCGATGATAACGGCCGTTGCCGCCGAGTAGGTGTAAAAACACGATAGGAAAAGCTGCGAGTACCCTTTGGTGGTAAACGTGCCCGACGTCCTTTCGGCGGCCAGTGTACTGGACGCTCCCCCGAAAAGGTCAACGTGGGTGTAGAAAGTGTGCTCGAGGGGTCCGACGTTGGTCAACACAGCCATGCTGTGGGACCCTACAGATCCTTGGGTTTTGCCGCAACCCGGCGCCACTTGCCACAAAGCGTCGAATACTGTACCCTAGGCGTCGTGGCACCCCTAGCGTTTGTCCAGATCCCCCCCACATCCCAGCAAACCCTTATCGTGCACGGGTTACACCCGCAAGCGCTGCGTGACGTGACGCAACACTTCGGGCGCGGGTTGCGATGTCCTGTAACACTGCAGATCAAAAACGACGTCGGGGCCGAGGCGGATCATATTTTGCACGGTAACCGCCGAACCGGGTGGCACGAAATCAACATCGGGTTGTTTGCCTGCCTTGTGCCGCGCACACTGGCGGGTCCGGGGCATTTGCGGCGCCCACGATACGAACCCGCCCCGCCCTCGGCGGTAAATTGCTTTATTGTCCCCGCGCTACTGCATGAGCTGGCACATTGCTATCAAGACGAGCAGCTATCCCCGAAGCAACAACGGTACCTCGACAGCACGGCAAAGATACCCGGACTAGACCGAGCTTGGATGCGCTACCACTTTGATTGGTCGGAACAAGCCGCAGAGGCGTTCGCATACCGTTGGACGGTTGCCGCGGTGTTGTGGTATCGACAGCTAGTCAAGTGGTATGAAGCTAAGGCGTAACCGCAAGCATCTCGCGTGCGTCGTCCTGGAAAACTCCGGACGGTTGACGATAGATTTCGATCGATTGTGCTACCGCTGCGGCGTCGGTATCGTCCGACAGGTGTCCGCGAACTACAAACGCCCCTGGCGCACCGTAGAGATACGCCACATAGTCCCCGTTGTCGGCGACGTCAACCCCGCTTGTGGGGAGGATAACCCCCGCGATGCGGATCACCCCGGACATCTTCCGCCCATCAAATGCCGACCAGTGCGCCCCGCAAAGGATGCCCGCAACGGCGATGATTGGAACAAACTTGAACGCAGACATGGACCCTCCGGGATTGGAACGGGCGACGGCGCCAGGTGCAAACAGGTGCTTAGCGACTTACCCCATAAGACCATCGCGCCATCGCCCGCCCAATTCAATCAAACAGGAGCCATACACGGCGAGAACCATTCCCGCCATCTCATTTGTACCACGCGGCGGGTGTGGAGTCAAGCGATTTGTTTATCGCCCCAGCAACATCTGCAGGCGTTTTTGTACTAGGTCCTCTTGCTTGGCAAAAGCCCGGCGCATTGCGGCGATGCCCGCGGATTCCCAAGCATCCGCTTTTTTCTCGAAACCCTTGTGCCAAATCTCCGCGGCGCGCTCTTGATTGACCGGACCCTCGGCAACCAACTCGTCCAAGATGTTGTCGGGCGGATCGTCGATAAGGGCAACGGTGGTGCAACGACAGTTGGCGACTTGCGAAACATCCTCAAAATCGCCTGGATACATCCCGGGCTCGCCGTTGATCTCAAACGGTTCGTTGATCCCGACAACGCCTGCGTCGGTTGTGCCAAGGATGTGATGTTCGGGGCGTGTCGCCTCATCGGGGGTTGAGATCCATTGCCGCTTATGTACAAGACCCGTCATCTTGTACGCCTCGGTTGTGGCAAAGTTTCCCGAGCGAGTGACCTCCGTACGGGCGATTCGATCGGAACGGTAATCGCGGATCTGCCCGAACAAATCGGACACACGCTTACTCATGTCGATGTAGCCTTCACCGGCGCGAAACCCCTCGACCAGCGTATCTTGCAACAACGCTCGGGTGGTATCGTTGATGTAGCGGATCCGATCGCCGGCGAAGTCGGCAAGGTGGCGCTTGACAAGGGGGTTCTGCAGCGAGAACGTGTAGCGGTCAAACCCCATGCCGTTGAGGACACCTTGCCCCCAGGCAATAGAGCGTTCGGTCCAGACCGGTACCATCTCATCCTGGATAATGTCGGGGCGAAGCTCCGAAACAATGTAGTCAGTCAAACTTTTTGTGGTGTGCCCACTAGATTGCGTGGATTCGAAACCGGGACGACTTACCGTCGCCCGCGTCCTCCCCGGAATCTTCCGGCGTATCTTCGGGCGGTTTCGGGGCGGGGGTCTCAGGCGCGGGGGGTGCACCGAATTCGGGACGCGACGTTACCGGTGTTTCATCCGGGCGGAGGAATTGCGTCCCAAGAGGCACCGCGTGCACGTCGTCGACGTCGCCGCGATCCTCGAGCCCGACCCACTGGCGCCATTCACCGCGAGTCGCGATCCACGGAACCTTGGCAGCGGTCTCCCGGTTGTAATCGAGATCGTCCGGCAACGGGTTTTCGTATCCGAGCACAAGTCGTTCATCCCACGCCCCGATTAACCTATGCTGCAAGATATCGCGGCGCATCTCCATACGCGGCACGACAACCTCGGTTGCAAAGATGCGTCGCGCTTCCATTGCCGTGGCGCGGTTGCTGTTGCTGAGCAAACCGAGGATCTCGGGAGGCACACCGTAGAGCGACCCGAAGGCTTCGCGCTCCCATGTACGAAGTTCGTTGACGCCCATTTCCTCAAAGGTCTGGGAAAGCTTTTCGACTTTGATGTTGCTCGTGGCAACGTGGATGCCCCCCGCCTTCCAGGGTCCGCGATGCTGGTCGCGGAACTCGCTGGCAAGGCGATCGATCTCATCGGCGCCGGCGCCGTCCACCGAAATCATTGCGTCGGGCATGCCGCGGTTAAGGAGCTTCGATTTGATGAACTTCGCGACGTATTGGTCGGTATCGATTTCGTCGCTCAATGCATCACCGCCACCCATGCCGCGCCCATAGGGGTCTGCGGGGTTGGGTGATTTGAACCACACAACTTCATTCTCGGGGACGGTCTCGGTACGTCCGCCAGATTGGATTTCGTATGACGGTTTGGCGTCGGAGGGGAGGCGGTTTACCCAGTGCGGGGGGATAACAAGGATCGACTCGGGCAATCCGGTTTTAGTGTTCAGGCGCAAACGCCAAAACCAATCGCCCTTGAGGTCTTGATAAAAGGACTCAAGCTTGCGGAACTGCAGACCCGTCAATTGGCGGTTGGGTACATCCATGAGTGCGTAGAACGGATGATCATCACCCACGACCACAAGCTCATCGGCGGACAGGTCTTCCGTTGCCTTGGTTGATCCTCGGGACTGCACCAGGCGCAAACGCTCGGAACGTGCTACCGCCTTCTGGCGTTCGATGAACCCAGCATTGCGGAGACTTCGACTCGACGCCGGTTTGCCCCCCACCTTGCGCACGTACAAGATCCACGGGATCGAGGCCACGTGCTCAGCGATTTTAGAGGTGACCTGAAACAACCAAGGCGATGCGGCAACCGCCGCAAGGAGCTCCGGCGTACCGCGTCGGGCGCCCTCCTGTGTAGATAGGAGTGGGCGCCAACCCGCGGAAGATCCTTGGGTCTCTTTTTTACCGAAGATGTTCGACCAAAAACCCATTAGCTCCCCTCGCGAGCGTAAGGCGGGCACGCGTATGGAGGGCTACGCGCACCCGCCGCCCGACGCGAAAACACGCGGGACTTGGGTGAGACCCTACAGATCCTTGGGTTTTGCCGCAACCTGGGGCGCCGAAGTACC
>ERZ1292644.466-Hain-H14-01um-R2-466-length-27796-cov-18_pt1 | contig 27796 bp, 40 predicted proteins | sample MGYA00564402_ERZ1292644 | MGnify/ENA primary metagenome ERZ1292644 (study PRJEB36523, sample SAMEA6512644) | groundwater metagenome | collected 2019-01-09 | study: AquaDiva: Metagenomics assemblies of 32 groundwater samples
CACGTCCCCGCCCCCGCCCCCGGCCCCTACCCCATCCCCAACCCCCCCCCCCCCGCCGGGGGGGGGGGGGGGGTAGGGGGGGGCGAGCCGCTGACGCGGCCGCACCCACATGGTTCTCCACCCTAGCAGAACTTCCAGGTTTCGACGAGACCCTGGAGCACTGCACCGCCTGGCTCAAAGAAAAGGGGTTCACTGATGATCTGGCAGAGACGACTGCCTACGCCCTAAAGGGGAAGTGGCCGGGCCCAACCTCTCGGCCTTACCGAAATGTCTGGGCGACGTTCCAGGCATGGATGAGGCGTCCGCCCCTCTACCCCAACGGGCAGCATCCCGCGTCTCCGGCGGGGCACTGGATCGGCAAGGATGGGACCCCGAGGCCACTGGACCGGGAAGGGAATCCGATGGTGGACTGGGGGGAGCATGTTGATGATCTTCGATTCGTGAAGGGATAGGGCCGGTGGAGAGACTGAGAAGCCTTCTCAAAATACTGCCGGCGCGCCGGGGCGTTGCCGAGGAGCAGATGCCGCCGGCTTGTGAAGCGTGCGGCGACACTGGCTGGATCGACGTGCGACTCGTCTCCCTCGTGGTGTTGGAGGGCTCTCAGGGTCCGTGGGATCGGAAGCAGCCCATCCATGTCCTGGCCGCCTTTTGTTCGTGTCAAGCTGACCGGCGCCTTGCTCTCCTGCGGCGGAGTTGCGGAGCGCCCGAGTGGGCGCGGCTCGATACGTTCAAGAAAGGGAGAGGTACGGAAGAGGCGCTGGCGGCGGTGAGGGAGGTCCTCAAACTGTCGGGCGCCATGCCGTACAACACTCTCCTGGTCTCCGGGAGCTTCGGCTGCGGCAAGTCGCACCTGGCGGGGGGCCTCGCCTACGCCCTCGCAGATCGTGGCACCAGCGCTCGGTATCGCTATGTGCCGGACCTCTTGGCGGAGATCCGCCAGGCCATCGGGAGCGAAGAGGTGGGGGCGGCGGACAACCTGGTGGATGGCTATATGCGGCAGTACGTCCTAGTGCTGGACGACCTCGGCGCCGGCAGGCCCGGGACAGACTTCACCCGAGACGTGATCGAGCGGATCGTCAACGGGCGGTATGAGCGGGGGCCCCTCCTGGTCGTAACGACGAACCTGACGGGACCCGAGATGGAAGAGCGATGGGGGCGGCGCGTAGCAGATCGTCTTTTAGACAGCCGGAGTGGGCGGGCCCGCCAGGTCGAGATCAAGGCCAAGAGTTTCAGGACCGGCCGATGATCTTTCCTTTCGAGGACGAGATGGAAGACCTGCGCCAGGCTGTCCGGGAGGCGGCCCAGCGGTACGGCAAGGGCTCGCCTGAGTACCGGCGAGCCCAAGAAGAGCTCCTTGTCTTGCTCAGGCGCCAGCGCGAAGCGTGGAGCAGGGGGGAGCCCGCCTGATACTTGACGGCGGGGAGTAGAATGAGGGCAAGATGCCTCGAAACCAGAACCCTGAGATCGAGTATGGGCTCCCGGCAGCCAGAGCGCCGAACGGGCGCGGCCTCTGTCGGTTCTGTGGCCTCGAGACCCGGTGGCCGAGGCGTACCTTCTGCTCCGATGAGTGCGTCGAGGCGTGGAAACTCAGGAGCGGGGACTCCGCCTACCTGCGCCGCCTGGTGTTTCGACGAGACCTAGCGCGGTGTCAGCTCTGCGGGGCAGAGGGGGGAATCCTGGAGGTAGATCACATCGTGCCGATCAGTGAGGGGGGGACGAATGACCTTGCGAACCTCCGAACCCTGTGTCGCGGGTGTCACGCGCGGGAGACGGGCCTGCTTCGTCGTCGGCTGAACGCCCGACAGCGGGGGCAGGCGATGATGCCGATCCCATACGGGAGCTTTGCTCTCCCGCTGGTGTCCTGAGATGGCAGCAAAGGTAGCCAGCCCCTCCATCCGGATCTCGGGCACCTGCCAGGGCGCCGAGCCTACCTGTCGCCTGCGGGTGACGGGCTCCGTCGGGGGGAAGGCGGGGCTCCCGGACCTGGAGGCCGCGATCCAGCGGGTGAGGGCCGCGCTGAAGGGCGGCTCTACCATCGACCAAGAGGCACAGGCTGAGATCCATAAACTCCGCACCCTCTTGGACAAGGCGGAAATTGCGGGCAACCGTGCCGCTGAACTGCGCCAGATGGTGACGCTCTTGGAAAAGCGGCTGAAGGACGCGGAGCAGAAGTCCGGCCCCTTCGTCGTGGGGAGCCCCCTGGAGGTCAGGTTCGCCTCGGGCCACTCCGTGACCCTCGCGCCCGAGACCCACGGCCTCATGGTCAAGATGGCGAACGCGACCAAGAAGCATGAGTCGGCTTTCTTGCTAGAAGGGCGCAAGGGGTGGCTCTTTCCTGCGGGTGAGATTTGCCGCGGCGGGACACATTCTTGCCGAATCCCGATCACAGGCGCCCACGCGGGCTACTTCCACACGCACCCGGGGGATCAAGATCCCGGTTGGCACTCCGACCAAGCGCTGAGTGGCAACGACTTGGCCGCCATCTTGCCGGGACAGATCGCGTGTGTCTCGGGTGCCCAGGCGCCAGACATCACCTGCGCGACACTGAAGAGCGGAGAGCCGAGAGCGCCTGGGGGCCATTACATCCCCTACATCCACCCCAACGTCCCCCAGGAGAAGGCGGAGAGGATACTGGCTCCGCGTCCCACGGGCGTGCGCTTCCGCCCAGAGGTTGGCCAGTCCTTTGAGTACGTGAGCATCCCCAAGGTGCTACCCCAGGAGAAACTTCTGTGAGCGGCATCCCCTACGCGGAACTCCAGCAGCGCACCCGGGTACTACCCGGGCAGGCTGAGCTCCCCTGGGTAGTTGGTCCGCCTCTCCCCGTCGCCCCGCCCTCGGTTATCACGCCGGTCGCGGGCCGCAAACTCTTCCCCTTCCAGGAGGAGGGGGTCCGGTGGCTGGCCGACAAAGAGAAGGCGCTCCTGGCCGACGACATGGGGCTGGGCAAGACCGTCCAGGCCATCGTCTGGGCCGCGAGCCGCAAGCCCGTCCTCGTCGTCGTCCCCTCGGCCCTGCTCTACAACTGGCGGTCCGAGATCACGGAGAAGTGGCGGCCCGGCGACCAGGTGACGCTCCTGACCGGGGATGTACCGCTCCCGAAGCCCCTGACAGACTGGACCGTCATCACCTACGAGACCCTGCCCCGCTATCTTGATAGGCTGAAGACCGCAGGATTCCGCACCATCATGCTGGACGAGGCCCACTACATCAAGAATCCGGCGGCGAAGCGGACCCGCAACGTCTTGGACCTAGCGCTCAACGCTACTCCCCCGATCCCCTCTCGCCTGGCGGTGACCGGCACCCCCATCACGAACCGCCCCCCCGAACTCTTCGCCCTCCTGGTCTTCCTTGGGCTTGAGGAGCGCGGCGCCGCCAACGCGGAGCGCTTTGCCGACCGCTACACCGTCCGGAAGAAGGGGCGGGGCGGCGTCGTCGTCATAACCGGCTACCGCCACCTGGACGAGCTCCACGAGCGGATCAAGACCTTCACTCTCCGGCGCCTCAAGAAGGACGTCTTGACCCAGCTGCCGCCGAAGGTCTACCGCCCCGTCTTCACCGCTCTCTCGAACGCCGACGAGTACCGGGAGGCGGAGCAGAACTTTCTCCGCTGGGTGGCCGAGCATATCAGCACGGAGAAGGCGCAGGAGCTCTCCTTCACAGAGCGCGGGCAGCTCCTCTCGCGGCTGAACCACCTCCGCCACCTGGCGGCTATCGGGAAAACTGAGCCGGTCCGAGATTTTCTCAAGCCCTGCGCGGACACGGGCCACAAGGTCGTGACCTTCTCGGGCTTCAAGGAGCCGCTCCAGACCCTCCATGCGGCGAAGCCCGATTCCTTGCTCTACCTCGGCGAGACGAGCAAGGAAGACCGGGAGGCGATGGTCAAGCAGTTCCAGTCGGACCCGTCGCTCTGCTTCTTCTTCGGCAGCATCGGGGCGGCGGGGGTCGGCATCACCCTGACGGCCGCCGACCGCGTGGTGTTCGTCGATCTCCCCTGGACGCCGGCGGCCAAGACTCAGGCCGAAGACCGGACGCACCGGATCGGGCAACTGAAGCCCGTCGAGATCGTGACGTTCTTGGCCCGCGGCACCATCGACGAGCGGATCCTCACGCTCCTGACCGAGAAGGAGCAGGTCATCGCCCAGGCGGTGGACGGGTTCACGGCGGACCGGGCCCTCCAAGAGTCGGTGACGAACCAGCTCATGCAGAGCTATATCACCCAGGCGGTGCATCACCAGGACCCGCCCCTGCTCCCGCGCTACATCTCAGATGAGGATGCGGAGACGCTCCAGGGGTACAGGCAGATGTCCAAGGCCAAGTACAGCATCACCATCGGAGAGGTGGGAAGGGCCAAGCCGGAGTATTGGCCCGGCTGCAACTATTCCGTGAGCTTCCGTAAGCACTACGGTAATAGCTCCGGCCATAGTACCTGCGTCGTCGCCAAGGCCGACATTCTGGTCCTGTGGGAAAAGATGCGTAAGGACTGGGAGGGCTTTGATGGCATCCTGGACCGCATCGGCGATAAAGTCACCCTTCGCAACTTGGAACTCAGGGACAGCATGAGGACCGGCCTCACGAAGGAGGAGCTTCTGGGGCCAGCGGGGATGGGGGGGGGAGCGAAGGCGACCAAGCGTGTCACGGACGGAGAGGGTCAGGCAATCCCCCGTCCGAAATACATCTGGCACCATGGGGACATCGGAAAGGTTCTAAGCTGGGACGGCGACACCCCCGTTGTCATTTACGCAGACGATGTTACCCAGTACAGCCCCAAGGGCCTGTGGCGCCCGGCGGAGGAGCAGGACTTCGTTGGGTTGCTCAGCAAACGGATGTCCGAGAAACGCCGACACGACCTAGAGTATTGGCAAGAAGACCATCGCTATATCACGGGCAGGCCATCGGCACCCTCTACCCCTGAGTCAAAGAGCAACGGTGCCCAGGCGCGGCTATTCCAGGGGCAGCAACCCACTCCTGTCCGCATCTCGGGCGTCTGCAAAGGCTCGGAACCTAGTTGCCGGATCACGGCGAAGGCGACGAAGGAGGTCTCCGCGGTCGCCACCTCCCCCTCGGAGTTGGCCCAGGCGATCGCGGAGGCTCGGCGCCTCTTCGCCGAACGGATCGGCCGCCCTGAGCCTGTCGAAGGAGACCGCACCAAGACCTTCGCCCTCGGGCCGACGGGGCGGCGCTACGAGTTCGAGTACCAGATTCGGGATGCCCCAGGGCTGATAACGAGCCACGATCCTTATACCTTTGAGTTGGACCCCCGCTTCACCAAGGCGCTTCAGCCCCGGGTGAGGGAGCGGGCGGCGGCCCAGGCCCAGGTGCTGCGCATCGCGGCGAACTTGGACCCGGACCAGCTCCTGATCGAGACCCACACACTAGACCGGGGAGCCCCTATCGTTGGTCCGGATATGCTGGTGGAGTCAGGTAATGGGCGGGTGATGGGAGTAAAGCGATCTGCGAGGGAGAGCAAACCGGTCTACGAGAAGTACTTGGCCGCACTCCGAGATCGGGCGTCGCTCTTCGGTCTCCGTGTCGAGGATGTGGACAACGTAAACTTTCCGATCTTAGTAAGAGTGAGGCTCACGCCCCTTGCCGATAAAGACCGTCAGACCTTCGTCCAGGAGGCGAACGAGCCCTCTGGGATCGAGATGTCGCCCGTGGAGAAAGCCCGGTCCGACGCCCAGCGCCTGACCCCCGCGATGCTCGGCTCCCTGGAGGTGGCGGAGGGGGAGGACATCTCCGACGCCCTCCGGGCCCAGAAGAACCGGGTCTTTGTCCAGGCCTTTCTCTCCAAGCTCCCGCCGAACGAGCAGGCCCGCTTGGTGGACGCGCAGGGCGCGATCTCTCAAGAGGGAGTGCGCCGGATGGTCTTGGCCATCTTCATGGCGGCCTTCCCTGGCGGACCAGGCCAGCAACTAGCAGAGATGGCGTTCGAGTCCGCCGATATGGAAGTACGGACCCTGTTCAATGGAGTGGCCCGCGCCCTCGGATTCCTGGCCCAAGCGGAAGCGCTGACGCGCACCGGCAACCGGCGCCCCGCGCTGACCATCGGGGAGGACTTAGCAAAAGCGATCTCCGTCTACGCCTCTATCCGGCGCCAGGACCTGACGGTCAAGAAGTACATGGCTCAGTCCCAGATGTTCACGCGGGAGCTGTCCCCCTTTCAGGAGACGATTCTCCAGACCATCGTGGAGACGTACTGGCGCATCAAGCGCCAGGAGGGGAAAGAGGTGTCGCGGGAGGAGGCCGAGCGGGCGGTCGGGGCAAAACGGGTCGCCTCTATCCTGGCGGGCTACGCCCAGATGGTGATCGCCGATACGCCACCTGGCCAGGGTGAGATGATCGAGGGAACGAAACTGTCCAAAGAGGAGATGTGGGCCACGGCCGTCCGGGTGGCGGCGGAGCCGGAGCTGGTGCCCCAGCCCGCGATGTTCGCTCAGGCGGCCTTCCCCCAGTTCATGCACAACTGGCTCCTGGTCGGCAAGACCACGCTGGGTCTCCCGGTCGGGGTCCGCTTCCTCCGGGCCGCCCTCTTCACGGCGGAGCGGATCGCCCGGACCTGGGGTGAGAAGCTGGGGGCCGAGCGGGTGGACCTCTACGAGTGGGACGGAAAGCGCAAGCAGCCGAAGAGCCCCACCCCGGAGAAGGTGTTGCAACTGGCTAGGGGTCTGGGGGTGTCCCCCGCGTTCGTGCGCTCCCTGCCGAAGGACCGAGAGGTCGCGTTCGCACTCTGCAACCATGACCCGAGGCAGGGGTTGGCCGGGGCACGGCTCGGCTCCTCGGCCCAGGGTGACTACAACAACGTCAACCTCTCGGCAACCTGTCCGGTCGGGACGCGACTGGTCGGGACCCTCCACACCCACCCGGGCGGAGAACCCATCCCTTCCCAACAAGACCGCGAGACGGCAGCGCGGGAGGGCCTGAAACATCTGTGCGTCGGGGTGCCGGAGACGGGGGCACTGCGGTGCGAGAGCCACTAGCCCTTCGTGCATAAAGCGGGCTGCCCCCCGGAGTACCGCGTTCATCGCCACTATCGTAGTGTGCGGCTCTCTGGCGAAGGCTCGGTTATCTATCCCCCTCAATTTCTACGCTACCGCGTCTGCTGCCACTGCGGCAGGCCTCTCTCTAAGATGGAAAGGGTAGAATCCACTCTCTACGTCGAGATGGCCCAGGTGGACGAGGAACTGAGTCGCTAGGCTCCCGTCTGCTATCATGGAGCCGCGGGAGAGTAGGGGTCTGTAGCTTAGATGCAGAGCGGATAGGTGACCTCCGTTACAGCTTCTATCGCGTCGCCATCAGGCGTGTCCCTTCGGCAAGGCGCTGGACTCCGAAATCCCGTATCATGGGCCCAGCACCGCGAGAGTCTGCCACACCGCGGCCCCCTGTGTGTACCGGGTGACCGGGAGGGACCAGGACGGCAGCCCCCACCTCTGTCTAAAGGGCGTCGGGTGGAGCGGAGGGTGAAACAGGCCCGCAGCGGCGGATAGCCCTCCGCCCGGTGCAGGATAAGAAGAGGCCCCCTCTCTAGTAGGGAGGGGGCCTCACTTTCCCCGGTGCACTCTCTAGGCCGCTACCGCGTTGAAGGGGCGCTCCCTGTGGCGAGACTGGTCTCCCCGAAGGCGCGCTCGAACTCCGCAAGGGCACGCTTGTAGAGGGCCGTGTATTTTTCCTTGATCTCTTTTGCTTCGGGGGAGTTGGGCTCCATGCCCAACTCCCAAATGGTGCTGATAAGGGCCTCCTCAAAGGCGTAGGCAGAAAGGTAGCACTCGATCGGCATAGGCACCTCCCTAGACTGAGGACTAGTATTCGTCAGGAAGCAGGATTGTCGTAGCGCTCCGGTCCGCCTCCGTGATGACCCAGACCTTCGTGCCGTCCGACAGATGGTAAGCAGAGAAGACCCGCAGATGCCGGCCCACGGAGAGTTCGTTCTCTTTTCTGTCATCGTCCGAGAGGTCGCCCCAATCCCCGTTGACGTGGCGCGAGATAAAGGCCGCGGGCGCCTCACCCGTCGCTTCCAAGGCGGCGAGGGCTCCGGGGGTTGCGACAAGACGACCAAGGTTGAAACGCGGGCGATGGAAGGAAAGGTTTAGGTGCTCCAGCGCGATGTGGTTCGGGTGTTCGTCTTGGTGGTGCCGGAGCAGCCGCTCCCCCTGGTGCCGCTCGGTGCGGGCATCCGCCGCCACCTCCGCGATGAGTCGCACCATCTTGACGAAGTTGGCCGGGTCCTTCATGGGCTTGCCCAGTTTCCGGTTCACCAGGTCGTGGAAAAAACTTGTGAAGTCCACGGCGAAGGCCCCACAGGACGAGCACCCGTGCTCGTTGATCGCCTTCGCCCAGTTGTGGAGCATCGCCCACCAGGAGGGGCCGGCGATCTCGGGGATGTTGCAGAAGCAGGACTTCCCGTGGATCTCGCCCGCGTGTTCCTCGGTCTCAATCGTGGGGTGCGGCATCTTGCTATCCTTTCAAGAGGAACTTCAGGGCCTCGCCCCCCTTCGTTGCTCCGAAGATGTAGCTGGCGGCGACGCCTGGGTGTTGGTCGAGCCGCGCTTTGAGGTAGAGGGCGAAGCCTTCCCAGTCGAAGCCGTCCTCTTCCGTGATGGTGATGGGGAGGCCGGGCCCCTGCTGCGTGATGGTGAGCTTGCCCACGGTTTTCTCCTGATGCGGTTCTGCCGCGACCTGAGAGGAGCATAGACCCGGGCGGTCCCATAGTCAAAGAGGTTGCGGTTCTGAAACAGCCCCTTCCACGCCTTGTAGAGGGTGCGATCCAGTTTCCTTCTGCTCATGGAGTCACCGCTGGTGCGGGCGGAGTAGTGGCGCGGGTCCGACGGGCCCGCCGTTCGTCGTCCCCCTCAATGATGGCCTGCGCCATCTTATCGACGTCGATCTGCAACTTGTACCCCCGTTGGAAAAGCTCCGCCGTGTCTCGCTGCACCATGCTGACGATGTCCGGGTTCGGCTCCGCCGGGGCGAAGATGTCATGCAACAGCGTGTACGTCGCCTTGAGGCGCTGTATCGCGGCTAAGTCCCCGTCTACGGCGGAGGCGGCGGGGGCGATGCTGCCCTTCAGCAGGTTGTTGAGGATAAGCGGCAAGATGCCGGACACGTCGATGCCCCCCACCATCAGCTTCCCGGCCCCGCCTCCATTCTGAGTGGGCGGAGGATCTCCGTTCTGGGCGGTGAAGGCAACATCGATAGGGGCGGACTGGGCGTAGGGCTCGGCGTGCTGCCGGAGCCACTGGGTATTCTCTGCGGCCTGTGCTTGGGCTACGGCAAGTTGCCGCAACGTCTCGTTGAGCGTGGCCTGGTTCTCCCCGAGTCGCCTCTGTCCCTCGGCCAGCATCAGGATGGCCTTGGTCAAGTCGGAAGAGTCTGCCGGCGGAGCGGGGGCCGTCTGAGGAGGTGCGGGGGGCGTTTCATCTCCCCCAGGGAGAGGAGGGGGGAAGAGTGGTTCCTCTGCGGCTGGGGGGTCGGTCACTGGGGGCATCGGCATCTCCTCTGGTAACTCAGTTACCGGCTGACTAGGGGCGACGGCGCAGACGTGGCGCCCGATCCCCTGGTCCCGCCGGAGCTCGGTGCTGTACCGGAGGCCGAGGTGACAGTCAGGGCACTCCCATGAAAAAGGAAGGGTCCGCGCCACAGCCCCTCCTTCCTACAGAGTCACGGGCTGCTTCTCGCACAGCCACCAGCAGCCGGTCTCGTCGCACTTGAACTCGCACCCCTTCTCCACGACGCCGGCCTCGATCGCCTCTTCCGCCGCCTTCTCGGACTCCGCCTGGACGTAGTGCTTGCCGTCCTGCTCGACCGTCTTGACCCCGTAGCTCTCCCGGACAAACCGGGACTCCGGGACGTCGATGACGTCGGGGTAGGCCTTCCTATTCAGCGGAGCGGGCTTGGGTGGAGCGGCGGCGGCGACGGCGACCGCGACCGGGGGTGGGGCGATGTCTTTGAGCATCTGCTGGTACTCCGGCCCGCAGGTCGGGCAGGCCTTCCAGTGCTCGACGGCCTGGGCCGGCGTCTGGTGCGCCGCGAGCCCGCTTACCCCCTGCTGGATGGCCTCCATGCGGCGGTCCAGGGGGGCCAGGGCGTCGGCGATGGGGCCAGCAACGTCCACGGGCTGAAGGTTGGCCTGGTTCGCCTCCACGACGCGCCGTACCTCGTCCAGGTGGTCGTGGATGAGCTTCGCTTCCTGGGCCATCTTCGCTCCCTCCTGCTGCATGAGGTCCGTTCCCGGCGCGAGTGCGAACTCGTGCTGGAAGGTCTTGGTGCAACCGGGGCAGGTGACTTCGGCAATAAAGGCCATCTTCTCACCTCATCAGGTAGGAACCTTTGGGGATATGCAAGGGTTGCGGGGCGGCTTGTGCAGGCTGCGGGGCAGGGACGGGGGGCGACGTTTGCGACGATGGTTCTTGTCCTTTGTGGTTCTCGCCCGGGGCGGGCTTTCCTGTCCGCGTCAGATACGCGCTCTTGCTGGGCCATTGAATACGGATGCCGCAGGCGTTGCACGATTCGGTTGCGTAGTTTTGGCCATAGCTGCGGAAGGTGACTTTGAGGGGTCCGCCGCAATTCAGACAGTGGGCCCCCTTCGTATCTACGGTCTCAGGCCGTCCGGGGTGTTTCCGTGTCATCTCCACCGCCCTCCGAGTGGAATTCAATTCCTCTCGAATTCATTTTCCAGTGCGAATTCAATTTGTCAAGGAAATTGAATTCCGTCGGAAATGACTTTCCTTGACGGCTTCGTGAAGCCCGTCATGCTGAGAGCACAAGTCTCTTGGGAGGTGTTGGAATTGGCTAAGAGAAAGTGCCGCTACGGTGTCAACAAGCGCACCCACGCCTGCTTGAAGAGCAAGCGGGCCCGGCGTCGGTAGGCGGCGGACCGTGAGGACTGGGAGGAAGTGTAAGTACGGGAAGACCACGCGGGGCACCTGCCGCAAGGTCGCCCGCCTGCGTCTGCGGCGCCGGTAGGCCGATGGCGAAGTACGGACGGCGCTGTCGGTACGGGACCGCAAAGGTCGGGGGCCGCTGCCTGAAGCGTCCCCGCGCCCGGGCCAAGTCCCGTCGGCGCAAGTTCCTCGGCATCTTCTAGGGGAGGTTCTGAGGTGAGCCAAAAAGCGAAGTTTGCCGCGGCGGCCCGCCACTGCAAAGGGACGGGCAAGGGCTTTCGCGCCTGCATGAAGGCGCAGCTCAAGAAGCGGTAGAGAAAGGATCAACATGGCGGGAATCGCAGAGCAGATCACAAAGTTCGAGGTCGCCTCCCTCCCCATCGGAAAGGCCCTGGCCCTCTCCGCTGGCATGGGGGTGGGGGACGTTCTGAAGGCCGTGGTCCGGCAGTGGGGGGTGCCTCCCCTGGCGACAGGGCTGGTCGCGGCCTGGGCGCTGGTCAACATCAAGATGGTGCGGGACCTCTTGGGCCCCGCCACCTCCGAGCTGGTCGCAGCCGGCATCCTGGCCGACACCATCAACGATCAGTTCCGCATCCAGGAGAACACATCGAACCTCCTGGCGGGCCTCTTCGGCTCCCGGGTCGTCTCGCAGTCTCCGCCCCGGCTCCTGAACGCAGGGGCTCCCCGTAACCCGAACGCCGGCTCGGTCGCGGGCGTCACGGCATCCACGGGAGTCTACCGAGGGGTGGTCTAGATGTTGAGAAAAGTCTCCAACACCCAGACCGCCACCGGCACATGGGCCGCCTCCAGCGCCGGTATCGCGGTTGACATCGAGCGGGTCGGCCTCATCACCCGCATTGATGCGACGATTGAGCTGGTGCCCTCGGCCACGCTCGGCGGCGCGAACCAGCCAGGCGGCGCCTTCCGCGCCATCCAGAACCTTACGATCCGGGGGGCGAGCAAGACCTACTTCGACCTCCCGTCCGAGGCCGGAGGTTTCGGTGGAGTCCTGCTCCACGCCCTAAACGACCGGCAGGGAATGGGGGCGGGCTCGACCCCGACCGTCATCACGGCGCCGGCCCAGGTCTTCACCCCCACCAACGTGGTCTTCCATCCGGGGTCGAGGCCCATGCTTCGCCCCGACCTGGACAACCCCTTCGACCTCTCGGCCTTCATTCCGGCGGGGCTCGAAGGGCAGCTCAACATCACCTGGGTGACGGGCGCCAACACCGCGTTGGACGACACGGTGACGCTCACCTCCGCCGTTCTGCGGATCACGAACCATCGCGTCATGGGCTCCCACGACGAGCTGGTCCGCGAGATGAAGCGCCAGGGAGTCCTGGCCGCGATGATCCCGGCCTGGAGCGTCACGCTCTTCGGCAACACTGCGACCGCCACGGACTTCGGCCAGGAGTTCGACGTCCCGACCGGAGCCTACCTGCGGAGCATCGCCATCGCCGAGCAGGACGCGACCGCCACCCGCCCGATCATGGGCGGCGACCAGGTGATCGGCATCCGGGTCAAGCTCCAGGACGCGAACGAGAACATCGTCAACGTCCGGCAGGTCGGTCCGCTGGTCTGCCACATGCCGCCGACGAACTATGCCGTCGCCGACGACGGCCCAGACAACGAGGCCCACGCCCGCTACGGGGCCTACGTCCTCGACCTCCGGCCCTACACGACCGAGGAGAACCCCTTGGGCCAGGACTACGGCCTCAACCTCGGTCCCCCGATGCGGACCGGCCAGGTGAAGCTCGGGCTCTTCATCAACACCTACGCGGCGGGCGACGACACCGGCATCATCTACGACCGGCTCATCCCGCACGTCGGGCCGCTGGCGTAGGGCGCGAGGACTAGATCGGAAGGGGGAGCGGTGTGCTGACGACGGAACGGCCACGGCAGGTCTGTCGGTGTGGCACCGTGGTGTGGGAGGGGCGGCTTCCGAGGTACGAATCGGAGATCCGCTGTCCTCACTGTGGCCGGCGACACCATCGCCAGCCGCCGCTCTCTTGGGTCTTGGGCTACGTGGTCAAGCGGTTCCGGCGCTGGCGCCGTGCCTACGGGCTCGGGTCGGCGTTCCTGAATATCCCGACCTTCTTTCGCTACCGACAACCGTCGGTGGTTGAGGGTCAGGGCGTCATCTACGAGACGCCCAACCCCACGATGATGGACCCGGGCGAGCCGGTCCGACTCCTGAACGGGGAGCTGGTGCCGCCGGGCCCGAACTGGTGAAAGGATCGAAATGGACATTGGGACAGCGGCAGCTCTTCTTGGCACCGGCGGGGTGACCTCGGTGCTGTTCCAACTCTCAAAGGGGGAGTGGAACATCTGGCTGACGAAGGTGATGGCGGTCGTGACCGGCTTCGCAGCGGGCGCGGGAACGACGGGCGACATCGGCAACGGGCTGGTGACTGCTTCGGCGGCCCTGGCCACCCACAGTCTCTTGGGTGACACCCCTCTGGGTAAGGCGCTGAAGGTCAGCATCTTGCCCCGTGTCCTGCGCGTCGTCTCGGAGATCGCGAAGAACTTGGCGGAGGCCATCGAGAACAAGCCAGGAGGCTAGGGATGCCGAAAACCGCGAAGCCTCCGAAGGTTTCGGCACCGGTCGTCAAGCTGGATCCCGTGCCGGACGCAGGCTACTGCCCTCGCTGTCGGAAGATGGTGTGGGCCGGGGGAGCCCCCCAGCCGGGGGAGTTCCCCCTGACTTGCAACGGCGTGGCCTGCGACCAGGTCATCCATGCTCCGGAGGAGGCCGTGTTCGATGCCAAAGGATAGGCGCCCTTCAAGGGTGTAGGCCATGCGCTATATCAAGAACGACCTATTCAAGAGGTACGACGGGAGCCCCTTCTCCCTCTCGGACGACGAGCGGGGGGTGCCGGAGCACAACGCGACCATCGGGGAGGTCTTGAGCGTGGCGCTCCGCGTCTACGACGAGAACCACAACCGCTTCGTCCGGACGGGGCAGCTCCTGAGCCCGACGGAGATCCGGTCTTTCAATGTGCTGCTCGACCTTCTGGAAGGCGCGAAGCCGGGGGCCTTCATCCCGATCGAAAACGACGACTTCAAGCTCTTGCAGAAGCTCGTCGGCTGGACCCTGCCGACATCGCCGGCCTGGCGGGATGCCCCCACGCTTCAGGAGCTGCTGGACCAGGCGCCCCGGGCGCTGAATGACCACCTCTCCGTGCCCGTGGCCTCTAGTACGAATGGCGCGAAGCCTGCGGCGGCGTTGGAGCCCCTGCTGGGCCCTCGGAAGGAGTAGCGATGGCACTGAAGATCAACGGAGAGCCCATCGCCTTGGCCGATTCCCCGGCACAACGGGCCAACACTGGCTACGCTTTCGAGGCACTCGGGGAGGCAACCGCTGAGTACCGGCTGACCGAGCTGGACCAGACGGACCCGGCGGGGCGCTATCGGTTCCGGGTGAGCGGCGACGCACTGCTCTTTGAGCGAGCGACGCAGCCGGACTGGGCCGACTGGGAGACCTTCATCACCATCGACAAGGACGGGGTGATCTTGCTTGAGGAGGACGCCGTGGAGGACCAGTTGGCTGTCCTGCTCTTGCAGGTCACGGCCCTCCGGGAACTCGTCGAGTTGGCCGTGGCATGACGGAGACGAGGTGAAGCCGTGGCAGAGAGCACAAGCTACGTCAAGGACCGGAACACTCGGCAGGCCAACACCCTGAAGCTCGTCACTCTGGAGATCGAGCGTATCCGGGAGATCCTGACCATGGCCCTGCAAGGGAGCGACCAGCAGGGCGAGACCGCGAGCGACGCATAGCAGCACCGTAACCTGAAAGGAGTTAGCACATGGAAATCACTCTCAAGCTGCCATTCTTCGGCAGCAGCAAGTCTGGCCAGAGCCCCGTCCTCGGTGAGGAGGCGCAGCAGCTCGTAGACGAGCTGCACGGCAAGATGTACGCCGTGGCGAAGAAGGGGCGCCTCTTCCTCGCGGCGTCGGCGACCGGCGGTATCGCCCTGATCGTCTCGGCGACCACCGGCGGGCACCCCACCCTCTGGAACCCGACGGGCTCGGGGCGCATCCTGAGCATCCGGAAGCTGGTCTTGGCCTACGTGTCGGGCAACAACGCACCCGGTTCCATCGCCTGGAACATCACGAAGCGAGCGGGTGCTGCCGTCGGCACGGGTGCGCCCATTCCGACCGCGACCCGGGTCGATGTGGAGAATGCTCTAGGCGGCGGAGCGGTGGACTCGAAGGCCATCTGGTCGCCCACGACCAACACCTTCACCACAGCCCCTCCCTTCTACCGGCCGACCGGCCTCAGCCTCTTCACCGGTGTGGCGGCGACGGCAGTGGCGCCCTTCGTCCTGGAGGAAGACTACGACGGCGACCTCCTGATCGACGAGGACACGGCCCTGTCGCTGGTCACGGTGCAGGCCACGACCACGTCCCTGCTCCGTGTCGGCGTGATCTTCGAGGAGATCGACAAGTAGGGGACCTGAGCCTTCGTAAGCCATCCCTCTAGCGTGGGAGGGGCCAGCCGTCCCCCCTGGCCCCTCCCCTCACAGAAAGGGGAAGCGATGGGGAAGCAAGGTATCGTCTTGGTGGCGCTGGCGGCCATCGGGGTCTGGCTCCTGATGCAGCGGAAGGCTGCCGGTATCCCGGTGATCCCCGAACTTCAGCCTCCGGAAATAGAGGAGGGGCGTTTTTTGGGGGTTCCGGATGCGGTAGCGCCTCTTCCAGGTGCCCCGTTCCCCGCTGTCCCGTGGATTCCGATGGAACCGCCCGTCTCCTTGTCGCCCAACCAGTTCCTCACGCGGACCTTCGGCGTCGCGGAGATGGGAGAGGCCCAGCTGTGAGCCACTCGGTTACGGTCTTGCGGCTCTCGCAAGGGGTCTGGGTCACGACCTCCGGTAGGGACCTGCGCCCCGGCGAACTCGTGCGCCTGTTGGCCCAGAACACTACCTACGGAAAGGTGACCTTCACGCTCCGGCGGGCGAGCGGGCCGCTGGGCCCCGAGGTCATGTTCGCGCGGGCGACGCAGCCCTCCCCCACTGGGGGAGATGCCTCCATAGACGTGCAGATGCCCCATCAAGAGGGGGTCTACATCCTGGACGTAGCCAACGACCTCTTCTGGGTCTCGGCGGAGCACGTCGTCTCCATCATCTTGCGGGTTAGCGCTTCTGCGCCGCCGCCCCCCTCGGAGCCGCCCCCCGGCGGGGGTGATAGGGTGCCGATCATCGATGACGTGAAGGATGCGTTCAAGGGCCTCGGAGAGGGGGTCAAGACCCTAGCGATCATCGGGGTTATCGGTGCGGTGGCGGTCGCGCTCATTAGTTCGAGAAGGAAGTAGGAGCAGCATGGCGGTTCTTCAGGCGCAGCCGGGCGAGTCCATCTTGGCATACGTCGAGCGCTACAACCGGAGCGGGTCCGGCTGGACGCCCGACCCCGCCCTCATTCCTATGGCCGGAACGGTTGTCCCCAGCGCCCCGACGACGAGTCTGTTGCCGGAGCCCTCGCCTTTTCTTTATGACCCTCTCGCCCCTGTCCCCGCTGCAGGCGACTACCCTCTCGCGCCTGTCCCAGATACTGGCGGGACGTTTAGGGCGGGGGCCTGGGTGCTTGTAGGGCTCGTCGGCATTGTGCTCTATAGCGCCCTAGCAAAGAAGCGGTAGGAGGGGCGATGCTTCCAATTGGAGCCTTAGCCGCCGGGGCCTTCCTCGGCTATCTGATCGGCCAGGACGGGCGCCCGTCCCCCGCGATGGTGGTGTGCCCACCCCAGGCGGACGGACGGGTTCCCAGCTTCGAGGAGCTGGGGCTCTCGCCGCTGGGTCTCGCCGCCGGGGTAGAGCGCCGAGAGAGCGGGGTGCTGGTGCCAATCAACGAGGTGCTGCACCACGACATGCAGCCCTACGTGAACAGCGGCGTTTTCTACCTGGAGAGGCTGCTGGACGCCCAGCTCGCCCGCCTCGTCACCTTCGTCCTATCCTCCACCTGCAACCAGGCCCTCACGGTTCAGGGCGTCAGCCATGTCTCAGACAGCCCCAACGATGCGAACGGTTTGATGAACGTTGGGACTACGCGGAATCTTCCAGCCACCAATGGGCGGATCGCCATCCAGTTCTGGCTTGAGAAGACGTGGCTCCCCTACCTGGGCGTCACCGTTACGGCGGGAGCGACGGCCCCGACGACGGGGCGCGTGGTGATCCAGGCTTTCGGGCAGCGATGGGTCAAGTCGGTGCAGGCTCTCTCGGAAGCGTAGCCCATGCCAGGCACACACTACACCCTCGGAGAAACGGATGTCTCCTCTCCCTTGGAGGTCTTTGGGGAGGCGCCGGAACTTCGCTTCACGGAGACGGACCAGACTGACCCGGCGGGGCGCTACCGGCTGATCGTCAGCGCGGACATCTGGACGCTCCAGCGGGCCGCCACGGCCTCATGGGCTACGGCGACCGACCTCATCGCAGTTGATGAGAACGCGGGTGCCACCATCATCACGCTCTCGGGCAACGCGATGGAGCTCCGCTTCACCGACACGGGTGAGGCGGCTCCCGATGGACGATTCCGCATCCGCAACGATGGTGACAGCCTCTTTTTTGAGCAGTCCCTGACCGGAACCTTCACTACCTCCCAGGCCCTGATGACGTTCAACGGGCAGGTGGGCGGAGGGGCTTCGTCCGTCGAGTTCAACCCCCAAACCCGGGTGCTCTTCACGGTCGCAAGGGTCGATCTGGCCGCCGACCTTGTGTTCCGCCCATCTACTAGCACCGGGGCCTACAACTTCCAGGGCATGGCGGCGGCCAGCGCGGCCACGACGGTGTTCATCATTGATTCCCTGACCGATCCCGAGGGTACGAACTTCCCCTATGCCCAGTTCACGGGCCGTCCTGTCTTCTTCGACACCGTGGACATGGTCTTCCAGGGCACAGCCGGACGAGCTCTTCGGTGGGTAGATGCTACTGGCACCAATACGGCAGGCGGGGCCCTCACGATCCGGGCCCAGCTCGCCACCGGCAACGCCGCGACGGGGAGCGTCATCATCCAGACGGGGCTCGCCGGGGCGTCGGGCACAGCGGTGCAGAGTGCATATGCGCAGGTAACATTCACGCCTGACTCCATTACCTACCAAGTGGCGGCTGCCGGTGCCCTCTTTATTTTGCAGCGAGCAAACGGCACCATCGCCGCTCCAACTGCGGTGCTCAGTGGCAACTTCCTCGTCGAGATCGTAGCGGCGGGATACGGCACCTCGTTTGCCCGTGGCGGGGAGTTGGTCTGGACTGCGACGGAGACCTGGTCCGGAACGGTTCGGGGGACGAAGCTGGACATCAACACCATCACCGCAGGGACCACCACGATGGTGACGAGGATGAGCTTCGAGAACGCAAACATACAGTTCCAAGGCGGGGCCCGTCTCCTCTCTCTGAGCGCGACGGAGATCGGGATTCAGGTCAACAACTCGGCTCTTACGGTCGGCTCCGAGGGTTCGCTCGTTGCTCCGGTTGCGGCAGTGGCTGCCACCGACGCCTTGGCAGGCGACCTCTCCGGAGCCCTAATGGTCCGAACCGATGTCGCCTCCTTCTACTGTCGAGTCGGGACAACTTGGCGCTCTGTAGCCGTCGCGGGCTTCAGCTTCCCGAAGCACTCCGACGAGGTCATTGTGCTGGGCAAGCCTGGCGACTACGACGAGACTATCTGCCCGCTCTGCCAGCGCCAGATGCAGCCCCATGAGACCTTCGCCCTGGTGGGAGATCGGTTCTACGACGATACCTACGGGCGCAGCCTCCACAGCTATGGAGCTCACCTGCTCTGCTCGATTCGAGAAGTGTTGAAGAGCCTGAGCTTGGAGGAGCGCCGCGAACTGGTGGCGGCCTGAACGGGAGATCAGGATGAGGGAGAAGCTATGGATCCACAATCGTTGACCCTCTGGGCCGCCTTGGGCGGCGTCCTGACTGGCGCAGGGGGCGTCCTCGGCTATCTGGCGAAGCGGGGGCTCAGTAACGGGAAGGGGAACCCGGGGGGCGACCTGACACTTGGCGCGATGCTCGTCGAACTTCGTACCTTGAATCAGAACCTAACCGCAACAGCTCTGGAGAACCGAGAGTCACACCGGCGGATCGAGGAGCGCCAGGTGAGCACCCCCCCCTAAACCGGGGGCTGCCCAATGCCGCTCCTCATCTGGGTCCTTGGCCTGCTTCCCCTTCTGGTGCTCTCCCCTCGCATGGAGGGAACGCCCTTCCTCATCGAGGGGACCCCCGCCTTCCGAGAGGCGACGCTCCAGGCGTGGGAGATGGTGCCCCCTTCCCTCCGGGTCTACGTCCGCTCCGCACGGGTTATCCGCCAGGTGGACGACCCCGGGAGCCCTGTCTACGACTGCTGGCCCTGGGAGCAGGAGGCGGATCTTTGCAACAAAGGGGCCGACCTCGGCGAGCGGGCCATTCGTGTCACTCGCTCAATGTGGCTAGGAGACCGACGACGCTACACAGGCCGTCTCGTCCACGAGGGGTGGCACCTCTATGCAGACCAGAACCGTCAGCTCGGTGACGGCGACGGCTTTGCGCCAGGCGGCATGGCGGGGGAGGCGATGGCGATAGGGTTGCAAGTGGCGGCTTTACGGCAGATGGGGTATTCTAGTGAGGCCGTGAGGACACTGGAAGCCGCCGTGGGAGTTCACGGGAGATAGGCCCCCTTCCTAGCTAGCGGAGAGGCATGATGAAGACAATGTGGGTAGCCCTCATAGTGTTAGTGTTTCTTCTCTCCCTTCTGTTAGGGTCCTGGGCCTCCCAAACCTATCCCATCTCCATTGAGTCGGTCCCGACGCCAGAGCCCGCTTCGGAGACCCGGAGCTGCACGGTGATGGCGTTCTCCGGGTGGGACTCCTTCGGTCAGGCCGGTGCTTGGCTCAGAGGATACCCGTCGCTGACTCCGACAATAACCTGGAGTGAGCCGTATGTCCTCGTCACCTATTGCGACAAGTAGAACTCCAAGGGGGGGGCAGAATGAAAAGGCTCTTTGGCCGGCAACTCGTCATTGGCCTCGTCGTAGGGGCGGCGCTGGGCCTCCTTGTCGCTACCTCCATGCGGGGAGCGGGCGCGGAGGTGCCCGCCTCCGATGCCCTGACCGCCTTCGGCATGACGCTGACTGCCATCGTGACCGTCTTCACCACGGGGGTAACGAGCCTCGTTACCCTGGTCGGCCAAGCGGTGCTGGCTGTCGTTCAGGCATTTGCCACCTTCCGCTCGTAGAATCCTCATGGGACACAACCAAGAAGGAGGGCACCGATGGTAGAGGAAACGGAGAGGCGGACTGACGGCCTCCCCCCCGGGGTGACGGAGGGGGATGTGGAGAGAGCGCTGCTGGAGGAGGACCTGACCGCCGAGTACGCGCCGACAGCGGCGGAGGAGCTTGGCGTGGCGGTCGAGGCGTGGGCCCGGCAGTCTCGTGTGGTGACGGTTTTCTGGAACACCATCCGGGTCAGGACCATGCTGAAGAACGGGTCCAGGCGGGACAAGGCGAAGGAGCTAGATGCGGAGATCACCAAGATCACGGACGAGCAGGCAGCCCCGGCCAAGGAGGAGCTGAACGTTCATACCCAGGTGGTGATCGACCTCTTTGCGGGCTCCCCTCTGATGCGGTCTCAGGTGGGGATATGGCTCCAGGTCCCGCCCAACCTCCGGATCCTGGTCAAGAAGGGGCTCTATGCCCGCAAGATCGACATTCGGGAGATGTGCGACAAGGCCGAGGAGATCGAGCGGGAGCGGGAAAAGCGGGCCCTGGAGAGCGTCTGATGGAAGCGTGTCTCATCTGCCCCCATGCCTGGCGTAACCACAACGGACATGGGTGCCGGAAGCGAGCTGGCCCCCGAGGCTGCCGCTGTCCTCAGAAACCCGTGAGGGGCTTGATGTTCTCGGAGTCCCCGACCTTCCCTAGAGGGCGTCGGAGGCGGTAGGGGGAAGAGCGGGCCGCGCCCCGTCTGCGATGCCCTGCTTCCAGAGGTCAACGGCCTCTTTCGCCGTCAAGCCCTCCGGCCAGGGGATGATGATCCCTACCTCCGCCCAGTGGATGACATAGACCTCGGCGAAACCGAGGGGACGCGCCTGTATCAACTCAAAGCCATCTCCGATCCAGACAGCGACGGCCTTCTGGGTCCTGCCAATGATGGGGACGGGCATTTTATCTCTTCACCTCCTCGATGGCGATATTGAGCCCAGGCGTCAGCACCAGGATGTTGCCGCTCAGTCCGGCTCCCGCGAACCCCGTGAGTTGGATCCGGTAGCGCTCTTCCAGCATGGTCTCGACGACGAGGGCGATCCCACCCGGAACAGCCTCGGCGGAGATGATCTTGCAGCCCGCGAGCTGGCCGATGTCCTCGGGTCGCCGTATCACGAGGGGCATTATTGAGTCTCCTTCCTTAGTTCTGTCTCGCGTTCCGCACCATCCTGAACCACAGGGGCAAGGTGCCTCCCTCCTCCCACTGCCAGTAGAGGTCGATGATCTTCCGCCCGACCTCCATGTACTCTCCCCTTTCCGCGTGGCGGTTGCCGTCCCAGAAGGTGGGGATCACGCCGCACGTCACGACGAAGAGGAGGTCCCGGTCCTGCCGCAGAGCCAGGGGTTGCCCCTTCAGGGCCATTACTAGGTTGGCGATGTTCTGAGGCTGCTCGTTCGGCAAGATGACGAACATCCCGGGCCGGCCCCCGATCTCGATGATGCCGTAGTGGGTCCGGGGCACGTATATGGCGTGGCGCCTCGCCTCCCCGTACACGATGAGCTGGCCCTTGTATCCGCTCACCTCCGTGACGTGGAAGTAGGCCTCTTCCAGAGTGACGACGTTCCGCAGGAAGTAGGTTTCGCCCGCCAAGAGCCTCATCTTATTCCCTCGCCGTCAGACATATCTTGCAGGTCGCCTTCTTATTCGCCGAGCTTGGAAAGAGGCATCTCTCAGCGGCGGGATGGCGGGGTCCACTCGGACCCGGCCGCACCAGCGGCACCGCCCCCGCACAATCATGCCCTCCAGTGTCTCGTAGACGAGGTAGTGGGTGCGGTCAGGGAGACAGGGGGGGGGAGTGCCCCCTGGGTGATCTCGGTCTTCCGGCGGTTCATCGGAGGAGGTCGCGGAGGAGTTCCAAATAACCTCCTGCATCATTCGGTAAGCCGTGGGCGGTGCGATCCAAAGCACTCAGGAGGAGCGCCTGCGACACGACAGCCTTCATCTCTGGAGTCATCCCCTGCCTCAGTGGAATGGCGGCCGGTGCTGAGGGGGCCGCGCTCGGAACGTGGCCCAGCGCCTTCTCCAGGACCGCCTTGACTGTTTCTAACGACCAGTCCCTGTCGCCATCCACGTCATAGTTCACGTAGGCCTGGGTCAGCCTCGGAGGAGGGGTGAACCAGGGCCAGAGGCTGGAGAAGTGAGCAAAAAGCTGATTTAGCTGCTCCGGCGTCACCTCTCCTGCTACGATGAAAACTCCCTTTGGCATTGATTTCCCTCCTTCTATCTGAACCTCACCTGTCGGTGCGCCTCGACAACCTCTTCCCAGTTCCGCCGGAGATAGACATCGGTTGTGGCCGCGTTCGCGTGGCCGAGCAGCGCTTGAAGGACAGACCGCGCCGCCAAGTGGGGCATCACTCGCTCCAGCTCCTCTCCCATGAAGATGGCGAAGGAGTGGCGAAAGATGTGGGGATGGACAGTGTGAGGGTCAATGCCGGCCTTCACCGCGGCGCTCCTCAGCGCCCGCCACGCACCTGAGCGGGAGTAGGGGAAGAGAGGGCGGCCTTTCCCCGCCCGCCGGAGGAGCAACCTGGCTCGGAGCGCCGCCTGGAGCGGCACCCGGTCCACAAACTCTTTGCTGCGCTTTAGCCGGCGGACCCGGAGCCAGTCCTCTCCGATGTCGTCCTTCCGAACACCCAGGGCCTCCGAGACCCGGAGCCCCGTCTGCCAGAGCAGGTCAAAGAAGGTGGCCCACGGCTCGGGGGCCGCCCCGACAATGGCGTTACACTCCTGGGGGCTCAGGTGGGCGGGGGTGCCGCCCTGGAAGGCGAAGGGGGAGGTCATGCGAGAACCACCAGCGGCTCGGCGGAGGCATTTTTGCCTCGATGCGCGAAGACGCCAAGCCGCTTGCCATTGGCGTAGTAGCAACCCTCGGAATGGAAGAGGCAGTACTGAGGACGTCCATGCGTGCGCGAATACGAGATAAGAGTCGAAGGCTTCCTCGGGAAGCGGACCCCACAGCCGTCGCAGACAATAACGATCCGTCCCCGGAGGGATAGGTGGATCAGACACCAAGGTGACTCCGGAAGGGCTCTCTCCCCGCAGAGGCGACAGTCCTCAAGAACGAAGCGGCAGGAAGAGGCGAGCGCCCGTCCCAGGTCCCGCAGATCACGGCTTTGTGACGCCCGGAGCGCCCGGGAGAGGAAGCGCCGGTGTAGCCGCTTCGCGCTCTGAAGCGCGAGGGCCTTCCCCACGATAGGCGCGAGGTTAGATTCTATCTCCCGCCGTGCCAAGAGAGCATCCGCATCCTGACGACCGTACTGATAGAGGTGCGGTTTCAAGAATTCTCCTAGCGGGACACGTCCGAAACGATCGAACTGGATGCCGAGCAGCCTCAGTGTAGCCTCCTCTATCTGCCTGACCCGCTCCCGGGTCACCGGTCGCTCGAAAATAGAGCGGTCGGCGGCCACCTCTTCAAGGGTATGGAGGCCGTTGCCTTGGAGCCCATAGCGTGCGGCCAGAACTTGGCCAGACCGGTAGGGAATACGGTGCGGCAGGTTCTCAAGCGCCTCTCGGAGCATGGCACATGTGAGGGGGTCCGGCTGCCGCCAGGCACCCCATCGCAGCTTCCGCAGCGCTTTGGCCTCGATCTGGCGGATGCGCTCCCGGTTCACCCCTAACTCGCGTCCGACCTCTTCCAGGGTCCGGCTTCGCCCGCAATCGAGTCCGAAGCGACGCACTATGACAAGGCGCTCACGGGAGTTCAGTCGTCGAAGCAGCAGGCGAACGGTGTAGACACAGCTATGCCCGTCCGGCCCTTCGGGTACGAGCCAGGGTTTATCGACGAGGGGATCACCGGGCTCAAACCTTACGACGGTGCCTCCGTCGAGACACGCTGCCTCGGGACAGCCCAAGAGCTTCCCGAAGAGGGCTTCAATCCGGTTGTAGATCCCCATCGAGGTCACGGCTTCGGCCCCGGCTTGTTGGGCGGGATCGAGAGGCGGCCAAGCAGTTCGGCGGCGATGGCCATAAGTCCAAAAGGCCAGACCGCGGCCGCGATGAGGATCACCTCTCCTCTCGTAAAGGGATCTGGAGAGTTTTCCACCCACACTCCCCAGTACCGGAGGCTGACAAGGGCGATGGCGATAGTCAGAAAAGAGCCCACGAGGTAGACGAGGATGAATGTAGCCAAAGTTGTCTCCTACGGCACGACTCAACCTTACAGTAAGGGCCTTTTTGACGGGTGTCAAGGCGCGGTAGGTACAGCCTCAGATACGGAACTCAACAAAAGGGTAGTTTTGTTGACGCCTTTGCGGGGGCGGGGAGGAGAGGGACCGGGGCCTCACCGAACGGTTGAGGCCCCGGTCCGAGACAACTTCAACCCTACTCGGGCGTAGGGTATGGTTCAGGGTGAGCACCGCCTCCGGTCCAGTGAAGGTGCTGCACCCTGGTTCCCCGCCGGTAGAGATTCCACGCTTTGAGCACGAGCGCCGTGTACTCCCGCGTCGGCATCCGCCTCATAGCGGACTTGTCCTGGAGGAGGCGATTCCGCAGCAGGCTGATGACGGAGCCCTTCGGCACCTCCTCTCCCGTCGCCAGCTTGGAGAAGAAGTCGTCCGTATCGGCGGCGGTGATGGTCGAGAGGACGTAGTTCAGGGCCGCCCACCTGGCCCGTCCACCGCCGATCCGGTGCGCAACCGGGTCGGCCTTAGCGATAGACTCCCTGATACCGGGGCACTCATCCAGAAGGGCAAAGGCCTCCCGTGTTGTCATCCTCACTGCTGCCCATAACGCGACCACCATCTCGGCCGTCTGTCGCCAGCTCCAGAGAAAGTTCAGGGCGCCGGCGAGGGTTGGGGCATCATGCTCACCGTGGATCTCCAGGAAGTCCTTGAGGGTTCGCTCCCGGCCCGTATCGAGCACGTCCATCACCCGGTCGGGTAGTCCTCGTATAACACGGAAGCGGAACGGCAAGCCTGTCTCCACAATGGCCCAAAGGCGGTGCTGCCCGTCTACGAGCTCGTCGCGGTCGTTGAACCGAATCGGGTCGCCCGCCTCCTCGATCCACTCCCCGTTCCGCATCGCAGCGGCCAGGCGGTCTACGTTACGCTGCGTGATCTTGCGGTTTGCCCCCCTGCCCTCCAGGATCTTCCTTGCCTCGTCTGGCCCAATGACCTCTTCCGTCTCCCTAATCTTCGTTGCGATTGCCATTGACCGTCCTCCTGATTAGTTTTGGCAATTATCCCCTAGCGTCCAGTACCTCTAAAGTCATCTGGATGCGGGCCAAGTCTTGCAAGAACATCATCAAAAGAAGCCTGTGTACTTATCCTACTTGGTGACTCCACCGTTACTAGATGCCGTATACGGCTGAAGTCTCTATCCCAGTTTTGCAAAGCCTCCACTCCCCGAAGCACTGCCGTAGCAGCATGAACAGCATCCGATGGAAGCATGTCGTAATCCCTACAATATTCAACAGCCTTCTGAGCAATGCGCTGGTCTACATCGATTTTACGAAGCCAACTCCATTTGAACATTCCTGCGATTTTGTCAGACTCCGCACGGGTCAACCGTCTAGGGTTGGGGATTGAGGAACGTTTGGGATACATCACTTCTGTAATGGTGAATGTTGAAGTGAACAGTCTTATGTTGCCCTCTTTTGCATTGCGGAGAATATCTTCGCAGATAGCACGTCGGTCTATCTCACTTCTATTCAAGAAACAGATAAAGCAAGAGGTGTCCCAATACAACTGCCGTACTTGGTCAGCCATTTCGCAGTTCTTCCATGAATTGTTTCAGAGATACACCACCAGTGAAGTCTGGTACTAACCCGGACATTTCCTCGATACTGGGCAATTCTACATCCGCTGGGTATGGCTCAATCCCTTCTACATCAATCTTGACTGGATGCCCTTGATAGTTTGCTCTCACGTGTCCATGAACGAGCACGCGGGTTCCGAGTGCATTCCTAACCATGTCTAGTTGCCCAGATAGGAAACGGCAAGTTACAGCACGATTGGTCACCTCTTCCCAAACCCTAAACTCAGTCCCAGAGTGGATGGTCACGCTGTCTAGGTTACCTACAACGGAACCCTCAGATTCATAGCGTGGTGTCAAGATGCTTTCGATAGCCGAAGCAAGTTCGGGCGACAAAGAAACTGTTCCAAGGTCTTGATTATCGGAGTAGACTTCGAGCAGGTCCAACCGCTTTCGAGCATTAGCCCTCATATATCCCGCTAGGCGTTTGACTTTGTTGAGCGCAGCGTCCGAATAACTGGGAAGAAGTTCATCATACCGACCCAACCGCCGTATCCCATCGATACAAGCCTTATGTACATTATCTGTATGGTCTATTGCTGTTAGTTGGCTTTCCCCTATAAACGCAATGATAGCTGGGCTAGTGCGTTGGATGGAGGTAATTCCCCAATAGATGGAACCACGTCTATCCCGGGAGAGGGCGCTGTCCAAGTCTTGGAGGATTCCCCAAAAACTCTTGACGGCACCCACAAAAGCCCCAGGATCAATCGGTTTCCCTTCAGAGTCTACCCGGAGATAAATGCGGTTCGGCATGGTGCTCCCCTAATCTACTCCCCCTTTAGAGGGCTTGCAAACATGCCCCTAGGGGTGTACGCTAGATTTGCGTGACACCCCTGTACCAGTAGGCTGCTATGGGTACTAAGAAGGCTCAAAAGGCTCCGTCATCCAAGTCAAAGGTGGAATCAGCACCTTTGACTCAATCTGAGTTTGAGTCCTTCCTCCGTAAAGTCACTCGACCAGTGAAGTCCTCACCACCTGTTCCAGAAAAGCCTCAAACATAGGCTGTTCCTGTTCCCGCCGATTATACCTGAAGGCGTACTCATTTAGGTAGTCCTGAAGGTATTTTGCGCTGACAGCGTGGTTCACTCCGCTAATTCCCCGCTTTGTGAGCGACCAGAAACCTTCTATGGTGTTGGTATGCACATCACCCATCACGTAGACCTTGCTGGCGTGATGGATGCGTCTGTGGTCGTACCCCATTTGCCCCAAGCGGTTGTAAGCAGGCTGTTCGTCTGTGTAGACCACGCTTCTATCTAGCACCTTTTCCTTCAAGATAGGAAGCAGGGTTCTTGCCTGAACATTCGCCACCACCTTTGCAACCACCATTCCCTTCCGTTGAACCATTCCGAACACTATCGTCTTTCCTGCTGCCCCACGTCCCCGCTTCCCGTGCCGGACACCACCAATGTAAGTTTCGTCTGCCTCTACTGATGAACCCTCCAAAACAACATTCTCAGCCAGCATGGAGCGGATTCGGTTGAATATTCGCCAGGCCGTCTTGTAGGTGACGCCAATCTCACGCTCTAGTTGCTTGGCAGAGATTCCGCAGCGGGTGGAGGCCATGAGGAACATGGCATGGAACCAAGAGGTAAGGGGTGTGCTAGAATGCTCCATGATGGTTCCTGCCATTGGAGCAACGTCGGTTCCGCAATTATCGCAGGTGTACAGAGGGCGATTGCTCCGCTTGTGGTGCTTGGTGACACGCTGGCACGTTCCGCAGGTGATACCTTCGGGCCAGCGGTTGCGTACCAGCCATTCCAGGCAGGCATCGTCATCTGGAAACTGGACTTTGAAGTTCTTTATCGTGTATTTTTGCATCGTGGTAGTCCCTATCTAAGTTAGATACAGCTTACCACGACTGGTACTGGATGTCAAGGGATAATTGCCTAACGCTTATAGTGCGCGGCTCAGGGCATCGGCCAGGGGGTAGCGGGTCTTGGTG
>ERZ1292644.468-Hain-H14-01um-R2-468-length-27713-cov-10_pt1 | contig 27713 bp, 45 predicted proteins | sample MGYA00564402_ERZ1292644 | MGnify/ENA primary metagenome ERZ1292644 (study PRJEB36523, sample SAMEA6512644) | groundwater metagenome | collected 2019-01-09 | study: AquaDiva: Metagenomics assemblies of 32 groundwater samples
CTCCATTTTGGAGTGATTAAAATTTATTCCTTTGGGCCTGGTAATGAAAATTCGTCAACGTCGCCTTTAGCCCGTCTATATGTTCTTTGGTTCAATCCCCTCAACAACTCCTGAAACAAATCCACCGGGTCTTTCAACTCGATCACCGGGATATCATCAGGGATATTTCCAGTGCCAGAACACACGGCGCAAGAATCCCTATGGACTTCCCCCTCTCCGTCTGGACAGGTATAATCCCCGCCCCTGCCGTCGCACTTAGGGCATTTAACCATTGACGTCCTCCCTTTTATGGCATTCGCAATCACAGTTCCCGTTATTATCCTCATTGCACATTTCGTGAGCATTTAGACGGCAGTATTCAGACATATTATTTCTGTTCAAGAATGGCACGGAGATCGGAGACTACTTCGTGAAGCCTAATATCGCTTTCTAAACTAAGATCAGAATTATCAATGCAACTCAAATTCATCAACACCTTATTAATGCTGTTCCTCATTTCCGCTAGCTTTTCGCTGAGGGAGCGGATTTTATCTTTGTCTGTTTTGGATAATATATCGAACATCTGCCCCGACAACTTCATAACTTCTTCCCGTTCCATCTCAATTCACCCCCACACCCGTCAATTTCTTGATTCTGGGACAGCGCACATACTCACTTCCAGAAAGCGTCAAAGCGTGTACCGTATTCCGGTTATCGCAAAGGTAGCAAGGTAAGGTATCAAACATCTGCACTAACCCAAACGCGAGAGAATGTTCAAGATTATACCGATGCGCTTGAGACTGTATTTCGGCGTTTAGGACGAATTTGTAGAGGTTATCGCCGGAGAATAAAATAATGAACTTGTAGCGGTTCATTTCTTGTAATATCCTTTCCCCGTATGCACTCTAGGAGCCTTGAAGATTTCAATAAGTTCCTGAAAGCTCACCCGTTTACGGAAAAGCTGTGTCTTGCCCTTTTTCGGATGTTCGATGCAAGTAGCCACGGTCATTTTGGAGTAGTAAACATTCACCCGATCCACCGCATTGGTGAAGCTAATCATCTTGATATTCTCCTGGTGATCGAGTTCAATCCAGTTTTCAGCCGTTGCGATCTGCCGAATCTTTTTAAGGATGGTGTCTTGGTAGCTCATGTCGCGCCTTCCCTTTCTTCGTGAGTTTCAGATATTCAGCTAAAAGCTGATCCTTAATGCAAAAGTAATTTTTATCGCCTACAACCGTAAAACCGGACAACATCATATAAGGATTGAGTTTTTTGCTTTCTCTCATTTCGGATGATAGAGAATCCCGTCAAGATTCCTCAACGGCTTGAGCTTCTTCCCCTCTTTCTTCCTCTGCTGATACCATTCGTAGAGGGACAACCCGAGGATGAGGCTGAAAAAGATGAGGGAGAAGGTTCTCATTTGGAGCGTTCCTTGAGCATGGCATCGGCTAATTCGTATGCCCATCGTGGATAATCTTGAGGGGTAGCGTCCCCGCCACCCCTTACGGTAGCGTTCCCAGAAATGAGAGCGTTTAACGCCTGCCCAGCGAAATAGTCACGAATTGACAAACCTGTAATAAGTTGTCTCGGAACCATCTCTCCAATGCTGTCTTTGTCCCACATGGTATAAGGGAACGCCGGCCCACCATCATCTTTATTTTGTTCGATGCTCATAACTTCTCCGCCTCCTCAATGGCTTCCCTTAAAGCCTTCTCGCAGTTGTCGCCAGGAGGGGCCTCATGTAAATCCACAAACGTCTTAGCCGTCCGCAAGAGTGTGCGCCATGTGGAGAGCCAGTCTTTCTTTACGGCGGCTTCGAGTATGTCGTCAGCGATTGTGCGATTGGTTGGGGTCATTTTGGCTTCCTTAATTCCCATGATTCCAAACAGCGGCAAGAAGAACCGATGTCAACCCCTTGCGAAGCATGATGCGCCCCCTTATGTCCTTTCTTCATCGTGCAGAACCACCCTGAATCTGGCGGTAAACTTCTTGATTTACATTGAACCTCATTCTTTTTATGGATAAATTTACACTTACCCTTACACCTTGCCAGTTTTTTAATTTTGTTCATCTTTTTGCCTCCATGTAATCCACCGCTTTCGATAATTGGTCAGGCGAAGGAACTCGCCACATAGCCATCACCGCCAGGAACGCTATCAATCCTATCAGGGAGAATAGGGATTTGAGTTTCATGCGGCTCCCTTCTTTATATGTTTTCGCATACGTTCAGCCCATGCGATTAAAGCGCAGTTGTTGGAACAATATTTTCTAGTGTTCCTGGCAGACTTGAAGTTTTTGAGGCAAGTTTCGCAAGTTCTTTTTTCCATGTTTTAATCCTTATGCCTAATTGTAATATAGATATTCGAAAGTGTCAAGGTTTATTTTCTACTATATTTCCCATTGGCAGGTTTATTGCCTTACGACGGTGGGTTGTTATCCGAAAGCGAAGGCCAGTATTTTTTATCGGGAATCTTATAGCGGTCCGGGCCCGAGTTATAGGATGACTGTCCCCCAAACATCACCCCCAAATACATTCCCCATCTGACCCAAAGTTTTTTCTTCCTCACCTTCATAGCCTCAAGGAAGATTCGATCCGCTTTAGCTTTTGAGACTAGATGCTTCTGGTAAAGGTAGTCATGGACTACGGCTTCTCTGTGCGCCCGATCCCCGAAAGCCTCGTAGACTATGGGAACCCTCGGAACGCTTGCCAAATCGGTGTAAAATCCGGCATGGACCGTGATGACTCCTCCGTAAATCTTGCTGTAATAAATCAATGGCTCCTTGACCACCCACATCCCATCCTCGCCTATGGGTTGGATGACAAGCTCCGATAGAAACTCAGCTTTTCTTTTCATAAACAGTTAGCCAAATAAAGACAGGCCAAAATAATTGTGATAACGATTCCCCAAAAGTCACTCATACCATTTCGTTGGCGTCGCCGATATGGTCGTTTTCACTTCCAAATCCAGAGACATTCCCCGCCGTAATGGAAGTGGTGTTTTCCTTTATGCGGGTATGCCCTCCGGCAGATCACCTTGAGGACGCCGTAAGAAATATCTTTGGGGTGTTTCTTAAAGCACCACGCCGTCGCCTTGTCGCTCTGTGACTCTAAATTATCCCAAAAGACGCATTTGCCGGACTGAGGACGGACGGAGGTTGAGGCGCACCCAACGAAGACTAGGCCAAATGTTACTAACAGCGAAAGCATCAGGAAATATCGTTTTAGCATCAGCACTCCTTTATAACCAAGGTAAACGCATCTTCATTTTTCAGCTTGGACATAAACTCCTTGAATGCCGGGCCTGACGACAGCACCCCGTTGGTCATGGTATTGGTTTTCTTGTCCAGAACCGGCTCGAACATTTCCCCCAATAAAATGCATCCATGGCTGTCATCGTCTAAATTTCCTAGATGAAATTTTATCAACTCTCTCGGAGGGCAGATTACCTCAAAAGTAGCGTAACCACCAGCATTGTATACGGAGCGTATACATCTGTATTCTCCGACAGGAATACAACTCTCCCCCCTCCGATTGTCGCGCCATGATCTTTCGAGGGTCAAGGCGAAGGGCGGCTCATCTTCCACGAAAATAACCCCGAAAGTGCCGTCAGGATTTGGCCGGGAAACTCGCTTGATTGTTAGTATCTTCATCTGGATGTCCTCCTGCGTGAAAAAAAGACCTTTCGTCTCGCCACGGAAAGCCGGACAAAAGCATCTCTCCGGGTTCTTCGCCTTGAATGGGAAGATGACAGCGGTAACATATCGTAGAATCGCCTCACATTATAATGAGTTTTAGGATAGCACCAATGATGACGACCCATGTTGAAGCGAATGTGATCCAGGCGACTTTCAGTAGCAATGCAACGTTTTCCTCCAGCTTGATCAACCTTGCGGAATGATCGTCTAGCTTGTGGAAATACAGCTTTTTAAAATCATCGAAAGAATCTGCCAATTTTGCCACGTGTCTCGCATTAGATTCGAGCGCAAGCTCTATTTTTATCCTGAACTGGGTTGTCTCTATGGTCGCCCTTCTTCGTTCTTCTCCGCCCCAGCTCTTGTCGTCTTTCGGGTATTCGGCAGTGGTCACGGGCAACTAACCTGGACGGCCCAGTCCTTATCCCAATCCTGCGGGAAGCAGACGTACTTTCCAGGCGCACTTTTACAATCCTCACTATCGACCCAAGAGACGTTCCCACCAACCCTCCCGTCGTACGCGCTCATCAAACGCATGGATGAAAGCGGCTGAATCTTCCCCTGCGCGATCAGGCTTTGTACAGCGGCGTTCTCAGATGCCGAAGTTGTGGCAATCGTAATCATCACATAGTTCGTATTCGGCGGTTGAAACTCCCGCGTGACCTTAGATGGCTGTGCGTTCCGCGAGTAGCCGTAGCCCCTAGCGGAGTCGCGCTGTCCTGCGGTGAAACTCGACGGCCAGAGAAGGTAGGTTACTGGTGTCCCATTTGCCAAGACGGAAGATGCAGAGAGAATGGCGAAAGCAACGACGGCGGCCAGGGTTTTCATCGTCCCAAAATCCTCGCCGTGATCGCCCTGGCCTCGCCTTCCGTGATATGCGACGGATTTGCGGATGTGTCCCTCCAAACTCCTACCATATCCAGATTTCCGACGAATGAACTGGAAGTCCCATCATCCCAACCGCTAATAACTACAAGATTGTCGTTAGTAATGTCGCCGATTGACGGTGCGCCTGTCACAGGGATGTTTTCTCCGTCCAAGAAAAACTTGACGTAGTTATTGATCGGAAGATTTGCATTATATGAGTAAGAAAAAATCAGGACGTGCTTTTTTTTGCCGGCGGCCTTAGAAACTGGAATTACTGGCGTTACCCACTTTGCAGGCGCACCGCCTAAAATCCTGTTGAAAGCTAGGTCGCCGGTCGCGTCTGATTCTGCCTGAAGATAAAATCCCTGCGGCGATGAAAATGTTCCTGTTTTTGAGAAAATTATCCCAGCAAGAAGTCTGCTTGCCTCATAAACAAATATGATCATCCATGTATTTGTAAGCGTCATAAAATCGAAGTTAGACTCGTTCCTGATCTCGACCCTGGAATTGGTAGCAGAGAAATTCAGGCCGTATGAATGTAGCTCGGTAATCCAGGTCGGGCCGGAAAGAAGGTCTCCGGCACTATAGATTCCCTTCGTAACCGTTCCGCCGCCTTCATTAAAAAACCAAGCGTCAACGAATGTGCGCTTTGGGCCTAAAAGCCCGTGTGGCTGAACTGAAAACTGCTCTGCAAGAAGCGGCGCAGCGAAAAAGATTAAAGCGAATAATAGATGCTTCACGGACTCCACCATCCTTTGACGTTTATCCCGAAGTTTTCGGCAGGAGGCGCGCCGCCGGAAGGAACGGAAGTCACATGGAGCGAGTAGGACATTCGCGGTAACATCTTGAAGGCTGTTGAGTATTCGACACCAAATCTCCACCCGCCTTCACTGTTAGTCGAGTCCGAGGATGATATCACCGAAGCTGAAGATGAGACGTAGGAAAACGATCCGAACCCGAACCCTGAAGCCGTGGACTGAGCGATCCGCATCGTCACGTTTGCGTCAAGAGCAGTTGACGGAACGATGGTGTAGCCCTGGATTGAGACGACGTTGAAAGTCCCGACGTTGGTGTTGAAAACTTTACCAGGAATAGGGACGAACGGAGAGGTTGCAAGAAACACGGCCCCGCCTACCGTACCGAAGGCCGGAGTGATGAGAAGTCCGGTTGAAGTGTTGATCGCCTGGTTGTTTCCTCCGCCTGCGCCGCCGGAATCGTCTGTCCCACAAATAAGAGTCCCATTTGCAAGAGTATCGATTGTGTCGCAACTTGAAAGTGTTGTAATTGTGGCTCCACCAACCACAAAGCCAGTTGTTGAAATAAATGTCCCGTCAATAGTGATCGAGCCGCCTCGGACAGTCAATCCGGAGTTTGTCCCCCTTATTGTGATGGAACCGTTTGCTATATCAAGCTGAGAACTTGGGTCAGCAGTCCCAATTCCAACATTATTTCCAGCAGCAGCAGTCTCAACAACAAGCCTAGTTTCTCCAACGATCAGGCCGGAGCCGGAACCGCGAACGGTTATTGAACCTCCGAGAATGTCAAGTCTGGATGTGGGTCCATCCGAGGTTCCGCTTAGTCCTCCTCCGAGAAATATATTTCCCGGTGTGTCAAACTGAATCCCGGCTGTCCCACCGGTTGCATCCGCAAAGTAAAGTTTCCTTCTTGATCCTTCAGAAGTCGGATATATCTGCCATTGTCTATCTGCATAAGAAATCTGCAATGTCGGTCCACTTGCCCATCCACCAGGAAATGCACCGGCTCCAATGGCTACGATCTTCCCGGCAGAACCGATGGTTATAGACGAAATAATAATCGCTCCTGTTTTTACCTGCGTTGATCCAAGAACAGTCATGTAATTTGTATTTCCAGCATGAATACTATTTGTAGAGAACGCAGTTTGCAGATTAGATATTGCCACGCCAGGGGTAGATGTCTCAATAAACCCTTGGCACGTCACGCTCGACCCGCAGTTTAGGCGTTCATTCGGAACTTTACCCCTTGTCAAAGTCCCCGCGTCGCGCAGGATTCCGTGGGTCCAGGCCGTTGATACGCCGAGCAAAGTGAAGACGAAGGCAACGAATATTTTTCTCATTAAAGTTTCTCCTTTTCTCAAGGCACGTAGGGCAGCTTTTCCGCAACCAGGGCCATCGACGTGAGTTTAAACGGGCTTTCTAACTCACCCCGCTGGTAAAACCGGAGCTGAACATAGGGCTGGGTCAGTATATTCAGGTTCACGGCCTTGGTCGCTAGAGCCAGTTCCCGAGCCAGCCCGTCGGCGAACATCCCGGTAAACTTTGCCCCGGTCTTTAACTCCTGAACTAGCGAGAGGTCGGACTGTAAACGCTTCTGAATGTAATACGTCCCGTCGTCTAGGGCGGTATCGTTAAACGAGACGAAGACGAACTTGGAATGGAGCGCGAGCCCTAGTATTGAGTACGAGCTGGAAGCGACCGAACCCTCCGGCCTCAATACGACCCTGTTTCTCAAGACCATATCGGACTTGTTCCGCTTCTCCAAGACAACGTCGGTAAAGTAAATCGCGTCGTCGCTCCCTCGGTTGTAGGCGTCGAAAAGGATATCAGGCCCGGCCCGGATGATACCGTTGCCGATGGTGTTTATGTCCAACTTGGCTTCTCCCTCGAAAGCGTAGGCGCGGGAGAACTTCTTGATTTTCTGGTTGCCGTCGTCCAGGACCCAGATGGATTTCGAGTCCCAATCCGCGCTGGTCGGGTTGTAGAACGAGGTCGATCCTTCGCCGAGTTGACCGTATTCCCTGACGAAAGAGAGGTCGCTTTTCCTGTGCTCTTTCAGTCGGTCGTTCATGTGGTCCGTGACCAGGAGATTTCCAGCGTCGGCTGTTTCCGGGGATATGTCCTGAACGTAGTCGAAGTTCGTAGCACCCGACCCCAGCGAGCCGTAGGTCGAGACGAAAACCGACATGGACGAGCGGGTGATTTTGGCTATGAAGTTGTTCTGCGGGTCGAAGGCCCAAACCGTCTGGCCGTCGGCGTTCCCCGTCTCGAAATCGAAAGCCGTGGCCGACAAGGAGGTCGTTCCGCCGAGAGAGGAGAAGTCCAGGCTGGAAAGTCTAGAAATCCCCGGCGCACTCGAAAACCCGCAGATAAATATTTCCTTGCCCGTCTCAGCGGATATTTGCTCGGTGTTCTTTAACTCGCCCTGGTCGGAAAGAACGTCAACGGAAAAAGAAGCGTCCCTCTGCTTTTCCCTGACGAGGACCGCTTGCAAAAAATCCTTGTTCGACATGACACCGAGATTAAACCTTTTGCTAAGCCGGAAGGCGTTCAGCGGGTTATTCGTCGCCTGGACCAGCCGCACGTCGTCGAAAAATAACGTGAGGTCAGCCGTCGCCGTGGCGACGAACCTGAGTCCGAACCTAGTGAAGTTCCGGGCGAACGGGATGGACGGCGAGCTGATGTTCACCCACGCATCCAGGAGAGTAAAAGAGGAAAGCGAGATCTCGATCGTCGTGAAAACGGAACTTCCGGCGGCAAGGGCGGCGGAGGAGATCACGACGGACGAGAAATTGATATTGAACTGGTTTTGCACGTCCTCGACCTGAAGGTCCACCCGGAGGCGAGTGAGGAACCCCCGCGAAGAAGCGGCGATCTTGAACGACAGCTTGTCCGTCCCCGTAGTCTCGGTCTTGTCGTAAAACTCGCCCAAGGGCATGATGAAAACCTTCGTGATCGAGGATGTGTTGTTGTTCAGCGAAAGCGTAAGCGAGGCCGTACCGACGGCCAAGACCGAGTTGCTGATCCCGGCGGTCGCCCAGCCGTTGGTCTTCTCCATGGCGTCGATGCTGATTTCCTTCCGCGAGTCGTCGGAGTCCTTCGGGTCGTCCGCGACGTGGACATAGCCGTCCATCCCGTCTCCGTACAGGAGCGTCCCCGTTCCCTCCGGCCCCTTGTCCGTTTCGAGCGAGCCGACGATCCAGTTTTTCAACGGCCACCACTCCCCGGTCAAGAGGTCGTAGAACATCACTGAGTTCAGCCGCCCTTTCGGGAAAATGTCCGGGTCTTCGTAGGCCAAAACGAGGAAGTTAGACTTCGGGTAGTGCTTGACGATGGATTTCTTGTACGTCCCGCGCCGAACGAGCTTGTCGATCAGGGGCTTGATCTGCCCGGAGATAGGGACTCTTTCGACTTCTAGCCTGTCCCGCGTAAGCAATCCTCCATTCCATTGCAGGATGCCGTCCCTGGACAAAACAACGTCGAACGTCCCGATATTCTCCGGCGGCGACTCCCCGACGTGTCCGAACCCGTCGGCGATCTTGACGATCTTCTGGTCGCCGCCCTCTCCGGTTGGGTTCAAGATCGAGAATACCGCGCCGTAGACTGCGGCGGTCTTGTAAACCTCGATTAGGCTGGTCCCGACCGTGCTCGTCCTCTTGCTGGTCAGCCCGGTTATGAAGTCGTTGTCGCCCGGGCTTACGTTCAGGAACCTATCAACCGAAAACGACGATGGTTGCAAAAGATATGAGTAGTAAACTCTGTCGTCGTAGTACGTCGTCTGGTTTGTCAGCCCATTCCTGATTTCCCGCACGTTCCCGGCGAGCATATAGCCGTTTTCCCAAAGCAGGTATTTCGCCGTAATGACCGCCGTCCACGTGGAGGCTGAGAGTATCGCGGCCGTGAACGACGAAGCCGCAACGTCCCACTTGAATATCGGGTCGGTCAAGGCTTCCCCGGCCATATACACATCCCCCTGGGCCACGGCGAATGTAAATTTTTGATTCGGCGTCACTAGGGTTGAGTATAGAATCCGCCAGCGGTCGAAAACTGGATCAGTCGAGTAGTAAATCCGGTTCCCGCTGACTCCAATCAGGACGTTTATCCGCAGGCTCCCCGTCGAAATCGTCCCCGACCACAATGCGCTAAAAGGGTTTGTCGAGACGGCGGTCGAGTTCAGCCGATGGCTTCCATTCCTGGTCTCGGCGGCCCCGACGCGGTTCCCGTACATATTCGAGGAGTCGCAGGCCCGCTCGTCAGCCACGTCCGTGCAAATGCGGGAATAGTCCACGCCGCCGGAAAAGCTGATCGGGGTCAGGGGTTCGACGGCGAAGACACGCTCAAGGCATAGCCAGGAGAAGACGATGCCACAGAGAATGTATTTCATTCTTCTTCCGGTTCCGAAATTCTCGCGGCACCGCGCCCAACCATTGTAGCCGGAACGCGCCTCAGATACGGGGCGGCAACCCTGGCGGAGCGGCCCGCCGCAAGGGCGGCCTCACCGACAAGACGGGGTGAGGTCGGTATCAAACCGGCGGCGATCTTCGCAGCCAATAAAGGGTTTGTTATGGCCGTACCTAAAGCGGCCAAGCTCCCGGCCCCAGCGACCGTTCGCATCAAGCCCTTCGGCGTCGCCGGCGCAAGTTCAACGCCTGCGATCTGAGAAATCAAGTCCCGCTTCCCGGCCTTGTCCAAGTCGGCGACGAACTCGCGGCGCAAGTCGAAGTTCTGCCTCAAAGTCTGTTTGAGCTTTCTCATCACCGTCCCAGTTTTAGAGTTAGGCCCCAGGCTCAACTCGCCGGAAATCTCGTCTATAGCATCCGTCGCTTGCTGATATGCCCTCGTTACGTCGTCATATTCCGGCACGGTGTCGGTGATCGTTTTCTTTACCGAGTTCTTCATCCGCGTGACGAGGGCTCTGGCCTCGCTTGAGGGCGAGTAAAAGTCGTCGATTTTCCGCTTTAGGATGTCCAAACCTTTGACCGTGTCGTCTCCTGCCCGCTTTCCCCACCCATCCACCAGGTCAACGATCCGCTTCACGTCGTTTATGGACGGATCGTCGAGTGCGGCCCGCTCAAAGTCAAGTTTGCCCCCCTTCTTGCGGATGATGTTGAAATCGTCGAGAAGGTCGTCGAGCTGGGTCTTGATATTTGACAGGCTTATCTTTTTCTGGAATGTCCCCGCTTTTATGGCGTCCATTTTCGTCGTGTACGCTTTCGACCGAGCCCGCTTCACGTTCTGCAATGAGTCGAGCGCGTCCGAGACCACGCGCCTCTCGGAAGTCGTCCCGCGCATTGCGGAGATCAGGGCCTTCATCCGTTTCCCGCCTTTCAACCCGGCTTCAAGGGCCTCGCGGACGGCGTCGCCTGTCCCGGTCGTCAACCCGCCGAGGGATGCCGCGCCACGGGCCAGTTTCGGCGCACCGACGCCCATCAGCACGTCGCCGCCGATGTTCGAGGCGATATTTTCAGGCGTGAGTGCCCCGATATCGGCCAGAATCTCAAGAGGTTTCGATCCTGGACTCACGCCCTTTACGGCCCCCCTCACAGTTTCGCCCGCCGATTCCAAAGTCGGGATGCCGGGAAGCGGCAACCCGCCGGCGACCGTCGTTCTTTTCAGGGGCAAAGTAAGGGCTTCGGAGGCAATCCGCGAGGCCGCGACCGCGCTAGGCGAAGCACTCCTGAGTTTAGGAGCTTCCTCGGCAGGCGGTTCAAGCCCGGCAGCCCCAGCCTGTTTTTGCTTGAGTTGCAGATACCTCAGTCTTTTTCTTTTGTCTTCGTCAGCCATCATTCACCGCCAAATTCCCTCTCAAGTTCCGCGAGTTCAGCCGCCTCCTCCGGTGTCAGGCCGCCGGAACCACCGACATTCGGGCTGCCGACCCTGCCGCCTGCGCCGGACAGAAAATCTCCATAGGAAGTTTTAAACTGTCGGTTGACGATACCCTTTGAACTTTCGGCTTGCTCGATTAATGCGTCCACCTGCTTTTTGAAATCTTTTGTGCCGAGAGTCCGTTTGAGGTTCGCTATACTAGCCTTTAGCAATTCGCCTTCCGATTGTGAGAGAGGCCCGAACCCCGTTGCGCCCGTCGCCGATAATTCTTTCAGGCCCTGGATGACGTTCAGGAGGCCCTTTGATTGGAGCGTTTGTATGTTCGCATCAACTCTCCGTTGTCCTTCGGTAAAATTTAATTTGCCTTTGATACCGAAAGTGCCGCCAGTTGCGCTCCCCAGGGCGGGATCGTTCTTGATCAATTTCGCCAAGCGGATCATAGTGTCATACCCCAATATCGCCGAGTCATAGCTACCTTTCGCCTTCGGGAAAGATTTTTTAAGTCCGGCGAGCCGCTCGGTTTCTTTCCTCTCTGAAAACCTATCAACCGCCGCTTTCTGCCCTTCAAGTTTGGATACCGCCGCGAGTTCGGATGAGGTCAAAGACGGCTTGCCGACGAGTCCTAGTTTCGCCGCGACCTGCGGATCAACCTCCATCCTCCGCGATTCCGCCGTGATTTCCGGTTTCTTGAGCCCGGAAAGCGCAGTAATCTCAGTAGGGTCAACAAGCGACCCTTCCTCAAGTCCGAGTTGCGAGGCCAGGGCCTTGCTGACTTTGATCTTCTTGCCCTCGCGCTCCTCCGCCATCAGAGCCCGCCTCTGCTCCGTATCGACCTGGCTCTTGTACCTGGTCTGAAGGTAGGGGACCAGAACGTCCCTGATTCCTCCGGTTACGCCAGAAACAGCGGCTAGTAAAGAATCGTCGCTCATAAAATCTCCTTATGCCAAATCGTCTCTTGAAGCAAATTCGCCCGTGGTCTGAATGGCTTTGCCTGCCAAAAGCGGAGCGGATGCCGGGCCAAGAGCGTATGCCGTCCCGATGACCGCCGCCGTCCCGAACAGCGACCGGATCAAAGAGTTCTTGAACGCCGACGCTCTCTGGTCTTCGGCGAATTTCCTCTGCATGGCGACGAGCCTAGTCGTATAGTCCTCCCTGATATTCTGCTTTTCAAGCGCGGCCCCCCTGTCCTTCTCGCCCTCGCTCCTGGCGTGCTTGCGGCTTTCCTCGTCGAGCGCGAACTGCCTCGAAACGGCCTCCGCCTGCGCCCTGTCAACTCCGGCCTGGACGAGCCTGTCGGTCATCGTCGAGAAAGTCCGGCTGACGTTCTCGCGCTTTTCCCTGACGCCACGGAGCGAAAGCTCCTCTTTTTCCCGCGCCATCAGGTCTTCCGCCGCCCTCTCAAATCCCGGCCCGGACGCCGAGACTGGGGCCGCTCCGAGGTTGAACCTTGCAGCCAAGCGTTCGGTCACGGCGTCGGTCCTTGTTGCGAGCCGCCCTCTCGAAGCGGCGGATTCCTCCGCCGACCTAGCCAAGCCGGACTCAATCTCGCCCGGCCTCCCGCGAAGGAACCGGAAAAGTTCGTCCTCCCTCGCGCTCCTCTCCGCCAGCCGATTTATGGGCATTTAGCCGATCTCCTTGAACGATGGCGATGGCTGCTTTTTGTTGCCGCCGCCGTAGACGATCTTTCCGGCGACGATCTGCGCCGTGCTCGTCGCTATGTCCGAGGTCAACCCGCTGATGAGTTCGTCCCTCGACCCGGATTTTCCGATCTCAAGCTCGCTCTGCTTTTCCGACAAGTTTCTGCCAGCCTCGCGCCGAAGCAGAGCAAGCTCGAACTGCCTCTGCGTGTCCTTCTCCGCGCTCTCGAACCGCCTGAACTGCCCTGTTCGGACTCCCTCCCGCTCGGCGGCGACCGACGACCTGAAATCAGCCTCGGACTGCTCAAGCCGCGCCGTGTGTAGGCGGAAAGCGGCCTCGGCGTAAAAAGCCTCGTCCTCGGCTTCGAGGGTGCGGAGCGTGTCCTCAAGCCCTACCTGCTGGCGGCCCGCCTCCGCCGCCAACTCCGATGCCAGGTCCGGTCCTTCAGCCAGCCCCCGGACGTTAAGATTCTCAAGGGCGCGAGGCCCGGCCCTCTCGACAAGGAACCTCTCGATCTCCGGTTCCCTCTCGGCCAAAAATCTCCTGCGTCCTCCTGCTAATTCCGTAGGGGTCTCAGCGAGGAAGGATCGTTCTGTCGCCTCTTTTCCGGCCTCCGCTGCCCTGGTATCAAGGATGTCTTGGATGCGCTTTACGGATTCCGAAACGTCCTCATCTTTGAAAGTGCTGAAATTGCCCTTATCAAGTCCTAACTGAAAGTCATTGAAGGTCTGTTGATCATTGGTAAAGTTTCGAAGCGCATAATCTACATTGGTGTTTCTAGTTCCGGTTACAGGTAAATCAAATTTCTTTATAATAGGCTCAAACTCTTGAGGTGAAGGATAGTGGCCTAACTGTTCCGTTAAGTTTGCAATAGCGTTTGAAATATCAACCAATCGACCATTATCATCAGGGACTTCCATAGCCTTCAACTTGTTGAAAACTGTAGACTGGATTTTATTATGGTCTAGTGTTCCGGTGTTCCCGCCTAACCCCTTAAACGCCTCGATCCTGTCTCTCAACTCATCGTCGGTCAGGTCGGCTTCCTTGCCAGTCCCCTGGTCGATGAATTTTTGGAAAGCATCTTTTGCCGACGGGAGTTTGGATAAAATATTGTTCAGTCCGGTTAGGCCATTGGGGTCGTCAGAAAACTTATTGGCTAGTCTTTGTGGCAGCTTCCCTGTTTTCTCTATCTCGTCAAGAGCTTCCGGATCATACTGCGTTAGCTGCTGAATGACCCTGCGGTCTTCTGTGCCTAGGCTCTCTATGCGGAATTTTCTTTTAGCCACGGCCCAGACCTCCGGGGATCAGCGGCGGGAACATCTTGAAGGCAGGTTGTACCGGGTTCGAGAGTGCCTGCGCTCTTTCCAGCCTGGCCTGCGCCCTCAAGAGCCTTGCGGCCCAATCGTCCTGGCGGAGCGGCCCGGAGGAAATCCCGGCGTCGGCGAAGTCGAGGACGGCAATCGTCGCCTCCTCGCCCAAATCGATCTCGTCGTCCTTATGAACCATCTTGTAGACCGATCTGATGTACTGGAACGGTACAATCTTCTTCGTCGTGAACTTCCCCCGCATCCTTACGGTTTTGGCCGCGTCCTGTTTTATCGCGTATGCCACGGCAGAGGTCTGCGGAACTTTGTTGTAAAGGATCAGCCTGTCGTCGGCTTCGGCCCTCCTGACACGGTAGTTGACGGAGTTGAACCTGATAATGTTCCCGGCCCTGGCGTTTGCGAGCCAGAGCGTGCCGCCAGACCCGGTGACGACGTTGGAGTCTGCCGAAGCCGTCAACGTTCCGGATGCGTAGTCCTCCGTGAACTCGTCCGAGCCGTGGACGGAAAAAGGATTGTCGGCTATCACCGACCTATAGCCGGGCATGTGCTGCCTCATGGCGTTGTTGTCGAGCTGGGTTAGAAACGGCCTGTTCTCGAAGGAGGTTATTTTTCTGACTTCAGCGGGGATTGGATAAAACCGCTTCTCAATCTCAGCGTCTATTGAACCGGACTCGATCAAAGCCTGGTCCAACGTCAGGACTCCGCCGGACACGCGGAGTATTCTGTATTCGTTATCGCCGCCCTTCTTTCGGAAGAACCACCCTCGCCAGGCCGAGTCCGCGCCGGAGACAGCGACAGTGTAGTCCCCTGCCGCGACCGTCACGGACTTCTCGACGATGGGTTCGGCGACTATTGAGCCGTAGGTGTCCAGCTCGGGCCAGTCCCAGGATTTGCCGACCTCAAGATAGGAGTCATTGACGAACGGGGTAGCCAAATTCGTGAAGTCAAGGTCAGGCTTCTTCGACGGGAACCTCTTTGCGAGTTTCTCTATCGCTTCTTCAAGTGTCACGCCGGGCCCCCTATGGGAGCGAGTCCGTCGGATTCGACAGGAACGATTCCAGCCAGTCCCAGAGAATCGTTACGTATGCGCCGCCCCTCTTGTCCAGGTAGGACCACGTTGTAGTCGAGTTGACTACGGTCGTGACCGTCCCATAATCCGTCCTGTGGCCGGAAGGGATCGGCGATAATACGGTGCTGTTAGTCCCCCTGAACGCCGAGGTCGCGTTCGTGGCGTCAAACCCAAGGAAAGACGAGTTTGTAGACTTGACGATCTGGACATAGTTGTTGTCCGCGCCGCCGCCGTTGATCGCCGGGGACGAGACGATGATCCCGCCTATGACGATTGGTCCGGATGCAAACTTCGAGAAGAACAACTGCCCCGGCCCGGTACTGGAACTCCTCCAAATGGCCGTCTTGTACTCGCCCGTCGTCCCGGAGTTCGCGGCCAGAAGAAAAGACGGCAAGGCGAACAACGTGACCAAGGCAGTGAGAAACATTCGCTTCATTTTTCCTCCTTCACACGGAAAGTTTTTTGAACACTTTAGGGTATGCCTCGACAAACGCTTTCTTCTGGTCTGCATCCATCGTCTCAAGACCGAGGAACTTCGAGCCCTTATGGAGATTGCAGTAATGGCAGGACTTGTCGTGGAGAAGATGGATTTTGCATCGAGGACGAAACGACCATGAATTCGGGATCTTCCCGATATGCCGCCCGGAGCCGTCTTTCCATTCGCCAATCCCCTCCGAGCGCATGAAGGCTGTCACTTCGAGCGTGTCTTTCACATCCCAATCCTCGGCCAGCCGCACCCTCGACTCAAAAAGCTCAAGAGCGCGGACCATCCGCCCAGTTTCAAGCGTTTTCGATACGTTCTTCATGCCGATCCTTTAAGACGGGATTCCGGGGAGAGAGGTCTCGTGAACCACTCCCCCCGAAAGTCGCCTTGCAAGCTACTGCCGCCTCGGATACCCTCCGGTCGGTATCGCCTCGAACCCGACTGTTATGTAGAACAGGTTCGTTGCCCCGGTGTTCGACGCCGCAGCGCAGAACCCGTTCCTCGGAACGTAACCGAACGGCCCGCCGATCTGGAACTGGTTCGGCTGAGACAGTTGTGTCGTACTGACACCGCCTTGAGTCGATGCGACGATCAGGAACGGCGGTACGATATACTGCCCCGCCGTGAAGTCCTGGGCGTCAATATTCTCCGTCGCAATGGTCACGCCCTCTCTGTCGGCTCTCTGGAACTTCGTCTGACTGAACGAGATGGCCGCCGTGTCAATCAGGACTAGCCGGGCCTCGTTAGACGTGCTCAGCGCAGGCGTCGAAGTTCTGACCTCGACGACGGCATAGGGCCACTCGTTCGAGATGCTCGACGCCACATTCGTCGAGAAACAAACGCCGGTAGAGGTCACGGTGACATAAGTCACCGCCGACGCTTTTGCCGCGAGCCCGAGGACGATCCCAAGAACTGCTGTGAGTAATTTTCTGTTCATTGGTTTGCCCCCTTACCCGTTCATGTTCGTGATCTTGCCGCTGGTCTTCTGCGCCCAAGCCACGATGGTCCATTCCGCTTCGATCCATGCGTCCGTCCGCGAGCCAGCCAGGCCCTTGATGAACGTCTCGGGAGCGCGAAGCCATCTCTGCTCCCAATATTTCATCTCCAGCATGAGCATCACGGTCTGATTCCGGCTGTCGTCCCGCAACTCGCGGGCGAAGACGATCTGCTGCGGTCCGGCGATCGACTGGATGATGTCGATCATGTGCATGATCTTCTTGCCCAGGCTGTCAACGTCCCTCGTCGGAGGCCCGACGAACTCGTTGATCCTCATCCGCGCAGCCGAGTTGGCGAAGACCGTCTCCGGCTCGCCTCCATTGTCCACGCAGAGCTTCGCCAGGTCATAGAACATCGGGGAAGAAAGAATCCCGTTGGTTCCGTACTTCGCAGTCGTCGCGTTGATCACGTTCGAGGTCAGCCATTTCTGGATGCCCCTGATCTTTCCAGCCTGCGCCGATTCCGGCAGGGGTTGTACCCTGTCGTTGTTCGAGAACATCGCGGCCTCGATGTCGAGCTTCATCACCTTGGCCTTCCTGATTTTCTCGTTGTTGAACCCGGACTTCCCGCCCGAACCCATCCCCGGTTTGTTGATCGCGTCGTAACTGAAAGACGCGCCGAACGGCCTTTGGGGGATCTGCGTGTAGTTGAACACACTCGTCGGTGCGGTGTAGTCCCCGGTAGCATTGGTCACGTCGCCACCGTCCACACCAGCGTTGTCCTTGTTCGATGAGTCGAGGACGTGGGTCTGCCAGTCCACGCGGTTCCTGCTCGCCTCCGTTTTTTGCATCATCGAGGTTAGGGGCGTCTTGTCCGGGTCAACGTTGACGAGCTTGTTGATCCGGTCTTCAAACTCAACCCCGAACCTTTCCTGATTGATATAGGCTGTCGCCATTTTTTCTTCCTCCGTTTTTTAGGAGTCCTTAAACGACCTTACAGCGTTGCAAGCTGAGCATCCTTCTCCTGCGGCGTCTTCGCGTCGCGCCAGTGCGGGGTTTTCTTCTTGTCGGTTTCGCCCGCTCCGGCGGTTCCGGGGTCGCGGAAATTCCCGTCCTTGTCCTTCTCGGACTTGAGTTTGGATTCCCGCTCGGAGAGGTCGAGCTCTCTGCGCCATAGGCGCAAGGCTCCCTTGAGCTGGTCCACCGGCCTGCCAGCAATCGCCGGGTCGGAATACTCCCCGACCATCTCCGTGAACTTGGAGAGCGTCACGCGGGTGTCTTTATCCTTGCCCTCGTTCCACTTGGCGTGCTCAGTTTCCAGTATCTCATCTCTACGGTCGAAGTCCCGTTCGAGTTGACTGGCGGTCAACTCCTTCTTGACCTCCTCCTTGGCGATCTCACGGGCCCGCTTCTCGATCAGGCGGTTGTACGCCCTCGCGGTCTGGTCGCCCTTGGCGATCATGCCCTCAAGCTCGGAGACTAGGGATTCGTCGTCCGTGATCCCTGCGGCGAGCATGGCCGCCCGCTTTTTCTCGGCGGTGGTCAGCTCGTCCTTCTCCCGGAGCTTTTCAAGCTCCGTCTTGTTGGACTTCATCTCGTCCCGGACATCGTCTAGCTCTTTCCGAAGCACTTCCGCAACGCCCTGCGCTTTTCTCAGCTCTTCAGCGGTTGGCGACCCCGCTTCCTTCGCGCCCTTTTCGTCAGTTGGCGACCCTGACTCGTTCGCGCCCTTTTTTTCCAAGTCGTCCATGGTCGTTAAGTTCCTCCGTTTTTTTCTTTAAGATCGTTCCCGCCTCTTGGCGAGACCGCTTCCGGTTTCTTTCTTTCCGTTTCTTTCAGAAAATCTGCCTTTCAGGTGTCCGGCCATGTGCTCGAACATTTCTTCTTTCGTCTTGTGCGAAGATTGCTTGCTCTCGTAATTGTGCATTCCGTCCTTGCCTTTTCCTTCCATTGATATCGTCATCAGGAACGAGCCGTCATCTATCTGCTTGACGCTGATCTCCCGCATCCTCATCGGGACGTGCCCTCCGTTTTTTCCGCCCGACATCGGTATTGCCGCAATTTCATTCACGAGCTTCCTCCTTTTTTGGCTTAGGCTTGATTTTGTTCAGCCACTCCCAGGTCTTCAGCCAAGCCGATGTCCGGCTGACGATGATCTCCGGTTCGGCGTAAACCCGCATGACGGCGTTGACGAAAAGAGCCAGCCTCTCGGCCTCCTTGTGGTCGCCTGCGGCGTGAAGCTCGATGACCTCGTTCTTTTTCGACTCGCACCATGCTTCGACGGACTCCCTGACGATCTTCCAGGGTTCCGAACCAAGAAACTCGCGAACGATAGCCGCCCTCCTCTGCATCTCCTCCGGCGGGAAAAGGTTCATTGAACTGGGAGCACACCGGCCTCGGCGTCCGCCGCCAGGCTGTCTAGCGCGCCGGCCATTGCCGGATCGGTCTCCGCCAGCTTCTCGGCGTCCGCCATGATGACCATCTTTCTGATTCCATCGAGCCGCCGGACGTACCGCTGAAGGACCAGCTTCTGCCGGGACGAGTAAACTGTGAACCTTTCCGATGAGCGCATGAAAGCACCGAACTTGAAAAGCTGGTACTCCGCCGTCACCCTGTCTGTCAAGGGCGACGGGTGAACCTCGGTCTCGCCCGACTCGATTCTCTGCAAAACTTCCTCGACCGGGAAAATGTCGGCTTCCGGCGGCCTTGGCACAACGGTGTCGAACTCGGCGAACCGCCTGATCTCAGCCCTTTTTTTCAGGCACTTGTAGGCGACCGTCTTGCTCTGGCCGAAAGGCGAAAGCAATATTTCCTTCGTCATTTCCAAAGATTCGAAATCATCGTTCTCCTGTTCTGTGTGTGACTTCTGTGCCAGGCCGAAATTGAACTTCCTCTCGATCAGGCCCATGCCGACTTCCGCACCCTTGCTGTTCGGGAAAAGCTGGTTGACGTTCTGAAAATCTGCGGAGCCGAGAATCTGGATCAATTTCTTCCTCGGGATTGCCCTGTCGGTCAGCTCGTACTGGATCTCGCACGTCCGCCGCCAGCCGATGCCTAGGTTGTTGAGCACGTCCTGGAACCTGTTCTCGGCCTTCGAGAGACGAATCCTGTCCCCACCGAGTGTGGTGCTGCGCTCGCCCTCGATACCGAGGAAAACGTCGGTGAATCCGCTCCGTATCTTCGCCTTGTCCCAGAGCTTGTCGATGTGGTTCCCCCGCTCGATGATCGCGGCAATGTCCCTGCTCTCAAACGTGATCTTCGTCCCGCGTTCGACCTCGTAAAGCCCGGTAGGGGCGCGGAGAAAAGAGCCCTTTGCGAAGTCGCTCTGCTTCTCAACGTAGCCGGGCGGGTTGATCGCAACGTCCGCCGCGTCCGTCGTTTGCTTGTCGGTGTAGTTCGCCTTGTCCTGGATGTCTTTCAAGATTTCAGGCAGGCTCCGATGGTAGGCGTAACCGTCCGACATATAGATTCCGTAGTCCGCCATCGGCCTGACCTTGCGCTCATATTCGGCGTCAAGCTCGATAACCCTGTGGATGATGCCGAGCCGAGGCGACCACCATACGATCAGCTCGACCGCCCGGAACTTACCCGGCGGATAGTATGTGATCGGCGTCTCGATCATATACCTCTGCCGCCGCGCCTCGTTCTCCACGTCCATGCCCGTGACCTGGCCTTGGAGCATGAGCATCTCCTCTGCCATCATTGATTCCGCCGGCTCGAAGCCCGGAGTTATCAGGTCGAGGTGATCGTAAACCGCTTTCCCGCCGATCTTGAGGCCCTGGCGGAACTTCCAGTCGTTCTCGGTCAGAGGAATGATCTGATGGTAATACGGCGTTTTGTCTCTCTGACATCCGTTGCCCCGGATCGGCTTGTAGACGAGCCCCGCAGGGATGGAAGAATGTTTGACCCTGAACTCGTCACCCACATCGAGCCAGGTCTTGACGAACCCCGTCCCATTTTTGAGAGTGCGGAAGACGTTTAAGCCCTGAACGTCGTAAAGCTCGTTCTCTGCGGCGTTCTCCCAATTCAGCGTGTGGGCGACGAGCGGGGCGTAGGGCCTGTCCTCCTTGCCGACGCCGGACACGATCACGGTCCGTTCCGGGTTCCTGAACATCACACCCTTGATCTGCGTCGTCCCCACGTCAACGAAGGTCGGCGTGATCGGCTCCTGGAAATTCGAGGCGTTATCCCAGGGCCAGTGCGAGAAAAACTCGTTCTTAATCCCATTATATGCCCGCTCGTCGTAGGCCCTTTTCTCGGCCCAGGCGAAGTCGTCGCGCTCCTTGATGCAATCGCGCAATGTCGCAAGGAGATGTTCGGACAGCTTGTCTTTGTCACCTATGTCCGGCTCCGGTTGCTTGCCGGGGATGATATCCCCCGGCTTGCGATCCTCAAGGTCGGGGTTGGGCTTTAAGAGCCGGACGATGTCGGATGGTTTAGGTCTAGGCACGTTTTGCAAGCCCCTTTTTGCTTTTCTTCTTCAGCGGCTCATGCGCATAATCTTTAAGCTCCTCATCGCCCATATCCTTGAAACTCCGCGACGCCAGGCCCTTCTTCCTCCTGCCTGTCTCCGCGAAGGCCGCCTTCCTCTGTCTATCGCTGAATGGCATCTTGTCACCTCCAAAAATTCGGGTTTGATACTATCTCACCCAAATGAGAAACCCGCCACGGGCTCTCTAAAATTGTGAGAGCTTGTAAACCGTGGCGGGTTTTGGTGTGAACTGCTAAATCAGGTCAGGGCTAGATCATTTTTCTTCCAACAGCTTCGCCATTATATCGACCATACAGTGCGTCTGCTTTTGGAAAATGCGAAAATCTTTTTCTTGCTTAGTCATGCCTGGGTCAAAGTCAATTTGCTTGTTCGCCTCTAGCCCGCCGCCTCTTGCGTAGACCAGCCACCTATCGTATTCATTGATTGCCGGAAGCCTGATTTTTCCAAGCTCGAACTTTACATCATCTGTTTTAACTTCCGTAGTGTTCACTTGTGCGAATGCCCCGGCGCGTCCTCAGAATTTATGTTCCACTTCCAGAGCGATGTCGCGGCGGCCCGGTTGATTTGCTTTGCGTACTGCCTCCGCGTCTCCAAGTCCGGTTGATTCAGCCAGAAGAACAAAGAGCAGACGGCAAGCATGAAAAGCCACGCCACTGCCGACCAAGCCGCAAACTTTTCAGGCGGCATCATCCTCGTCCCTCAGCGCGGCCCGGAAGTCGTCCGACTGCGTGGCCGGCGGACAGGCCCAGACAGCCATGACCACCAAGAGCAGGACTACGCCCGCGCAGACCCAGAGGAAAACCGTCACGGCCTCCTCCTCAAAAACATCACCTTGTCTTCGTCGTCCTGGTCGTTGCCGCAGTTCACGCGCTTGACGCAATCGATGATGAACCGCCTGTCGAAAACCTTGAAGTCCAGGAAATTGTAGAATGTCAGGTTAACCGCCAAGAGTTTCCCGCAGAGGCGGGACAGCTCATCGACGAAGGATTCGTAAAACACGAACTCCGGTATCCGGTTCCCGTTGTAGAGATCAACGACCACGAAATCATAGGGGTCGCCCTTGTACTCGTGGACGAACCGGCTCGCGGTCATCTGCGCGAATGTCACGTCGGACAAATCGCAGTCCGGCCTTGCCACATCAACCCCGGTCATGTTCACCGGACCCCAGACCTGATCGATCAGTCGGTAGACCGTCCCCGTACCGTAGCCGAGCATCAGGACAGACCTCGGTGGAAACGGCGGGACCATCAGGGCGTGCGAGGTATAGCCGAACATTTCTAGCGGGTGCGACATGGACTGAATCGGAGCAGAATTCACTCTACCGGCTCCTGGTATTTCACGGCCATCTTGTCCGCGAACTTTTTCACTTTTGCCTTCAATGAAAGATATTTTTTCTGATCCGTTTTGGACATGGAGTCAAAATCAACGGTCTTCAATGTATTGGGCGGCTTTGATCCGTTCTGCACGATCTTCTTTTTCAACTCGTCATTCTGCTCCTGAGTCAGAGAGCCTGTAGGCAAAAACGTAACCACTAGCCTGTCGTCCTGCCATTGCTCGGCAATCCGTCTCAGCACGACGCCCTTCGAGACGGCAATGTCACCGTTGGCGAGGGCGACGATAAAGTCAGCCCGGCGGCGGTCGAAGACTGCGAAAGCCAGCTCCGAGGCCCGCGAATACGCGCCAATGACGAAATTGTCGGCTCCCGTAATCATCAGGGCCTCGCTGTCCACTTTCAGTGGCAGCTGCAAATCTTTCGGTATCGCGCACTCGTCGTAACTTCCCAGCTCGTCAGTCTTCACAAAAACGCCTCCTTCTTTCCCCAATCCTCCGGCTGCTCCCTCTGGCCCGCGCACTTCTCACCGGAGCCGTGGTAGGCCGAGCAGATCACGCAATAGTTCCTGGGCTTGTAGGTGTCCGGCTTGTCGCTCACTGGAACGTCCACTGGAGCCATCCCGTATCGGGAATCAACGACGCCCTCGGCCTCGGCCCCGAACTCGATCAGGTGGTTATTCCGGTGGAACTCGCAATACTGCGTCTCGACCGGGCGCAACTTAATTTCAAGTTCACGCGCAGTCTCGATCATTCGCTTCCGGTGGGCCTTGCCTGCCTCAGATTCAAGGACGCAATCAGACACCGGCTTTCTCCTCGATCTTCTTAGTGTGCTTCTCATGCGTGTGGAAGTCACTGCACGGCTCGCACCAAAGATCACACTCGGAAACGTCGCCGACCCATTGGGCGTTTTCCTCGACGCGCTTGCCATTCCTGAACTTTGCGATCATCTTGTCGAGGATGACCGTCACATTGTCCTGGTCGTGGACGGTCTTCACCGTACCGTCTCCGTCAGGCGTCCTCACCCTCTGGTCAACGACCCCGCTGCCCGTCGGCATCATGCCTTCTTCTCCTTCTCGGCGAGCGCGATTTCATTCGGATCGAACTGCCGCTTCTGCCCGTTGCTTAAGTCAACCGAAATATACCTTCCGCTCGCGGCGAACCCCGTGACCTTGCCTGCCCCGTCGGGAGTCGAAACGGATTTCCCGATCAGCTTGTCGTCCAACTGCGATTGAGTCAATGACATTTTTTACCTCCTGGAGTTTTGTAACTTTCTGTATTCGTGTTCCGGCAACGCCCTGCCCGCGTAAGGGTTCCTGCCATGGTTCGGCAAGTACGCCGGGTGGATTGCCAGTATTCCTCTCGGCATCAGGGAGAAGTCTACTTTTCCTGCGGCTGCCTTGTCAAGAGCATCGAGCCCGATAATATAACAGTCGGCGCGGTCTAAGCCGAGCCCACTTGTGCGCTTCGCATAATCCTCTTTGCTTTCGAGGTAGATTTTCCCGTTTGACTTGAACTTGAATTTTCTGGATGAAAGCTGCGCGATCAGACGCGGATCGTTCGGGACGTTGGCCGTCCTCTCGTGGAAATATCGCCGGGAAGCGTTGAACCATGCCCAAGTCACATAGTTCCCGTAGGTCTCGTCCTCGATGCCAGCCGGGGCTTCGAGCCTGCCGTCAAACCCATGGACCTTTACGCTCTCGTCATTGCCGAAAACCTCGACGACTCGGCCCCAGCAGTACGCGCCCTCGCCGACCTTGTCTATTGCGACTACCGATGACTTGTTCATCTTGGTATGAAACACGATGCGCCCGACCGTGTCCATCGGCTCCTTGTGTACGAATATTTCCTTGTTCACGATCCGGGTATTCACCATGTCGTAGATCACCGTCTCGCAGAGCCCGGAAGACGAAACGTCAACGGCGGTCACGCGCTTCTCGTACGTCTCAGCCCACGGCCTCTGATTGTCAACGCACTCCATGACCGTCGAGCGCGGAATCACCACATCGGCGACCCCGACCTGATGCCAGTCGCCCTCTTTGTACGCCTTCAGTAAAGCCGGGTTGAACCCGTATGCCTCGTCCAGACGCTGGCCGTAACCCTCAGGCAGATACGGGTTGTCCGTGTAGAGGGCTTGCAAAAACTTCCGGCTCGGGATCGGGTTGTCGATGAACTCCTCCCGGAGCCATTGTACGTCCGGGTCGTCAAGAATGACTGGGTTTGGCGTGAACAGAAACTTATACGGCGGTTCTTTTCCGAATAGCTTCAAGCGGAGCGTGGCCCGGATCATGCCTACATCCATCTGCGAGCACTCGTCGGCCTGGTCGAGCCACGCGGCGGCATACTCAGCAGAGTTGAACTTCTGGATCGTCTCGGTATCGTCTAGCCCGCCGTACTGGATCGAGGCGCACCGCTCGACGACGATCAACTTCTTGCCCTCGCGCAGCTCGTAAGCGTCCGCCGGTATGTCCCGCTTCCACGTGTTCAGCGTCGTCGTCGAGAAATCAACTGCCTGCTTACGTCCCATGAACGCCAGGACCGGAGGATGCTCCGATGGTTTTATCCCGAAGAAATTTATCAGCCACTTGACCCAATAGAACATCCAGCGGACGCCGAGGCAGGTCTTCGCGCCGCCTTTCCCCCCGCCGAAAAGCAGCTCTCCGCACTCGGCGGAGTTCAGCGTCATCAACGCCTCGGCCTGTTTAGGCGACAGGTTGATGGTCAGGTTCTTTTCCGTTTTTTCCATTTTGTTTTATCAGCCCGGGATCGATCTGGATCGTCAGCGAGTAGGGCACCCAGTTTCCGTCTTGGTCTATGACGCCGGAGATGGGCTTGCCCCATGCCGTGTCACGCAGAAACTCAGCGGCCATAATCCTGACTTTCTCGCTTTTGGATTTCAATAGCGGGTGAATCGAATCATAAATCTCTTGTGGCAACTTTCCTTTCGAGCGAAGCAACTGACCGAGAACGTCCTTCGGCCTGCCGCCAGGGTTTGGGGCAACCATGCCCTTGTGCCAATTCGGATTTCCAGTGCGCGGCATTTTAATCAAACCTTTTTATGAAAATCATATTTGGCATAGAAATTATCCGGATGAATTGAATCGCGCACACACGCGATAAGGAAGTTACTTATAAGCATAAGACAATTTGCCGTTCATGGAATTTTTAAAAATTCAGATTGATCTTCAATCAAAGTCCTCACCTTCCTGAAATGCTGGATGAGATTCGAAATGACGAGGTAGGGAAACGGGAGTTTGTCGGAGTGATAGCCGCACTTGCACTTGGTTTGAAGCAGATTGCCGTCGCAAAGGATTTCTCCTTCGTGTCCGGTGTCCTCGGAATGTTTCTTGCGCTTGAATTTCATTCGCCTGCGATTATACGGGGAACACAATATGGTGTCAATCAAATCTAAAAACTATTCAGTCCATTAATTGTTTCCATTATCCATTTTACCATCTTGACAGAATATGCTATAATAACCTTATGGATAAATACTATTTACGCAACAAGGAACGTCACAATGCTCGAAGCAAGGCATACTATCAATCCCACAAAGAGCGATTTCAGGAATTGCGGATCAGATGGCTTACAAAAAATCCCTGGATGCTCTCTCAGGCGGCAATTACACAAAGATGCAGAAATCCAAACCATAAAGCATATCGGTATTATGGCGGACGCGGAATAAAGAATCTCCTATCTAACGAGGATATTAAATCCATGTGGTTTAGAGATAAGGCATACGAAATGAAAAAGCCAACCGTTGACCGCATAGATTCTTTGGAAAGCTACACTTTGGAAAATTGCCGGTACATTGAAGCTGTTGAAAATAGCAAACGGGAAAGAAATTACTATTGCAAGATATGTCCTGAATTGCGATACATGAAAAGTCTATGTTTCCAACATTACTCTGAAGTGTTTAAGTTTCACAAAGATTTTATGCCGCACAATAACCACAGCGCACTCTACGATGTTCTCATTGAATTATGGGTAGTCCTCTGGCTCAGAAACCGTAAATCAGTTCCCTCCTAAATTCCTTCCAATTCTACCGTCAACGATACCGACGAGGAAGCATTGTAAACGAAATGTAACGGTTAAGGGATGGGGTGAAAAGAAATAAAAGATATTCCTTGACAAGTATATGATTACATGGTATACTAATAGTAAGGAAGCACGAAAGAGACGGAAAAGGGAGGGAATAAAATGAAAGCATTTATCGAATGGAAAAAACTTGCACGGGGGACATATACCACTAGCGCAATAAATGGGGCCATCTGTTCGGCGTGGAAAGTTGGCGGAGGCGCAAGGTGGACAGTTGAAGAAGCAAAAAACGGAGCATTTTTAGGAGGAGGCAAAGCAAGCGATTTGGACACCGCATGTGACATGGCTATTTCCCTTGCGGAAAGCGGAGATTCATTAAGCCGCGCCCTAATTGAAACCGCAAGAATGTACCATAACTCAAATCTTGAAGATCATCAATGGTTAGGATTCGATAAATGTTCAAATTCTGTATGCTTAAAAAACAAGGAGCTGTCCAAATGATTGCTACGGAATTATGGGTAATTTGCTGGATTTGTATTCATGCTGACGGGCAACCTTTAAGGGAAACTAAAGGATGGGAAATCTATAAGTCCTCGGTAACGGCGCAAAAATTTGTTGACACATTTGAGTGTAAAAATACGAGCTTCTTTTTCCCTATGCCTATTCTGAATATCTATAAAGTAATTTACGAGCAAAATCTTTATGGTGAATTTACGAGTAATGAAAATTGGGGAAAACAATCTATTCCACAAAAGGAGGCCAAATGAATATCACCATCAAACTCAACGGCTATCAATGCCGTTGCGGCCATCAATGGGTTCCTCGCAAGCCAGGAGTTCCCATTGTCTGCCCTAAGTGCAAATCACCTTACTGGAATACCAAGCGCAAGGAATTGAGGGGAGGAAAATAACATGACCATGAAATCGAAGGGAACGACGGGGCTTGAAACTCCGCTTAAATGGTGGGTTGATCCTATTCAGCCCGGAATTGTCCGATTCAATAATGACAGAATGACGGGCATACTCGTCGGGCTTCATTCAAAGTATGTGGCTGAGGCTTGCAATTCTTACCCCTCACTCCTCACCGAGAGGGACAGACTGAGGGAGGTATTGCAGATGGTAGCTTCCAAGGTAACCGATGAAGGCAAGCGAGCTATCAAGCACACCGGGGAACTTGGGCTTTATTTCAGCATCAAGGAACTGGAAACAATTGAAGCCGCAATCAAACTGGCCGAGGGAGGGGAATAATCATGGCTAAGAAATCTAATTGGAGAAAATGGTCTG
>ERZ1292644.469-Hain-H14-01um-R2-469-length-27548-cov-20_pt1 | contig 27548 bp, 39 predicted proteins | sample MGYA00564402_ERZ1292644 | MGnify/ENA primary metagenome ERZ1292644 (study PRJEB36523, sample SAMEA6512644) | groundwater metagenome | collected 2019-01-09 | study: AquaDiva: Metagenomics assemblies of 32 groundwater samples
TACTCCGGGCGCTCCATCTTTGCCGTCAGTTCCATTAACTCCAGGTGCTCCGTCAATTCCATTTGTGCCATTCACACCATCTTTGCCAGGTGCACCATCGGCTCCATTAGTTCCATTCACACCGTCACGTCCATCGACACCATTGGTTCCATTTACACCGTCACGTCCGTCTTGGCCAGGGGCTCCGTCGGCGCCATCGATACCATTTGTACCATTGACTCCGTCACGTCCATCCTTACCATCCGTTCCATTAACTCCAGGAGCTCCGTCAATTCCGGGTGCTCCATCGGCTCCATCAGTTCCATTGACTCCATCCTTTCCGTCGACTCCGTCTTTGCCGGCTGGTCCAGGACTTCCACCTACGTTGATAGTGATGTCTTCACCTTTCTTGATAATAACTTTGTCCGCATTGATTGTCTTGCTGTCTGCATTGACCATTGATAACGTTGGTATTGCAGCTAGTGTCAACACTAGAATAGCTAATGCCATTGACAGCGCTAGTTTTGTTTTCATTGTACATAGTACTGGACGACGGGGATATTATAATCTTGTGGTACAAAATAACATTAATATTGGGGCCCCTACCTGTGAGAATTAATGGCTAAACCAAAAAATAACGTAGAAATCCTACAACAGATACTTGAAAATACTAGGGCCCTCCCACTGGTCGTTGATAAGACTGTTGCGCTTTTTCAGATGGATGGTAGATTTGCGGCCGACCCAGAATTCCTAAAACGGCTACTCAATACTATGATTGGGCCCAACCAAGGTAGTCTTGTGTTGGAAATCTATAAAGATTTAAAACAATAGAGTGCTTTATTAACTATGTGAAGATTTCTTTTCCGATGATTGTAGTAGTCGGACTCGTTGCCACTGCAGCTTATCTCATTATTAAACCACGTCTTGATGCACGTCTGGCTCAGGCCGCCACGTTTTCCAAAGCCAAAGGGGGCCGCCCAGATGTAACTGTACATATTAATGGTATGCCGGTGAAAGCCTTGACCGACACCGGGTCAGACCTCACGCTGCTTACTCATACTGACGGTACTAAACTTGGACTTGTATCACCAAATTGTGAAAAACTACCGGTGTCTGGTATATCAGACACTGCAGAGAGTTTCTGTAAAGTTCATGTAGTCATGAAGATAGGGGACACACAACCATTCAAAACGTTTGTGGGTGTGGCGGCCCCAGGTAATCCACTTCGTGATACACTTCTTGGATCCAAGGATCTAGACAGATTCCACGTGACTATTTCTCCCCATGAGATTAAATTCTCGCAGGCACACACAGCATGTGACTCGGGTGTGTGTATGACACCACCTGCACCTACTTTCTAGTCTAATGGGATAAAGTCATCACAATCACACCAGTGTCCATAGCCCATATAAGGTATCATAACTTTATCTTGCTTTATCCATCCACATTGAAATTTGGCATCTGGCGGATGCCAGCTACAATTGAAGTTTGTTCGTGAGCCATTACGGAGTTTACCTTCACCGAGTTTTGCTCCCATCCTACAAAACTGCATCCATCCATGATCCTCAAAATGATGTCCACATTTACACCATTCAGACTTCATATCTTTCTAAGCTTATTCCATAATTTGGCACGGGATTCGACCACATATTTCTGAAATTCTAGATTTTCCTCGGGGCTCACCCTAAACATATTTTTAGCATTAAATTCTAAAAGCGCGGCCTTGACCTCGTCCTCATTTTTCATGTCTTTGATGAGGTTACACATTTCTACTATCATACCATCACCAAACTCTCTACATGTTTTACAAAAATATAATTTTTGGTATACACCATGTAGTTCTTCTACCATATTACCACAAAAAGTACATGCTGGTATTGGTTTATTCAAGTTTCCACCCAAACTCTGTGTTAATTATCTCTATTATATCTGAGTGTACTTCTTCGGGGGCCCGATTTCCATCAACTATTCTCCATCCCATTTGGGCCCCCAATGTTTTGTATGTTTCTCTAACTTTCTGTAAGTATGAAATATCTTGTTCTATAATATCTCTATTAGACTTACGTCGTATGGACTCTTCGACAGGGATATCAATGATAATAACTAGATCTGGTTTTGGCATTCTGCTGTCAAGTTCAACAAGCCATTGTGTATTAATTCCACTGACTGTGCTATAGACTATGTTAGATTGATAGTACCGGTTCATCACCACATTGGTGTGACGCATTGAATTGAGGATATAGTCTCGATCTTCATATCGGTTGGCCGCAAGTATACAAGCCCAAGCATGACTATGATATGACATATAATTCTCAGTTAGTAGTTGTTTAATGAATCGGCCCGTGATAGATTCATAGTTTGGAAATTCAAAAAGAACCGCTCCAAAATTCTGGAGCAGCTTCATATGAAGCATCTTACTCTGGAGGGTTTTTCCAGCCCCATCGAGCCCTTCGATCACAATGAGTTTATGTTTACCTTTCTTGGGGGGCTTGTAATAATCCTCAGTCATGAGCGTGGACACTCTTACTATGATCTACTATACATGGCATACAAGCTGTAAAGTTACACCATTTACACCGGTAAGGCTCCCCTTCGTATAATATATTTGGACAATATTCACATTTAGTCACACCTTGATTTCTTTATGTTGCTCAATATAAATCTTAACGGCTTTAATATCCGCACATTCTACACCAGTAATCCTACGGTCAGCGCATTGACAATCGAATCCGTCTCTATGTTTTACAAATAGGCGCCAGCTATAGACGACTTGATATGTATGACCATTCCAATAATGATTAACCAGCCACCCCTCTTCGTTTGGTGTTACACAACCATGTTCAACAAGTTTATGAGCCGTTACAAGACGATGACGGAGAAGTGACATAAGTAACCTTCTGATCTGCATATGTCTATTTTAACCTTCGGGTTCATCAATCAATGCGATGCGTTCACACATCGTAGAACAATATTTAACAACAGGGAGATCGAATTCTCTGTCACATATTGGACAACGCTTAGACATTAATATGGTCTTATCCTGATCGTATTACGTCATACGGATTAATAAACGTGGGGGCCCTAATATTTCAATTTCTTGGATAGATTTATCAATAAATGAGAACCTTTCTCAATACCCTCTTCTTTTAGTGTACGTTCGTCTACAAATAGAGTAGACCATGCATGTATGTTATTGCGCTCCACATCCAGCATTAATTCTACATGACCATCTGGGAAATCCTGTCCAATATTCTGTACTATGGCATGATATAGTATTGCCATAACGTCTATTTGGGGGCCCCCATATATTAATGTAGATTTTTATAGTCCTGTTGAGTTATTATACTTGTGGCCAAGTTTAATCTGAAACTTCCTAACGTAAACAAATTTATTCCAAAGAAAGATGTCCTTGGTTTCAAAAAGCCATGGATACGCGGCATTAACAATAATATGATCTATATTGTGGGGGGCCTCACTATTGCAGGTCTATACTACGGTACAACCAAGGGATATCTCCCATTCTCATTTCCATTTGGGGGCACAGCTGACTCTGTTAGCAATCTGAGTGCTACCCCTCTTGTCCGTCCAGGTGATCCCGTGGTAGTTGAGGGAGTGTTTGTCGATGGGAATGGCAACTCTGTTAGTGTTCCACAATCATATATAATGATCACGGAGGATATAGGGTCTATCAAACTTAATGAAAGTCTGGGAGTTAACGTTAATCGGTTTAAAAAGACAATAGATACCACAGGATACCGTGGAGGGTCATATACTGTCACCGTCAGTGATCGCCCTATAACGTCTCCAGTTACACCCACATCAGAAGTTCCACCGGCACCCATAACTAGTACAGGCGGCGGTGAAGGGTTCGGGTTGATCATAGCGTAATGGCATCTACAAGAGAGGCGGCAGCATGGAAAGTACTCTTTTACGCTAGACTATATTCTAAGAATAGAGTTCATAATATATCACAAAACATGACAAGTATCCGTGATGGATGGTCGTCAAACGTAAACGCCATGGCGGCTGCAATGAGTGGTAATAGATGTCTCACACAGAATTGCGAGACTCTGGCCAAGCAGACAGCAATAGCTTGGCTCAAGGCTAACAATGTTCCTTACACGGCACCTACACCACCAAAACTAGTTAGAAGCCCATGCAGACCACAAAAAACTGCGAGGGATGCTGGATTTAAAGTCTTGTATTATTTGAAACATAACCATGGTTTAGATTTTATAGGTGATTCAAGGCTATTTCTAAGAACTATTTATCCTACAAACGAAGCTGTACTTCAGGATATAATACATAATTGGAGTGATTGTAATAGGAAGATACAGGTTAATCTTGACTGTAACAATAACTGTATAAATCAAGTTTGTGAGGATTGTGCAAGAAAAGTGGCAGCTGCTTGGGTAAAAGCCAATCCGTTTAAAGCAAGTGGTGGAAGTACAGGTGGCGCTCAACAAAAACAACAACAAGATAAGAGTGTTGATGCTGATTGTAACCAATATGGATTCTTTAAAGGAGCTTGTGTTGCATGGAAGAGTATATCTAAAGGGACAGAGGGGGCCCTTCAAAACCCACTTACCCAATACCTTCCTATCATGTTGATTGGTATGGGATTTCTAGCTATACTCATGTTAGCAAAGAAATAGATACAGAAGACTTTTATAGGTTTCTATTCCGTATCTATGTATAGATGTCAGAGCAACAAAATTCCGATATAGAGTCAGTTGAATACCAACTCACTGGCGACCATGATAATTGTGGTGCATGTCAAGAAACCGAAAAGTCGATCAAGAGTATCACTAGCGATAAAGTGGCATACACATATTTTGCACTGGACAGCCCCGAGGCCAAGAAAATTCTCGAGCAAAAAGGCATTAAAGAAGACGAACATTTTGATATACCGGTGGTCAAGGCATGTGCTACACGTGTAGACAAGGAAGGACACAAAACCAAGAAATGTGGATGGGTAAACGAACCCAACAAGGTGAACTGGAAAGATCTCGATAATAAACTCCTACCCGATACGGTGTCGCTGGATTTAGATGAGTAATAACGCACAGATATGCGGACATATGGAGCCAACACCGCCTGTTGCCGCCGCAGCAACACCCCCACCAGTAGTACAGGCGGGCCCCAAAGTAGCAATATGTATACCTACAATGATCAATGTAGATGCACGTTGGGCCCTCAACCTCCCCAAGATACTTGGTACGGCGCCCCCCAACTCTACTTTTTTTGCCGAATGGCGATATGGCGTAGCCGAAACTCGTGAATCTCTATATCATACAGCTATGAAATCTATACCGGATCTGACTCATGTTTTCTATTATGATGCTGACGTTATACCACTCACAGATTTTCCTATACAAACTCTACTCCAAGATAACAAACAGATAGTCAGTGGAGTATATTGGAACTCTCTATATACGGGGGTGGCCGCATGGAAAGATGAACAACCTATTAACTTGGGGGCCCCCCGAAACGATCCACTCATAGAATGTGACAAAGTTGGTATGGGTATATGTCTGGTCTCTGTTGATGTGTTCAAAACTCTCATTGAAGCAGACGAACCACGTCCATTCTTTAAGTATGTGATCGATACAAAATCCGGTGTACTCATGTCAGAAGATTTTTATTTTCTCACACAGCTTTGTGCCAAACACGGAATCAAACCGTATCTAGATACTAGGGTTCAAGCAATGCATCTCAAGAATCTAGGTATAATGCCCAATGGCACTATACAGATAGACGCAGTACCACAGGCGCCCCCACCTCCACCACCATCACAACCGAAAACATAACTATATGATGCTGTTTATATAATATAGGTGAATAGACGTACCAGCCACACAACCAACCCTAATCACAGATAGTCAAGAGAATGTTGGTAAAGTAGCTACTCGTGGTAATGTATATAACAACGAAACTTTTCCCATAATTAAAGCGGGGTACTGGCCAAGTATCACAGCTGCCAGTGGGGGCACTCAGCTCCAGACTGTTGATGTAGGTTATATTGACATTCTAAACCTCAGTGGCAATCATGATATGTATGTTGGTGGTATTGACACAGATTCACCACATAGTGGCCGTGGATGGCTCCTCATGGCTAATCAAGAACGGAGATTCTCTGTTAATAATGCTGCGGCGTTGTCTGTATGTTCTGCAGTTAGTGGTGAGGTCATTTGTTGGATTGGATATTCTAACGGTACAAATGTTAATATTGATGCTAGTACTCAGGGGGCCCGGCCAGATACAACAGCTGCAAGTTTCGTTGGATGGACACCCGTGTCTGGTACCGTCCATTTGACAAGTGGGGGCAACAACCAAACTATCATAGCGACTGTTGGAGTTGCACTAGTGGCCAGTACCGTCAATACATCATCATTTCTGTTGAGACTTGCAGGTAGTAGCACAAACCTTAGTGGTGTCGTGACAGTATGTGGTGAGAATGCCATATTTAGTCCGAGTTCTGGTATATTTGCGGCAGCCATTAACGCGCCAAGTACATCTGCCCAGTTTGTCCCAATCATCATAGGCAGTGGTACGGCCAGTGTGGGTATGAGAACTACAGACACAAACTACGTACTCGATGTTAGTGGATCCTATTACAGTGAAACATCTATGGCTATTTCATCATGGAATCCGGTTAGTGGCTCTACACACCAACTCAGTGGACTAGAGATGGAACCGCTATTAATACTAGCTCAGTTTGATCGCACATTACTGTCAGGGACTGTAGGTATCTCTTCATTTATAGTACGGGCTTCTGGAAGTGCCGCCAACCTTAGTGGAACGGTCACAGTAAGTGGTGACTCCTGTACATTTACTATGGCTAGTGGTATAATCATAACAACCAGTGCCCAATATCATCCAATAATCATTGGATCTGGCAATACTGTTGGTATGAAAGATCTGGCGGGTAACTTTGTATCTAACACAACTGGTATGTTTGTAACTCTCAATACAATGATTCTCTCTGGTTGGACCCCAATCAGCGGCGCCACTCATGTATTCTCTGGAACAGGTACTCCAAGTCTGCGTATACTGGCACAATTTGACCGTAATCTACTATCTGGAACTGTCTCTATATCCTCATTTATAGTACGCCAAACTGGCAGTGCCGCCAACATAAGTGGCTCAGTACAAGTTAGTGGTACTAACTGTACGTTCGTGGTAGCCAGCGGCACCATTACAAGCACAAGTACTTGGTATCATCCTATAATCATTGGTAGTGGCTCTGCAGTTGGTATGCAAGATCTTCAGGGTACTTTTACCTCTACAGTTAGTGGGGCATTTCTCACAATGACGGAGCCGATAATATAGTATGCCAGGTTGGAGTCCTGTTAGTGGGGCCGTTCATGTCACAAGTGGACAGACTAGTTTCCAGATTGAGGCTCAATTCAGTCAACCACTGGATCCTGCGTCTGTCAATATATCATCATTTCTGTTGAGACTCAGTGGTTCATCTACAAACCTCAGTGGTGATGCATATCTCGATACTGGTGATACGACTACAGCTATATTTGTACCAAGTTCAGGTATATTTGATGCCCAGACTCCATCAACATCTGCATCATACATTCCAATTATACTTGGGAGTGGCAATGCTGTAGGAGTTCAAAATCTAGAAGGATTCTTCGCTGCCACCGTGTCAGGGAGTTTTAAAACAGCAACTATAGTCGTTCCACCAGATACAACACCACCTATGGTGAGTGGACAGACTCCAGCAAGTGGCTCCACAGGATATGCTCTCAGCGGGCGCCCCACAGTGACGTTTTCTGAACAAATGCTCAGTGGTAAGATGAGTGGTCAGGTCAAAGTGAGAGTAAGTGGTGCTGGTAGTGACACCACAGCAAGTCTCACGGTTGCCAGTGACAAGATCACCGTGACTGTAGTGCCTACAGCCTATCTCAGTGGTAATACTGTGTACAGAGGACACGTAAACACAGGTGTCCAAGATCTTGCTGGTAATGCTCTAGCCGCCAGCTATGTATGGTCGTTTACGACAGTCAATCCGTCGGCCCCCACAGTGAGTGGTACCTCCCCTGTAAGTGGAGCAACAGGATTTGCCGTCAGTGGGACCCCCACAATAACATTCTCCACACAAATACTCAGTGGTACAATGAGTGGCCAAATCAAGATCAGGGTGAGCGGCTCCTCTACAGATGTTAGTGGGACTGTGGCTCTTAGTTCAAACAACATCATTGTCAAAATAACACCAAACGTCATGCTCAGTCACTGTACTGTGTATAGAGGATTTGTCCATAATACAATACAAGATATTCTTGGGGTGACGCCTATGGCCGCCTCCTACCTTTGGTCTTTCACTACTTTCTGTCCAACTGCACCAACAGTCAGTGGCACAACGCCAGTCAGTGGAGCTACGGGATATGAAGTAAGTGGGTCTCCCGTCATAGTGTTTAGTACAGCTATCCAGAGTGGCTCCATGAGTGGCGCCATTAAACTTCGTGTCAGTGGAGGTGGAACAGATGTACCAGCCGCCGTATCAATCAGTAGCAACCTAACCACTGTAATGATCAACCCTACAGCCGATCTCAGTCATTGTACTGTGTATAGGGGATTTGTCCATAATACTGTCAAGGAACAACTTGGCGTAACGAGTATGGCTGCCTCATACCTTTGGTCATTCACAACAACCTGCCCCACGGCCCCAGCGGTGTCCGGTACGTCTCCAGTTAGTGGTGCCACAGGAGTTAGTAGGACTGTGTCACCTGTGGTCACATTTGACCGTGAGATAGCCAGCTCGACCGTCTCTACTACATCGTTCAAGATGCAGATCAGTGGTGGGGCCTTTGTAGATTTGACCAGTGTCACACTAAGTTCAAATCTACTTGCAGTTGAGATAGATCCAACACCAACCCTTGCGTATTCTACAGTCTTTAATTCTTTTATCTCCAACACAGTTAAGGAGGTTCTTGGTGTGACATCCATGGCCGCCTCGTACTCTTGGAACTTTACGACTGTAGACCCAAGCTACACTTCGATCTACAATGTCACACGTACAGGGACGGATGATCACAATCTCGACACTGACAAATTCCGAATAGGGTTTAGAGTACAGGGGGGCTCCCCGCTCATAGGAGAAATTCCAGTTAAAATATCTGTCAAACTCAGGGAAGTTGGTAGTGTAGTGTCTGGTATTGTCAAAGTCAGAATTAGGGATAGTAGTGAAAATCTCGTACAAGAACTTGGTGAGATTCCCACAGTAGATCTCAGCTCTAGTACTATAACATATACACTTGTGAACCTCAGTGCATCTTACGCACTAGTACAGAACGATAAGGTGCTTGTTGAGTTTGACAGTGGTAGTTCTACAGACAAGATAGCAGTGGCCATAAACAGTACTAACGCTAATACAGGTACAATTTATACTCAATTCATCGGTACCAGTCCATCAACTGCAATATATGAAGAATATACAAATGAAGAACTTGCAGCCACAATCTATGAATTGTCGTAGGGGGCCCCCTCTATAATCTTATATAATAAAGTCACATAACAAATAGTCATTTATTTTTACCGTTTTTGTTATTCAGGGCTTGCTCATTATTAACAAATCTTTTTATCCAATTACAATTAGCGCATAATACTTGGAATATTTTTTTCGCCTCATCCAGATGATTAATATATTTGTAAATAATTTGTGATGAACCCAATCCGTTCTTACGAAATATATATCCATCACCGTTTATATGATCTATTTGGAGACATCTTCTATCTGTACAACCATTAGGCACTAGACAATCTGGACTAGCGCATTTGGCACCTAGAGCGTCTATAAACCTATTTCTAAGGTCTCTATAATTCTCCTTCTTACATACGATAATTCTTTCTTTTTGTTCAACTGATAATGTCGTTCGATATTTCTGTCTAGCCCTTTGATTGGCCTCACTATGTTCGTATTTTTTTCTATAAACCCTTATTCTATCTCTATGTCTCCAATACATTTTCTTCTTATATTCCTTGGTAAGTTTTCCGTTAATCCGTGCTGGCATATAACACAATTAGTGAGTGAAGGTAATATAAAAATCTTAAATAAGTTTGAGACAGTATAATGAATAGGTGAATTAAAATAGGCGTAGGCGAAGGCCATGGGGCCGTCAGAATTGTTGATACTAGTGGAAATACAGCTCAATTTGATACGTCAGGACGTATAACTATTGCTGGTGGCTCTATAACTGCCAGTGTGAGTGGAGATACAGTTATTGCCAAGATCTCTGGAGAGACTATAGTATCGACTATATCAGGTAATGTAGTTGTAACTAGTGTCTCTGGTAATGCCGTGAACCTCAGTGGACAAGGTGTTTGGGTGAGCGGTACTGTAGTTACCAGTGTGTCTGGCAACGCCGTTATATTTAGTGGTCAGGGTGTATGGGTTAGTGGCTCCGTCAGTGTATCTGGCAACGCTGTCACATCTAGTGGTGATACATACATAGCCAAAACGAGTGGTGAAACTATTAGACTCGTTTTGTCATCTGGACTAAACGGTGTTTATTTGGTAAATCAATCAGGTAATACAATAGTTCCAGTAATAAATCCAGCAGATAATTTGAGCGTAAACACTTTTACTCTATATACAACAGCATATATAGGTGCAGTTGAGGGTTCGACAGCAAAACTCAATAGATTACGATCAACTACCTCCGGACTTCATGAATCCCAGAGTGGTATTGTGTTTAGACTACTCACATGTATATCTGGCGACCCAGTCAAGGTGAGTGGTGAAACCATCTCAACCAGCATATCTGGTAATACGGTCAATAATGCGGCTCAGACAATCACAGCTCCAGCTTGGCTAGCTATCACAGGGGCTAGTGGTGGAACAACCCTTGCGGCACAGGCATGTACGATGGTAAGACTACAGAACCTAAGTGGAAATGGTACAATGCTTGTAGGTGGTATAGGATCTGCGGCCCCCGTAAGTGGTACGAAAGGTATAGCATTATGGCCATCGGCGTTGAGCACAATAGGCACGGAGTTAGATTTCCCTGTGACTAACGCCAATCTCATCAGTGTTGTGGCCCACACAAGTGGAAATAACGTAGCCTATATGACGTTTGGCTAAACTGCTTAAATATTTATTCTCCTCTATTTAAGTCATGGTCTCCATCAGGTCTGACGATATTCGTGGTCGTTGGGGCCGCCTCATTGATAATACAGCATCTTTTACCTCTCTCGACCTAAGCGGCCAAGCGAGTAGTATACTTGTCACTATAAGTGGCCAAGCGCTAACCACAAACGTGAGTGGACTTGTGAGTGGATTTTCAATCGGGCCCACAACAATAGTCGCTGGTAGCGCTACGTTTTCACAGGTTATAGTTCAAAGTGGACTGGTTGCACAACAGATCTCCGGTGCAGCGCTGAACGTTAGTGGACTAATATTTGGGGCCGGATCAGGTATTAATCTGACAGTTAGTGGTATTACATCATCGGTAATTTCTGGCTCAACTCTAAACCTACAAAGTGGGGCTGTGGCGGGCGCCGTTACAGTTAGTGGTACTACACTCCTACAAGGTGTAACAACTATTGGGGCCGGCGCCAGCGGTATCTCGTTTAGTGGACTACAAATGTTGCCCACAATGGGGCCAAGTCAGGTAATAGTATGGGCATCTGGCTCAAGTTATAGAGCCGGCAATACCACAACTGGACAGATAGTCTCTAGTGGCACAGATCCAGAGATAGTTGTTGCTCATGCCATAACTAACTATTCTGACATTTCAATCCATAATGGAACATATATTCTATCATCCACCTTCTCAGGTATTGGTGTAGGACTCAACAAAACTATACGGATGGGTAAAGTCTGTCTATTTCTGGTACCTGCAGGGTATAGTGGTATCGTCTTTGATATGGGAACAAACGTTAACGCGAGTGGTGTTGGTACAAGTCAGAGTATAATTGATGGTGGATATGTTCTCGAGTCGGGGCTGCCTACCAACCCACAATGGATCGGACTCCGAATGATCTGTAGTGGCGCCATTGGAATATATGATAACATAGTTGAGAATATCAAATTTGACCGGCCAGGTGTGGGCATCAAACTGATGATGAATGCCAGTGGTGGATTTATCAACAACAACATATTCAAAGGTGTCAAAATCTATCATTCAACTGTCGGTGTATGGTTCCAACACAATGTCTCAGGATATGTTGCGGGTAATCAGGGCACACAGATAACAAACAATACTTTTGACACAGTAATGGTACAATCCAACACTAACACATCTGGTGGTTTCATAGATATACAGACACATCGTAATGCTTTTGTTAACTGTCAAGTATGGGACATCAATATAGGACTCAGTGGAGCCAAAACTTCCAATTTTCATACCAATGCTATTGACAATGTTATCGTGGGAGGCATTATGCGCAATCAGAATTTCACTGACGAAGGTAGTGGAAACGTGGCAGTTGGTGAATTTGGTACAACTAGACTGCGAACTATGTCTGCCGAGCGAATTGCACCAGTCAGCGGACAACTAGCTGTAATAGTTCAAAATCAGACGAGTGGACAGACATTTCTTGACATCATGCCGGCCACAAGTGGACAGACATCAAACATTCGCATAGCTGGAGATAGTTTTGGTGCTAGTGGTACATTCTTACAATTACAGAATGCGGCGGGCAGTATGAATGTTGTTGTACAAAGGGGAGTGTCTGGCTCGGCACTAAAAACATTATTTTATTCAATGGTCGACAGTGTTAACAACACATCATTTCAATATATGAACGTAAATCGTAGTGGTACTATCACATTTGGACAGAGTGGTGGTGCCCTACAATGTCTAGGTACTGTTACATATAGTGGGGCCACAAACTTTGCCGGCACCAACATCATGAGTGGCACTACAGGAATATTCGGTATGTCGGGGCTCAACTGGACAGGTGTGTTTACAAGTGGTGGAGTTAGTGGGGGCTCCGGTGCATCGTACAGTGGGATGATACCCCAAGGTTATCTAAACCTACAAATTTCCGGCTCAACTGTGAAAATCCCATTCTTTAACTAAGTTCTATCTCTAGTGTAGCCTCCACATTCTCTGTAGTATGTATAGCATATTCCCCACTCAGAACAACATGTAGTAGTTTAAGATGTTTCAAATCACGTCTGTTAACTGCTACAGATAGCATATCTAGTAATAGATCATATTCTTCTTGGCTCAATTGGAGACGCTGTGGTTTAACAACCTCAGTTTCCTTGACAGTTGTTATTTTCTCTCTTGTCTCTTTGTCTTTGAACTTCATAATTATATTGGGGGCCCCGACTATAAATTCAGATCAGTCGAAACGTTGGTAGTGGTACTATAAACTTACCCCCACCAGCCAAATACTCTTTCTCCCGCTCCTTGAATTCGTCGATGAAGTAGTATGGGAGTATAAGTGTGTATGGGGGCCTGACTCCACGCCACTCCGTCTCCGTCCGTATAGGAATATCAAGTCCAACTAGCGTCGTCCCACATTTTGTAGGGTTGCGATCGGCAATAGCCACCACATCTTTGTTAGTGAGCCCCATTGTCTGGAGTAATGTATATCCACGAGTACTGGCCCCATATGCCCATACTGGGCCATGAGCCTGTATGAAACTATAGAGCTCATCCCGAGCCCTGTCTATCTTGATTTTGAACTCTACATACTTGACGCGTCCATCATAACGATGTTCCACGTATTTACGATATAGTTCTATTTCGGGGCCCACATCGTACCGGTCACAACCTCTGTTTTTGATGTATAGACGAATAATACCCCCGTTAATATTTGACTGTTCTATCCTGAATACTTCTAGGTCCATCTTCCGTAACAGTGGTTCAAGACTTCTCAGTGTATAGAAACAACAATGTTCTGCTGTAGCATTATCTATGGCGAGGTTCTCAATCATACTAACCAAGTAGTTCATCTCTATACAAAACACACCGTCAGGATGTAGTGTATTCTTGACGGCATTAAGAAATAGGTTAGGATCCTGTAAATCATAGAACATACCTATAGCAGTGATGATTTTTGCCTTTGCTGGAAATATACTGTCAGTGAAATAATCATTGATAATAGTACAGTCAGTAGATTTGATGTCTAGGTTCTGGGCCGGCTCAAATCCAATTCTAGATAGAGTTGGCGGATAGTAGTTGAGAAATGTATTGTCGTTAGATCCTATATCTATTACAACATCATCTGGACATGGATCAACCATTTTCATGAGCTTGTGGTTGAGCTGGCGTAGATGATTCTTCATTGTATCGTTCACACCACTCCTGTAATAATAATGCCTAAAGAACTGATCTGGTTCGTATACATAGGCTTGCTGTACTAGATGACATTGATCGCACTTGACTAGTTTGATAGGTAGTTGGACGGCTGGTTTATCTCCGAAATTGATTACCCATTGGGGCCCCAAGTCGATGATGTCATGAAAATTTTTAACCGGATTATAACATCCTCTACATCTCTGAATTTCCTCCACCGCTGTTATGATCTTGGCCTGCACATATTTGGGGGCCCCTAAAGGCTTATTATTCGTTATTATTCTATATTAGTTATGTCCATGGATTATACGGTCCCTACTCCAGCTGATAAAGGATATTATCAACGGGCCTACCAAGCTACTACAATTCAAAGTGGCGTATGGGCTAATGTTGTAAGAGTAGGTGGCGCGCGGGCCCTATTTAACCCAGATGATGTATGGGCCATAGAGCAAGAGACGATGAATCTCTGTGTACAGATAGCACTTAATCGCAATTTGGCGACGACTACCAGAGGGCTGATTATTCGTGAACTTATTCCTGATATTGATTTTCGTGACCAAAACGGTAATGTTGTAGCCAAAAGAGAATGGCGTCAGCCATGGAGTGGATCCTATGCGACCAGTGGCTCTGTTGCAGTATATCAGACTAACTCCAATGTCGAATATCATAAAAAAATATATGGATTTTATGGGGCTCGACTGACTGACTCTGGTCCTGGTAGGACTGGGACGAACGTTAATAGTGCACAGATTGTGTTTCGTGATGCTAACAATCCACGTGATCTCATTACGCTGGAAGGTATTGACGCTACTCAGGAATCATGTCTAATATTTAGACAACCACTTACATACCAAGACAGTCAAACCCTGAAAATAGATATGTGGCCCAAAACTACCGCAAGTGGCACGTTCGATAGTATTCAACTACTCGGATGTGTGGTGGAGGTAAATGGCGCCAATATTGTTGGTTAAGGGGGCCCCACAGAGAACAAACGTCTAATAGCAGCTAGATGAGAAGGATCCACGTTGTATATAGGTACTTTGTCCCTGACAAGTTCTACTGCGTCATAATAGTTCTTATTATATAACTGCATGATTACACCTACTGCTATTCCACAAGATCTAGACTGTCCAGCGCCACAACATATCACAGTTCTTTGCCCATCATAATAATCTATTATGTCACTATGAATATCGTTTATTGTAAGGGCATATAATGCATCAGGATTGTCTTCACCAAGATCTGATAGAAATCTTACATCATATATCCGCCAACCATTTATTTCACCTTTGTCACGTTCATTCCAAGGTAACGGATGTGTACCCTTTTCACCCAATCCATGTACTGCAATCTCATCAGTTATCTCATACATCAACTATACTTCTTGATCAATTCCATATATTTGTTGACTGTATCTTGGGGGCCCCAACCACTAGGTAATTCGCCTTTCAAATCATAACTACTGAAATGTTGTATAGCCATTTTGACACTGTGAAAACCATCAATATAGATTAAACTTTTGCCTTCGGCCTCATCACTATACACATCACGAGATTCTGGACTATCAGTAATAATCACAGGCGTACCACACCTTTCACTTTCAAGTGAGACGTACCCTCCATTATCATGGTAAATCCCACCTTCATATGGACTAAGTACAGCCTTGGCCCCCCTGAGTAACTCTCTACGATAATAGTGGTATTTGGAATGTTGTGGACATTGTATAAATTTAATGTTGGGTAGACCTGCACATTCTGTCTTGGCCCGATTCCAATTCTCTATGTGGTCAGCCAGTGGCGTACTTGTACTAATAACAAATGTTTCGTTTGGCAGCTCTTTGGCCAGTCTAATTATAACATTGAGTCCTTTGTTAGGGTGGGCCCGATGTGGAAATAGATAATACTCCTTGCGAGTCAGGTTCGGCCATTTCCAATATTGATCATCTTCGCCGGGCCCCCAAAAGTCAGGTATATAATGGTTAACATAATCAGCTGGAATACCTACATCTGCAAACAACTTGACAAAATACCGGTTAGGAAGTAAATAATGTCTATCTTGGGGCCCGATCCTAAATGGAAAAAAGTGGTCTTGATGTCCACTCCTATAACACAAAAATCGTCTGAGTTTTGAATAGTAGTAGAGTTCTTCTACACAATGCCCCTGTTTGGACATGTCGATGATAAAATCAGATTTCATAAGATCAGTGGTAAGGGCCCCATGTTCAAACGAAATGTCTTCGAGCAACTCTGATGGCAGATGTTGCCCATAACTGTTCTTGGTAGGATGATAAGTCACTCGTGGATTATCCATAAATGAACTAGACCCTATTGGACCATACCATTCTATGTCATGGCCTGCCTCAGCTAATGCTTTCACCAAATAGGCGTTCTGTGACTCGCTCCCGTAATACGCAACTCGTATGTCGTCATTGAGACAGGCGGCGAAAGTAGAACTACTGATTATTGCGATACACATACTCTTTGGGGGCCCGAACGGATATATAGTCGTAATTATTATTGATCTATATATGTTCGAATTAATCCTACAGAACAGTTTTGTAGATACAGTCTGGGGTAGCATTGCTGCAATAACCACTGGTGTTACAGTATTCTCTGGACTTGTTATATTCTGGGTCAAAAAACTCCGTGATAGACTAGCTGGGGCCAAGAGCGAGAACGCCAAGAAACTATTAGAAGTTTTGGATGGATATGTAATCCCTGCACTACAGCAAGGCGAGAAAGTGGCAGAGATAACAGCACGTCAAGAAGTCAAAGCCAAACAATTTGGTGAGATACTCTATGAGTTCATGGGTGACAAGGCCGACGAGATCAAAGACAAATACGAAGTAAAGTTGGCAAATCTATCAAAAGATGTGGACACGGCTGTGAAGGGTACTGTCGAATACAATAACAAACTCCAAGAGATGGAGAAACTCCTAGAAGAGATCAGAGCCGATATACAGAAATAACCGTTAACATCCTCTATTTTTATGGTACTTTATGGTCCCACACCAACAGCCAAAGATCTGGCTCACAACGAAGAGGCTAGACACTACGCGGTTCCAAGGTTTGATGGTACCGATCCAGAACCATATTGGAATTGTACCCGCAACGCTGTTACATACAAGATAGCTGTTGGAAGATATGATCCATACGGTCAATATTTCTCTATCATCCATAGTATTGAGAATCAAATAGTCGAATATCTGTTACGCCTAGTACAACCTAACTCATCTATTGTTGATGTAGGCAGCGCTTTCGGCTCGTTTACTCTACCATTCTTGGCCAGTGGGCACCCCGTCTACTCATTTGAGGTTGACCCCAAAGCGTTTCATGAGATGATGAATCATATCAGACTCAACCAGTTTAGATCAGAACTTGTCAACTGCTACAACATTGGACTATATGACAAGGAGACTACAGGTGATTACTACGATATGAAGAGAGTCAAGTTTAGACGACTTGATGATGTGTTGCCGGATCTAACCAATGTTAGTTTTCTCAAGATTGATGTAGAAGGGGCCGAACTCGAAGTCATGAAAGGGGGGGCCCAATTGTTACAACACAACGAACCTACTCTGTGGATAGAGTGTCATGAGATATTCAATAAAGGAGTGACGCAACGCGTACTTGATTATGTCAAAGAAATTGGGTTCAAAGGATATACGGTCAAAGAATATGAGATGGTACAGGGCACCAAACATCTCCTCATAGCACGATAAACTTTTATGGTTGGGGCCCCCAAATACTCTGTGGCTGAAAAGGATAATTGGTTATGGATAGCAGTTGCAGGAGCTATAGCCGCAATTCTTGGCTTCTTTGCAATGGGTAAAACTGTGAACGTTCAGGCTGGTCAAGCAAAGTCACCCGGATGTAGTTGTGGACGATAACATATATATTTAACAATGTTTAATTCCTAGTTATGACGCCAGAAGAAAGTGAAAAAGTAATCAAGATAGTGGATAATCATGTTAGATTTATTACAGGTGAGATAGAACAATTAAAAATATACTATAAGGATAGGCTTGATATATATCTTAATGATGTGAAGAAAATAATGTTTGACACAGTAAAAAAGATGGATGCCCATATGATTGAGCGAATCAACCAGCTAGAATCCAAACTATTTTTGTTAGAGAAGAAACTTGGATAAACTGACACATGGCACCTCATTACCCCGTGAGGATCATTACAAATGTTTTGTCTGTAGTGAGATGGTTCCTGGAGCTGTACCCCATGGTAAACGTTGGGTATGCGTCTCTTGTTTTGAGCTCACCCGTACAATGGGGCCCCCAGATAAATACGACTAGATAGATCTGACACTGAACTTTTTGAATCTGATTTGGTTGTTGTCACAACGTAGGTAGCAGCTTATTGTGGGATCTAGAAGTGGTTTATCCCAAGCAACCTTTTTGAACTCTGAACAACTGTTGATGTTATTGTATTCTATTTTATCCTCTAATGGCCAGTCACCTCTATCTATCTTTTCACATATTGGTTGCCAGTCTCCACCGTCTTTACCATCTGTAAGGTCTCTAAGTGTTTTAATATGAACGGCTGTATCGTTTTCTATATTTTGGATAATATGTTTGAGTCCATACCATCTACCTGCTTCTACACCTTTTATATTTGACACATTGTTAACACTGTAGGCTGGATGTCCGTTCTCTCTTCTCTCCTGCCACGTGCCGTTAGAGTTTTTGACCTCACTGGAATATCCTGTGCCAGATGCACTGCAATTGTATTCGTTCTGGTGGTTAGACCTGCCTGCAAGTCTACATGCTACGTAGGCCCCACCTTCAGGTAATTTCTTGACTATGAAAAAATAGACTGTCATCTCTACATTCAACCAGCGCTTGGCGTGCTCTCGGTCGTTAATATAGAGCCGGGGAGTTGTACCAGTCAGAGTACATATTCCATTCCCGTCAACCTCGGCTGTTGTGGTTATACCTCGTTCGCCTGTTTTACAATGTAGATCACATTCTGGGTCTTCTGGGTCTTCGTTACGAACATCTGTACCTTTGGAGCCCCATGATCGTGCTATGCCATTATCCCATCGATTATACCAAGTTCGACCTACAGTCGGGTTAAGCATTCGTATACCATATTTGTCGAATCCAGTTGGCGGAGGTGGTGGCGTCTCGTCTGGTACACATACTCCATTCTCATCATGATATCCGGTGTCACATACACAGACTATACCATCCCAGTGAGCATGTTCTTGACAGACTGGCGGTGTTGGGGGCCCCTCAATATGTACTACGCCTTCAGCTATAACTGTCCGTATACCGTCTACACTTTGAATAACCTGAACCGGCGTTCCATCCTTGATCTTGGACTTGACACTCTTTGGTTTACTCGTACCTACTTTACAATATATTTTGGCAGTTGCCATATAATGTTATAGAACAATCATCTATTTATGCTGGTAGGGGGCTATCTCCCTGATTGAGGCCATACTAACCTGTGTGACGTTGCCATCATTGCGGAAATAACATGATGTAGCTGGGCCAGTCCATATTGATGTAACCGATGGTAGCTTTTTACATGTTCCAGTACCATCTCTAGCGCCTTTGTATCCACTTAGAGCACCACTATTAGTATAAGGCCAGTTACCACTGTCTAATTTCTCTACTACTTTAACCCAGTTACCGCCATTTGCCTTTGTATCAGATAGATACCCCTGGCTTAGAATTGCATTGCTACCAACATTTCTGAGTACAAATTTTGCCCCCGCTTCCATGGGAGTCTTTACACTAGAAATAATATTGTCAGCGTAGCCATCAGGCGTGGTGTGAGTTATCTCTTTTCTTAACTGTACTGTACCATTGCCCTTTAATTCAAATGCTCCCATCGTACGACCAGACCCAGGACATTTGTACTGGTCCTGATGCTCACTCCGTGCTGCCTCCCTGAATACTACACTGATGCTACCGGCGAAAGTTCTAAGACGTTTATACCATGCAGTAATTTCGACATTCTGCCAAGGACCACGATGGTAATTACGACAATGCTCGCCAGACATTATCATGTTCCCTTTCCCATCTATTATCAGCTCATTCTTTTGCTTACCATAATCTGGACAGATAATAGTTGATGTTGGGTCATCAGGGTCAGCTGGCCAAGGAGCAGCAATTCCCTTTGCTTGAATTGTACGCGCCTTACCATTATCCCAGTTAGCAAACCACTCTCGGCCGATACTTGGATAGAGTTTTGTTATACCGAATTTATCCTTGGTGCCTGTTGAAGGTGTAGGCGTACCATTACTGGGGGCCCCATTGCCACCACCACTTGGAATACTGGGTATACCATTTTTACTGATATACACATATGCGAGGCCCCCCACTATGACTACTACGCCACCCCAAAGTAGTAGTTCTTCTATTTTCATGTTGGTTTGAAAACCTGAATCCTAAAATTACCACTATCAACGACCCATGGCTTGCCAGCCGAGTCTACTGTCACATGTTCTGGTTCTGAGAACTGGCCGTCGGCACCACCCTTCTTTGTATTGCCATATTGTGTAATCCAGTTACCATTTGTGTCCCAAACATTGATAATCGGACGGACGTCGTTGTTGATCAGATGCACACGACCGAATTGGTCCACATCCATATGCTCAAGAAACATACGGGTCTGGCCTTCTCCATTGCCTTCCGAACCCCATTTCTTGATAAATTTACCAGATGGGTCGAACTTTTGAACATATGGTTGGTTGCCACTGCTTATGTATACATTACGGTCTGAACCATGGCCCACATCTATTGAGTGGGGATGGTCAAACTGTCCGTCTCCAGAGCCTTTACTCCCCCATTGTAATAGGAATTTATCGTTCTTATCAAATTTTAGAATTCTATTATTGCCGGTGTCTGTGACATAATAATCACCATTTGTGAAATCAAAAGCGATGTCTTCGGGGGCTTTCAAGTTTTTACCACCAGCGTTTTTGATTTGTAATATAAACTGTCCAGTCGGCGACAACTTCTGTATCCTGTTATTGCCTCTGTCGGTTACATAGAAATTATCAGATGGGTCATGTGCTGTACTATATGGAACATTGTATTGCCCATTTCCTGAGCCGGGGCCCCCAAACTTGCGTATAAACTTGCCATCATGTGTGAATACTTGGATATCGCTTCTACCTCTATCAGGTATGAAAGCGTTGCCTGCCTTGTCAAAACTCACATCATGAGGATCTAGAAACTGGCCATTGCCCGAGCCTTTTGAGCCAAACTTGCTCTCAAAAACGTAGGTCTTGCCGGCTGTGCCACCACCACCTGTACCACCGTCTCCATTGCCAGTACCACCGCCTGGTATGGTAGGTATACCGTTTTTAGTTATATAGAAATAAGCCAAACCACCAACAATAACCACTACTCCACCCCACAGGAGCAGCTCTTCGAGTTTCATAATAGTATTAAAGAGGTATAATTATATAGGGTTTAGGGGCCCCCGATATTATGAAAGTAAAATCTACGGATTTTGAAACCAAAACTGTGTTAGTTGAATTAACCCTTGAGGATATCCAACATTTACTCAGTGGACATTTTACAGATGATTTCAAGACAAAGTTAGCCGCTCTCGAGAACCTAATGGAATAGGTTTTTATGGGGGCCCACTAGTTTAGCCTTCATGGAAGAGCTAGAGTATGTGCCTAAGAAAGTATACGAAGGTAAGATAGCCAAACTCACTGAGATGAATAACGTCAAGGGTGGACAGCTTGTATGCGTGTCTGGAAATACAAATGATCTTATGAATACAATATGCATGCAGGTTGATGGTGGTATGGTTAACGGCCAACAAATTATCAGTGCGGCATTTGCTGCATTCCCTATATACAATAGTGAACTTGCCAGCTGGGCTCCTGGTAAGAAACTACGAATAACTGTTGAAGTAATTGATTAGGGGCCCCTAATTTTAACACTTATATAGAGTTATACTAACTCATAGTAAAGTGCGACAAATAAAATTAGGACGTAGCACAGCAAGCCGGACGATTCTTGTGCAATCTGATCTTCATGTTGGTGACATTAACGCAATACGTAGTGATGACACAGAGATAGGTGAACTTGGTATGTATTTACCTCTCGACAAATTCGGACGCGATATGTTTGAGTTCTGGAAGAGTGTACCGGATCAATTACAGAAAAAGAAAACCGATATATTTTTACTAAACGGCGAGCCTATTCAGGGACAAAATATTAGATCGTTTGGAGCAGGATGTTGGTCAACTGACCTTAATGATCAGCGCGCCGACGTAAAGAAACTACTGAGTTATTATAAAAACAAATGTAGTGTTGCTTTGATGACAAAGGGAACTGCATATCATGCCAAACGTAATAACACAAGTGACGAAGAGGATGTGGCCGACTGGCTCAATTGTATACCATACTCTGCATATCATAGTGATCTTGTTGATAGACATAGTACGATGACAAGCGACGATTATTATGAGGATGAGAGAGGACGCACTATTAACCAGAAAAGGACAGACTATTTCATATTCTTCAAAGTAAACAACACTCTGGTAAATGCATGTCATGGAGTGGGTTTTAATCGTAACTGGCTCTATAGGACCACGGCCATTAGCAAAGAGGCAGCTCTACTCACTGGTTTCGCGAAGGGTAAATTCTACGATCCAGGATATGATTATTTCATCTGGCAACGTGGTCATGTCCACTACTACGCACTTGCTGGATTCTTACATAGTGTTGGATACACGAATCTCTGTATGCAGTTTCCAGGTGAATATATATTCAAGAGTGGTATGGGTGGAGCAGATCCAGCTATTGGTATGAGTGAGATTGTAATCGAACAGAACAATAAAGTCGATATAATACCACACGCACTCACAGGTGACAAATATCCAAAACCCAAAGTTCTTGATATGAATGAAATATTGGCGAAGGTGGAGAATGGTGGTAGGCAAAGTAGGACAATCGGTAGGAAGAAGTAACCCTAACAGTATAAATTATAGTCCTAACAAAGTTAAGATGACTGATATACGCCGTGATGTATATGATAGGCTTAGGGTTAATATACGAGATGGTGAGGGTTGGAATGATTTTTTTGATAGAATATGTAGAGAAGGAATGAAACCAGTCAGGTCGGGGCCCCCAAAAACAATATGTGGTATACGTCTCCGTAAGCGTAGGCGACACAATTAAATGACAGAAACCATGGTGTAAACATATGATGATTAAATGCCCTGAGTGTAAAAGGAATATGAAATCACCATGGGTATTGAAAGGGCAACTAATTCTACACGCCGAATGTAAGTATTGTGATTTATCATGGGATCAGGCTATCGATTTAAGTAATATGGAAGTGAGTAGTACAAAGAAAGACGCTTTGAGTGACGTTTATTTTGGCTAAGAAGAAACCGACTGGCGAGTTTGTCTGCCAGCTCTGTGAGGGCCCCACAGAATATCGTATAACGATCCTCACTGATAAGATGGAGTATAAAGATGTCTGCGCTAGATGTTATAGGAACAATAGATAGTCATGTTTCGAGATCTGTTTAGAACCATGAAGAATTGTACAATCTGTGTATTTAGGCAACACGTTTTATCAGATAATGATCAGAAAGAGTTATTTTATTTTGGGGGCCGGTTCGAAACCATATGTCAGAGATGTCAATATCCACTCACGGTTTGGATAAACGACAAAGATGAGATCTATTACCAGGAGGAATACTAATGCCACGTCACTGTATGGATGTTTGTACACATCTACCACATATACGGACTCTACGATGGGTGAAATGCCGGTATCTCTACAAATACTGCTCTAAATGCGGTGTATATTTTCGGGCCCCCAAGACTCAGATAGTCTGTGAATGTTGTAAAGATACACTCCGTGTACAATATGGGAGATACAGACATTATAAAAATACCTACTACAACATACACAGAGACAGAATAAACGACCGTAGACGTGCGAGGTACTGTCCAAACCGTCGTCGCAAAAAGTATTTACGGAGGAAACTCGAAGAATATTTACGAATATCAACTACAACAACCCAGATGGAGCCTGTGATCACCGTACGGTCTCATTCAAGTTCATAGATAAATGGCGCAGTATCTTGTACTGTGATACTTGCGGCTACAAAATCGCAGAAACAGAGGATCTGGATGAACCACAAGACGTTATTAGGGGGCCCCCACGCTCACTCACAGAGAAGGAACTCGAAGAACTTAAATAACGTCATGATCTATCAATAGTCAATGCATCATGATATACCATGTCACTATTGTAAGCGGTTCGGCAAGGAATCCACATTAGAACATTTACCAGCCAAAAAATCATTCTATTGTAAACTTTGTGGGAATTATTGGGGAGAAGATAGTATTAACGAAATGAGGCCAAAGAAGGCCCCCAAAAAAGAAGTAGTACCAGCTGTTGTGGAGAAAGAACCAAAATCAGTAGATGCCAAGAAACTAATATCTAAGAAAGCCTAGCCCGAGCCATATCTATATAATCCCTATTTAATTCTATTCCAATCCAATTTCTTTTCATTCTCTTAGCTACCATACATGTTGTACCACTCCCAGCAAACGGATCCAACACGATACCTCCATGAGTTGGGGCCCCACACGGACATCTATAATACCTATCCTCATTACGAATAATCTGTTGCCTATATCTTGACAGGTCTGATTTGTGTAGAGCAGAATTCGGATCTTGGGGGCCCCCCGATTTACCATTCAACACGTCCACACCTGGCCTAGTATTGACCCGATGTTCGATTATCCCCATGGTCCATTTCATACCACAATTGTCACAGATATGTTCAGGGCACCCAGCGTCAATCATACGCTCAACAAGAGCTGGAGGAAATACAGCAAAGTGGGCCCCCTTAAATGGTTTAGTGTTTATTGTCCACACAGCTCGCATATTACGACCATAGTGTTGTGGATTCCATAGGTTGCCAGAGTATGTTCTGTTGTCTGGACAAAGTTTTGTGCCACCAAATGGGGGCCCCTTCAGACTAGATATGATACGTCGTTTGACATCACTAGGATTCTGCACGCCATGGTCGTCATATGCTTTGAGTCCCTGTCCGTTGTACACCTGTCCAAACTCTTTTAGTGTGGCTTCTGAATATGGTTCATACTGAGTCTTGAAATAATAATGGGGCCCCCTCGTAAAGAAAAACACATATTCATAATCAACAGTGAATCTATTTTTGGCAGACTGAGGCATACAATTATTTTTTTTCCATATTATTTTGTTTCTCAGAATCCAACCATGTTCTATCATACCAATGGCGAAACGTTCTGGAATCATTAGTAGAGATCTATCTCTAATCCCTTTGATAGATTTCTTCACATGATTATGTTCGTAAATATCGCCTTTCTGGTATTGTTGTTTAGTCTTACGGCCGTCTCCGTATTGACCATATGTGTATCCTTTCTTGTTGCCGTTGTAAGTGTCACTCATAACAATCCAACATGTTCCGTCTGGTCGTAGAACTCGTCGTACTTCATCAAAAATGGTCAATAATCTAGCTATATATTCATCATATGTTGGTTCTAACCCTAGCTGTCCATCTACTTTGTAGTTTCTAAGTGCATAATATGGCGGGCTGGTGATCACAGTATGGATAGAGTCGTCGTTTATCTGGCGCAACCAGTACAGACTGTCGCCCCAGAGTAACATAATAATTAATTAAAATAATCCTAATAAATATATAACGCCAATATTATCTAGAGTGTATGTACGATGTAGACAACCAATGGAGTCAAGATCGCATTGAGAACTGGTATGGTACAGCTGATACCCCAGAACTGCTCGTCCTTGATCGTGATGTAGATATACCAGAACGTATGTGTGTTGTATGCAATACTGCTTTCAAGTATTATCAAGAGTGTCTACAATGTGGATGCGTATCTTGTGACGCATGTCAAACTTGGCGTCATCACACCAAACGCCGGAAGGACTTCAAGATGCGACTCTATCAGATATTTTGTCCCGTTTGTGAAACGTATATAGACACCCTATACTAGTTCATCTCCCATATAGTCCCATGAGGGGGGCCCCACTTGACGCGCAAATAATTCTATCTTGGGTATATCACCATACAACTGAACTATACGATCTCTAATCTCAACTGGCTTCTCAGAGTGTCGAGTATAGGGGGCCACGATGACTTGTTTGACAGAATGGCTCATTACCCGCAGGCGCCCCCGAGTAGCAAGAAAACAGCTCTCACTACCAGATCTCGTATAATGACCGAGTCCACACCAAACTTTGCCACTCTTGTACGTCTTGACCCAAGTGAATGCCACAGTTTTGAACTCAAAGTCCCATGCTGTAAATATATCAGACAATAGAAGTAGATTGGGACTGACAACCCACAAGAACAATGCGCAATCATCTGCCGATATCTTGCGTATGGGGAGTTTAATAATATCCTGGTCGGTCATGGTCTTGTAGAAGTACCGGCTATTGCGAGTCCCATTGTTGTCATCAACATGAACTCGGTATGACCATGGAGGATCCATATATATAATATTGTATCTGCGATCTATAGTGTCAAAGTCTGGATAAACGTGTTGTCGCGGCGGCAACAACTACATGGGGATAATAAGACTATATTAATTAACAGCCTTCAAACGGACGTTGTTTTTCAAATCGGGGCCCCTGTTCATGGGTGTTAGTACAGATAAGATCTTTTTCATGGTATGTTTTTCTACAACTAGCACATGTAACAAGTACCTCCTGCATCTCGATTTGACCATTAATCATATATATACTGCCTATTTCCTTTTTGCAGAATGGACAGATGAAATGGTTCAGTCTGGTAATATCCACAAATAATTAGGCGGTGTTTTTGTTATTAAGTTCTTCTAATCTGTCATCTATGTCTTGGCGGATTTTGATTATCTTTTGTTCAAGTCTTCTAAATAGTTTAATATCCATTCGGGCCCCTGAGTATGTTGAGCATGCCGTTAGAAAATTCCTATGATATAACTGGAGGGCGTCTCTGATTATTTCGTAACCTTCTATTTCATCATTCAAACTGGATTTACTAGGATTGGGGCCCCAAATAAATCTATGTCTGTACTGTACCGTTCATAGACCATAGGGAATATATCAAAACTCTGTCCGTATATATGTTTAAAGTAGTATAGTGTTCCACCCATGTTAACCACACCACGACTATAGCTTGGACCGTCAGCCTTGGTGACTGCATGAGACACGAACTTCATAGCTACTTTGTCAACCTGTGTTGGTGAGAGGCTAGCGTAGTTAAAGAGTCCGAAGAATCTGTTAGCAATATAGAGCGAACCAAGTGCTAGGG
>ERZ1292644.472-Hain-H14-01um-R2-472-length-27429-cov-6_pt1 | contig 27429 bp, 20 predicted proteins | sample MGYA00564402_ERZ1292644 | MGnify/ENA primary metagenome ERZ1292644 (study PRJEB36523, sample SAMEA6512644) | groundwater metagenome | collected 2019-01-09 | study: AquaDiva: Metagenomics assemblies of 32 groundwater samples
TTGGCGTCGCGGGTGTGGCTCTGGCCCCGCTTGTGTTGCTGCTGGTCAAGGAACCTGTACGCACTGGATCGGCGGCGTCTGCGAAGGCGGACGGCGCGCCTCCCGTGGGCGAAGCGATGCTTTTCCTGTGGCGACTGCGGACCTATCGCTACATGCTGATTGGCACCACGCTCCACGCCTTTGCCCAATATGCGATGATGAGCTGGTCCGCGCCCTTCTACATGCGTGTCCATCACATGCCGCTTGCCGATGTTGCGTCCTGGCTGGCCCTGATGAACGGACTGGGCGGCGGCGTTGGCATCTATCTGGGTGGTCGCCTGTCGGACGCTGCGGGATCGCGCAATCCCTCTGGCCGCATCTGGGTCAGCGCTGTCGCGATGCTGCTGATGGTGCCAGCAGCGCTGGCCCAGTTTCTCGTCCCATCGCTTACCGCTTCACTGGCGTTCGGTTTCGTCGCGACGATGCTCATGTTCTTCTATTATGGCCCGATCATCGGCGTGCCGCAGTCCATCGTCCCGCCCCGTATCCGGGCATTGACCTCTGCCGTGACATTGCTCGTGTTCAACCTGTTCGGGTTGGGCCTGGGGCCAGCGGTGACGGGATTCCTCAGCGATTATCTGGCAGCGACGGACGGGATGCAGGTCACGTCGCTGCGTTATGCGCTGGCGACAGTCATCCTGTTCTCGCTTGCGGGCGCCGGTTGTATTGGTTGGGCCTGCCGCTTCTACACGGCGGATCTTCGGAAGCCTTGAGCATATCCATATCATCCCTGCGCGCCTTCGCGGTGCGGCTTGCGCTCGCGATGAATATCATCATCACGCCGGTCTGCGCAGGGCAGCCGACCAGCCCGGCCAGTACGCAGCAGCTATTTGCGGGAGAGAGCACCGACCCCTATATGCTGGCCGTTCGGGCCACGATATGGGGCTATCCCCTGGTGCGCGCGGCGCAGTTGCGGGAGAAGGCAACCCAGCCCAGCCACCCCCTAGCGCCGCGTCCCAAGACTGTCGCCACGGCCCCGATCAACCGGATCGGGCAGGCGCGCGACCTTGCCGGACCTGATACGCGAATCGGCGTCGCTCCCAATAACGACACGCTGTACAGCCTCGCCTTTCTGGACACGAAGGATGGGCCGTTCCAACTCGACACGCCGAACTTCAAGCATCGTTACTACGTCTTTCAGTTCGGCGAGGCTGATAGTTCGACCCGGACATCCTTTGGCCAGAGCAGTCATGGCAGCAAGCTGCCCCCCATTTTCATCGTCGGACCGGGTTATCGGGGTCATGTTCCAAAGGGCGCACAGATTGTTCGCAGCACGCAGCGCTATCTGATGGTGGCAGGCCGCATCCTTGTTGATGGACCGCAGGATCTGCAAAAGGTCCACCGGTTGCAGGACCAGATAAGGCTGCGGCAATGGTTGGGTCCGAACCGGCTCGTTCAGGCACCTATTACATCCCAGCGCATTCTGGCCAGTGAGGCGGATGATGTGCCCAAGGGACTGGCGCTTCTCGCCGACCTCGGCACGGTGCTTGAAGACTGGCGCGTTTCAAAAGAGGATGCTGGCCTGATTGCGTCGCTACGCCCGATCGGCCTCACGACAGACAATGGCTTTCGCTACGCGCAGCTGTCGCCGTCCGTGCGTGCTGCCATGGAGCGCGGCGTCGCCGACGGGCTGGCGATCATTCGGGAGAAGACACGCCATCTGGGCACGATGTCTGGCGGATGGTCGACCAGCTATGCGGGCTCCCGCTTTGGCGATGACTTCCTGTTGCGGGCGGCCGTGGCGATGGACCAAATCTATGTGCTGGACAAGGACGAGGCGCTGTATCCGGTCGCCCATCTCGATGCGCAGGGACGACAGCTTGACGGTCGGAACACATATATCCTCTGCTTTCGCAAGCAGGATCTGCCGCCAGTGGACGGTTTCTGGTCCATCACGCTCTATTATGAAAAGGGATTTCTGGCGGCCAACTCCATCAACCGCTATTCGATAGGCGACCGGACGCCGGGCATTGTCTACGGAAGGGATGGTTCGCTTGGCCTTCTTATCCAGAATGAAGATCCCGGTGCGGACAAGCGGAGCAACTGGCTTCCGGCACCGCGCGAACCATTCATGCTGATGATGCGCCTTTATCGGCCCCAACATAGGGCGGTGGACGCGCAATGGCATCCGCCAGCCATCCAGCCGATCGACATGGCCAGCACGCCCGGTTCAGAAGGCTGCGGAACGCCCTGACATCAGGCCACGGTCCGGCCATTGTCGATGACGATCTCCGCGCCGTTCAACCGGATCGATTCATCAGATACCAGGAACAGGACCAGATCCGCGACATGCTGCGGCTTGCCCTCATGACGACGGGCGGCTTCACGCAATTCGGGTGCAGCAAAATGATAAGCCTGACGGACCATCTCCGTGTCGTGAGAGCCAGGCAGAACGATGTTGGCGCGAACGGGATAGCCTTGCTGCTGGCAATGGACGATCAGGCTGCGCGTCATGGAGAGGACGGCTCCCTTGGCCGCGCTGTAGGCGAATACTGCCGGATTGCCGCGAATGGCCGCAACCGATGCGATATTGACGATCGACCCGGCCCCGCTTGCCGCGAGCGCCGGCAGGCATGTCTTGCACCCCAGGAACGTCCCTTCCGCCGAAACCGCAGTCACGCGGCGGAACGACTCAAGCGAGGATTGCTCGACGGTTTCGAAGCGGGCGATGCCGGCATTGTTGACCAGGGCGTCGAGACGGCCATGGACCTGCATGATCTTCGCCAACGAAGCCTGCCATTGCGTTTCGCAGGTCACGTCCAGATGCAGGGCCATGGCCGCCGGAAGCGCATCGGCGACCCGCCGCGCCGCCTGCTCGTCGACGTCTGCGACGACGACGCGCGCGCCCTCGCGCGCCAAGGCTTCGGCATCGGCCTGACCCAGGCCGTGCCCAGCGCCAGTTACGAGGACGACCTTGCCTTCAACCCTGCCTTTCGCTGCCATGACCAGTCTTTCAGGCTGCCAGCGCTTCACGCGCGGCAGATCCACCGCCATGCAGGCGCGATAGCAGCAGCACACGGCGCAGGCCGCGCCCGACCGCAAGTTCATCGGTCACGCCCATGCCGCCGTGCAATTGCACGGCCTCTTCCGCAAGCTTCAAGGCGGCATCCCCTACATAGGCCTTCGCCGCCGTGACGGTCCGGACCCGCTCCTCCTCCTCGACCAACGCTGCTTTCAAAAGCATTGAGCGGGATTGCTCCAGCCAGGTGTACATCCGGGCGCAGCGATGCTGGACGACCTGAAAGCTGGCGATCGGCTTGCCAAACTGCCGCCGCTGCCCGACATAATCGACCGTCAGGTCCAGCAAAGTCGCCATCGCACCCACCAGTTCGGCAACTATCGAGAGCCCGGCAAGAGCCTGTGCTTCATCCCATTGCGTCGCGGGCAGTGTGAGCGCCACGGCCTCCGCCGCATCGAAATGCACTTGGGCCGCCATGCTCCCGTCGACCAGGCGAACCGGCGTCCTGCGGACTGCGCTATCCAAGACGTCGACCAGAAATAGCCCGCCCGCCGCTGCTTCCACCACAAAAGCGTCAGCATCCATCCCGTCACGGACGATGGCCGCTAATCCGCTCAGCTTTCCGTCCGCACATTCTCCGCCGCGTGCGAACGCCAGCAGGGCATCTCCCTGCAACAGCCGTTCGCCCCAGCGTTCAGCAGCCGGACTGCCGACGATCGCTCGGCCACACAGCAGGATCGATTCAGCGAGCGGGGAGATGGCGAGGGCGCGTCCCATCTCCTCCGACACGATCATCACTTCCGCTGCGCCGCCCCCCAGGCCACCTGCCTGTTCCGGCATCAGCAAGGCGAACAGGCCAAGCTCGCCGAGCGCGCGCCACTCATCAAGCGGCATCGGCCCCTTCGCCATGGTCGTGGCGTCATATCGGTCCGCCAGAAAGCGGCGGACCATGTCGCGCACCATGGCCTGCTCATCGCTGAGCGCGAGGTTCATGGTTCAGAGCACCTCGATGATCGAGGCGTTGGCGATACCGCCGCCTTCGCACATGGTCTGGAGACCGTAACGTTGGCCGCGCGCCTTGAGCGCATGGATGAGCGTCGCCATCAGCTTCGTGCCGGTTGCGCCGAGCGGATGACCCAGCGCAATTGCGCCGCCATTGACGTTCAGTTTGGACGGGTCCGCGTCAAGCGCCTTCATCCAGGCGAGCGGGATGGATGCGAAGGCTTCGTTCACTTCAAACAGGTCGATGTCCTTCATCGTCATGCCCGCGCGATCCAGAACGCGGCGGGTTGCAGGGATCGGTTCCTCCAGCATGATCACCGGGTCGCCAGCCGTCACCGCCAGATTGACGATGCGGGCGATGGGCTTGAGGCCATGCGCCCGAACCGCCGCTTCGGATGCGACGAGCACGCCGCTAGCGCCGTCGCAAATCTGGCTCGCAGCGGCGGCGGACAGTGTGCCTCCCTCGCTGATCAGCTTGACCGAGCCAATCGACTCCAGTGATGCATCGACCCGCACCCCTTCGTCGCGATCATGCACTGCCTGCTCGCCGTCCGCAGTCACGATGGGCACCGGCACGATTTCCCGGTCGAATGCGCCCGCCTTCATCGCCGCCGTCGCCTTCTGATGGCTGGCGAGCGCGAAACGGTCATGATCGTCGCGGGTGAAGCCATATTTGTCGGCGATCATCTGCGCACCGTCAAATTGGCTGAACATCGCAACCCCATAGCGCCGCTGGATAGCTTGGGAGAAGGGATTGGCGCCGATACCGCCAGACTTGGCCAATGTGATGGCTGATCCCATCGGCACGCGCGTCATGCTTTCGACGCCGCCTGCAATGACGATGTCCTGAAGGCCGGACATGACCGCCTGCGCCGCGAAATGCACCGCCTGCTGGGATGATCCGCACTGCCGGTCGATCGTCACGGCCGGTACGCTGTCGGGCAGGCTTGAAGCGAGCACGACATTGCGACCGAAGGCGAATGTCTGCTCGCCCACCTGGCTGACGCAGCCGATGATGACATCGTCGATCGCCGCAGGATCGACACCCGCGTCCGCCACCAGCGCATCCAGTATCAGTGCGCCCAGATCGGCTGGATGACAACCGGCAAGGCGGCCATTGCGGCGGCCACCGGCGGTCCGGCGTGCGGAAACGATATAGGCTTCAGGCATGATGCATCCTTCTTTGTCTAAAGGCCGAGCGCGGCCTTCGCGATGAGTGTGAGCTGAATTTCGCTGGTGCCGCCAAAGATCGACCAGGCGCGGGCGTTGAGGTAGCGCGCCGCCGCGATCTGAGCCTGGGCCGACTCGACAGGGGTCGGCACGTCCTCGCCATAAAATGGGCGTTGGACGGGTAGTTGAAGGCCGGCCAGGCCAAAGGCGTCGACCGCCAACGCCTCGATACCTTGCCGGATTTCGGACGCCAACAGCTTGGTGATCAGGCTGCGTGCGTCAGGCGCTGCGCCCTGCTCGATTTCCATCGCCGTCCGCAACTCGGTCATCTCAAGCGCTTCCGCCTCCAGTTGAAGGCGGATGGCGCGATGGGCCAGTTCGCCGGTCAGCGGCCCTACCGATGCGCGCAATCGTTCTAGATCAGCCAGAAGCAGCGGGGCGAAGCTGGAGCCGCCCCGTTCGTTCTCCAGCAAAAATTTGGCGATCGACCAGCCTTGCCCTTCCTCGCCAACGCGCTCCGAAACCGGCACCCGGACTTCGTCGAGGAACACCTCGTTCAGTTCATGATCGCCCGATGCGCTGAGGATCGGCTTTACCGTCACGCCTGGCAAGGCCATGTCGATCAGCAGGAAGCTGATGCCTTGCTGCGGCTTTACCTCGGTATCGGTGCGGACCAGAGCGAACAGCCGGTTTGCATATTGGGCCTGCGTCGTCCAGATTTTGTGGCCCGACACGACATAATGGTCGCCGTCGCGCACAGCGCGGGTCCGCAGGCTGGCAAGGTCGGAGCCTGATCCCGGTTCCGAAAAACCTTGCGCCCATATATGTTCACCTGTGCGCAGGCGCGGAAGATAATGGTCTTTCTGTGTCTGTGTGCCGAATGTGTAGAGCACTGGCCCCACCAGCTTCAGGCCCATTCCGGGCAGGACCGGCGCGCCTGAGTCTGCGCATTCCTTCTCGAATATCCAGCGCTGGATCGGCGTCCATCCCGGCCCGCCCGCCTCCGTCGGCCAGTGATAGACGAGCCATCCCTTGGCTTCCAGGATCGCCTGCCATTCACGCGCTATATCGGGTTCGGCGAACACGCCCGATGTCAGCGCCGCCCCGCGTCGCAGCTCCGGCGAGAGGGAAGATGCCAGAAATGCGCGAACATCGTCCCGGAATGCGCACTGCTGATCGGTAAGAGCCAGATCCATCGCTTTAGCGTTCCACGATCGCAACGGCGGAAACACCGGGCGCGCCATAGACATGGCTGTAGCCAAGGCGAATCTTGCCGGGCACCTGCCGCGCGCCGGCCTGTCCGGTCAGTTGCACATAATTTTCATAGACCTGGCGCAGGCCCGATGCGCCGATCGGCTCTCCGCAGGCGAGGCACCCGCCGTCGGTATTGACTGGCAAGCGGCCATCGATCCGCGTGCGTCCCTCTGCGATCCACACAGCCTGATCGCCATCCGCGCAAAAGCCGTTTTCGGCCATGTGCATGATTTCGGCGCCCGCTTCGGTGTCCTGCAACTGCGCAATATCGATATCCTCCGGCCCGACCCCCGCCATGGCAAAGGCCGCCTGGGACGCCACGCTGGTAGGCGATCCGCCCCGCTCCAGATCAAGCGCCGGCGAGAATACCTCGAACGAGCCAGGAGGCCGGGTGCGAACGGCTGCGGCGCGTAGCCGCACGGCCGGAAGGCCACGTTCGCGGGCTTTTCTGCCGCTTGCCAGCAACAGCGCCACAGCGCCTTCTCCCGGCGAGCAGAACATGAATTTGGTGAGCGGATCGCTGACCATTTGCGCATTCAGGATCGTGTCGATGTCGACAGCTTCGCGACGCCAGGCATGGTCGGCCAGAACGCCGTTGGCAAATGCCTTTTCGGCGACCGCGCCCAGCATAGGCGGCGTTATGCCATACAGGCTCATATAGCGCTGGATCTTCATGGCGAAGAACTGGGTGGTGAGCATAAGCCCCGTCTCACCATACCAGTCCGGCAATCCCCAATCCGCCGGCAGCGGGGAAAAGGAGCCGCGCGGATGCTTGTCGAAACCCACGGCCAACCCAAGGTCGAACTCGCCGGACTTTATCGTGCTGTAGGCACCGAACATGGCCGAACCGCCAGTCGCGCATCCGTTGGCAACATTGATGAAGGGGATGCCCGTCAGCCCCAGTTCCGACACCATCGTGTCCGCATTCCCGGCTGCGTCCGATCCACCGAAGGCGAACTGGACATCGGGCCATGAGAGCCCCGCACGGTCGAGCGCCTGCCGGACGGCGAACACGCCCTGCTGAAGGCCCGACAGGCCCGGCGTGCGGCCAAAGGGATGGATTCCTACGCCCACGATGAAGACATCCTCGCTCATGACTGGGCGCCCTTATCGGGAGCGAAGCCAAAGCTGGTGCGTGGCGTACCGTCCGCCAGCATGAACGGCAGCGGGACGACCCGCATTGCCATGCCGATTTCCAGAGCGTCAAACGCCACGTCGACCAGGCGGGCCTCGACGATCAAGGCATCGTCCAGTTCGATATAGCCCACAGCGTAAGGCTCGAACGCTTCCGGGCCAGCATAAGGCGGCGATTTGGGGCGAAACCGCTGCACCGTCCACGACCAAAGCCGGCCGGTTCCTGGCAGCACCACTTGGGCGTAGCGCGTGTCATTCGCTGGCCGCGCCGGGAAGCTGAGCCGACCGGTCGCACGATCGCGGGATGCAAGCAGGGCAATGCCCTCGCCATAGGGGCAGATCAGGTCATCGGCGATCGGAATGGACATCGTTTCGGGCACGGCTTATCTCCTTCCGAAGATATAGCGCCCGACCGTTCGGTCGGCTTCTGACCAATGCGACAGCGGCTAGTTGATCATCCCCAGAAAGCCGAGCTGCGCTGCCTTGAACATCGTCTGGTCGCGGTTAACGGCGTCCAGCTTTACTGACGCCGAACGGATGTGGAATCGCACCGTCGTACGTTGCAGGCCCAGGATGATTCCGATTTCCTCGTTCGTCTTTCCGGCAGCCGCCCAGCGCAGACATTCCACTTCGCGCTTGGTCAACGATATGCTCCCCAGACCCGGTCTCGCGCGCGCCGTCACCTTGACATAGCTTTGCACGAACGCGCGGGCCAGCACAGCAAGTGCATCGGCGGCGCGGACATAGGCATCGGACAGGTCATTGGTTTCCGGATCGGGCGACAGGAAGCTCGCCGCGCCGATCTGTCCGAATGGCAGGTGGATCGGAACCACGATAGCGGCCGCCGTCATTGCCCGGATGCGGAAATCGTGCAGATCGATGATGTCGAGCAGCGGGTTGGGCAGGCGGGTTCGAAAGCCGTGCGCGTTACACCAGAAGGGTTCGGCTTCCACCCGGCATGCGTGAACGATCGGGGAGGAAAGGGCGAGTTGGGGGACGTCCCACCAGCGCGATTCGGCGCCACGAAAGCCGAATATCTCGCTCGCAAGGATAGCCCCGTTGCCGTCGCGCATCGGTTCGCGTGAGGCCACATTGTGCGTAACTGCCGTGCTTAGCCCGCAAATCTCCGTCACGGCGTCGCGCAGCCGCTCTGCCGCCGGTGCTATGCCGCCAGGTTCCGAAAAGCGGACCGCGTCGATCAAAGCGCGGGACGGCATCGTGCAGGAATGGTTGGTTGCGGACATGGTCAGCAGTTCTTGAGGCTCAGCCCCTCGAAGAAAGGCTGGCAGATGGCGTCGGCGACATCTTCGGGTGGCCTGCGCTTCGCCAGTGGAGGATACCATTTATAGGCCCAGTTGCACATGCCCAGGAAGCCAAGCGTGGTAAGGCCGGGATCGCATTGCCGGAAATGGCCATTTGCGATCCCCTGTTCGATAATCCCGCGCATCCGCTGAAGATAGGCGTTGCGTTGCGTCCGGATATGGTCGCGCATCTTGCCTTCAAGATCTTCATAATGATCCATGAAGGCCCGGACATAACCCGGATGCTCGGCTATCTGCCGCAATATGTCGATACAGGCGGCGCGCAGGCGATCGAGCGGATCGTCCGATTCTCCCTCGCCATCCAGTCCGGCCAGCAGCGCGCTCATGTGCGCATCGTGCATCGCAAAGAGAATGGCATTCTTGCTTGGGAAATAGTGATAAAGAGTCGGCTTGCCGAGGCCTACCTCGTCGGCGAGCATCTGCATTGACGCCTTGTGATATCCGACCCGGTCGAACAGCGCCGCGCAATGCCTCAATATCTCATTGCGTTTTTCGTCATGCGCTTCAGTCGTCTGCCGTTTCTTTGCTGCTTGTCGCGCCATTGTCGGCTTTGTTCCCTATGTCTGCGCCGGTCAGCCTGGGCCGACGCCTTTCGTCCTGGCCATTGGATAGCCCGAACGGTCGCCGGATCACAATCGATGATGACCCAGTTGACCGAGCGGATGCATCCCACCTCTCCAAAAGGTAAGTCGACCGTCTGGTCGGTTCGTTCTAGGGATGACGGCTGGATCACAGGATTGCAAGCATAAGGACGCGAACAATGCAACTTGAGGGCAAGACAGCGCTGGTCACCGGCGCCAGTTCGGGTTTGGGCCGGCATTTCGCTCGCCTGCTGGCGCGGGAGGGGGCAACGGTCTTGGCTGCGGCGCGCCGCATCGACGCGCTTCGCGCGCTCTCCGATGAAATTGAGCAGGAGGGCGGAGCTTGCATCCCTGTCGCCATGGACGTGACCGATCCGGAGGCGGTCATGGCAGCCTTTGGGCAGATTGAACGGGACATCCCAAGCGCGCTTTCGATCGTCGTCAACAATGCGGGCGTCGCGCATACCCGTGCGGCGCTCGATCTTGACGCGACCGAATGGACGCAGGTGCTTCAGCCCAATCTGACCGGCGCTTTCCTTGTGGCCCAACAGGCAGCGAGAGCAATGCGGGGCAGGGGTGGCACGATCGTCAATGTGGCCTCTATCCTTGGGGAGCGCGTGTCCAAGGGACTGGCAGCCTATGCCGCCAGCAAGGCCGGCCTTATCCAGCTGACGAAGGCGCTCGCACTGGAATGGGCCACGCTCGACATCCGGGTCAATGCGCTAGCGCCCGGCTATATCGAGACAGACCTCAACCGGGATTTCTTCGCGTCAGAAGCGGGCCAGCGACTCATCTCGCGCATCCCGCAAAAGCGGCTGGGTCAGATGCAGGATCTGGATGGGCCGCTGCTGCTGCTATGTTCCGATCAGTCGCGCTACATGACAGGTTCCGTCATCGCCGTGGATGGCGGGCATCTCGTAAGCGGTCTTTGAACGGGGGCTTCTTTCAGGCGTCCATGGCTGTCGCGCCGATCACCCAGGCGGAGAGGCCGGCGGTCGGTACAGCGCAAATCACGGCTTCCGCTACCGCCTCCTCGCTGGCGCCTGCGGTGCGCGCGCCTTTCATATGAACGGACGCCCACGAACTATAGTCGGCGACAAGCACGGTGACGAGCAGCAACTCGGCGTAAATCGGCCCCAGCGCGGTGCCTGATAACGTGCCCTCGCGCATCAGATAATATGCGTCGGCACCCAGCGGCTTGACCTCCAACAGCTTGGCCAAGGATGGCGGCATCGTGCCGAAATATTGAAGGAAGTTGGCCTCTGCTGCGCCCTCTTCCACGATCATGTCGTCGTCGGGCCAATCGGGGTCTGCGGCCCCGGAATATATCTCGCGAAAAAGAGTATGGAAGCGCAGCGACGCGCCCTCACCCCGCACGCTCGCCAGGATCGCGATCGCCGCACCGGCTTCCGACTCGGTCAGCCCGGCCGCCTGCGCTGCCGCCAACTCCCGCGCTGCAAGCTCCCCATAGCCTTTCACCGTGGCTGCGCAGGCCACGAACAATCGTTTCACCTTTGCTGGAACGGCGCCATCGGTATCAATGATGGAGCGCCAGCGACGGAAGCCCGCGATCGTCTTCGGAGCGTCGCGACGCAGGCGGCCCAGACTGGCGAGGGTGGGTAGATGATCAGACATCGTCTCTCCGATAAAATACAGACCGTCCGGTCGGTTGAACATGGCTATGCCGCTTCGTGCGTGGGGTCAACTGTCCCATAGGTGGTTGACGTCCGACCGGACGGTCGACTACATCGCACCCTATAAGGGGCCGATCCAATTCGGCCGACATGAGAGGAGTACGCTCCCGATGAAAGACTTCAAGGGCCGGACGGCAGTCATTACCGGCGCGGGCAGCGGCATCGGCGCGGCGCTCGCGCATGTCGCCGCGCAAGAGGGCATGAACCTGGTCCTTGCCGACATCAATCTTGCCGACCTTGAAGCGGTAGCCGCGACCATCGACTGTTCGGCAATCATGCTCCAAAGGACCGATGTGGCCGACCCGGAGGCGGTTCAGGCTCTTGCCGACAGCGCTTGGTCCCGTTTTGGTGAGGTATCGTTGCTGTGCAACAATGCCGGCGTCGTGCCTGGGGGGCGTCACCGGCCGGTCTGGGAATATGGGCTGGAGGATTGGCGCTGGGCCTTTGGCGTGAACGTGGATGGCGTAATCAACGGCATCCGCAGCTTCGTGCCCAGAATGCTGGCAGAGGGACGATCGGGGCATATCTTGAATACCGCATCCGTTGCCGGGTTTGTGAGTGGCGAAGGCTCTGCTGTCTATGGCGCGTCAAAACATGCTGCCGTGCGCGTTACCGAAGCCCTGTATGCTGGCCTGCGTGCGCGCAATGCTCCGATCGGTGTCACTATGCTATGTCCTGGTCTGGTCGCGACGCGCATTTACGAGGCCGAGCGATCGCGGCCCGCCCATTTGCGATCAGCCCTTGGGCGCCCTGTGGAAGCGCCCGAATTTCAGTCCATTTCCGACAAGCTGTTCCAGAACGCGCCATCTCCGGAACAGGTCGCCGCGGAGGCATTTGACGGCATCCGCAAGGACCAGTTCTACGTATTCACCTCCGCGCGGTACGACGGGGCGATCGCACAAAGGACGCAAGCCATTTTGAACCGGGAAAATCCCCGGTTCGACAGTTTGATCTCACTCAGCGAAGGCAAGGCTGATCTGGATAAGGAAAAATTATGAGCAGGCTGGACTCGCGCATCGCGCTGATTACCGGCGCCGCCTCTGGCATCGGGCTCGCTACGGCCCGGCGTTTTGCGGAGGAGGGCGCGAAAGTCGTGTTGGCGGACCGCAACGGCGACGCCTTGTCGACTGCTTGCGCATCACTGTGCGGTGACGGGCATGATATGGCGACGATGGACGTAACCGAAGAGCAGGCATGGGCGGCGCTTGCCGATCGGATCGGCGCACGGTTCGGGAAACTAGACATTCTGGTGAACAACGCCGGTTTCGGCAAATTCGCGTCCATTGCCGACACGACTTTGGCGCAGTGGCGGTCGATCCTGGCCGTCAATCTGGACAGCGTGTTCCTGGGGACAAAATATATGCTGCCTTTGCTCGCTGCCTCCGGTCATGGCGCGATTGTCAATATGTCCTCGATCCGCGGTATCGTCGCCGGCGCCGGTACCGGTTCCTACAGCGCCGCGAAGGGTGGCGTCCGTATGTTCACCAAGGCGACCGCGATTGAATGCGCGGAGGCCGGCAATGGGGTACGCGCCAATTCCATTCATCCCGGCCACATCGCCACGCCCCTGACCGCGCCGGCCTATGCCGATGCGGAGATCGCCAAGACCCTGCTGGCGGACGTCCCGATTGGCCGGATCGGGCAGGCGGAGGAGATCGCGGACGGGATCCTTTTCCTGGCAAGCGATGAATCCCGTTACATGACGGGCGCCGAACTGGTGATCGATGGGGGGAGCACCGCACAATGACCGATCGAGCCATGGCCATCGCAACGAAGGTGGAAGCCTTCGTCCGCAATGAAGTAATCCCCTATGAAAAGGACAGTCGGCTGGGCTTCCATGGCCCGGAGGACGCACTGGTCAGGGAGTTGCGCGAAAAGGCGCACATGGCGGGCGTCCTCACGCCGCACATCCTGCAAGACGGGTCGCATCTGACGCAGCGGGAGACAGCCATCGTCCTCATAAAGACGGGGCTGTCGCCTCTCGGCCCGCTCGCGTGCAACACGGCCGCGCCTGACGAGGGCAACATGTATTTGCTGGGTAAGGTCGGGAGCGCGGAGCAGAAATCGCGCTTTCTCGAACCATTGGTGAGCGGCGAAGCGCGATCGGCCTTCTTCATGACGGAGCCTGCCGAAACCGGGGGGGCGGGGTCCGACCCGTCGATGATGCAGACGACCTGCCGTCTGGATGGCAATCACTGGGTGATCAACGGCCGCAAGAAATTCATCACCGGCGCGGATGGTGCGCGCGTGGGCATCGTCATGGCCCGATCCGACGATGGCGCATGCATGTTCCTGGTCGACTTGCCCGACCCTGCCATCCGAACAGTGCGCGTGATCGATACGATCGACAGTTCAATGCCCGGCGGGCATGCGGAAGTCGACATTGTCGACCTGCGCGTGTCGGCGGACCAGATGCTGGGCGCGAGCGGTGAAGGCTTTGCCTATGCGCAAATCCGCCTCAGCCCCGCCAGGCTGTCTCATTGCATGCGCTGGCTTGGGCTTGCGATGCGCGCGCACGAAATCGCGACGGACTATGCCTGCCGTCGCCATGCCTTTGGCAAGCCGCTCGTCGATCATGAAGGCGTCGGCTTCATGCTGGCGGACAATCTCATTGATCTGAAGCAGGCGGAACTGATGATCGACTGGTGCGCGGGCGTGCTCGACACCGGATCGCTCGGCACCGCCGAAAGCTCGATGGCCAAGGTCGCCGTGTCGGATGCGCTGTTCCGTGTCGCTGACCGATGCGTTCAGGTGATGGGCGGAACAGGCGTGTCTGGCGACACTATTGTCGAGCAGGCATTCCGGGAAATCCGTGCCTTTCGTATCTATGATGGTCCAACCGAGGTCCACAAATGGAGCCTCGCCAAAAAGATAAAGCGGGACTGGAAGGGGGGGCAGGCATGATCGCCGGACGATATGCGCGCGCTGCGAAATCGCTGCTGTTGCTGCTGCCACTCCTGGCATCGACGTCGCTACATGGTCAGGCTGGGAATTTTGCCGCACCCGAAGCCCCCGCCACGCAATCCGGCTATGGCGAGGATCTGCTGCCAAGGGACGAGAAGGACCGCGCCGCCCTGCTTCATACCATCGCGTTCGACGCGACCGTCTATGGCATGTCGGCTTATCTGCATTATGAGCAGCTTTATCGGCAGGTGTTCGATCGCGGTTCGGACAACTATACCGGCTTCAACCGCTTCGCCCATGATCGCAACCTTGCCGGGCCTGACTATGCCACGTTCAAGGTTCCCAACACCGATACGCTCTATTCGACCGCATGGATCGACCTCAGCAAGGGGCCGGTCGAAATCGATATTCCGGCGACGCAGCTCAAATATTTCACGCTCAACATCTTCGACATCTTCGGTAATCCCAGCAATCTGAGCGACCGGACGATCGGATTTGAAGGCGGTCGTTTTCTGCTGGTCCCGCGTGACTGGAGTGGAACCCCGCCCGAAGGCGTGCGCATATATCGGGCGGCCACGCCCCAGCTATGGATACTCATGCGCGCCTTCGCCCAGTCCGACAGCGATGTGCAGAAGGCTCGGGCCTTTCAGGACGCGGTCAGGATTATTGTTCCGCAGGGCGTTGGAATGGCGAACGAATCCGGCATTCCAGCCCCGCCGCCGCCTGCGCCGGGGGCCATCGGCTATCTTCGCGTCCTCGACTATGTTCTTCGGGCCGATGGCTGGCAGCCGGGTGAGGACGCGCTGGTATCGCGCTTCCGGCCGATCGGCATATTGGGTGACAAGGAGTTTGATCCCGACGCGCTGAGCCCTTCGGCGCGGGCGGCGATTGAAAGCGGTTATACAGCGGCGCTGGCCATGCTTACCCGTGCCAAGTCGCAATTGGGCGAACCCACCGGCACTGGTTGGATGAAGGTCAACAAGGGCGTCTATGGTTTCAACTATGTCCGCCGGTCGGTCATCAATATCGCGGGGCTGGGCGCGAATGTGCGCGAAGAAAATGCCTCCTACACGACTTTCGTCGATGGTAAGGGCGCAGTGCTGGATGGCGCGTCGTCCCGCTACACGCTCCGGCTGCAAACACCGCCACCCGTCAACAGCTTCTGGTCCGTCACGCTTTACGACGCAAAGACATTCGCTCTCTATCCCAATCCTTTGAACCGCTATTTGATAAGCGATCGGACCAAGGGTTTGAAGGTGCAGAAGGATGGATCGATCGACATCCGGATTCAGCACAAAGCCCCGGTCGGCGGGAACTGGCTTCCCGCTCCGGCCGGGCCGTTTTTCGTCGTCATTCGCGCCTATGGACCAAAACCGGAAATGCTCAACGGCCATTGGTTGCCGCCGGCCATTACGCAGGAGCAGGGCGGGCGATGAGCGCTTTGGTCGATGCCAATAGCGGCACTGCCGCCGTTCGCCTTGGTTACGAACTGGACTTGGGCGCGCTGGACCTGTGGATGCGCGCCAATGTTACCGATTATGCGGGACCGCTCGGCTTAGAGCAGTTCAAGGGTGGCCAGTCCAATCCAACCTACAAGCTGATCACGCCCGGCAAGACCTATGTCTTGCGCAAGCAGCCGCCCGGCCCCTTGCTCAAGGGCGCCCATGCGCTCGATCGGGAAGCACGCGTGCTGACCGGCCTTGCGCACGCCGGTTTCCCGGTCGCCGCCGTCCATGGCCTGTGCAGCGATCCCGCCATTATCGGCACCATATTCTATGTCATGGACATGGTGGAAGGGCGCATCTTCTGGGATGCAGCAGTTCCGGGCGTATCAACCGCTGAACGATCCGCGCTGTTCGATGCGATGAACGCGACGATCGCAGATCTTCATAGTATCGACCATGTCGCAGCCGGGCTGGCAGACTATGGCCGGCCCGGCAATTATTTCGAACGGCAGATCGCGCGCTGGTCCCGCCAATATGCCGAAGATGCAGAGGCAGGCCGCGATCCCTATATGGACCGTCTTGTGGAATGGCTCCCCCTCCATATCCCGCCGGGTGAAGAAACGAGCATCGTCCATGGCGACTTTCGCATCGATAATCTGATCTTCCACCCAACGCAGCCGCGCGTGCTGGCGGTGCTCGACTGGGAGCTTTCCACCCTGGGGCATCCGGGCGCCGACTTCGCCTATCATGCGATGATGTATCGCATGCCGCCCCATATCGTCGCCGGGCTTGGCGGGCGCGACCCGGCCTCGCTCGGCATCGCCGATGAAGCGGCCTATCTCGCCGCCTATTGTCGGCGCAGGGGACTAGCGGACATGCCGGGGTACGACTTTTACATTGCGTTCAACTTCTTTCGGCTCGCGGCGATTTTCCATGGCATCAAGGGCAGGGTGATCCGCGGCAATGCCTCCTCCGCGCAGGCCCGTGAGCGCGTTGCGGTGCTACCGGAACTTATGCGCCTTGCGTGGCAGCAGGCGGAAAAAGCAGGTGCCCGATGAGCAGTCCGGCCATCACGCTCAACGTCCAGGACGGTGTCGCATGGCTGACGCTGGCGCGGCCGGACAAGCGCAATTCGGTCGATCCCGCATTCGCATTGCGACTCCATGAACTGGCGGAGCGATGCGCGGCAGACCCTGCGATACGATGTGTCGTCCTTACCGGAAGCGGCAAATTTTTTTGCGTCGGTGGCGACATCGACGCCTTCTCTGCAGCCGGCGACGATGCCGAAGCGGCGGTTGGCGCCCTCGCGCGGAGTTTCCACGCCGGCATCTATCGGCTTGCTACGATGGAAAAGCCTCTGGTCACGGCGATCAATGGGCCCGCTGCCGGCGCGGGGCTAAGTCTTGCCATCATGGGGGATATCGCACTTGCTGCCAATTCTGCCCATTTTACTTCGGCCTACAGCGCTGTTGGACTGACGCCGGACGGCGGCGCATCATGGTGGCTGCCACAGCTTATCGGCATGCGGCGGGCGCAGGAGATGCTGTTCACCAATCGACGGATCGGGGCGGAGGAAGCGGTATCCATCGGCCTTGTTACGCGCGTGGTCCCCGACGATGCACTGCATGTCGAAGCGTCCGCGGTTGCGACGGCGCTGGCAAAGGGGCCAGTCCGCGCCCTGGCCCGATGCCGCGCTTTGCTGATGGAATCGGCGAACGCTGGCTTGCACGACCAACTGGATCGCGAGGCCGCCTCGATCGCTAAGTCCGCCGGCGCAGTCGAAGGCCTGGAAGGCGTCGCCGCCTTCCTGGCGAAGCGATCACCCCATTTTGTATAGTCGCGTGTTGATCGCCAGGACGCGCCAGTATCCCGATATGGGTTATACCTGTTCCGACAGGTCTGCCCGCTTTTCATGAGACCCGCGCAATTCAACATTCCGCTCAACCCAGACTATGGGACCGGTTCACCTTGCGTCGCATCAGTCTGCGTGCGGGGAGCGATCGATTTGTTGGCCACCTCCTCGAAAATTTTCACGAGATGCGCTGCTCTGTCCTGCACGACGCTTCAGTCGTCACTGCCATAGGGCGAAAGCGTCCGCGTACCCACAACGGCCTGCCCAAGGGCAATCGACCAGCTTCAATCCTTGGTCAGGCTTCCGATCCGCACATCAGGGCGCGATTTCTACGCCAAGGATATTGCCCGCCGTCATTGTACACACCTTCTGGATTTGGCGGTCATTGCCATTGGCCATGCTCAAAACCCATCGACGGAGATACTGCATGAAGCAGAAGTTTCCGACGAAGTCGAATTGCCCGTCGTCAGGAGAATCTGGCTACGAAGTCGTCGTCATCCATCTTCTTCTCGTTTGATCAATGGCCGCCTTCGTCCCTCAGCGGAGTTGGTTACCGGCCCAGCAGTCCGCGCGCTTGACCAGCAATTTCGGCCAGCATCGCCACATTGGGCGTCGCCGCTGCCTTGGCGCGTTGTACCAGGGTGCGGAACTGGCGGATGCGTGGGCCGCGCTGGATCAGCCATTGCTCGACATGGTCCGATATGTCCTTGCCTTTGCCATGGGCCAGGAAATCGAGCCGGACCTGCTGCATGTCGCGGGCGACGCCCGAAATCAGCAGCCGCTCCCACGGGTCGCTTGGCTCCATGCGCGCGGCGGCGGACTGGACCCAGTCGATTCCGACTGCTTCGCCCAGATGGGTGAAGGCGCGGGTCAGCGCGACTTCATCCACGCCCATCTTTCCGGCCAGGGCCGCGATTCCGACTGCACCGTCCAGCTTGAACAGACCCGCCGCACGCCGCGCCAGGGCCTCCGGCGCGCCGAGCGCCAGCAGCCTGTCTGTCACCGCATTGGTGCGGCGCTGCGCTTCGCTCGTCAGCAGATCGTCGACCTGCGCCGCCAATGTGCCGACTCCGTGTTTGAGGGCAGCCAGCCCGGCGCTGGGCAATGTTCCGGCCGGTTGGCTGCGCAAAATATCGGCAATCTGCGCCCGCATCCCGCTGGCAATGTCGCCGAACAAGGCAAGGCGCGCGCTTTCCGCCATCTCGGCGGCGTCAATATCCGCCCACAGCGCGTCGATGTCATAGAGGCGCTCGGCAATCAGGAAGGCGCTGGCCATGTCGCCCAGCGAACAGCCTTCCTCCTCCACCATTTCGAACGGATGGATCAGGCCCAGCCGGTTCACGATGCGATTGGCGACCTTGGTGGCGATGATTTCCCTGCGCAGCGCATGGGCGGCAATCGCATCGGCCTCCTTTTCCTGCATCGCAGGCGGGAAGGCGGCCATCAATTCGCCAGTCATGCTGTCGTCGCTGGCGATGTCGCTTTGTTCGATCGCATCCTGCAAGGACAGCTTGGCGGTCGAAAGCAGCACAGCCAGTTCTGGTCGGGTCAGCCCCTGGCCGTCCTGCCCACGCCGCAGCAACTGGTCATTGGCGGCCAGTCCTTCAACCTGCCGGTCAAGGCGCCCGCTTTCCTCGAATGTCTCGATCAGGCGGACATAGCTTGCCAGATCCGCCGCGCCGCCATTTTCGGCGATCGACAGTCCCAGAGCCTGAAGGCGATTATCCTCCAGCACGATCGCGCCGACGGCATCGGTCATGCTTTCCAGCAGCGCATTGCGCTCCTCGAACGGCAGGCGACCCTCGGCCATCTCCTTGTTGAGCGCGATCTTGATATTGACCTCATTATCCGAACAATCGACGCCCGCGCTATTGTCGATGAAATCGGTGTTGATCCGTCCGCCATGCAGCGAAAAGGCGATGCGCCCAGCCTGCGTCGTGCCCAGATTGGCACCTTCACCAATCACCTTGACGCGCAGTTGCTCTGCATTCACGCGCAACCGGTCATTGGCGGGATCGCCGACATCGCTGTGGCTTTGCGCGGCTGCCTTTACATAGGTGCCGATGCCGCCGAACCAGAGCAGGTCGGCCGGGGCCTTGAGGATCGCGGAAATCAGCGCGGTCGGCTCCATCTCGGCATCGGTGACGCCCAGTATCGCCTGGATTTCCGGTGTCAGCGTTATGCTCTTGAGCGCGCGGGAAAATACGCCGCCGCCCTTCGAGATCAGCGCCTTGTCATAATCGTCCCAGCTTGAGCGGGGCAGCTGGAACATGCGGTTGCGCTCCTCCCAGCTTCTGGCGGGATCGGGCGCAGGATCGAAGAAGATGTGACGATGATCGAAGGCGGCGACCAGCTTGATCGCCTTGCTGAGCAACATGCCGTTGCCGAACACATCGCCCGACATATCGCCGCAGCCCACGACGCTGATCGGCTCACTCTGCACGTCGACGCCCATTTCGGCAAAGTGGCGCTGGACGGAGATCCACGCCCCGCGCGCGGTGATGCCCATCGCCTTATGGTCGTAACCGTTGGACCCGCCGCTGGCAAAGGCATCGCCCAGCCAGAATTTGCGGTCGAGCGCAATGGCATTGGCCACGTCGCTGAAGGTCGCCGTCCCCTTGTCGGCGGCGACCACGAAATAGGGGTCGTCGCCATCGCGCACGACGACCTGGGCGGGGTGCTTCACATGATCGTTGACGATATTGTCGGTGACCGACAGCAGCGCGCGAATGAAGATGCGGTAGCTTTCCGTGCCCTCGGCCAGCCAGGCATCACGATCGGCCTGCGGATTGGGCAATTGCTTGGGATAGAAGCCGCCCTTGGCCCCGGTCGGCACGATCACGGCGTTCTTCACCCGCTGCGCCTTCATCAGGCCCAATATCTCGGTCCGGAAATCGTCGCGCCGGTCGGACCAGCGCAACCCGCCACGCGCCACTGGCCCGGCACGCAGATGGATGCCCTCTACCCTGGGGGAATAGACCCAGATTTCGCGCCATGGCAGCGGCGCGGGCAGGCCGGGAACCTGCGCGCTGTCCAGCTTGAACGCCAGCGCCTCGACTGCGGCCTTGCTGAAGAAATTGGTGCGCAGCGTCGCGGTGATGACCGCGCGCAACAGGCGCAGCACCCGATCCTCGTCGATCGCGGTCACGGCTTCCAGCCCGGCGTCGATCGCCGCCTGCGCCTCCGTCACGCGCGCGTCCGCGCCATCGCGCGCGGCGGGATCATGCAGCGCCTCGAACAGGGCGACCAGATTGACCGCAACCCCCTGCGCACGGCGCAGCGTTTCGGCAAAGGTCGCCATGCCATAGGCCATGCCGGTCTGGCGCAGATAGCGGAACAGCGCCCGGAACAGCACGACCGATCGCGGCGTCAGCCCGGCGGTGACGATCAGTTCGTTGAAGCGGTCATTTTCCGCCCGGCCTTCGAGCACCTGGGCGATCGCTTCGGTGACGATGTCGGCGCGGTCGACCACGCCCTGCGCATCGCCGCCAGCGGGCAGTTCCAGCACGAAACGCTGGACATGGCCCAGCGCACCCTTCTGACCATTGGCGTCGATGGCCGTCGTCATCTCCTCGATCACGCGAAAACCGAAATTCTCGAACGCCGGGACGACTTCGGACAAGGCGATCGTCATATGGCTGTAGAGTTTGAGCCGCAGCCGTTCCGCGCTATCCTCAGGGTTGCGATAGATGCGGATCGATTTGTCGTCCGCCCCGGACAGGCCATGGATCAGGCGGATGTCGATAGCCGCTTCGGCTGGCCCGGCGCCGTTGCGATAGACCGCAGGGAAACCCCCGGCATAGCGTTGCGCCAGCGCGGCGGCGCGGCCCGGCTCTTCGGTCTGGGCCAGCGCTTCCTCGACGGCGGGCAGCCAGCCGCGCACCATCTGCTTGAGTTGATGGTCCAGTTCCGCGTCATCCGGCACCACGCCGCCTTCGCGCAGGTCGAGCGTGATGCGCAGCAGCGCCAGTCCGCCTTCCTCCAGCGCGATCGACCAGCTGAGAACCGGCCCGTTCGACGCCTGCGCCAGCATATCCTGCACCGCCATCCGGCGCGCCGTCGACAATTCGTCGCGCGGCAGCCAGACAAAGGCATAAAGATGACGCGCCAGTGCGCTGGTCGCGAGCGCCAGCTTCGGCCGCGGCCGGTCCGTCAGCGACATGAAGGTCAGCGCCAGCCGCTCCAGCGTCTCGCGATCAAAGCCGATCGTGATGTCATGGGGCAGGGCGGTGAGCGCGTGGGCCAGCGTCTTGCCCGCATGGCCCGCCGGATCGAAGCCGAACTTGTCCATCAGGTTGGACAGCGTCGATCGCAGCAAAGGCACCTTGTCCGGGGTCGCCGACAGGCCCGAACTGGTCCACATGCCCGCATGGATCGACAGCGCCTTGACCTCGCGCCCTTCGCGCACGGGGATGATGATCAGGTCGAGCAGCACATGGCGATGAATGCGCGAAAGGCGGCTGGACTTGATGATCAGCGGCGTGCGCTTGCCTTCCTCGAACCACACGAAGGCGGCTTCCAGCGAAGCCGGGGCGATCAGCGTCTTGTCGCGCAGGGTGCAGATGCCGAGCTGCGACTGGGTAGTGCCGTCGCGGTTACACAGTTCGTGCCCGGTCTGGGTGAAATGGCGCGCCAGGAACCAGCGCAGCAGCGCCGCGCCTTCCTCGTCCGGCACAGCATCGGCGTCCGCCGACATCGCCGCCTGCATCGGCGCCCAGTCCGCCACCGCCGCCCGCACGTCGGCCAGCGTATCGCGCATCGCCTTTTCCAGCGCCCGTCGCGCCTTGGCGTCTGCCCGGTCCGCTTCCATGTAAATCATCGATTCGCGTCGCGCGCCCGGCGCGTCATCGTCCAGAATGGCGGCGATCGATCCATCGGCATGCCGGGTTACCGACAGGACGGGGTGCAGCAGGCGGTGGATGGTGATGTCGGCGGCCGCCAGCGCGTTGGCGATACTGTCGACCAGAAACGGCATATCGTCGTTGACGATCGCGATCCGCATGTAGCGGCCATTGGCGCCTTCGCCCAATGTTTCGACCATGATGGCGGCTTCGCCCGGCTTGCGCCCGTTGGCGGTGCGGCCCAGAAAGGCGGCGGCGGCGGCAATGCCATGCTCGTCCAGCCCTTCGCGTTCGCCGGGCAGCGCACCACGCTCCAGCGCTGCCTCCAGCGCCTCCCGAATGAACTTGTCGACTTCCTTGATGTTCGCGTCCGCCAGCGCCGTCATTCGCCTAACCTCTCATGCGGGTTCGTCCCGCTTGGAATTGAACGGAGGAGGCACTGGATCGCCGCCATGCGTCTCCTCGGCTTTCGAGCGTCTATATGCCTCCGCCCATCGGGAGGCTCAAGTCTGATTGCGAAATAAAGTGTCTTAACATTGAAATAATATGATGCAGCGCAACATGCCCCGAACAGGCTGGCGGGGCAGGTCGTGACGTGACTATCGGCCAGCCCGCGCCGCATGTCGAGCGGGGTTCAAGGCGCTTTCGGCGCATTTTGCCGCGATCCGCGCCGACCGGGCAGCGTGTCATGCCGCTTTGCGCCCATATGTGACGGCGCTGTCCCAAAGGGGGCGATCGGTCCCTTTTACTGCGTGAACATATTTTTGTCGGTGACGACCAGATTGGTGACGCCGCAATAGTTGAACGCGCTGGCGTCGGCCGGGCTGGCCGTTTTCGCTTCGATGATCGCGCGTAGTTCTGCCATCACCTGATTATGCGCAATGGGCGGTGTCGTATCAGCCAAGGACGCCTCGACCTTCGCGCGGAACCAGTCGTCATAGGCTTCGGCCGAATTCGGACTCGATGTGGGTAAGCTTGGCTATGGAGGGATGATAGCATTGTAGCGTAGACTTATCCATCGTCTTCCAAAACATTCGGCCAGATATCTCTGAGACGGATCAATTCCAACTAAATTAGAGCAAAATGGACCTATATGATAGCTCTGACATCGTTCGGTTACACTATTGACCCAAAAACAGTGTTATGTTCAAAGTACAAAACCAAGCATTTCTTGGCATCATTTTAATGGGATCAACTATGGTTGACATCGCAACGGCATTAGCAGGTACCGCAATGAAGGCGGCATCGCCGCCCGTATCCAGGTTGATTGGAAATGTCGGAAAACGTCGGTTTGACGCGATTGTTGCTAAATACATTAATATATTCACTGACTATTTAAAAACAGTTAGAGAAAAAACATCTACAATTAAGAACCTTGTCTATAAGGATCAGGCTGTCGGAATATTAAATCAATATGTGCACATAGAATTCGGCAGCAAAGATAGCACGATATCAGATACAGACGTAAGCGTTTCGCTGCGCAGCCCAAGCAGATTTCTGATATCTGGGACCGCAGGGGCGGGCAAGACGATGTTCATGAAGTGGTGTGCGCTTGATATCATGAATTCTATGCTAAATCATCAAATGATACCCCTATTTTTAGAATTAAGGGATATTGACAGAAGTGTTTCTGAGTCTGCATTTTCAGAAATACTTTTCACACACACATCTAGTAATAGAAGCTCTGCATCATTTGGACAATTTGTTGCTGGATTAGAAGCTGGAATGTTCATCATTATGCTTGATGCTGTAGATGAAATAAATCCAGAATATAGAGATAGAATAATAAAATCGGTCCGTGAATTTTGTCGGGATTTTCCTCTCTGTCCCATGATAATTTCATCTAGACATGATCCTAGGTTGGAATCCATGCCAGAATTTTCTGTTCTTAAAACTCGACCTATGAAAATAGGGCAGATTATTGAAGTAATAGGGAAGGTGGATTATGATAAAGAGGTGAGAGATAAGCTTATAAGTGAATTGAAAAGTGGCCTTTACGAGCGGCATAAAAGCTTTCTTTCAAATCCATTGCTCGCGACAATCATGCTACTCACATATGATCAAACTGCCGATATTCCAAACAAAGTAACATTGTTTTATAAGCAAGCATTTGAAACGTTATATCAGCGACACGACGCTGCTAAAGGTGTTTACAAGCGTGGTCATCATGCCGGCCTGCCTTTGGATGAATTTGAAAGTATATTTTCGGCGTTTTGCTATAGAACATATATAAATTCTAAATATGAGTTTTCAGAATCGGAGTTATTAAGATTCTTTCGAGAGGCGATAAAATTTTGCGGCATAGAAAGTAATACTGAATTTGTTGTAAAAGATTCGATTGAGTCTGTATGTTTAATACAACCTGATGGTTTGGTATATATATTTTCACACAGATCATTTCAGGAATATTTTACCGCAGTATTTTTATCGTTATATCGAGGCTCGGATTCTGCAGAAGTGATGCAACGGGCGCTCAATGGGCACAGGGGGGATAATGTAATAGAGATGCTACACGAGATAAATCCATATTTATTCGAAAATTCGTATATTCTTCCGAATATTATCAAATGGATCTCAAAAGTAGAAAGACTACAGCTGGATACTGCGTCGGGGATAACGAAATTTCTACAAGCCAGTTTTGGTGATATCGAGATTAATCAGGCCACAGGGCAAATTGCGAGTTATCATCTTCCATCTGGATCATTTGCTGCTTTTTGCGCAAAGATCGAAACAATTTATCCATCATCACAAATTTATCGACATTTATTCATAGTAGATAAGCCAATATTTTTTGATTTAGATCAGTTTCTCGAGAATAATAGCTTGGCTTTCAAAAAGATAAAACGATGGAAAGAGAATAGAGATGAGAGTTTTAGATTAACAATAAGTCCTACAACAGATTCAAAATGGCTTGTTAAATCTGATTTCGGTGCAAGGTTAGAAATGATTAGATTTGATATCATAAAATTAAGAGATGAAATCGAACTTCGGATAAAAAATAAAAACTCATCTATGAAAACGCTTTTGGGTCCAATTTAACTATTTACTCCGCCGCCACACTCTCCAGCCCCAGCAACGGCGCGAGATAATGTCCTGTAAATGACCGCGGCTCCTTGGCGACCTTTTCCGGCGTGCCCTCGGCGACCACTTCGCCACCCTTCACGCCGCCTTCCGGTCCCATGTCGATGATCCAGTCGGCGGTCTTGATGACGTCCAGATTATGTTCGATCACGACGACGCTGTTGCCCTGGTCGACCAGCGCGTGGAGGACTTCCAAGAGTTTGCGGACATCCTCGAAATGCAGGCCCGTGGTCGGCTCATCCAGAATGTAGAGGGTGTTGCCGGTGGCGCGGCGGGAAAGTTCCTTGGCGAGCTTGACCCGCTGGGCTTCGCCGCCGGAGAGGGTCGTAGCCTGCTGGCCGACCTTGATATAGCCAAGGCCCACTTCGGCGAGCATCGCCATCTTGTCGCGGATGGGGGGGACGGCCTTGAAGAATTCGACCGCGTCCTCGACCGTCATGTCCAGCACGTCGGCGATCGACTTGCCCTTGAACTTCACCTCCAGCGTTTCGCGATTGTAGCGCGCGCCGTGGCATACGTCGCATGTCACATAGACGTCGGGCAGGAAGTGCATCTCGATCTTGAGCACGCCGTCGCCCTGGCACGCTTCACAGCGGCCGCCCTTGACGTTGAAGCTGAAACGACCGGGCTTGTAGCCGCGCGCCTGGGCTTCGGGGAGGCCCGCGAACCAGTCGCGGATGTTGGTGAAGGCGCCGGTATAGGTGGCCGGGTTGGAACGTGGGGTGCGACCGATCGGTGACTGGTCGATGTCGATCACCTTGTCGCAATGTTCCAGGCCCGTCACCTTGTCATGCGCGCCGGCCAGAATGCGGGCGCCGTTCAGGGCGCGGGCGGAGGCGGCGTAGAGCGTGTCGATGGTGAAGCTGGACTTGCCGGAGCCGGAGACGCCGGTGATGCAGGTGAAGGTGCCAAGCGGGATCGATGCAGTGACGCCGCGCAGATTGTTGGCGCGGGCATTGTGGACGGTGATCTTCTTGCCCGATCCCTTGCGGCGCTTCTTGGACACGTCGATGCGGCGGGTGCCGTTCAGATAGTCGGCGGTCAGCGACCCTTTGGCGGCGAGGATGTCGGGCAGCGTGCCCTGGGTCACGATCTGTCCGCCATGGATGCCTGCGCCCGGCCCCATGTCGACGATATAGTCGGCGTGGCGGATCGCATCCTCGTCATGCTCGACGACGATCACGCTGTTGCCCAGGTCGCGCAGGCGCTTCAAGGTCACGAGCAGACGGTCATTGTCGCGCTGGTGCAGGCCGATCGAGGGTTCATCGAGGACGTAGAGGACGCCGGACAGCCCGCTACCGATCTGGGACGCCAAGCGAATGCGCTGGGATTCGCCACCGGACAGCGTGCCGCTGGTGCGATCGAGGTTGAGATAATCGAGACCGACATTGTTGAGGAAGCCCAAGCGCTCGACGATTTCCTTGAGAATGGCCTTGGCGATCTGGTTCTGCTGATCGTTGAGCTTGTCCGGCATCGCGGTGAAGAAATTGAGCGCGTCCACGACCGATCGGCGGGTGGAGAGGGAAATATCCTCGCCCGCAATCTTGACCGCCAGCGCTTCGGGTTTGAGGCGCGCACCGTGGCAGGTTTCGCAGGGCTGGGCGCGCTGATATTTGCTCAGTTCCTCGCGCATCCAGGCGGATTCGGTTTGCAACAGACGGCGGTTGAGATTGCCGATGACGCCCTCAAACGCTTTCTTCACCTCATAGCTCTTGCGGCCATCCATGAATTTCAGGGTGACCGGCTTGCCGCCGGTACCGTGCAGGATGATGAGCTTCACTTCGCCCGGCAGGTCCGACCAGGGTGTGTCGAGGCTGAAGCCGAATTCCTTGGCCAAAGAGCCGAGCACTTGCATATAATAGGGACTGGGCGGGTTGGATTTTGCCCAGGGGACGACCGCGCCCTTTTTGAGGCTCAGGGCTTCGTTGGGGACGACCAGTTCGGGGTCGAACTCCAGCCGTTCGCCAAGGCCGTCGCACGCCGGGCAGGCGCCCATGGGCGCGTTAAAGGAAAAGAGGCGCGGCTCGATCTCCGCGATGGTGAAACCGCTGACGGGACAAGCGAATTTTTCACTGAACACGATGCGGTTGGCGGGGATGCCGGACCCCTTCATCTTCTTGTCGGCGGCGGGGGCTGCATCCTCGCGGCCCG
>ERZ1292644.474-Hain-H14-01um-R2-474-length-27328-cov-7_pt1 | contig 27328 bp, 34 predicted proteins | sample MGYA00564402_ERZ1292644 | MGnify/ENA primary metagenome ERZ1292644 (study PRJEB36523, sample SAMEA6512644) | groundwater metagenome | collected 2019-01-09 | study: AquaDiva: Metagenomics assemblies of 32 groundwater samples
TGCGAGCCGTCTGGGAGACCGAGGACGACGGCTCGCGGGAGCTGAAGTGCTCGCTCGTGGGCCACGACGTCGAGGAGTTCGGGGCGATCGTCGAGCGTCACGGCCTCTGGCACCAGGGGCTCACGCAGTTCGGGGCGCAGTGCCGGCAGCTCGACCTGTTCGCGGGCGGGAGCACGGGCGCCGCGCTCGATTTCGTCAAGGCAGTTCGCGAGCTGAAGGCCGTGCCGGGCGTCGAGGCCGTCAGGATCGACGGGGTGAAGGTGGCGTAGATTGCCACCCAGCGCGCACAGAAAGGCCGATGATGGGCCACGCCGGCATCAAGCCCGCAGGCTGGGGGTGGGGGCGGGCTAAGATGGCAGCAATAGGGCCTGGCGTGCGATTACAGACCTCTGAGGTTACGGCAATGCGGTTTTAGCTATGGCTGGTTCGGGGGAGAACGCGCTTTCTGAGCGGCGGGTGGCCGCCCGCGAGCGGCAGCAGAAGGCCGGAGAGATGCTTCTGGCCGGCGCGAGCATCGAGAAGATCCGCCAAACCCTCGGCTACAAGTCGTGGTTGGGCGCTCGCTGCGCCGTCGAGAAGTGGCTCGGCCGATTGCCCCCGCCCGAGGACGTCAGGCGCATGCGCCGGCGCGGCAGCGCCCGCCTTGAGCGCCTGCTCGATGTCTGCTGGGAAGCGGCTCTCGAAGGTGACATGAACGCAATTCGCGAGGCCCGTATGCTGATCCGCGAATGGGGTCACATGAATGGCGTCTATGTCACAAACCCAGACCATTACGAGACGACACGCGACCAGGAGCTGCTCGACCAAGAAGCGCGGCGGCGCGCGTTCATTCAGGCGCTCATGGGCGATCCCGAAGCCCAAGCCGCGGGGCGCGTGATCCTGCAGCGGATCTCCGTTGTCGCATCTGAACCTGCGCCTCCTCCCGATCGCGACCTATGACCGCCGCGGAGGTGATCGAGCAGATCGCCGAGGATGGCTGGCGGGCCGACCTCTGCGAGTACGCGATCCGCGCATCGGGCGGCGCATGGAGGCCATATCGTTGGCTGCGCTGGGCCGCCGCTCTGGTCCAGCGCGCCGCCATCACACCCGGTAGCCGGCTCGTCCTGTGCGCTCCACCCCGGCACGGCAAGAGCGAGCTGATTTCGCGGTGGCTGCCCTGCTGGTACCTCGACAACCTACCGGATCGGCGCGTCATCCTCGCAAGCCACGGGGCCAGCTTGGCCGGGTACTGGTCGCAGAAGATCCGCGGCTACTTCGCCGACGCGCGATCCCCGCGCCTTTCGCGGCTCGCGCGGCGCCGGCGGACAAAGGCGGGCGACGAGGGGGAGCGGGCGAGACAGAGCGATTGGGAGCTCCAGGCGGGCGGCGGCCTTCTTGCTGCGGGCGTCGGAGGCGCCATCACGGGCCGTGGTGGGGACCTCCTGCTGCTCGATGATGTCGTCAAAGACTGGCAGGAGGGGCAGTCGCCAACCGTTCGTGATCACGCCTGGGACTGGTTCGTCTCGACCTTTTTGACGCGCTGCGAGCCCGGCGCCTCGGTCATCGTGATCGCGACCCGCTGGCACAAAGACGACGTGATCGGCCGGATCGAGCGGGGCGACGCTGGCAAGGGCTGGCAGGTCGTCTCGCTGCCGGCAATCGCCGGGCCTGGCGATCCCCTCGGTCGCGCTCCGGGCGAGGCCCTGTTGCCCGAGCGTTATCCGCGGGCCGCCCTCGACGTCATCCGCGAGCAGGATCTCGACGCGTGGGCGGCCGTGTATCAGCAGATCCCGGGATCGTTCCTCACGATCCGGGGCCGCATCTTCCCCGAACTCGACCCGAATCGGCACACCCTCCGCGGTCCCCAGCTCGAGGAAGTCGAGCAGTTCTCCCGCTCCTACCGGCTCCTCGAGGGCTGGGACTTCGGCTCCGGCCCCGACGCCGCGACCGCGGTGGTCTGGGCGCTCTACGTTGAGGCGCTGGACCTCCTGATCCTGTGGGACTCGATCGACGTCACCGAGAGGCCCTACGACGAGATCGCCGAGATGGTCGGGGGCCGCGGCTACCGCACGGCCAAGACGCCCAACGGACGCAAGCCCTACAGCCGTAAGGGCGACCCAGCGGGCCGGCAGCGGGACAGCGCGCAGAAGTCCTGGTTCGCCAACCTGGAGACCTGCGGGATCGAGCTCGAAAGCGCCGAGTCCTCGATCTTCCGGAGGATCTCGACTCTGCGCAACGCGATCCGGCGCGGCCGGGTGATGGTCCATCCGCAGGCCAAGAGGCTCATGGAAGCGCTTTGCTCGTACCGCTGGAAGGAGGTGCCGGCCGATGGTGTCGAGCACAAGGGCGAGCCCAAGAAGGACTGGGCCTCGCATCTCGCCGACGCGGCCGAGTACATCGCCTGCGACGTGTGGGGCGATTCGGCCCAAGGCTCGGTCGCGCTCCGCTGACTGCAATGCGACGCTCGTGCGTCGATTGTCCTTGCGGGAGAGACGCGATTATGTTCAGGATGACCGAATGGCGGTCAGAGAAATCGAGATCGTCTTCGATGGCCCGCCGGGGCCGGGGGGCGGCCGGTTCGTGGAGATCGAGCAGGGCGGCGCAAGCGTCCGGCTCGGCGAGTGGCGGCAGCGGGCGGATGGCTTGTGGGCGCTCGTGCTGTCTGGCCTCTCGGCGGCACCGGCCACGTCGGCACCGGCGATTCGCTGGTCCGCCCTGCGCCTGGAGATCCAGGCACGCCGCCGTGCCGCCAAGCTCTCGCAGGCTGAAGCTGCCAAGCGCGCGGGCCTCACGGTTCGGGCCTGGCAGATCTACGAGCGTGGCGAGCGGGAGCCCCGGTGGGGCGACGGGCTCTGCATGATGGTGGCGGCCGGGATGTTGGAAGAACTGATCGCGCCTCACCATGAGGAGATCTGATGGAACGTTTGCGCTACGAGTTCGTCCTTGAGGCCGCGCAGCCGATCGCCCACCATGCCGAGAGCATCGGCAACGAGGCGATCCTGATGCGCCGGCGCCTGCGCTACCGTGGCGGCTGGGCCGAGGTGCCCGTCATCACAGGCGACACCATGCGCCACGGCCTGCGCGAGGCGGCCGCCTACGCGCTCCTCGACGCCGCCGGACTCCTGGACGAGGGCGCGGCCGCCCTCTCCGAAGCCGCGCTTCGGTTGCTCTTCGCCGGCGGCATGGTCACGGGCAGCTCGGGTGGCGCGGTCAAGCTGACCGAGTACTGGCAGCTCTGCGATCTGATCCCGCCGCTCGCCCTGCTGGGCGGCTGCGTCTCGAACCGCGTGGTGCCGGGGCGCCTCGTCGTCGAGGACGCCACCCTGGTCTGCGACGAGGCCGAGCGGTACTTGCCCCCGTGGGTCGTCGCCTACGCCCGCGAACAGCTCGGGGATCTAGGCTCTGGCCGGGCCTGCGTCGAGGAGGTTCAGCGGACCCGCATGGATCCGACGCTCGACCCAGGCAAGCGCCGGCTTCTCGCGGCCGATGCCGCCAAGGCGGTCCAGGGGCGCTTGCTGGCTTCGGAGGAGGCCGCGTCCGCCGAGAATCCCGCGGCCAAGGAGGAGGCCAAGTCCTCCCTGATGCCCCGCCGCTTCGAGCGCGTCGCCCAGGGCGCACTCTTTTCGTGGTGCGTCGAGGCCACGATCTACACCGAGCTCGAGCGCGATACGTTCCACGTGATGTGCGCCGCCTTCCTGGCGCGCGCCCGGGTCGGCGGCAAGCGCGGCACGGGTCACGGCCACCTCCGGCCCGTGACCGCCCGCAGCGTCGGGATCAGGCGCCCCGCCGAAGACCTCGACGTGCTCGACCCCGGGGCCTTGGCGCCGAAGATCGGCCAGCTCTTCCGCGCCCACGTGGCCGAGAGGCGCGGCGCGCTCAAGGCCGCACTCGACGAGGTGGTCGCGTGACCGCGCAGCCGCTTGCCGTAACGGCCCACCTGGCCGGCCCGATCGCCTTGCCCGGTGGCCCCCTGGCGCTCGACTCTCTCCTCGCCGCCCAGGTCGCGATCCGCGACGGAATCCCGCCCGCGCTGACGCCCGAGGCGATCGTGCCCATCGAGATCCCGATCGAACGCGAGCCGGGCGCAAGGTTTCACCTGGCCAGCTTCTCCGTCTCCGAAGTCGAGCGATACGAGGGCCGGCACCTCAACCGCCGTTTCCCCGTCGAGGAGGCCCAGGCGCTTGGCCGCGGCCGGGTGCGCAACTACCGCGTGAGCGCCGGGGCCGGCAAAAGCTACCGAATCCCGATGGAGACGCAGCACCTCGAATCCGACATGGTGCGCTGGTGGTGCATTGGCGAGATTCAGCCGATCCGCGAACTGCTGGCCATGGTCGGGCACCTCGGCAAGAAGCGATCGACTGGGCTCGGTCGCGTCGAACGTTGGGTCGTCGAGCCCTGTGAGACATGGGAGGGCTTTCCCGTGTTGCTCGACGGCCGCCCTCTGCGTCCGCTGCCGCCCGACTGGCCGGGCCTCGGGTTGGACGTGATGACCGAAGTCCGCACCCTGACCTATCCCTACTGGGACGGCCGGGGTCGCCAGCTCGTCGCGGTGCCGGGATGATCGCTGGTCCGTGGGTTGGCGGGGCGCAGCTAGTCAGGATTGAGAGCCTGCCGCCCGAGTTGACCGTCGAGGCGGCGCTGGCCATCGCCCTTCGCGCTTGGAGTCTGGCATGTTGATCGATTCCCCGCGTCTAGACGATGACGATCGGGCGGCTTGGAAGAGGACCGAAGAAGTCGATGCTGTTTGGAGCGCGACCGCCGCCTTTCGTGCTCGCGTCGCCCTGGCCCAGAGCGAGATCTTCAAGTTCTGCGGCCATCCAGGAGGATACGCCGGCGTCTCCTGGGGTAAGGATTCGACCGTGCTCGCCGATCTGGTCGCTGGATTCGGGTGCCGCCTACCGCTCGTCTGGGTGCGGGTGGAGCCGATCGCCAACCCGGACTGCGCGACCGTGCGCGACGCCTATCGGGCTCTACGGCCGGAGCAGCAATACGACGAGATTACCATCGCCTGTTCCAGCGATGAGTACGGTTGGCATGCGACGGGCACTCTGGAACGAGGCTTCGCCGTCGCCGCCGACCGCTATGGAGATCGGCATGTCTCCGGTATCCGCGCCGACGAGTCCGCGGGCCGCAAACTCCGTTTCCTCAGGCACGGCCACGCAACTGAGAGGACCTGTGCCCCCCTATCCAGGTGGACTCCCGCAGACGTGTTCGCCTATCTCTACTGGCGTGAACTGCCCGTACACCCCGCCTACGCGATGACTCAGCACGGCCTATGGACCCGCGACCGGATCCGCGTAGCCTCACTCGGCGGACGACGAGGAGACGGCCACGGCCGCGCCGAATGGGAACGCCGATACTACGGGGACTATTTGGCGCGCATGGAGGCGACGTGATCAGCGCGACCGCGATCCTCTGGGCCGAGATCGGCGGTCCAGCCGTCGAAGGCGTCGCCGCTGGCCGGCCGGGGGATCTCTGCTACGTCTGCGGTGCCGAATCGGCGCGGTGGCTCACGGTCGAGGACTGGATGGGCGATCACTTCGTGGACCAGAACCGAGTTCGGGCGCCCGCGTCGCTCGTCGTGTGCGAAGCCTGCGCCTTCTTCTCCTCGCGCTATTCGCCCGTGCCCGGCCGCGAGGCCAAGCCCGGGAAGAAGCGTGGCGGCAACTACCGCAACTACTCGCACCTCTACGACGAGGGCGACGAGCCCCGATACCGGAACGCGAGCAAGGGCGAGAAGCCGGTGATCCTGGCCTGGTTGCGGGCTCCCCGGCGGGGCCTGTGGTTCGCTGCCATCGGAGAGACAGGGCAGAAGCACGTCCTTCCGTGGACTCCGATCAATGGTCCCGGTGGCCGGCTCGTGCGGTTCGAGGAGACCGATGTGCGGCTGCCATCGCACCCGAACGGCTGGGGCCTCGTGGACGCTGCCGCCGCGCTGCTCTCCGGCCCCGGCTGCGGCAAGGCGATGATCGAGACGGGCCGGTACGGACAAGAGGCGTGGCGCCAGCAGGCCGAGGCAATCGAGGAATTCGAGGCGGTGCACGGGCGAACGCGCAGCAGCGCCTGGTTTCGGCTGGCTATCTGGCTGGCCCAACGGGGAGACGACGAGGATGATCGAGGACCAGAGGCGGCAGAAGCTGATCGAGCGGACAGTGGCGTTCGTCCTCGCCGTCCGCGCCGAGTACCTGGCGCAGGGCGCGAGCCCGCTGAAGCACTGGCAGCAGATCCAGAGCCGGATGCTGGCCGCGGCCAGGAGCTCGACGACGGCGCCGGAGTGGACGACCAGGGTGCTGCGCGGGCTCCAGATCCCCGGGCCGGTCAGCTCGATCTCTTCGGCGCTGGCGGGCCTGGTTGAGGCGGTGGGTCCGGACGGGCGCGAATGGCTCGATCTCGTCGAACGCGAGCACGGCCTGGTCTTGGCTCGTGCGCGGCTCGAGAGCGAGAAGCGGCGAGCCGCGCGGGCGAACTTCGCAGATTGAGTCAGCGCGACGAGCCGGAGACCCGGCCTTGACGACCGCGCCCGACCGTCGTAGCCTGCCTCTCGTGATCCGCAAGCGCGGCACCAGCTACCAACTCGTCGCCAAAACCACCGGCAAGGTGCTCGGCACCCACGTGACGAAGGCCGCGGCCAACCGCCAGGAGCGCGCGGTCCAGGCCAGCAAGCACGCGCCCCGGCGCAAGCGCTGATGGCGACTCCACGCGATCCGGAGTTGCGAGCACGTGTCGAGGACCGATTGCGACGACTTCAGCGGCGGTGGGTCTATCACTCCAGCGATCGGCGGAAAGCCCACGAGGCGGCCGACTTCATCGAGCAGGATCAGGCGTCTTGGCTCCGGCCCAATCCGGACGAGACGCCGGAGCACTGGAACAAGAAGATCAAGACGACCGTGAGCCTGGCCGAATACGTGCTCGGCAAGACGGCCCGCACTTACGCCGCACCGCCGCAGCGGACGCCGGCCGGGGACGATGAGCAGCACACCGTGGCCGAGTGGCTGCGGCGGCACGTATGGGAGTACGGGGAGAACGGCCTCGACCTCACCCTCGGCGACGCCGACTTATGGACGCTCTACACGGGCTCGGTCGCGATCGAGCCGCGGTATGATCTGCCTGACGGAGCGACGCCTGGCGACGGCGACGGGATCGAGGCCCTCTACTACCGTCGCCACGAGTTCGAGGTGCTCCCGCGACCCCGAGACGCCCGGCGTCCGGAGGCCGTGATTCTCCCCCTCGTGGCCGAGCTGACCGAGGCCGGCGCCCAGCTCTCCGAGAGCACGGTTACCCTCGACCGCGGCTCCGTCTACTACGACGACGAGGTGATGTGCTACACCGACGGCTGGTCCGTCGACGAGGAGCAGGGTGCCGACGATCCGCGCTGGGACGCGGGCCTGTTCCGTCACGGCCTCGGCCGGCTCCCCGTCATCTTCGCTCGCAACACGCGCGAGCAGCGCCGTTTCCATGGCCGCGGTGTCCATCTCCGGCTCAAGGGCCAATGCCAGGCGATCAACAAGCTGTGGACGGAGTACGTCCACACGTTGCGCGTCCAGCACGGGTATCTGTGGGCTGAAAAGAACCTGAAGTCCAAGACGCTTGCGGCCGATGCGATCATCATCACGGGCGAGGGCAACCCGCTGGGGATGCTGACTCCCGGCGCCAACCTCGAGGGCATGCTGGACGGTATCCAGCGGCTGATGGACACGGTCGCCGTGACCATGGGCATGGCGCCGGGCTCCCTGCGTCTCGACCCGCGGGAGGCTCGGAGCGGGATTGCGATCCTCGCCGAGCGGCAGGGCCAGGACGAGGTACGCGGTGAGCGGCTCCCCATTTGGCAGCACGTTGAGCGCGCGTGGATCAGGGCGGCCGTGGACGTCTACCGCGTCTTCTCAGGTGTGGAACCGCCTGCCGGCGCCGATCGAGTGTCGGTCGTCTTCCGCGAGCCGCCTGCCCAAGTGAGCCGCCAGGAGCAGCGTGAGCAGCTCGACTGGGAGATCAAGCACAAGCTCGTCTCCCGCCGCCGCGCCCTGCGTCGCATGTATCCCGAGCTGTCCGATATCGAGGCCGACGCCTGGCTCGCCGAAGCCGATGCCGAGACGGCGGGGACGGCCGCTGCCGCTCAGCCCGCGAGCCTCGGACAGCTTCTCGGCGGAGGCCCTGGGCAGCGACCGCGGCGGCTATTCGCCGAGACTCCAGCGTCATAGCCAGCAAGCCCTCCACGACATCGGCGGCATACCCCCTGACGTGGATGTCTTGACATCCACGGCCTGGGGTGACACGCTTGACGCGACGGATGATGAGGCCAGGAGCCAACCATGCCGATACCGAATAAGGGGCAGGACCCCATCCAGCCGGGCCAGGAGCCGGGCGGCGACGTAACGCAACCGGACGGCGCCAAGGCTGCGCCGACCACACCGCCGCCCTCGGGCAGCGGGGACCCGGAATCTGATCTGGTGAAGGCGCTGCGGCAGGAGGCTGCGGGGCGCCGGGTGCATGAACGGGAGCTCGAGGTCGAGTTGGCGAAGTCGAAGAAGACCCAGGCCGACCGCGAGGCCGCGGACGCCGCCAAGAGGGGCGAGTTCGAGGGGTTGTACAAGGCGGAGCAGGCGAAGTCCGAGGGCCTCCGGGCGGGCCTCGTGCGCGAGCGAGCGCGCGGGGCGCTGGTCCGGGCGGGCATCGATCCCGAGCTGGCCGAGCACATCCACGTGGACCTTGCAGGCGTGACGATCGGGGACGACGGCCAGATACAAGGCCCACTCGACGAGCGCGTGAAGGCGATCGCCGAGAAGTTCCGCGCCAAGGCCGGAGTGAAGACTGCGCCGGCTCCGGCCGGCAACGGCCAGCCGACAGCGACGGCCGCTCCCACTGTCATCGGCCCGAAGCCCGCCGAACAGCTCCCTGAGAGCAAGGCCCCGAAGGGCATCGCTGGGACTGACCAGCGGTTCATGGAGCGGCTCAAGCGCCAGGGCATCACCTCACCAGATCAGCTCTATGGTCCCCAGCCGCCGGAGCGCGGCTAAGGGAGAGAGGATTTGGCTATCGGACTTCTGGAAAGCGCAATCACCGCTCACCTGAATGCAGAGATGCCGCAGCTGCTGACCGACGCGGTCGGGCGCAACGACGAGATCGCGGCCTTCTTCCCCTCGACGCTCGTGAAGAAGCCGAGCATCCAGTGGCGCGTCATCAGCGCCGGGAACTCGAGCTTCACGAGCTACGGCGAAGGCTCGCCCGAGCCGGCCGCCGGCGCCGAGACCCGGCTCAAGGCCGAGCTCGCCTGGAAGCGCATCGGCGGCACGGTCGGGATCGACATCCAGATCCTGGAAACGACGCCCGGCTTCGAGCTGCTGGGCGACACGCTCAAGACCGAGATGGCCGGGGCGCTGAAGAGCTACCTCGACCAGCTTTCGACCCAACTCGTGAGCGACGGCACGGGCAACGGCGGGCTCGACGTGACCGGCATCCTGGCCGCCGTGTCGAACAGCATCACCTACGCCGGCCTCTCCCGCGTGACCTATGCGTTCTGGCAGTCGGTCGTGCAGGCGGCGCAGGGCGGGGTGCTGACGCTCGCGCAGATGAAGAGCGTCAGCCGCCAGATCCGGGACGGCATCCGGGATGGGCGCGTGACGCACTGGGTCTGCAATCCGACGATCTTCAACCTGATCGGCGACCTGCTCGAGGCCGACACCCAGAAGCGGATCGACATCAGCCAGACCGGCGCCCGCGCGATCGGCCAGGGCCTCTCGTTCGAGGGCGGCTACCGGCGACTCTGGTTCGAGGGCGCCGAGGTGATCGAGGTGCGTGGCTGGCCGGCCCAAACGCTCCACGCCCTCGACATGCGCGAGATCAGCCTCGAGGTCGTGCGCGACATCAAGGCGAACCCGCCCAAGCAGGTGGCGGATCAGATGTCCTGGTTCATGCCCTGGTCCGGTCAGCTCCGGTGCAACCACCCGGGGCGCCAGGGCGTCATCACCGGGATCCTCGGGTAACCGAGGGGTGGGCGGCCGGCTTTCAGGGACGGGGGCCGGCCGCCCGGAATCGACGGAGGACTGAACGTGCTGAAACTCGAACGGTGGCTTGGGCGGATGAAGGCAGCCGGGACCGTGGACGCGAAGGTCCATGGTGACCGGGCGATGATGTACGAGGAGGGGCATTTCCCGGCCCCCGAAAAGCGAGAGAAGTTCGAGGCTCTGGAAGCCGTGGCGCACGAGGAGGCGTGGTTGCGGCTTCGGGTAGACCTCGACCCGAAGATCCTCGCCAAGCACGACCGCGCCAGGGGCGAAAAGGCCCAGCCCTACCGGGCAGAAATCGGCATCAAGCGTCATCCCGACAGTGGGGCGGCGGTGCCCCAACGGGTTTACGAGTTCTGGGCGGGCAAGCCCCGGCCGGTACCCGTGGCCCATGCGGTGCCGATACTGTGTTCGTACCAGTACGGCCAGTATATCGAGGAGTGCGAGGAGCCCGCCGAGCACACGAGCGCGGCGGCCTGACGAAACCATAGCGGCGGGGGCTTGCCCCCGCAGGAGAGCGGCAGTGGCAGTGACGCCGAGCAAACTCAAGAGCACGATCGACGAGAACGTGAACTCCAACGTCCAGATGGCGACGTTCACGGCTCTGTTCGACGCATCGTATCCGACGGGTGGTGAGTCCATGACCTTCGCGGGCTTCGCCACGATCGATCACGTGTGCGCCCATCCGGACGGGGCCGGTACCTACTACTTCGTCTGGGACTACACGAACGGCAAGCTCATGGCTTTCACGGCAGCGGACGGGCTGCAGGTGGCCAACGCCACCGACCTCTCGACCGTGACGGCCCGGTGCTGCGTCACCGGCCGCAGGTAGCACCTGACGGCCTGAAGTGGCCGATCCTTCCGAGATCCTCCATGATCTGATCGACCAGCTCGAAGAGCTGAAGGCCCAGGGCAGCGAGCGAGCCCGCGACCTCTTCGCGCGGGTAGATCTCCTGCGTCTCGCCGACCCGCGAGACGTGGCCTATGACCGCGAGATAGCAACTGCGCTGGCCAACGAGATCGACGCCCTCCTGACCGAAGCCCACGCCGCCGGGATCGGGACGTCCAGGAGGCTGATTGGCGAGGCCGCCACCTCGGCACGTGCGCCCGGATCAGGCCCGTTGTTCGAGGCCGAGCGGTCGGTCGTGCTGGGGCGAGTAGAGCAGGAAGTCGTGGCGCTGGGCGACCGGCTCGATCGTTTCCTCTCGGATGCCATGGCCCAGGGCATGAGCCCAGAGGCCGCCCTCGGCGCCCTGGAGGCCGACCTCGAGGCGATGGGGCCCAGGATCTTCGGCGACTTCGGACGCGCGGTGGATGCGACGCTCGACGGGGGCATGGGCAGTTCCGCGCAGGCCGGCGAGATCGAGGAGGCTGTGGCAGAGATCGAGGGCGCGACCACGGATGCCGAGATCACGGAGGCGGCCGATCGGTCGCTCCTGATCTGGGTCGCCGCGCTGCTCAACACGTGCCCGGATTGCCTGCCTCGGCACGGCCAGGCCCGCACGATGGCGGAGTGGCGACTCGATGGGTTGCCTCGAACGGGTTGGTCGGTCTGCACGGTCCACTGCATGTGCCAGCTCCAGGCCGGCGAGGTGCTGGGGCGGGGCGAACTGATGGCGCCGCTGCGGCGGACGAAGAACGGTTTGGTCGCAGGCACCGCCCGGGGCCTGACGGTCCGGGTGCCGACCGGGCTCATGCGGGCCGAGGGGGCGACGCTGGAAACGCGACGACGACGGGCAGCCGAGCTGCGGGCAGAGCATGATCGGAGCATCGAGGCCAGGCGCGCCTATCGTGCGCTGGGGAGGGCCGGAGGTTGACGGGGCGGCGGCAGAACGGTAGCCTCCGGGACATGAGCGGTTACCCTTACGTCCCGACACCCGGCCGGCTCGCCGTGCTCGTGGATGTCCTGCCCGAGAAGATCGGCAGCATCCACATTCCCGAGACCGCCCGCGATCCCGGCGCCTATGAGAAGGGCCGCAACCAGGCGCTGGAGGGCGTCGTCCTGGTCGTTGGTCCGCCCGGGCGCGAGTTCGACGAGCATGGCAACGCCCATTCGATCGAGGCGCCCTGCGCCGTGGGGGACCATGTCGTGTTCGACCGCTACAGCCGGGGCTCGACCGTGGACGAGCGTGAGCGAGACCGGATGGTCTTCTGGCTCACGTTTGATCACGTGCTGGCGGTGAGGGAATGATCGAGCCGCCCACCAATGAGGCGATCATGCCGTCGGAGGCGACGACATCTGCCCCGGAGCAGCAGCTCTCCGTCATCAGCCTGCCGCCGGTACCAGCCGGCCACACGCGTCTCTTCATCGACCTTCCCGCCGACAACGTCCACGGCATGATCGCGCTCGCTCAGGCCATCAAGAGTCCGAGCCCGGCCGACCTGATCGACCGGGCGATGGGCCTCTTCTTCGATCTGTACAACCGCGCAAACATGGGCGACACGCGCGTCTTCGTCGAGTGGAACCGCGGTCGGCCCGGACCGACCATCCTCCAGCCCGCCTATCCGCGGGTCGTGGTGGCGCGCGAATGAGCCGCCGCCGCCAGCGATTCATCGTCGGGCTTGCGGGCACGATCCGTGCCTACCCAGGCGAGGGGCCGCTCGACGCCTCGCCGGCGCCCACCGTCCAACTCCTCACGCCCTCGGCGGGGAGCCTCCAGGCCGAGACGGCGGCGACCGCCAACGCGATCTCGACGACCCTCGGCTCCGCCGCCGTGGAGGGCGACCAGTCGATCGTTGTGGCCTCGGCGACCGGGATCGTGCGCGGTTCTCGCCTCTGGATCGAGCGCGAGCTGATCCGGGTGGCCCTCGTGACCGGCACGACGCTCACGCTCACGCGGCCGCTCGACTTCGCCCACCCGAGCGGTGCGGCGTTGAAAGGCCAGGGCCTCACCTATGCCCTCACCACAACGCACACGGCGACGCGCGACCGCAACTACCGCGCCGTGTGGCGCTACTACGTGGACGCCGTGCTCTACACCGTGGAGCTGACGTGGGACGTAGTGCGCACCGTCTTCCGTCTCGACGTGCAGCCGGGCGATCTGGCGGTGCGGGTGCCGGATTCGGTGCGGCGTCTGGCCGCAGACCTCCTGCACGAGGACGTGGTGGACCAAGCGCAGCTCCAGATCGAGACCGACCTCGTGGCCCGGTCGCTGCGGCCCGACCTCGTGCGCTCGACGGACCAGTTCCGGCCGCCAGGGATCGAATGTGTCCGTGCCCTGTACCTCGACCGTGCGGCCGCCATCGACGCGAGCTACCGGGAGACCGCAGCCGATGCCTGGGAGGCGTACGAGAGCGCGCTGGCCAAGGCGTTGCTCAAGATCGACTGGTACGATGTGGACGACGACGACACCGTGAGCCACTGGACGGGGACAGGCTACAGCTACTCGTCTTCGTGGGACGGCACGCAGTGGGTGCAGGTCCAAACGTCCGACGAACAGGGAACGGCGGGGACGTCCGAGGAAGGCTTCGCCGGGGGCAGCTACATGCAGTTGGGGTGAGGTGAGGCAATGCAACATGAGCACCACGTACCTGGACACCGATGGGACGCCGCCTCGATGCGGTGGGTTCCCGAGCCGGAGCCGCTGAGTGGCGCTGGGACGAGCGGGGCGAGGGAATCGAGGAGATGATCCCGATCCCGAACCACATCTCGGGCTTCACGCCCGCATCGACGACGCCACAGCGGGAGAGCCACCACGCCGAGCACGTCCAATCGGCGTTCGCCGCGGTCATGGCCGAGATGACCAGCGGCAACCGGCAGTGATCGAGGTCGCGCACAAGCCCGACTTCGCCGCGGACTACCGCGTGATCCGCGAGCAGTTGCAGGCCGGCTTCATGGAGGCCGGTCACCGGCTCGTACAGGACAACGCCGCCCACGTCGAGCGGCGCCAGCGGCCGGACGGATCGGCCCAGCGGGCCAACTCGGCCGGCGTGGCCAAGCGCAAGCGGAAGAAGTACAGCCACGACGTGCCGCTCATGGCCAAGCTGGAGCGGTTCGTGACCCCGGCGCGACATCGGGTCGAGCCCTTGCCGGGGGGCCGCATGGGCGTGGTCTGCCGGTTGCCCGAGGACCGGATCGAAATCCTGGGCTACCTCAGCTCGCCCGACTGGCCGGGCGGTCCCTACGAGCATTGGGGAATCCCGCCGGAGAGCAAGCGATACCTTCTCGACCGCCTCAAGATCGCGATCAGGTTGGCCAAAGCCGCCATCGCATCGAGGGCCGGCGGAGGGGGGCGCTGATGGCCGCCTCGGTCGAGCTGGTGCGCGACTTCATCGCGACCGAGGTCAAGGCTGTGGTCCCGCTCACGGAGGCCGGCCGGCGCTTCAAGCCCGCACCTGGCAACGAGCCCATCGAGCGCGGTCCCTTCGACGACAAGTCCACCAGAACTTTCCGTGTCGTCGAGCAGCACGATCTCGATGTCGTGCGTCCCTACGGGGGGATCGCGATGGAGCACTCCCAGACCCTCGCGGTCCGGGCGGTCTACCTCGTAGCGAAGGACGGGGACAAGCGGCTTCGCCAGATGATAGCCGAGGACCGGGAGTTGATCGTCAATCGCGTGGTGCGGGCCGGAGCCCCGTTCCCGGCGGTGCTGGTCAACATCGTTCCCGTACCAGGACCGGGGCCGCAGGACGTTGGGACCGGTGGGGCGAACGTGCAGATCGCGACGATTCCATTCCTCGTCACCTACGACACGGTGCCGTGATGGCGAGAAGGAGACCGCCGGCCGATTTGCGGGTGGACCTGGCGGTCGAGATCGGAGACCAAGCCGCCCGCTGGGTAGACGCCGCAATGGACCTCTACAAGGCGCTCGCGGAACACGCGCGTTGCGGCTCGTATCGGGTGGTCGTAGACTGGCACGAGGGCAGACCGCGGGTCGCGCGCGTGCTGGCGAGAGGAGAGTAGGCGATGGCAGAACGAGAGATCCTCCAGTCGATCGGAGTAGCGACCGAGACGGGCTTCGGCATCCGCAACAACCCCACGAGCTTCTTGCCGTGCCCGGCCTTTGTGGCCCCGCTCACATGGGCGAAGCGCGAGGAAATCGCCGACGAGTCAGCCAAGACCGACCGCGGCGCCTATCCGCCGATCGTCGGGGCGAAGAACCGACAGACGCTACCCCTTTCGGTCTACGCGGTCGGGCTTCAGGTGGCGGCCGGCAACGGCGTGCTCGCTACCCAGCGCGTCGAGGGGAGGTTGCTCAAGGCCGCGGTTGGCGAGGAGACGCTGACGACCGGCGACCTCACCGACGCCGCCCCCGGCACCGCCACGGTGGTCAACCTGGACGGCGCCGCCGCCATGTCGGCCGATACCTTCGCCGGCTTCACGACGCCCAACAATGGTGTGCGGTGGCGACCCATCGAATCGATCGCCACGGTCGCGGGCAAAGACCAGCTCACGCTCGTCTACGGACTCCCTGAGGCGTGCGCTGCGGGGGCCATCGTCTACGGTAGCGCGACCTACCGGGTGCGCCTCGAAGTGGACGATGACAACAGCGTCCAAGTCCAGATCAAAACCGAGAAGTCCACTCGTGGTCAGTGGGAAGCCTACGGCTGCAAGGCCCGGACCATGCGGCTCGAGCAGGTCCGGCCGCGCGAGGTGGCGCGGCTGGCATTCGACCTCAACCTGACCGACTGGGACGACAGCCAAACCGACGCGAGCCTCACGCCGATCACGCTGCCGAGCAAGGCCCCCTGGGTAGACTCCCAGCTCGAGATCTGGGAGTACGCAACGAGCCCCGTGGCCTACGCCGCCGGCAATCGCCGGTCGGTATTGGGGAGCTTCATGCTCGGCGTGGACAACGCCTTCGAGCCCGACACCAACCCCAACTCCGTCGGCGGGATCTCTGGCTACTTGACCGGCCCCGGCCCCGCGCTCACCTGCACGCTCAGCATGCGGGTGGATCAGTACTGGCGGGACGCCTTCGACGCCGGCACCAAGTTCTCGATGATCGCGACCTGGGGCCGCACCGCGGGCCGGACCTTTGGCTGCTTCGTGCGCCGGATGCACCTGTCCAAGGATCCAGCCCCGGCGCCGGAGGCCGGGCAGATGGCGCAGCCGCTGGAGTTCACGCTCGACACCGGGATCGATGCCGCGGCGACGCCCGCCGCGCTGTTCTTCATGGGCTGACCCGTGGCGCTCCGGCCCACATTCCGCGCGCGTCGCCGTCCGCTCCGTTGTGTGTCGGTCCAGGACGACGCGATCGACGTCGCGGCCTCGGACCTCGACGCCTACCGCGACGGCCGGGATCTCCGGCACCTCGTACTCTCGGGCGAGCCTGTCTGGTTCTCCGTTCAGGCGATAGCCCACGACGAGTTCCTCGACCTCGCCTCGGCCTGCGGACTTCGGCCGGGACATGCCCCCGACGCGCGGCAATACAGCGCGCTCTGCGTCGAGCTGTTCCGCGCCGCTTGCGTTGGCATCGAGGGCCTGACGCGCACCGTCGAGGAGATGGATGGCGCCCTGACGACTGAGATCGTGGCCTTCCGTCAGGATCGCGTGCCTGGCACCCGCTACCGCCGAGTGGCCGACACCGTCATGTCCGAGGTGCCACTCTCCGTCGCCGTCGAACTGGGTGACGCCGTGATGCGAATCTCGCACTTGGGGGACGCGGAAAAAAAAGCCTCGTCGGCGCCTATCTCGCCGACGACCTCTCCGACCACCTCCTCATCGACTGCGAGCGATGCGCCGCCTACCCACACCTGACCGATTGCCTCGGGTGCGGCCGGCCGCCGGCCCGCGAGGACGACGACCAGCAGGCGGGGTGGCGCGAAGGGGAGGACGGCCCGCTGTCTCCCTGGCGGGCCTCGCGGGCCGGCCTGCCCGCCTTCCTCGGCCTCGCCTATGGTTCGGTTGGGGAGACCTGGGAATGGCCCTGGTGCCCGCGCTGGTACTGGGCGCTGTCGGGACTCACGATCGACGGCGAAAGCGTCTACTTGGCCTGTCTGCGGGCCTGGTCCTGGCGCGAGAAGGGCGACCTCTCCGGCTACATCGAGCCACCCTGGACGCCCGCGCTCATGGAGGCGCTGGATCTCGTGTCGGCACTCGAAGCCGAACGGCTCAAACGGCGGTTCCCGAAGCGGGAAGAGGGATGATCCGTGGCGGGTGAAACCGAACGGTTCGACCTCTCCCTCGGCGTCTCGCAGAACACGCTAGAGCCCGCATTCGCGCGATTGGAAGCGGCGATGGGCGCGCTCTCGCAGAAAGCCGATTCACTCAGCACCATCGACCATACGCTCGGTGTAATTGCCGTGCGGCTGGTCGAGGGCGGACAGGCTGGCGAGCAGGCGGGCCGGAAGGTCGAGGCGGCAAACCGGAAGTGGTTCGTATCTCTCAAGGACGTCGAGGCCGGCTACAACCTGCTGCGTGCGGGGGCGGCGAGACTGGAGCGTGTGATTCTCGGCCCCATCGAGGCGGCTATCAGCGAGGAGCGCGGCATTCGAGCTCTGTCGTTCACGCTGGAACAGAACGGCATTGCCTGGGACGACGTGTCATCCAGGGTCGAAGCGTTCGCGGCCCGCGTGCAGGACTCCACCCGTTTCGCTGATGACGCGGCCCGCGAGGCTCTGGCCGCAATCACCACTGCGACCACCGGCATGGGGATAGGGTTCGAGCGAATCGAGGAGGGGGCGTCACTTGCCCTCGACATCATGGAGCGCACGGGCAGGGACGCGACCGCGGCCGGACAGATCGTCGCAAGCGCGTTCGGTGGGAACGTCCGCGAAATCGGGGCGCTGATACCGGGCCTGCGGCGCGAGCTGAACGAGCTGACGCGCGACGCGCAGACCGAGGGCGAGCGCGCCCAAATCGTATGGGACGCGCTGGTCAACACGTTCGGCGGCGCGGCTGGCAACATCGGTGAGACGGATCAGGCGCTAGCCGAGCTGAAGAACAACTGGGGCGATTTCGTCGAGGTCGTCGGCGGGGCGATGGCCGAACTGCTCTCCGGCCCTCTGGGTGACTTCGCGGACTTGTTGCGGGATGCGCTGAGCGTGGTGAGAGAGGACGCCGCGCACACGGCGAGGGTGATCCAGGGGACGACACTAGAGATCGAGCCGGAACTAGACGAGGCCACCAGAGCCCTGGAGCTAAACGCCTCCCAACTGGCGATTCACAACGCCCTGATCGGATCGGGCACGGAAGCGGTGAGGCTATATGGGGAATCCGTCAGAGATTCTCTGCTCGTAGAGCGAGAAGGGCTGGAGGCCGAACACTTGCGGCTACTCGAGCGATATCAGCAGCAAGCTGCGCTCCTAACGGCGGCTCAGGCCGAGGCGGAGGGCGGTGGCCCAGTGCCGCCCCCAACGCCAGCTCCGGCCGGAAGGGGTGGAGGCCGCGATCGCGATGCCGAACGCCTGTTGGCCGCGAGGATCGACCGCCTTCAGATCGCGGAGCAGAACCTCGCCGAGTTCGGCCTCCAGATCTTCGCCAACTTCCAGCGGTTCAGCGCGACGATTGCCGACGCAACCGTGCAGACCTTCGATGAGATCACGGAGGCTCGCGTCCACATGATCGAGGTAGAGATCGAGCTGGCGGAGAAGGAGCGCGAGCTCCAGGAGGAAGCGAAGGGGCGCGTCGAGATCGAAATGCAGTTCATGGCCGACAAGATCGCGGCCATGGAAGGCTTGGCGGAGGCCGAGCGCATAGCTGCGCAGGCGGCGGTGCAGACCGGCTTTGGTGTCGCCGGTGCATCGATCCGGCTCCTCGAGGCCGTCGGCGTCTCCTCCGCCGCGATCGCCAAGATGAAGGGATTCCTGGAGATCGCTGAGTCGCTTCGGTCGATCGCCATGCTCGATCCTATCGGGGCCATCACCCACGCCGCCGCCGCAATCGCCTTCTTCCGCGCCGAAGACGTGGCGAGCAGCCGAGGGCGGGGGGCAGGAGGCAGTTCGCGGGTTGGCGGCGGGCCGGCGGGCGGTGCCCGTCCCGCCGCTCCGCCCACGCCCGCACGGGCCGAGGGACAGCAGCAGCAGGCGGGGGGCAACACGTTCTATATCGTCGTTCCCCCGAACGGCGCCGATCCGCTCGCTGCCGGACGCTACATGATCGGAAACGTCAACCGGTACGCCGAGTTCGGGTCAGGCGAACGGCTGCACCCGCGGCTGACACGCGAGTTCCGGGAGTTCGGCTGATGGCGATCACCCACCATGCCGCGCTGATCGCCCTGGTCCGCCTGACCAGCACCAACAAGTCGCTGCGCATCAAGCAGGGCGGCGTGGACTCGACCGTGACCTTCCCCGAGGGCGTCTACTGGCTCGGGCTCAACGGCGACGCCAACGCCCCAGACGACTCGACGATCATCCCTGGCGTGACCTCGCTCTTGGAGCAGTGGACGGCGACGACTGGGATCGGCCGGCTCCGGCTTCAATACCTCGACCAGCCCGACGCCGACGTGACGGACGCGGCGACCGGGCACGTGTGGTGCGAGGCTCAGGCCGCGGCCGACAAGGTGTACTGGGCGAACGCGGCGACGACGGTAGACCCCGCGTGGTTCGGCCAGGTGAAGAGCGGCAACGCCTACGCCGATACCACCTTCGCGGGCACGACGGCGGTAGACATCTCGCAGGCGTCGTCGTCGCTGGCCTGGGTGACACCGACCCAGATCCGCGACGATCGGCTGGTCGAGCGCGCGATTCGTAAGACCTCGAAGGTGGACTCGGGCAAGGCGTACACGGCCTATTTCGGGAAGCACGTGAGCCGCTGGCTGGAGTTCCGCGGCTCGGGCATTCCGCGTACCGAGTACGACAACGGCTTTCACGCCCTCCGGCGGCTATTGGGGAACATCGCGCGCGGGCTCGGCTTCTACTACTTCCCCGACACCGCGGCCGCCGCGACCCTCGTTCCCGTCGTCGTGGACGACCAGACGAGCGCGCGGCGATTCGGCTACCAGCGATTCACGCTGAGCCCGGACGAAGAGCCGCAATGGGACCAGGCGCCCATGTTCGCCGGCTACTACAATCAGTGGCTCGCGCGCTGGCTTTGCGATGAGTACGTGTCGTGACGTGGGCGACCGTCGAGATGCTGGCCTACCTGCTCGGTCTCTGGGCGCTCTACAGCCTCCGCGAGATGCTGCGCTGGGCGCTGGGATGGTTGTCGTGACATGGCGTTTGCCGACTACATAGCCCGCGCCGAGGGCGAGTTGGCCTTCTTCGCTTACGTCTACGTCGGCGGTCTCGGGCCAGTCTTCTCCAACGTCCCGCAGCCCGCCGAGTGGACCGACCTCGGCGCTGGCAGAACGTGGAGCCGCACATTCACGTATTTTCGGCCAGGCGGAGGCCGGGGACTCGACTCGACGCTCGACGTGATCGAGTCCGAAGTGGACTACGACACGGCGGTCGTGTCGTCAGGGCAGATGACGCTCGAATTCCAGATCGATCCGGAGGCGGGGACCGGCGGATGGATCGACCTCCTGCTGCCCTCCGCCAGCGCCGGGCTCCCGATAAACATCACGCGCCGCGCCCTCGACCTCGATCCGACCTCGGATACCCTGGGGCGCCGGGTGATCCGGCCTGGCGACGATACGCTGGTCGTGCTCCAAACGGCGGGGATTGCGGTCGGCGAAGTGTGGCACATGGGCGCCGAGGCCGTCTCGATCCTGGCCGTGGACGCACCGACGCGGACGCTCAAGGTCGAGCGCGGCTACTTCGGATCGGCGCGGGGTTGGTACGGGGTCCCAACCGGGTCGACCAGGACCCTACTCGGCGGCCTGCCCGAGATGACTGACTGGCCGGAGACCCTGCGGGGACGCAACGTCGAGGTGTGGCTGGAGGCGTGCTGGGTGGACGCCGCGGGCGCAGTCCGGCCGCTGTCGAGCGCACCGAAGGGCGACCATTCGCGCCAGATGTTCCGAGGCGTCGTCTGGGACCACTCCTGGGGCGACGATTACAGCTCCCTGCGCCTGGTCTGCCATTCAATTATGCAGGCCCTCGATCGGCCGGTGCTGACGCGGCAGCGAGTCTATCGGGTAGGGCCGCACTTCTCGGCGCTCGGACATGGGTCGGTGTGGGTGGACCCGGACGGTCTCCATCTCGTCGAGTATCACGGCGGCTCCAGGGGCGCGCAGGGCAACGGCATCGTGGACGTGACCACCGTATCGAGCCCAATCGACTGGACGGGCGGGCGGCTGACCTACGCCTCCGAGCTGCTTCAGACTGTTGCTGACGAGTTGGGGGGGAAGTTCAACAACGGCGCTGGCGACCGCTACGTGTTTCAGTCGCGGCTTGTCGAGGCGGACGGTGGATTGTTCGCCGAGCTGCGGACGCAGAAGTGGAACGGGGTGGCGCTCGTCAACATCGAGGACGAGCTGACCCTGAAGCTCGGCAGCGCCAACGACCCCGCCCACTCGGTACTCGGCGCCCTGGGCCTGCCGCCGGGCCAGGACTTCGTGTTGCCGCCAACAACGCGATGGATCAGATTCCCCGAGCCTTTGCCCGACTACACTATCGGCCGCACGTCGAGCCGGATCTACTACACCGGGCCATCCGCCGTGGACCTCTTCGACGATCCGCCGCGAGGTCAGGGAATCACGGGGGCCGAGGGCAACTTCTTGCGCGTCGATAAGAGCCATGTGATCGAGGGACGGTTCCGTGACCCTGAGACGGGGGCGGTGCTGACGGACGGCAGCGATACCTATCTGGAGGTGCTGAACAGCTCGGCGTGTGCGACGCGAGCGCCGATGTCCTACACCTGTCGGAGCAGCGCGTTGGAGGACGACCAGGCCGACCAGCCCGGCAACCTCTACCTCGGGCTCGGCGTTGAGCGCGGCGTCGATCTGCTGCTCGCGCTGCGCGTCCTCGCCTGCTCTTCGGGCGACGACCGATTCCCGGTTCACCCCACCAACCTCCTGCCCGAAGGCTTCGGCGCCGGGCTCGACCCGACAGCCACCTTCGACCACGAGTCCTTCGATCGGTGCTCGGAGGCCGTGGGAGCGGTCTCGGGCGGCTGGTTCCTCGAGGCCAAGGCGACGCTGCGGGAGCTGTTCGAGCTGATCGGCCTGGCCTATGGGATCGGCTTCGTGCCGCGCTCGACGTCGCGCTACCCGGATAATGGCTACGTGATCGCCGCCGTGCTCGTGGACCCCGTGCCGCTGGGCACGACGCCGGACTACACGGTGGACGACGACTGGACGAAGAGCACGAGCGAGGCGCCGGTGCCCGACCGTAGCGAGAGGCGCGTTCGCAATCAGCTCGTATTCGAGTACTCATGGAGCCCCACGGAACGGAAGTTCCTCGTCACGGACAACAGCTTCCGCCACGCGGCCTCGATGCAGAAGTACGGCCCCTCGGAGCCGCTACGGGTCCGGCTCCCTTGGCTGCACGAGCTCGGCGACGTGCGCCTCGCCCTCGAACGTGTGGCGATGGGCGTCTTTGCGCGTTACGCCTCGCCGGTCTGCACGATCGAGGTGCCAGTCTACCGGCCCGAGGTCTGGAACGTGGATCACGAGGACTTGATCGCGCTGACCCACCCCTTCCTGCCCGACTATCGCCAGGGCGGGATCGGGCTGTCGGCCGAGCTGACCCAGGTGCAGCGAATCGAACGGCACCTCTCGCCAGGCTCGGAGACGTGGGGCAAGTTGACTCTGCTCTGGCGCGCGGCCTCCAACTACCGATATGCCGCCTATGTGCCCTGCCTGGCCGTGTTGGAGAACACGACGGGCACGACCTATCTGGTGGCCCAGGACGAGGGGGAGGGCGGCTTCTCCGACCCGGCCGACTCGCGGAAGGACATCGACCACTACGCCCTCGCTGCCACGCAGGGGTGGTGGGTGCGCATCTCCGACGAGGGCGCCGATTCCTCCTATGTGATCCGGCAGGTGACTGCCGTGGACGTCGCCGCCCACACCATCACACTGACCGGTCCGGCGGTGACGATCGGCACGCGGACGATTGTCGAATTCGCAGCCGATGACGACGTCGGCGTGACGCTCGCGGACGGGCAGCGCGAGCACGTGTTCTTCGCGGACGACTTGCTGCTGACCGTGGACGACGGGGTGATCTCGTACTCCCGAGACGGGAACAGGTGGGCATGACGTTCCCGCAAGCCATCAACGCGGCGAAGGCGGCACGAGCAGGCGGTGATGGTAGCGCGACGGTGATCATCTGGGGCGCGCCTGAGGCTGCACTCCAGGCCGACTCGAGGTTGTGTCTCTCGCCGGAGGCGCCGCGGTTCCCGGTCGTCTACCACATTTCCGCCCGACAACTCCTTTGCGGTCGCTGGACTTGCGACGCCTGTGGGCAGAGCGAGCCCGAAAACGCGGAGCCCTGCTGATGGGCGCCAACCACACCGTCGAGGCCCTGGCCGACTGGCGCATCCCGCTTGGCGCCGAGGCTTCCAGTGGTCACTACATCCGCGAGCGAACCACGCAGACCAACGCCGCCGATTGCCCCGGTGACTGGGCGCGGCTCGTGAATAACCTCTACGAGTGGTGCAAACCCCCGCTCGTGGATGACAGTTGGCAAGCCGCGCGCAACGTCGCCTCCGGAGCGGGGCCGACAGTTCTGGGTCGCTATCGCATCCCACACGAGCTGCTGGGTTCCGGCTTGACCGGGGCCGACATTGAGAGACTGCGTCTCACGGCGCGCGTCCGAGCCAACGGTGGCGGCACTGGAGAGCAGCGCATCCAGGTCACCGAGAGCGGGCTATTCGTCGTCCAGAGCTTCGTCAATGCCGCCTATGACTGGGTGCAGGCGGCAAGCGGCGTCGGCTTCGACGACGAGCTCGGGGACGCGCCCGATGTGGACCCGGGGGTGGATCGCGAAGTCACAGTGCAGCTCGATTGCTCGGGCGGCGGCTCGGCCGACATGGCGGCGGCGCAGATCTGGTGGGAGGATGGGGGCAGCCCGCTCGCCGACGGCCCATACTCCAATGAGTTTGCCCCCTGCCAGATCCCGAACTACGAGACGCGCCGCCGGCCCCTGAGCGTGGCTATGATGCGCCGGCTGCTGGGCAACCTCGACGGGCTCCGGCGCCGTCGCATACCCGGCATGATCTGTGCCACCTATCTCCAGGCCAACGCGCTCTCGAAAACCGGAGGCGGGACGAGCAACCAGTATATCCGTGCTCTCGGCTTCCGGCCGGCGGGGGTGGACGAGGCCAGGGTCTACGTTTACGCTGACGCGACGACGCCCCCGGATTCGCTGATAGTGGAACTACGCGGGGCGACGACAGCCGGCGTGTCGGAGACCATCTCCGGCATCGGGGGATCGCTCGCCTGGCATCGAGCGGATCTCGTGCTGGAGCCGCACCACGACGCCGATCCGGTCATCGAGGAGCTGGTGGTCAAGACGGCCGGGAGTGAGAGCGTTCGGGTGCGGGGCTGCTGTGCCTGGTACCGAGCCATGGCGGGGGAGGGCTGATGCCGCAGGTCCTCCGCGAGGCGACGTGGCCGCGAGGCTTGACCGAGGACGGGATCATCAACGGCTCGATCGCCTGGGCGCGTCACGCGCTGACAGTCGAGCAGATGATCCGGCATCTCCTCGGGCAGAGCTCGTCTCGCGGCGGCTCAGTCCAGGCGGTCAACGCCACCGTGACGAGCATCGCGGTTGGGGCGAGCCACTACGTGCCGCTGCGCCTGATGCCCTGCGCCCGCGACATCGAGGTCTGGTACTTGGCGGACTCGACGGCGGGCGATTCGGTGAGCTTGGCGGTGATCTCGGGAAGCGTGACGGTGACGGACGTCTGGCAGGGGGCTGGTATGGGGGTGGCGCTGGACGGCGAGAGCTTCGGTTGGCGCGCCGTCACGCTGCGCGCGGTGGGGAACGGCAAGCCGACCGCGCATCCGGTGACGGCGGCGGCGAACCACGTCCAGCTCCGCAACGACTCGGCCTCGGCGGCCGTGTCGATCTACGCCGTGACGATCAGGCAGTTGGCGAACTCGGTGTTGGAGTGGTAGCGAGGTAAAGCAATGGCGATCCGAAAGAAGCTCAGCAGGCTCATTACGACTTTCACCGGCATCGAGGCCGCGCACTTCACCGACATCAACCATGCCGCCGGCTTCGCCTCCCCGACCGGCGAGGATGCGTTGGTGGCGGCGGCCGAGTCGGCGCCGACGCTGGTCACTGATGGCGTGGCGTGCGACTCTGCGAGATACGTCGTCTGGACCACCCACACACCCACGGTACTCACGAGCTACGCGATCCAGGTGTGGGTGATGGTTACCTACAGCGGTGCAGTGAAGTGGGCGCAGCTCATGGACGAGGCGGGGAACTTGATGCAGTGGACGGGCCTAACCGCGGTCCGGGCTGTCAATCCCATCGCGATCGCCGGGTTCGAGCGGTGCGACGTGATCATGAGCGCGTTGGTCGGCACGTCGCTGCGGAAGGCGTGGAAGGTGATCTGATGCTCCTCGATCGGATTGTCCGCCGCGTAACCGTGGGCTCCGTCGTCTACACGGCCGCCACCTGGTCTGCCCGGCCGGCGACGGCCAATGACGGCGATGTGTTGCGGTTGACGAACTCCGAGGGCGTCTTCGTGTGGTGGTCCGGGGCGGCCGGGCTGTGGAATGGTTCAGGATGGATACCGGCCGAGATCTACGGCCGCACGCCGATCCTCGACATCTACCTGACGGGGACGGTCGCACCCGCGACCGAGGGATGGACCGTCACCACTTCGGGGACGGGGACGGTCACGAGCGACGGGACGATCGTGGACTGTAACGGCTCCACGGCTGCGGGCGACACGGCATTCATTCGGTACACGCACGGGATCACGGGCGGGGCCTACTGGATGCTCGGGCTGGTGCAGGCTATCTACCACGACGCTAACCAGGGGCAGGCGCCCGCGTGGCGCATTGCCGATGGCCAGAGGCTCCAGGGGTTCTTGTTGACCGGGCCGAACACGGACAAGCTCGCCTACTGGGCTGACAACGGCGGCCTGATCGTCGGCTCGCGGCGCCGGGACGAGAACTTGGTGGACACGGAACGGCTGCTGCTGATTACCGTGCTGCCTGTCACGGGAGGGGGAGACGTCGGGGTGTGCCAGGCTTGGGCAGATGGCCGGGCGAAGCCGGAATCTGCGCTGGCTCAGCGGACGGCTTTCGCTGCAACGGCCTCGCAGTTCTACGATTTGGGGGACCTGACTGGTGGCGCGCGTGGCCGCGTCAAGGTCAGGCAGCTCCTCTGCGGCCGGTTCACGGTGGAGTAGCCGCCGAGTGCCACTTGACAGCCGACCGCCGGGCGTGCTTTTTTGGGGATACCGCGTCCGGCAATCTCGCCGGCGGACGATTGACGGGAGAGCGAGCCAATGAAAACCCTCGGTAGACAGACGGCCAAGTCCGGCACCGGCACCGGCGCCTACGCCAATGTGCCACTGTTCGGCACCGATGCCGCCGGCACGGCGGAGAGCAAGAAGTATGCAGTCAGCTCGATCTGGCTCTGCAACACGAGTCTCGGCGGCGCGGACCTGACATTCCGTTTCGGCACCGATGGCGTGGCCTACGTGGTGCCGTCCAACGCGCAGGGAACGGCGCGGTTGGAAGTCGCGACGCCGCCCGGCCACAAGCGCATGCTGTCGCTGACGGCGAACGCCCATCTCCAGGTGATCGGCAACACGGTCACCTATTCGGTCTTCGCCGACCTGGTGGACTGATGGCGCGGTTCCACGACGGCCTGGACGATTCGGTCAAGCCGGCGGTCAAGCCGGCCACCGGCGCCGAGTCCGCGCGGCCCAAGCCGCAACCCCGACCCAAACCCGCGTCGCCACCGGCGCCAAAGAAGAGGCAGGTCATGAAGAGGCTCATCACAATCACGGGTGGGACGGCGATCGCCGTGCTCGCCGCCATCGCCCTGTTCCTGGTCGATGACCAGGAGGCGCAGACGCAAGAGTACCACGGACTTGAAACGGCGACCGTCGAGGCTACCCTCGGCGCGGGCACCGATGCCGCGGTCACCGCGGGGCTCGCGGGCTCGGTGCATGCCCACGTGCGCGACGCGCAGGCCGGTATCGACCTCGTCGAGGCCGAGCTGCCGGCGGGCAGCACCTACGGGCTCGGCGCCTCCACCAACGTGGCGACCGGACAGGTGGCGATCAGCGACCGGATCGGCGCGCCGGCGGCGGCCTCCATCGCGGCCGACCTCGTGGTCCTGGACAACTTCGTCGACGACGTCGAGACCCGGATCGGCTCGCCGCTGGGCGGCACGCTGACCGCGCAGATCGGCGACCCCGCGCCGCAGGCCAGCATTGCCGCCCGTCTCGGCGCGCCCGCCGGGGTTTCGATGTCGGCCGATACCGCGGCGGTAAAGACCGACACGGCCGCTCTGCTGGTGGATACCGGAGATGGGGCGGATGCCGCCGTGGCTGCGGGTGTTGCTGGCTCTTTGCACGGCCACATCCGGAGTGCGCAAGTCGATACCACTGCGCT
>ERZ1292644.475-Hain-H14-01um-R2-475-length-27275-cov-17_pt1 | contig 27275 bp, 37 predicted proteins | sample MGYA00564402_ERZ1292644 | MGnify/ENA primary metagenome ERZ1292644 (study PRJEB36523, sample SAMEA6512644) | groundwater metagenome | collected 2019-01-09 | study: AquaDiva: Metagenomics assemblies of 32 groundwater samples
TCGCAGTGGCGATCGCTGCGAACACCGAAGCTGCTGAGACCGAGAGCGTGCCGCCCGCCGTGAGTGGGCCAGTAGTAGTAATCGTCTTATTCGTCAATGTTTCGGAACCCGCCAACGTCGCCATTGTCCCCGTCAGCGGCAGGGTTATGCTGGTTGTTCCGCTCGTAATGAACGTCAAATCAGCAGCGGTAGGGCTTGTTACATTGATCGAGATTGGGGTCAGAACCGCCCATCCCTGTCCGTCTTCATAAACCAGGCTCTCTGCTGACCGCAGGGCCTGTTTAATGTGTATGGTTTCCGTTCCGTTGTCGTCCGTTTTTACCGTTATGGTCGAGGTCGCAGTATCTTTGTTGTGCAAGAAAATAGTGTGTATGTTGCAGATGATCCCCTGCAATGCAGGACCGTCCATGATCGTCACATCGGTAGTATTGTTCGAGAGTGCGCGCTGAATGCCGCCCCTGCGTACGGTAGTGGTAGCCTGCGGGGAGTCGTTGTAGTAATACGTCGTAATTTCCCACTGATTGGCAGTCACCGCTCCGGACAACACTATTTGCAGGACTTTCCCAGGCGTATCCAGATAAATCACGTCACCCTCGCAACGATGTTTTCAAGACGCACTTCCAGGGAGCCGGTATAAGAAAGCCTCACGCCCCTCCCAGAAACATAAGACCCCAAGCTATACAGCCGCTTTCTTGCAAAGGACAGATCAATTGTGCGGGCAGTTGAAAACGTCTGAAAATCATCATCTGAAAACTGAACTCCGAGGGCTAAAGTGCTGCGCGCAGTGTCACCCTCCACACCGAACATGGACATTCTTGATCTTTGATTTCCATTCTTCGGCATCTTGAATTGATGCGTAAAAGTGTAATTTCCGCCGGCGTCCTGCCAATTGTCGGCAGCAACTGCCATTGCATAAAGCTTATGCTGATTTGTCCCAACCCCAAGACACACATCCTCCAGACGCGGGCTTGATTGTGGAATAAACACCGTGCTCGACCATTCGAACCAATCGTTCCACTCAGGGAAAAAAAGCAGAGACCTTTGCGTGGTTGCACTTGGAAGATCGAGCGAGATCGCCACAGCTTGCTGGCCTTGAAAACTGAGTGTGCTGATGTTGTAGTGCTGTCTCTCGGCCAGTATCTTGTCGATTGCAACGGTGCTCACCTTTTCGACAACCTGGCCATTAAATGCAAATACCCCTGTCGGGTTGGAGCCACGCCAATATAGACGCCCTCCGATGGTCGTATAGTAATTCCTCATCCCGGTCACGATGGTTGATGGCATTCCATAATCAAGCGCCGCAACAAACTTAAGACAACTGAAGGCCGGACTTCCTACTACCTCGTAGATTTCTGTGGTTGCCGTTCCAAACGAGATTATGGTTTTGCCTAGCTTGGCAATCCCCGTACCGATATCCTGTTGCGCCTGCCGATCGATGAAGCTCGCCGCGCTCCATGCCGTAAGACTATTCAGGTCTGAATTGAAGATTCGATTCCGTGTTGCAATTAAAGCAAATCCGTTGACATGCTCTATTTTTCCCTGGTGGGCCAATCCGGTAAAATCAGTATCGGTAATTTGCGTAAATGTTCCAATCGCTGTGGAAGTCCATGCCGTCTGAGTGCCTGAAGCGTTTCGCAGTTGGACCACCAAAGTATCGGTGCCGCTGATGGAGGTCTTGTCCACAAAAGCCGGTGCATACCCAGCAGCGGTAACAATTACCGTGGTAAGCGATGCATCCGAGGCTTGCATGTCGTTGCCGTTTGTGGAAAACACCCAGCGGTTTGCGGCAGCATTTGTAGTGGCTCCGGCGGCAATATCAAAAAGATAAGCCACCTGCCCGCTAAGTCCGTAGGAACTGCCTACATCTGCGACGCCTGGGCGTTTTACCAAATACAGAGTTGTCTTCTTGCCGACTGTCTTTACAGGCTCATAAATTGAGTTGATTTTCCTCTGGTCTTCGGCATTTGTTACCGTATGGGTGAATCCAGCTATCCCGCGCTCGTCATACGATGACGCCAAGGGAATGACAACATTGGGACTATGCTGCATGCTTAATAATCTGTAGGCGTCCTGGTCCCCGGAACCCTGCCGTCGAAATCATCTACCGCAACGGGTGAAGGTGAAAAAGTGACGTGCAATGCGTTTAGTTTTCTTATATTGATTTCAGCCCTGGTTGCCGCCCGCTCCCAGCGGATCATCGTAGATTCGGAAATATCATACTCATCCCCGAGATTGAAGGCGATGATGTCCTTCACGTGGGGAATCATCGCCACATCGACGTCTATGGCCGTTGCGGCCGAAGTGTCAGTGGCAATGGCTTGATAGATTATCCCAGCGCTTAAGGTCGTTGTTGGAACGGGCCAAACCACGAATCCGGCGGACACATCCCCATTCCACATCGCCTTGGTGGGCGTCCCAGCCTGGCTCTTGTCGGAGATGGCCGCATAATCCCGATAACTGATGATCTGAACCGGCTCGTCTCTCGAGTTGGTCGTGACAAACATGCTGATCGGGAAAAGCATGTCCGCTATTGAGGCCGCCGAAGCCGATCTCACAGCGGGAATGTTCATGTTCACGGCTCTGGGAACAGTCTTGCGCCAGAAAATCCCCTGCCTATGGGCCTGCTTGATCCACAGGTCTATGGCCTCGATGACTATCGTGGTATCCGATGCGGCCGCGGATACTGAAGTCCCGGAGCCTAATACCCCGAGCTTGCGGAGGATCATGTCGGAGAGCTGTTCTCTTGATCGCGTAAACGAAACTGACATTATCTTTTTCTTCTATTTCTAATCTCGCAAATATATTTTCTAGTCGTTCCGAATTCTTTGGCGATGACGCCTTGTGGTCTCTTCAAATCCAACAACCGGACCATGGAACAGGCATGATCTTTTCTTCAAAGCGATCCTTCAATGGAGCATGAAGTCTCATCTGCCGCAATTCTTCACATGAAAGTAGTAGTTAGGCTTTTTGCCGCATTTCGGGCACATTGCCCGGACCTTTTGTGCATCTAATACGGCTGGGGCCTGCGGCGCGGCCTCTTTGACTTGCGCTTCATCTTCGATCTCCTTGAATCTAACAAACGAACGATCGTTGGAAAGCTTGTTGATGGTGTAGTTGTCCAAAACATCAACCGGCTGTCCCCGCAAAAACATGTGGCCGAGATACCATCTGACGGGTACGTCGTTTTGCAGAAACTTCATGTTCCGGTCCTCGTTTCCAAGGAATATTCCCCGATATTGTTGTAGTGATTCATCCGGTTTTTCTCGTTGTACCACTCGTCAGAGAATTCGCAATTGGCAAACTTGTGGAAGCAGGGTGTTCCCAAAGTGAAATGCACGATCTTGGCATTTGGATTTGAAGCATATTCCCCTACAAGATGGTTAAAATCTACCGGAATCTCTCCAATCAAAGACTCGTCCTGAAGCCATTTGAATTGATGCAGGTAGAGCCCGCTTGCTTCGTTGACGATCTTTGGCGTAAGTGTTTTGCACATGGAGTTGTTGAACACCATGAGGCTCGACCAGTTCTTTTTCTCGTAGATGCTCTGCTTGTGGCCGAGGAACTTATCTGTTTCACGTGGAACATAGTCATGCTTCACCACCGATACCGCATGACCCGTATCGGTCATCTCCCACAATTCCTTGATATCGATGCGGCAGAGCATGTCGCAATCCATGAAAATAGCCCGGCCCTCGTACCCGCACAGATAGGGCACCAGGAAACGGCTGAACGAAAACTCCGTGCTCTGATACTCGACCCAATGCCTAAATATGGGGAGCTGCCCCAAGACCATCGGCGTAATGCATACCGGCACGCTCGACCGTCTTACGATCGAGTGGGCGAGGACATGAGAGGAAACACCCTCATTTGAATCAAATCCTAAAAAAACTCTAAGCATTATCTTGCCCCTCTACCGACGCCCCATAGCGAGCTAAAATCTCCTTTGCCCAGCGAACTAAATCAAGAGGTCGTTGGCCTGCTGGCTGCATCGTTACCCATAGCTCCAAGTTTTCTGGTCGGTTGTCATCCCTAACGCCATTCTTGTGATGAACATTCTCGAACGGCAATAAGTGTCTTTGAAGAATCCCTTCCATAACAACGATATGCTCCAATACATACCCTTGCGCACCGTGTTTACTTCTTTTTTCTGTGATGGTCTGACATCTAGGATGGCCTAAGCAGTAAATCATCACATATCCATTTGATGTGTATTTTCTGCCACCTTTCCAAGACTGATGATCTGGGCCACGCTTACTCTTAGCAATATCTTTTTGCAAACATGAACAACTTCTAGTTAATCCCTTTACTAGATTTCTGCCATCAACAGAAATTTCTTTTCCACATTCACACAAACAAAACCACCTAGCTCGGTCATGTTTGTTTCTAGATGGAGAGCGGCCAAGAACTTTTAGCCTTCCGAATGTTTGGCCGTTAATGTCAATCAAAGTGCCCATTATGCAGCCCGCCTATTTAAGTGATTTGTTCATGCGGCAATACACTCCTCGCAAGCTGTCCCACGAACATCTTTTGCGATGTGCGCGCGGCGAAGCACCTGAAATTTCTCTGAATTCCACCCAGTCATGAAATCAACCTCTTTCAGATCGGCCATTATCAGATCGCCGTCTATCCCGGTTCCAAAGCAGCAGGCCGCAAGCAACCCATCCTTGGTGATATGCCCTTCGTTCACAACGGCCCAACACGGAAGCGGATCGCGCATATTGCCCAAGCGCCCAGGATTGCCCGCTGTCGGCGTCTTGCCCCGAGCTGCACCGCCCATGTCGAATAGGGGAAGCCAGTAGAACTCGTCCACTACTGGCAGGACATGCTCATCTATTAATGCTCGCATCCGCTCGCCTTGTTCGCCATCGAACGCAATCGATGAGGCGTAGAGACCGCATTTATAACCGCCTTCGTCACGTATCTTTCTCGCTTCTTTTAAATTGTGCAGCGCCCTCTGATAAAGAGACGGCTTGACGCGAGCGACATTCTTAAACTGCTCTTCATCAGAGAAATTGATCGAGAATTTGAGCGAATCCAACCCCGCTTTCATACATGCCTCGACCTTCTCAGGGGTCGCCACGCTCCCATTGGTCGTCAGGAACACGTAGGGGAATCCAACCTCCTTCGCTTCCGCAATGGCCTCTGGAAGCCATTTGCAGGTAAATGACTCACCAATATAAAACACCCCGAGTTCATCAACCCCGGAGTCTCTTATCTCCCTAATGATCCTGGAGAAGAATGCACGGTCCATTTCTCCGTCATCGGGACGCAATGACTTCACGCAGAACGTACAGCGATAATTACAGTTCGCTGTAAGCTCGATCTTCACCGACTTCGGCGCAGGCGGCTCTAGCCGCAAATGCGAGGCCGAAATCTTCGTTATAGCGTCGATGCGATCAGCAATCAACGAGCTAGTCTCCACTGCCACCTTTCCGGCCTCCCTGCCGGTAGGACTTGGACCAACTCGCCTTGGCCGGATCGTGGGCGTTGCCGCCGCTGATCTTCTGTGGGGGCTTGGTGCCAGGCGCCATCAGATGCTTCGGGGCGCTCTGAGGACCGGCGCACTGTTTGTCTTTCGGCATGCTTCCAGATTTGTAGTGCATAAAAATCTCCTATTTGATGAGCGACATACCAACCGAATAACTTGCCGTAGCACTACCCGAAGGCAGAACTGTGACCCTGAACGTTCTGGGTAGGACATTGTTCACTGATCCGCCTGTGGCTATCGTTCCAGCCGGCCCGGCTGAAATCCCCGGATACATGCTAAAGACGGCAACGGCTTTGGCTGAAATCGAGGCGGTTGAAAGCATGGTTTGATACTTGCCGCCGACCGGGTCTTTGGCCTGGAGTCTCAAAACCAGGTTGGCATCCCCCGCGCTGTAATCCATTGTGAGATGAACCCCGCGATGCTCGTAATTGACGATATCGCTACTCGCCGCAGTCCCGGTTGCTCTCGTGGCAACGGCAAGCACGGTATCATCTATATTCCCTCGGCCTCGGTCCCATGTAGCCCCGTTCCAGACCAGCCCAAAAGACCCGAGTCCTGTAGCTACAGGGTTAGCTGCTCCATCGGCTAGAGCGTCAACAGACGAAGTTCCAACCTGCCGCACGACAAGAGCCGGCGCGGCGCTATCTGGGCTACTACTTGTAATCTGTGTTACGCCATCAGGCATGATTCTCTCCTAGGCCACCTTCTGAGCTGGCATTGACATCGCGTATTTTGATTGGATTGGAAAGCGCAACGCTGCTTCGGTCTTCCTCTTTGCGAAACAGCACAGGATGTATTCGATGTTCATGTTGAAACGATTTATTTCGTGGAACTTCACATTGGTGGAATTAATCCCCTCCAAAGTGTCTATCTCCCAGTTATTCTGGGTGTAGAAATCGAACATCATCGTCGGGCAGATGTTGTAGAAGCCATGATTTATCATCATGAGCGGCGAGAGATGGAAAATCCGCCCTCCTGCTTTTACCGCATTGGCGGCGTTCATCATCGCCTGTCCGATGCTGAAGCAGTGCTCCAGCGTTCCCGGGTCGATGACCAGATCATATTTACCCAAGTCGCAGGGATGATTGAGATCGACGATCTTTTCGAACCCTGTATGGGAGAAAACATCCACACATTCCAGTTCAGCGCCGAATTTCTTGAAGATCTCCATGGTCTCAGGAAGATGAAATGGCGCTTTATGAACTTCGGCCCGGTTCGTGAAGAGCGTGGTATTGAACCCGAATGCTTCTTTTAGCTGCTCTGCGGAAGCAACGATGTCCGGATAGGACAGGCAAAGAACCCTCGCCCCTTTCAAATGCGGAGCGAGCTTCTTCAGCGCATAGATAGGAAGACCCATCACGCCACCGCCATTTTGTCTTCGGAGAAAAGCGCATCCAAATCCGAACAGATCCGCTCAACCACTGGGATCCAGGAATCCGTCTGACGATAAAGTCTCACTGACTTATACCAAGGCATCCGTCCGGATACGCCATACCTCCATGCGGGCTTATTGGGAACCATGATCCAACATGGAACTCCCAAAGCGCCGGCAAGATGGATGACCGAGGTACATATGGAAATAACCAGATCGCATGATTTCACGAGCTTGGCCGTCTCGTAATAATCATCGGCTTTTACCTCGGCAAACTGCTTGATCGAATACCCCTGTTTTTCCATCAAGGCTATTTCTTCCGCGCAGTCCGTGTACTGAAGCGAGATGAACTCGCATTGCGAATTGTTGAGAATAGACTTCCACCAGGAAAGCGGAACGGTCCTCGTTTGGATCCTCCCGGCCTTCTGCCCGCCGGTCCAGGAAATTCCCACCCTGAACTTGTCCCCTTTCGGAGCGGCGTCCGCCACGAGGTAGGGCGTGCCGGGAAACGATTCTTTGGAGCGCCGGTAGAACTTACCCAGGGATCCTATCGAAATCCGGTAATCAATCTGATGGTCGAATGGCCACGAAATAGCATGATCTTCACGGGTGCCATAGATCGGCATGCCGGGAAAGGCTCGCTCGAATAGATGCTTCAGCCTCTTATGGCTTTCGAGAATGACTGTGTTGGTCTTCATGAGATCGGGAAGCATTGAAGCAAACATGATTTCATCGCCGATACCCTGCTCACCATATACCGCCACAATTTTGCCTTGAGTCCCATCCCAATAGGGCACATTGCCTATTTCGCGGTCAACGCGCATTACATTGGTATTTTTAATACGCTTGAGCCCCCACTCATGCTCATCCCAAGCCGTATCCCACTGCCCGCTTTCCATGAGCGCCAGGGCAAGATTCCAATGAGCGATCGCCAGTTCCGGGTTTTTCTTGATCGCCCTGGAACAAAGCTCTATCGCTTTGTCAGGCGTTCCACTCTGCGTGAAAAGGCCGGCGAAATTGGACAGGGCTTCGGCGTTGGGATCGTGTTTGCACGACTTTTCCAAGTAATGGAAACACTTCTCACCCTGCCCGGAATTCTTGTAGGCGAGTCCCAGATTGGACAAGACTTCGCTTTGAGTAGGGCTCGTCTTCAGGGCTTCGTGGAGGAAATGGATGGCCAGACCGTAGCGGTTGGTCTGCAAATACAGCGTACCCATCGTCGCCAGAAGCCCGGCGTTATCGTGGTTTTGCGTGAGAAGCATGTCGTACAGCTTCTCGGCCTCCTGAAACCTTCCCTCTTTATGGTGTTCGGTGGCTTCTTCAAATAGCTCCATGAGAGTAGGGGCTGCTCGCCCCTCTCCGTTAGGTCGGGTTCATCGAGTAGATGGCGATCAGGTTGAACGCCCCCGCGATGCTCGACACCGATACGAGCGATACGGCAATGTCGATGGTGTCGTCAGTGCTGTAGGTGTAGGGAACATAGACTGTATTGATCGGTGCCAGCAACATCGCTGCGCTGGTTGACAAAATGCTGAGATACCGATTGTCGCTTACCCCATCTCCAACAGTAATTGATGCCTGGAAATAGGTGCTCGATACAGCTACGTAGATCGGCGTTGCATTGGCAGGAACTTTCACCATCTGGATCACATCCCCGGCCGAAATTGACTGACCGGCTCCTGGAGAAAAGGTCGAAGTCACTGCGACCAGTCCTACCCGAAGACCTTTTGGTTGGATTGTTGCTTGAGCTTGCGTTGCGGTTCTAGTTGCCATGTCGTTCTCCTTAGTCCGCAGCCGCAGCGACGAACGCAGTCACCAGCCCATGATCCTTCGGGGTGGTGGTGTTGAGTCCTGCCGCAGTGCCGAACCGCAGTTTCTGAATACGCCGGATTTCCTGGACTCCGACCCCATGCAAGAAGCCGTAGTCATCGGTATCTGTCGTGCTCTTGGTGCGCTGTGCCCATGCAATACCCAAGGCTTGTGCGCCGCACAAATACACGGGCTCGATCGCCGCGCCCGCCGAACCCGAAACGATGGTCTCGGGGGAGATTTCCGGGATTTCCCTGAGAATCATCCCATCCCATACCAGGGAGTCCCCGGTAAAGAGCGGATTGTCCTCACCACGGATCCGTGCGTCCCTGTTTGCAAGGGTGAGCGCGTTGGTGGTCGGGTTATCCTCCTTCAGGTCCCTCCAAGCCCTGGGGCCGATGAAGGCGACGTACCATTCCTGATCCATCTCCTTGACGTATACGGGCTTGATCTTGGGAGATGCGGCCTGGGCCATGCGCTTCATCAAGCTCAGGGTCAGTGGTGACAACTGCTCCCCAGCTGACAGGCTTTGGATGCCTGTTGCAAAGACCGTGGTGTAATTCGAGGTCGTCAGGCCGAAAAGGAGCCGATCCTGGTTGTTGGTAGTCCAGGTATTCCTTTGGGCGGCGGTGGAAGCACTGAAATTCACCCCGTCTATCATTCCCAAAGACGTGACGATGCTGTCACGGAGCTGCTTCTGAGCCCATTCCCGAAGCTGGACCTTGGCGGCTTCCCGAAGGTCAATGACGGACTTCTGTTCATCCCAGTCATCTACGGCGACGGCGTGCCGCAATACGTCAACCACCAGCGTATCGGAGCGGGAATTCAGCCGCTCTTCATTGCCCTTCAGGGTTGCGTTGCCGGTAACACCGGCTCCGGTCAACTCGTTGACAAGGGCGAATGTAACGGTATCGCCCCGCTTTTTGGTCAAATCGTCCTTCAGTTGGATGATTGAGGCTTCACTCGTCCCCATGTAGCGCTTGAAGCGACTGGAGCGAACATAGTCTCGAAAGAAGTTGTCATCCCATATCTGAGGAGTTAGACCCGCAACTGCATAGCTCTGGGCCATTGTGGCCTCCAAAAGTTAATAGGGTTCCGTTCTCGCCCATAAGTCGGCGGCACTACAACGAAACGCCCAATTAACCCCTGGCGGCGGGGACTATGACGCCCTTTTATTAGGTAGGCGGCACCTTATGGCTTGAGAATGTCATCCAAAGCACTTGGACCACTCCAAACCACGGCTTGCTGTTTTGTCCCGCGAGCATCCGATAAAGTACCCGGTAATGCCTCGCGTTCCTTCTTCAGCTTGCCTTCCTTCTCTTTCAACTCGGCCTCAATCTTTATCCGAGTTTCCTTCTCGATTTGCGCACGTAGGTTATCAATATTCCCGGCCCCTTGCAAGTCCTTGTGAAACTTGGCGGTTTTGTAGACAAATTCACCGGGGTCTGGAGACCCCATGAATTGCTGATGGAGACCCGGATTTTGACCCATCAATTCTTTGAAAATCTCCACCTTTTCGTCGAAGTCTTGGTACTTCGACCGCGCTATGAGTTCGGAGGTATTGACTCTCGTGTTTAGGGACTGCTGCCTGGTCTCAGCCAGGGTCTGATTCCTGAAAGCTTCAAGAGCCGCTTCCGGGTCGTCCCAGAAGGTCTTCTTTTCTCCTTCCTCCTTTGGTTCGGCCCGAGCAGCCCGAAGTTGGGCTAACTGAGTCTCAAGAGCTTGCCTCTTGCGCCGCTCATCCATCGCCGAGGCATAGTAAGCCCGCTCCTTGTCGGTAAACTGCGGCGCGGCAGTCTTTTCTTCCTTTTTGGGCTCCGGCTTTTCTTCCTTGGATGCTTCTTTGGGCTTTTTGCCTTCCTCTACGGCCTTTGCTTCTTTTTCCTTATGGCGCTGGCGGACGTTCTGGCTCTCATCGACTTCAGCTTCCTGGGGCTTGTCCTCGGGTTTCGGTTCCGTCAATATCTCATCTAATTTCAGTTGTTCCATTTCAGTCTCCTCGCCCGATTCTGACCGGCGGCGTCTTCTCGCCCGTTACGCGGCGGCCGTTCTTTGCTCCCTCTTCGATTTCTTTTCCTCAAAATCAAGCCTCTTCGTCTCGTGATCGTGGGTCATCGCCATCTTCGCCATTTCGTGCTCATGTTGCATGTTCAACTTCTTGGTTTCTATTTCTATATCGGCCTCGGCAATGGCTCTCTTGAGGGCTATTTCCGCCTCGGTCTTCTCCCTCAAAAGCTGTAGTTCTGCGGTCTGCATTTGACGATCCAAGGCGATCTTTGATTCTGCTTCCTGTTTTTGTAGTATCAACTTGGCTTGCGATTCTTGCTGCTGTGCCGCCAATTTTGCTTTCGTAGCTTCTTGATCTGCCTGCAACTTCGCTGCCTCGACCTGCGCCCCCGCCTTCAATTGCTGATTCTCCTCTGTGAGCTTTCGCGCGTCCTCTTGCAGCTTTTTCATCTGCTCCTGAATCTGCGGCGGAATTTGAGGCTGCTCTTTCATCATCTTCAGGATTTTGTCCTTGTTGGTGAGCGGCGAGGCTTCGATTACCGCCATCGGCGGGATCGGGAACCCCGATTTGACCATCTCTCCCAGAGTCTGGAAATCCTCGATTTGCGAAGTGATAACGTCGGGAACGTCATCCAAAATCAGGTCAACATCGAGTTCTGCAATATCGTTTTCGGTCTGGACGATCTCCTGCATCATCGGGTCTTGCTGTATCTGCATTTGCATTTGCTGCAACTGCTCGGGAGATGCGCCTTGCTCCTGGGCCTGTTTGAGCATCTGCTCGCCGCGGGTGACGGGTTTATTAAGTCCAACCCATCTCAAGTTCTGCTCGTCGTCGGTAACGCGAATCCATTTTTCTTCCTTCCAATATTGATGGATTCTGTTCCAGACCTTGCGATAGACCCTGTAATCCCAACCCTTGAGCACATCAAATATCGGGGCCAGCTCGGTCTTGCCGGCTGCTTCCCGGGCGAGCAATGCCTTCCCGGAGGTGTCCTGGCTCATGGTTTTGCCCATCAACGCGGCATTCGCCCCCACTGCGTCTATTTCTTGCTTGGCTTCGGTCAGGAGATTGAACTGAGCCGCGGCCATGTCTCCTGTTTTCAGGACTTCAAACTCCATTCCCGGAGTTGTTTCCACTATGCCATCGGGCTTTGCAAGCTCATCTCTGGTTTTATTAACGTCCTCGACCGCTCCACGTTCCAATCTGACCTGCCTTACACTCATTAGATGCAGGGCTTTGGAGCGGCGCTTGTTGATCTCATCCTGCATGTCCAGAAGCTGCTTTTCAGCGCCATACCTCCCCCCATCGCGATCTACAAAAAGCGAGGCGAATTCATACGGCCATTCGGTATTGTCTTCTTCGTCTTTGTAAGGCGATTTTTTCGGTTCCTTGAGAAATCCACCCCCGGTAAAGCAGGAATACCAGATATCCCCATCCTTGCTGTAATACAACTCGACGATCTTGACTCGCTTGCGTTTGGTATCGAACCATCGCGGTTTATCCTCATAGGTCGTAGAGCCGTGCTCCATTGCCTCAAGCACGTCCTCGCCATCCGGATATTCGACCAGGGCCTCATCGAGGTCCATCCAGACAACCTGCCCCAAATATCTACAAGTTTTTGGTCTGAAATTCTTCGTCCTGCAATGCGGATCGTAGATGATTCGATCCCAACTGATCCAATTCAGAATTATCTTGAATTCTTTTTCATTTTTCTTGTCGGGTTTTACTATGACCTCGCAGCCGCCTGTTCCTTCGATCAGCATGTTCTCGAAGGAGGGTGATCTGATGGTGTCGAATTGATTGTCTTGCAGGACGAACCGAATGGCTTCGGTTGCCGCTTCGGAGGCTTTTTGATGTTTCTGTGTCCTGGGATAGGCTTTTGCGGTGGTCTTGTTGGACGTTTCCATCCCCATCAAACTGTCCATCTTGGGCTTGATGCGATTGGAGACCGTGGGGGCTTGTTTTTGCAGCGCGAGCTTTCTTATCTCGGCGTCAGTCCATTGCTTACTATCGTAATAATCTCGGCATTTTTCAGATAGCACGCGAGAGTCAATCGTGGCGTCTTCGGATTCCCTGACCCAATCCAGAAGCTGTCCGTGATCTATTTCTAGGTCGTCCGCCACGTCGCCCCTTCCTTCTCCTCGAATCTCATCCACCTATCGGGGACGGGTTCACTCTTTTCAATATGCCTCAGCCAGGGACGGCTCATGCAACTATACATAACCATGTCCGAACAATGGTCTTCTTGAGAAGTCAAAATTTGCTCCGACTTTATTCCCCATTGGTGCTCGTCAAGAACTAATTCCGGCATGGTACGCCAAAACCCGGCATGACAATTACTCGTGGCGTACAGCATCGGCCCTTCGTCATTGCCGGCGATCCTGCCTCTTACCTCGACAAAGCCGTTATGACGAGACCCCTTGCCTTTAGGAGCTGGACGCATTACCACACCATTATTATTGAAGCGCTCTGCGATGGAAGGGCCTCCGTCAACATCCCACATACTGGAATCACCAATCCTGTAAGCGGGCCTCGTCCCATTTTCCAAGTTCAATATAGCCTGAGCAACTTCTCTTACTTCCATTCTCATTCCTTCATTTGCTTTCCCAGTCCACCCGTAATGCTCAGCAAAAAGTATCATCGCCCCACGTTGATATCTTCTTCCATCGGGCAGCGCCTCTCCATTGCTGATTGCCCACAGTCCATATGAAAATGGACGAGAACTTCCCCAATCGAATCCTCCAAAGGTGAGCCAGTCTTCAGGGGGGTCGAAGGGATCGATGCAGTGAGTGTCGCGCCGGAGCTTCTCGAAAGCCTGGCCGGCGATGATGTCCCAGTCGCCCTCCAGCATCGCCCTGACCAGGCTGTCGGTACCCAAGCCACGAAGACGATCGGCATAGGTGGGATCATCTTTAGTCAGATAAGGATTGTCGGCAAGTTTTGCAGGTATGAATTGCCTCAGCATGCCTCCTTCTCCGGAGGGCACTCTCCATATCTCATTGGGGATTTTGGGGGAAACGAAAGTCCGCTTGACCCAAGCATGGCCTATGGATCCTGGATTGGAAGCGGTTTCAATGCGTGGGAGACGGTTTTTGTATTGTTCCGTGAGATTCAAACCGGCTCTGCGGACGCGCGAACGCAAGAAACGAAATTGATATTCAGAAAAATGCGTCAACTCATCGATTATGAGGACGTGTATCTCGGCCCCGCGATATTTCTCCACGTCATTTTCGGAATCACAATAGCAAAGATGAAGAATTGCCCCATTCCAGAATTCAAACTCATTTTCGACGGAACGATATTTGACATGACCGCTTTCGAGCATGTCGGCCAGCAGCACAAAAAAGGAAGTCGGCCCGCGTAAATGGTTGTCCCGAAGATCGGGGAGAGTGCGGCGAAAGAAATAGACTTGAATACCTGCGACTTCCATGCACCAGCGGATCGCGGAAACTCTGAGGAGGTAGCTTTTGCCCCCGCCGGCCGCCCCACCGTATAGAACTTCCGTAGCGAGAGTTTGAAATGCTATGCCTTGGCGTGGCTCTAAACGAATCCCATCCATTTGGGGCGCAAGTCTGCGCCTAGTTCTAAGTTCCTGTCAAATCAGCTATTTGACGAGATCGCTGTTAGGCCCCGCTTCCGGGGCCTAATTCTTGTTAGGCCGCTTGATTCGCAGTCCATGCGCTCTCCAGTTGGGTATGTTGTCGGCTGCCTTAGCCCATGCTTCTCGCGGAGTTTTCCCATCAGCGCCAACAGGCGCGCCCCATGAGATCGCGGACTGCATGACGGCGTACAAAAGCGGGACAGTGCCGGGTCGTTTCCCCATGCAAGCACGCGGGAACATCTTCAGCACTCGTTGCTTCGGGGTAGCTGGCATCTTCAATCTCCTTTGCCTAACTTCAGCTCCAGCGGACGCTCCGCGCCGCTGAGCAGGGCGTTAGACGGCTCTAGTTTCTCACGAAGTGCTTTGATCGTTTCGTCAGCGCACTTCAAATCCGCTGCATCAATAATCACAACGGCATCGCCGGGATAGAGCCAAGTACCACCGCTCCACCAATCACGCGATCCGTCTTCGCGGGGCCTGGCCACAAAGAGGCAATGTCCGGTCGTAATGAGATCAAGTAATTCACCCATACCACGCAACAAGCGTAGCGCCTCAGCACCGTCTAACCCGGCGGTGGAAGGCGACGCGCCGCCGGCAGCGGAGTTCTGTTTTTCCTTGGTCATGGCGCGCGCTTCACCTCTGCGTTAGGCGTCATGGTTTTTGATTCCTCAATTCGCAGGAATAGACTTTCCCCAGAGCGGTGACATGCACCTTCGCATCCTGACAATCTTGTTCCCAAGCCCACCGGCTTTCTGAATGTTCCTGCACTATCCGGCAGTGGATCACTCGCGCTCATCGGGGGCTCCTTTCCTCTTCCAATAAATGCAGGCTGGGCAGCCCTGTGCCCGGAATGTGCGATGCAACCAGCGAGCCCACCATGGCCACGAGGCGATGTCATCCTGATGTTGCGCTGCTGCGAGCGCTGGCCCGAACCACTTGCGGTCAAGTACATTCATTCTCAATCTCCTCTATCTACTCTGCGGACGGCGCGGAGAGTTCACGCTCGATGCGCTCAACCTAACCCGGCGCTCAACACGGACGCCCTCCAGCAGGCTTCGCCTGCTTGCGGTTGCCGGTTAGCTCTGCGTTAGTGACGAACCGCTTATAGGCTTCAGTCACTGTTTCTAAGTCATCCGGTCCCCAAATGATCTCCTGTTTATCGTTCCTGAAGCTCAACTGAGAGCCTACTGGAAAGCCCAGTCTTGCCCACTGTTGCACCAGCTCGTCATACTGCTTCTCGCGGCCAATCCTGTTGGGAAGCTGAAAGGTGAGATAAGGCGCCTCCGAGAGCCAGCACAGGACCATCGGGCCGTTGCCCACGGCAAGGTTCATCCTGGCGTTCGCATAAAGCGCCATGCGGTGCTCGATGGGCATGGGTTGGGATTCGCACTCCTCTACGATCACCACCGTCTCGCCTCTGTCCTCCAGCCACTTGATGATTTTCTCCCACTGCGGTCTGTCGGAATTTCGCCACTGGTTCCTGAAGGAAGTTCTCATGGTGACGGTGACGTAATTTTCATCTTTGACGTTAATAACGGACCTGAGTTTTGCTATTTTCCCGGTCTTCAGATAGAGCCTTTCCACATCTCCGGTCGTATAACCCAGGACATCGCCATCTATCCCTTCTGCCCCTACCGAAAACATCAAATCGGCAAGGGAGCAGATCGGGATCAATATGTTCGCCCAGCGCCGCCAGCCTATTGACGCTGGGTATTTCCACTCGGTCATCGGCTTATCGACAACGAACCTGATTTCCTCGTAACCCAAAGTCTTTGCCATGACTGCCGTGCAGGCAAAATCAAATGTCGTAGGCATCCTGCTCAGGTCGTAGAGGACGACCCGATTCATTCTTTTCTGCCCTTCATCAATGCAGTGTCGCCGATCCCGAAAAATTGTCCCTCCATTGGACTGGGTTTGCCAGTGATCTTCGCCACAACCGCAAATGCTTCTGCGATAGTTTGCTCAATCGTCGAATATTTGTACGTGCCGAGGCGCCCGATGGAATAGACATTAGCTGGCAAAGACTGAAGATATTTCTCGACGATAGCCATATTAGCCTTCGTGAGGTAGGGGTAAAGTTTATTGTTCTTTGAAGGCGTTTCCATGACCAGGAGCGTGTCTTCAGATTCATGATAGGTCAACTTTTTGAATTCGGTTATCCTGGTGAATGGCTCACTACCAGCATAATGGCAGAATCGAACGTCAGCCGGAAAAATCTGCTTGCATGGAAGGATGAATACAGTGAAGTCTCTGCCGACATAGGGGAGTTCACCAAACTCATACCCGCAGAATTCATCAATAGGGGTTGATGAGATAAGTACATCATACTTTCCGTAGTGTCCGCGCTTGATGATTTCATGTCTCGGACTTATGCCATAAATTACTTTGACTTTCTCTGTCATCCTCTCGAAATACCGGTTGTATCCGTCCAGAGCATAGGGATAGCCGATGATCGAGTCTTTGTAGGTTCCCTTCGGCCCTGATTCTATCGGCTTGTCCTTGGCGGACCATTTGAAGATGTCGAAGATTTTATTGTCCTCGATCATCCACATCTTTTTGGAGTAATTGTTGACGAACATTTCGTACAACGTCTTTCCGACTCGGTTGATCCAGTATTCCTCGAAATCCCTAGGCTCCCGCGAATTATCACGAGCTTTGAGTTCAGCGGAAATCTGTTCGTATTGCCGCATTCCTGGCAGATCATCTTCGTGTATCGGGTAGTGATAGAAGCGTTGATCGCTCTCAACAAAGGTTCTAAGCTCGAAAGGGAACCGTCGAATCGGCGTGAACGAGTTGACCCACTCGAAGACTTTTTGCGAATAGCCATAATAGACCCTCGGGCCGTACATGAAAGGATGACCGCCGTAGAAAAACGTCCTGCAACCGCCGCCTAGATGCGGCTCTTTTTCTATCAGGGTGACTTCGCAGCCTTCTTTTTGTAGGAGATAGGCTGTGGTGGTGCCGGCGAAGCCGCCGCCTAATATCAAGGCTTTCATACTGGACGGTAAATACGAGCAATATGACGGGCTAAATCCAGGGGAATCTTGGCGATCATCGCGGAGGCGGCTTTGCGGGCGTTGCTGTCGCCGCGCACTGGATTATTGCCTAGGCCGCTCGTCGTGTTGTGCGCGATGTTGAACCACGAGCCGCCGTTGTTCTTGATGGGGCGGTCAACACTCTCTGACTGCATGGAGCGTCCGCTGCCATCGAAGCGAAAGCTGGGCTTCTTCAGCCCTTCGCTTTGCGCGCCGCGATTCTTGCTGTCGGCTATAGCGAACCACGAACCGGACGGATGCGCGGTCCCGTCGGGGTTGAATTTCTGCGCGTGCTTAGCCATCGGCATCAGCGTTGGCACATCGCCCCACAGGTAATAACTGCCGTAATTCCAGCGCGCCCGCCCGACCCACTTCTGCGCGCCGCGGACGTTCTCGACCACGAGCGGGATGTGATGTCCCGCGGCTTCACACGCCTCGCGTTGAATCCGGAAACACGCCTCAAATAGCGAATTATCCGGGGGCGGCAGCGCCTTCGCCCGCTTCCAAGGCATAGCCCGGTAGCTATACGCCTGGCACGGCGGGCTGGCGACGATCAGAGCCGCATCCTTAAACTGCCTGCCGTGCAGCGTCAGCACGTCTTGGAGCACGAGTTGCCCTGGATACTTAGCGTCGCCGTAGTGGTGGCGCTCGATGTCGAAGCCGATCACGTAGAAACCTTCGGCGAGCAGGCCCTCGGTCCAGCCACCAAGGCCTGCATACAAATCTATGGCTAACGGTTTCACGGTCATGATCTGTAGCAAGCTCGGCATACTTCCGGTATTCGTCCGTCGATATGGGCTTGCCTGAAGGCTTTGTACTCATCTCCGGTCCAGTTCTGAAGGAAGGTCTTGCCTTTGCCGATCTCGAATTTATCCGGGTCGGCAATCATGCAGCAGGGTACGGTGCGAAGGTCCGAAGTCACCACAGCTCGCTCAAACGGCCAAGGGCAGCGGTTTTTCATCTCGTCCACGTCGAACTTTGCGTTCACGTCCCAAAAGGCGAGTTTGATTTTGAGGTTTTTGGCGGTCTCCTGAAGACGGCCGATATAGTCATCGGACAGGAGAACTATTTCCCCGTCATTTCTTTTCTTCAGTTCCGGATCGGCCCAGCCGTGCATATTCAAGCTGAAAACGACGTTCTTGAACTTCATGTAGTCGGCCATATGGAGGATGGAAACCAGATCGGTGGAGTTTGCCTTCTGCACCAGGGTCCACATCTTCGTCCTGACTTCCGGCTCAAGATATTCGTTCAGGAATTTGCAGTTTTCAGTTACCTGATTGAAGTCGCTTTGTATGCGGATGCTCTCGAAAATAGTTGGGGTTGAGCCGTCAATGGAAATGTCGATCTCATTCACGCCGGAATCAACGAGTTTTTTGTAGTTGTCCCTCAGGTGCAGGAGCGAGGCATTTGTAGTCATCCTGACCCAGATCCGCTTTGAGCGGGCGTACTTAATCATCTCAAAATAATCATCGCCCTGCATCAGGGCTTCGCCGAGGCCGTTCAGCTTGATCTCGACCAATCCATACTGTTCGTCGATGAGCGCTTTGAACTGCTCCAGCGTCATGTCTTCGGCCCGCTTGCCATGTGCCCATTTCGAGACCGCGCACATGGTGCAGGCGAAGTTGCAGCGGCTGCAGTTCTCGATGTCGAGCTTGATCGGGAGGTAATCGACTACGGCCTCGCGCTTGGTGGACATGAGATAGTGCTTGTAGTTCTGCCATTTCCTCTCATCCAGAGAAACGCAGACCTCGCGCTCTTTGGCGTAGGCCATGACTCCTGCCGAGGGTTCAGGACGAGGGAGACTCATCCTTCTTGTTCAGTTTCTTTTTTTAATTTGCTCATTAAGTCTAGCCTCTTCAATCATCCATTGAGGAGCTGACCGAAGTGCGGCGGCTCTTGCTTCCCGCAAGTGACGAGCGCGGGCAGTGTTGTAGTCTTGGTGCGTATAGTCGTAAATCCACTTCATATCTTCATCTGGTTGAAGAGTTAAGCGACTAGACATGGGCCTCCCTTTTCCTTAGAGAAAGCGCACCAACGACAATGCCCTCCGGGTCGCGGACTGAAGAATATGTCGCAACGTGACTCATTTCAGTCTTTCTCTCAATTCAGTCCTATCCCAAAAAGGTAGCTGCACATTTCGTCTTTGCCGGTATGCAGAACCTCGTCATTTTGACCGAACATCAGCACATGCTTCCAATGCTTTTTCATCGCTGCCCGTAACTGGCTTTTCGTGACGCAATGCACGTGGGCCGCTTTCGAGACTTCCGAAGCATATGCCTGAGATTCGAGACTCGGCGTGCCGATAATGCACATCGGCGCGAAGAACGCCAGGTTCTGTAGGAGGGTATTCTCATCGGCTATGTGCTCGAAGACATCCAGACAATACGCGGCGTCGAAGCCCGGTTGCGAGAGGACAGTGGAATCCATGATCGACCACTGCTGGAAGTAGATGTTCCACGTGGAACTGTTCATCTGCTTGGCAATGGCAATGGCCTTGGGGTCGTTGTCCATGCCTACCAGGTGATTGACATGCTGGCGGACGATCCTGGAGAAAAAGCCATCATTGCAGCCGACTTCTAAGACCTTATCCATGCCTTCGACAAGCTTTGCGACGAACTTGTACCGCGAGGCCGTGAAGGCAAATCTCTTGGGGTCTTCGTCCCAACTGAAACCGGCCATTGAGCCTTCAGGAAACATTTAGTAAAGCTCCCGGTGGATGGTGAACAAAACCGGCGAATCTCCGAAAATAGCGTGCTTCAGTTGCCAGTAGGCATGCTCTGGTTCCTGTGGTTCATAAACGCTCCAGCCGTCCATCTCGCGGAACCATTCGGTGAAGTCCTTATTTTGCTGAGGCCCCTGGCCTCGACCGAAGCCAACTACGCACATAATTACCAATGGAAGACTTGTCAATCCGCATTTTCTTTTCCAGATCGGAATATGATTCACCAAGGCATCCATCCCAACGATGCAGAAGTCGAATCGCTCGTGCAACATGACTGGACGCTTCCCGCACAAAGCCATCCCCAACGCAGAAGAATTCATCAGGTTTTCCGACACTGGATACGTAACCACTTGCGAGGGGTACTTCTTCTCCAGTCCCATCGTTAACGCAGAATGACCATAGTTCACCAGTTGACCGCAAAGTAAAACTGAGGGGTCTTGGAGGCATTCGTCAAGGGCCTTGTTGATCGAGTATGAGAATGAGTTCATCGTTGACTTTTAAGTGAATCGCCCCCTCGGTTCCTTCTACTTTAACCACTTTGAAGATAGGCCAAGGCCCATCGGGCGCGAGCCTATGTATTTGCCCGTGGAAAGTAACAATGTTCTCCCTCACGATTCACCTTGACTTCCACAAACGCCGGTCCACCCCTGGTTCCATTGTCTCTAACGATCTCAAAGCCTTCTCTGACAGAATCTGGCGTAACGATTCCCCACACCGCGACCCTCCACCAGATAGGAACTTTAGGCTGTCTTTCATTGATCGGAACATTGATCGAGAGTCCGTTATTTTCGCAGATGAAAAGGATCGGTAGTTTCTTCAGTGCAGCAAAGTTGATGGACTCCCAGAATATTCCCTGTTCGGTAGCGGCGTCTCCGAAACAGCAGACAACGACATTTCCGCTCCCTCGAAGCGCAAGTGCCGTCCCGCAAGCAATACCAATCGATCCGCCCACGATTGAGGAGGCGTGAAAATTGATAGCGGGATCAGAAAAACATTGACTGCCGGCGGTCCCCCTGTTGATTCCGGTTTCAAGTCCACAAATCTCATCCCAGAGCCGATCTTCACTCCCACCCTTAGCGAGATAGTGTCCGTGGTTACGATGGGTTGAATATAGCCAATCCTGCGGGCGCACATTTTCAAAAATAGCATCCGATACTGCTTCTGCGCCCAAGCTGAGATGGGTTGGGCACTTGATCTTATCGGGGTTGGCAAGGATTCGCTCCTCGAAGGCTCTAAGTCGATCACAGAACGCACTTGACATAGCCCAGGGCCTTCAGCGCCCGCCAGCAAGCTCCGTATAGGAGGCTGTAGCCTTGTGAAGTTCCATCGACATAGATATGGGCGAGTTCGGCGGTCCATCCGGCCCCGAAATCGCTACGGCCTAAAATAGCGGCTCCGTGAATCGTCGGATATTTATTCGTTCCGGCATCATCGACCTCGCCTACCCCTACAGCACAGATAGGCTCAGCAGGGGCTTTGTAATGCCGCTCGTGCTTCGCCAAGTAGTCTTCAGCCTCTTTGAGGCTCAATGGAATTATTTGCATAGTCTTTCAGTCCTTCCTCTAAAGTGATGGTGTCGGTCCAGCCAAGTTCTCTCATTTTGTCGCTGTTCAGGAGATAGGCATGGTCCTTGCCGAGCCGGTCTGGAATGAATTCGTAGCAGTCATCGTGATTCTTGCCGAGCTGGTGAGCGATCAGTTTTACGACTTCGAGGATCGAGTGCGTTTTTGGCGTGGAGATGTGGTAAGTCTCCCCGTATTGTCCTTTTTTGGAGAGAAGCCAAAGAGCCTCGCAAGCATCGCGTACGTGGATAAATGAGCGTTGCGAGCGTCCCTTGCCGTGGACGGGGAATTTATCTCCTGTTCGTATAAGTTGGAATGCTTTTGGAATGAGGCGGAAGTCTTGTTGTTCGGGTCCATAGATATTTGCCGTCCGGGTAATCATCATCGGGAATTTGTATGCCTTCCAGTAAGCCTTCAGCATCATGTCCGCGGCAGCTCTGGAGACCGCGTAGGGTGTTGAAGGCCGGAAGGGCGTTTTTTCTCCCACCCAATTGGTACTGGAGCCATAGACTTCAGGCGTAGAGACGTGGATGAACGTCTTGGGTTCGTGACGTCTGAGGATCTCAAACAGGTGCGTCATGCCAAGCGCGTTGACTTTCATCCAATCCTGCGGGGCATCCCAGGACTCGACAACTAAGGACTTCGCCATGAAATTGACGATGCAATCGCAGCCATCTATTCCAGCCTCAAGTGATTGCGATTTTTCCGGTTTGTCGAGCCTGAAACGGGGGCCATAGACCAGATCAAATCTTTCTCCTTTTTCAAGGAGAAGATCATGAAACGCGCCCCCATAGAACGAATTCGCGCCCAGAATGAGATATTTCACGGCGTTTTTCCGGTGGAAGGGTCAATCCCATTTAATGCTTCTCTTGCTAATTCTCGCGCCCATACAAGCTCTTCATCGGGTCGCATGGGGCGCCCATTAATTGAACCAGCAAAGCCTTCTATCATGCGTAAGGCTTTTTCAAACAATTCTTCTCTGGTCATTTCGCCCAACCTTTAAATTTCATCCAAGTGAGATTCGTCGTCATCGGAGTTTCTTTCAATTCTCCGGAGTTCCATTTGGCTTTCAGGTCTTGAATGGCCGCCGAAACTCCGAAGTTCGGCCGGAACCCAGTAGCAAGAAGCTTGTCTGAGCTGATCCGATAGCTGCGCTTGTCCTTGACCTTTGTAATAACGATGTTGGAGGGAATTTGAGCGGTAATCATGCGAGCCGTTTCCATCGCGGAAAGATTCTCGAATCCTGCGTTGTAGATGCCGGTAAGTTCAGGATGCTCCAGCATGAAGACGTACAGATCGGTTATGTCCTCTATATGGATATTCGGGCGCTGCAACTCTCCCCCGTGTTCTCCACAGTGGGCGGTGATGGTCCCAGTCGAGAGTGCCTGATAGGTGAGCATGTTGACCATCGTATCCAATCTCATCCGAGGGGACCAGCCGCAGACCGTTGCGGGTCGCAGGATTTGCACTGCCATCCTGTCCGAATACGAAAGCAAAACCCGTTCGGCGCACATCTTGGTCTTGTTGTAATCGGAGACGGGCTCCAAGGGCAGGTCTTCGGTGATTTCGGCCTCGTCTTTGACCCCATAGACTGAGGCGGAAGAGGCGAAGATGAATTGTTTAACGCCGTTTCTTGCCGCCCATTCGGCGAGGCGCATAGTACCCAGGACATTGACTTCCCAAGTTAGTTTGGCGTCCAGCTCGCCGCAGGGATCGTTGGCGATGCCGGCGAGATGAATGATCGCGTCGAAGCCGGCAAAATCCAGATTGGCATAGCGAATATCGTCTCGAATATCCGGATTCCCCCCGAACCATCCAATATCCAGTGTCGTGACTTCATGCTTGGCGGCAACTTTAGGTACGAGGACCGAGCCTTTGTAGCCACAACTGCCTGTGACGAGGACTTTCATGAATCCTGCCAATCAGAATGAAGTTGCATTACAGCCAATGATTGAAGAAATCTTAGGGATTGGCAATTGATGCACTTGACATTATCGGGTAAACCAGAGTAATGACAGTCACAAACGAACACCGGACCAGTAGAAACGAACACCGGACCAGTTGGCCAATGCACCGTCTTGGTTGCTGGAAACTCATTCACGACATCCTCCCATCGTGCAAGTTAACGATATAAGTCCCAAATCTCATCAGATCACCGAATGAATGAGTGAGGCGTGGGAAAGTTCTACAATTCCGTAGTCGGTGCAAGGGGTCACGAAGTTGATCTTGCCCATGTGTCTTAATTTGTTGTCGGCAGTCCTGACCAAGCCGGTGAAGGTGAAAAGCCTGATGTTCATTTCGAGCGCCTTTTGAGCGGCGTTGAGAATATTTCTACTCCCTCCTGACGAACTGATCGCCACCAAGACATCTTCAGCGAAACCGTAGAATTCGAGTTGTTTACTAAACACACAGTCATACCCGAAATCGTTACCCAGCATCGTGAGCGTGGAGATATCGTTAAAGGCAACCGCCCGGACCCCTGCGTTTTTAGAAATGTCCGCTGCCATGTGAGAGGCAACCGCGCTCGACCCCCCATTACCGATGAAGACGACCTTTTTGCCCTGTGACGTGGCCCAGTCGAACGCGGCGCGCATTTCATTTAGGGACTCCTCTAGATCGAGACTCGCCCCGTCGGAGGTCTCGCAGATCGTGTTCTTGATGCTATCGCGCAGCAGCGCGAAGTAAGCGGCTTTGTTCATGCTGCCTACGTAGTTGACCAATGCGCAATCTGGCCTCTTGTGCTGATGAGGAACGACCGGCAATCCAACGCTCCCATTCATTTATTGCCTCGGTAACGATTTCTGAATTTGTTTCTGACGCGCGTTCAATCTGTTCCTGAACACAGGATCCGCAGAGCCAGTAAGTACCGGATACATTGACGACTGGAGTGTACCCGCATACGCTACATCCCTTGCCAGTATCGAAAAGTAGTTTCTTCTCATCGAGCGACGACTCGTAAAGTTTAGTCGATCCAAAAATCTTCTCCCCCAGAAACTTCACCTCGATTCCCCGCTCCAAGCAATACTGCATCTCCGGGAGCCTTCCCTCATACTCGCATCCCTTCACGTAGATATGCGGCCTCACCATCTCAATTGCCGCTTCGGGGCCATTGGCATCTACGAGCACGACGGAATCGACACATCTCAACGCCTCCAACATCTCCTTGCGTTGCTCATCTGTGAAAATAGGGTGCCCGGGCTTCACCATGAACCTCCCGGCGGTGATCGAAACCACCAACCTGCCCCCCAGAGTGCGTGCCGCCTCCAGGTGCTTCAGATGCCCGTAGTGCAGCAAATCAAAATGTCCGTGGCATTGGACGATCATGGTCTCTCAGCGCCGAGATGAGGCCCCTGAATTCAGCCCACTTCTGGGGATGCTCCTGCAAATCAACAACCAAAGCCAGGAGAATGGGTTTGAGATCAAATTCCATTTTATAAGTGCTTTCATGCGTCCTCTATGTTGCAACTATCTTCTCCCGGCTTACGCTCACTGGGTGCGAGGGCGTTGTCGGCGTCGAGGGCACGGATGGCCTTGGCAAGATTGTAGGCCAGATGAGTCTTTGCTTCCTGTAGCGCACCTTCCTTCGTGTATCCGGCTATAGGGGAAGGATGGCTGTCAGCATAGGCTTCGCAAACCCTCGCGCATGCCTCAATCGTCTGCCTGTCGTAGCTCTCACTCGCGCTCATCGGGGGCTCCTTGTTGGGGCCTCTAGAGATCGCTGTGATTGAGCGAATGAAAGCGTGGTTTTCAAAGCCAGGAGGAATGGGTTTTTTGCGCTTGATTCCGAAATCTTTGGCTTTGATCTTCACCGCGCGACCGTCTGCATGGTGCCAAACAATCCCCTCGATGTTGTTCGCCTCAAAGAACTCGCGCAAGGCGAGAAACGTCCGGGGCGCATTCGTTATTTCTTCGCCGCCGTGCACGGCAAAGCAATGCGAGGCCACCCCCTCCGGGTTGCCCTGCACCTTCGGCCCGAGCAACTCATAGGTGCCATCTGCGAGCGGCGCAAATTTCTCCCACCCCTCACGGTGCCACTTATCATCAGGACCGTCACCAACAGGCAGCCATCCTGGCCAATGTCCGGTCGTTGCGTCAGGCGCCTGAGCGCCTTCAAAACCGGCAGGCGGTGTCTTGCCGCGCTTTGCGTCGTACCGTTTGAAAAGTTTTCCGTCGCGTACCATACAACAGGTTCCGTCCCATTTGCGCGTAGCAGTTCCCTCCCCAGCGGGGACCCACTCCGCGCCAGGAACAATCTCGTCACGCACAAGCCTGTCCCCATCGTAGTTTCTCTGGAACAGCGAAATAATCTTTTTCATATTTGAGGGCTCTAAAAACTGTCGGTTTTTCACGGTCCATGTTCGCGCTGTTTTAGGGGCTTGATTTAGGGTTATGCCGCTTCATCGTCGAATGCGGCTGGGGTCAGCATGGTCCACAGATTCACGGTGCCCGGCGGGCAGCGTTCCAAGTGCGACGCTGCTACCTCTAATAGCCAGCGGCCCACATCCTTTCTGATGCGTGCCACACGTCGAAAGCCGTTGCCCCGAATCTGCTTCCCGTCGTTGTCCTTCACATAGTGCCGCCCCTTGTCATCCCGCACGCCGTCGTACCAGCCAAGCGCCCATGCGTCGCCGGGGTCGCCGTCGCCGTACTTCGTCGCCAGCACGTAGTCGCCCACCGTGATTTCCGCGTTAGGCTTCATCTCTTCCTCGTTCGATATTCCTTCATATACTGTCTACGCCTCAGCTTCGCATCAGCATAAATCTTGGGCCTGCCAATCTTCCTGATGAAATCCTGAGCCTGCTTAATCGGAGCAGCGACTACAGGGCGACTCTTGTCCTCTGAATTCGCTCGTGGGTCACTTACCGAACACCCTTGCGCATCCTTTGGACATACCTCCCCAAAATAGTGATCCCTCGTGTTGCACTTCGGACAGTGGTATAGCGTCATGTAATTATTATTCCAGAATACTATTCCTGTAGCAAGAGTTTTAATTACACACTCTCCACGACAGGAATCCACGCTAGGGCTCATACCCCGCCCCAGGCTAGCCCCTTGCCCGCCTGGCAGGATCGCAAGCCCCCCTGGTCAATCCTTGGGCGTAAGCATGCTTATTGCGTTGCACAATAAAGTAATCATGGACTTACAGGATTTTACATATTGGTCATATGCGACAACGCAAGGAATACAGCGAGGTACAACAGAGACTTACGTGAGCTTGGGGATATTATCTGGCGTTGTGCACTGCGGTAGCTGCTCTGCAACAACAGAGTTATCCACAGGGGTTTGAGCGACCTGGACGACGACAGCAACGCTGAAGATCGGCTGCTGGATGTTGTGCGTAACCTCTTGTTTCTGACCGAATAAGTGCGGTAGCCGGCGCTCTGCATCCCATCGAGCGAACCGTGCGGCTTCCCGGGCGCGCGCGATGTCAAGAGGATTCGCGGCATCATCTAACTGTTTGTCGCAATGGACTAATCTTGCGACCATGCCTAATTCTTGTGCGACCTTGTACTGGACTGGCTGATCTCGGAGTATCCAGATGCGTAAGCCTTCATAGGAGATGTCGAGATGAGCGGCTATCTGACGCAACGACTGGCCATCAGCCAACTCTAGGAGGGCGCAGGCGACGATATCCGATCTGATTGGGGTAAGGGGATGGGTGATGTAACCTGATGGTG
>ERZ1292644.476-Hain-H14-01um-R2-476-length-27170-cov-5_pt1 | contig 27170 bp, 30 predicted proteins | sample MGYA00564402_ERZ1292644 | MGnify/ENA primary metagenome ERZ1292644 (study PRJEB36523, sample SAMEA6512644) | groundwater metagenome | collected 2019-01-09 | study: AquaDiva: Metagenomics assemblies of 32 groundwater samples
TAACAAATAAAGAAGTTGCTTCAAGAAATAATTCAGTTATGGCTTTATGCTCTCATCCAAGAGATTATTTTGTTGAAAGAGGTATTTTGAAGCAAAATGACAGATGAAAATTTAAAAAAACTTATATTCCAAATTCTGCTCTTATAAAAATCTCGGATTAGCATTTAGAAAGATTTTAAATCGTTCTGTGTTTAATAAATCATAAGATGTTAAAATTCAAATACTACGGCATAGTCGGCATCGCACTTATATTTTTGGTTGAAATAAATTTCCTGCTGAAAGTCCAGCCGTTTGCGAATTGGTATTTCCCGATAATATGGCTGGGTTATATCCTGCTCATTGATTCTCTTGTTTGCAAATTGAAAAATAATTCCCTTCTTTCAAACAGATTTCCGCAACTGCTCGGGATGTTTGTGATTTCAGCTTTGTTCTGGTTTATATTTGAATTTCTCAACATCGGAGTTCAAAACTGGAGTTATAGCGGAATTGAAATATTGGATTTGGGAAATTTTTTTAACAGACAGTTGTTCGGATTTCTTTCTTTCTCGACGGTTCTTCCTGCATTGTTTGAAACAACCGAGCTAATAAGAACATTGAGATTATTTGAAAAACAAAAACTCAAGAAAAAATACAAAATAACAAGAAGATTTTTGTTTGTTATGATTGGAGCGGGAATTTTGTGCTTTGTGCTTCCCTTTCTTCTTCCAGAATTTGCTTTTCCTCTTGTTTGGTTGAGTTTGTTTTTGATTCTTGACCCAATAAATTATCTTCACAAACAGCCGAGCATTATCCAGCATTTTAAGGACAAGAAACTTGGAATTCCTCTTGCCTTGATGGCTTCAGGAATAATCCTCGGATTTTTCTGGGAATTTTGGAATTACTGGGCGATACCAAAATGGACTTATCACATTCCCTATGTCGGGTTTTTGAAAATATTTGAAATGCCGATTCTTGGTTATTTCGGTTATCTTCCGTTTGCCCTTGAATTATACGCAATGTACTGGTTCGCGAGGTCGCTGTTTATCCGCAAGGAAATTTTTCTTGCGAGATAGTTAGATTTAAATAAAAGATTAAATAAAAAATAAGATGGAAGAATATAAGGCGGCATATCTTGAATGCGAGAGGATTTGTTCCCAAATGGGTGACGAATTTTTGCAATTTAGAAATTCCAAAGGAGATGTTATAACCGGCTTTTTTAAAAGAGAAAAAATCAGAGAAAGAGAAAATTTGGAAAATGACGCAATCAGGGAAAGGATGAGAAAAGTAAATCTTGAAATTGATGTTCTTGCAGAAGAGGGAAATAAAGTGACTGTGCAACTTCCGCATTATCACTGCCACATTTTTATCGGCGGCAAGAGACACGAAGTTAACAAAGATTTAATCACTTATAACAACAATTATCAATAAATTTAAATACATCTTCTTCATCAATAGAATATGGAAAAAAAGAGGAAGGAAAAAGTGAAGTCTTCAACTCCTAAGGTTTCCGTGAAGGAAAAAAAAGAAAAAGAAATCGGCGAAGTTTCAAATTATTTTGAGCATGTTAAGGCAGCTGTGATAAAACTCAAATCTCCATTGAAAGTCGGCGATAAAATTCATATAAAGGGCGGTGAGAAAGATTTTGAGCAGAAAGTCAAGAGCATGCAAATGCACAAAAAAGATGTGAAGAGCACAAAAAAAGGAGACGAAATTGGTTTGATTGTCGACGAAAAAGTTAGAAAAGGATATAAAGTTTTCTTGGTGGAATAATTTATGGACTGCGGATTATGCAGAGGAAATTTGTTTAGAAAATCATTTTCCATTAATACATAATATTAAACTATTGCGTTCGCTACCGCTCCCGATTGATGTAAATTCCTAATCAAATCCGGATTATATTAATTTTTACATTAACCTGCGAACGAAGTGAGCAGCATTTTTATTACAAGAAACGAGGCAGTTTAAACAAAAGTTACTTATTAAACAACATAGGGAAATAATTTCCTGAACGAATTGTTGATGAAAATGAATTCGGTTCTTGCATTGTAATCTTAGAGTATGAAAAAATTTCGCGAAAAAAAAGATTGCCCGAAGATGAACTGGAAAAAATGAGAGATTATATCAGAGATTAACAATGTTTATAAACAGAAATTTTTTAATTTGCACATGGCTTTGGTAAATTTGACTAAAGAGTATCTTAAAAACGGAAGCCCTTCTTTAGCTAGGAGAATCAAGGCAAGATTTGATGTTGATACTTACTGGGCAAGTTCTCTTTCTGCTCTTGACGAATTCGCGGTTAATCCTCCATCAAAAAAATATCTGTATTTTATGGGAGAAATAAGGAGAGAGGCTTGTGTTTATGTTGATGATGTTTGGATTATGAGAATAAATGAATCTTTTGATGAAGAAATGCCATTTGATGAATATAATTTCCCATATTTTGGACTAAAAGACGAAACCGCGCGGAGAATTGCTACATGGGTGCGTGGCGACGAGGAATATTTTATCAAAAAACGAGAATTTGGTTTTAATACAGAAACATTTGTAAAAATACCAAAAATATTATTGTTATATTCTCATAGGAGAGGACATGTTGGCGTCTTATCTTTGCACAAAAATAATCAAGACAGGAAGTGGAAAAGCAAAGATGAAACATCGCGTAATTTAATATTTTTTCCAGAACCCGCCCCCTCTTTTATTGGTTAAACTTTTTTGAAAATTAATTGACTACTTAATTATTAATTAATTGTGAGCGAAAGCTAACAAATTTAATTTTATCTTAGATTATTTGGATTAAACAACAAAATATTTTTATTAACAAACAGGGCTAATTTTAAAAACAATCAGAACATATTTATAAAAAGCTTATAGTTTAAAAGTGTAAACACTAAGCTTATAGGAAACATTGAAGCCCTGTTTTGGCACGCTTGGACGAAGCAGGGTGAGCGAGCAAAGCGAGTGAGCCCCTATAGTCTAGAGGCCAAGGACGCCACCCTCTCAATGCCGAAGTTTAATCGTTGAGATGATAACTTCTGTCTTAAATGACAGGCAATTTATGAGAATTTTATTCTCAATAGGGAACGGTGGTAACCCGGGTTCAAATCCCGGTGGGGGCGTTGCTTCGCAACTCCTAACATCTGCCGCAGCGGCGTCAGCCGTGGGCGTTTTAGCAAAAAACAAAAACAGGTTAAAAACAACATTTATAAATTTAAAAAGTTTAAAGATTTTATGAAAAGTACACAAAATTTCAATTTAGAAGATTATATCAAAAAGATAAATAAAGCAGAAGTTATGCTTAAAGAACTTAAACAAGGATTGTCTTATTTTGATATAGAATTTCAAAAGAGCGTAAAAATGGGAGAGAAGGACATAAAAGAGGGAAAAGTGACAATATGTCGGACAGAAGAGGAACTGAATAATTTCTTTGCTTCGGTATAAAATGTATGAAGCAATTTTTTCGGATGAGTTCAAAAAACAATTAGAGAAGCTTAGAAAGAAAAATAGTGTGATGTTTGAAAGAGTTCAAAAGAAAATTAAAGAAATTCTTCAAGAACCGATAAGATTTAAGCACCTAAGAAATGTATTGGGGGGAGCAAAGAATTCACTTTGGTCCGTTTGTTTTAAGATTCTCGGTTAAAGAGAATAAAATATATTTCGTGACATTCAGGCATCATGATGATATTTATTAAGAAAACAACATTTATAAATTTCTTTTATCTATAAAATTCATGGGGAAAAGGGGAATAGTTGCTGTCTTATTTTTAATTTTAATAGCAGGTTTTGTTTCAGCGGCGGCGGTTCAGGAAGATTTGCATGTTAACATTCAGGCGCTGAATTCAAGCGACGACATTGTTACAGGAACTTTTACATTCGGATTTAATATTTCCATGTCGAGCAATTGCAGTGATGCGACGAATGTTGTTTATGCAAACACAAGTTCATTGACAACTGACTCAAGAGGAATTGTTGATTATTACATTCCGAATGTAACTTTAAATTATTCAGACCAGTATTGGCTTTGCCATTATCGTGATAATACTTTGATAAACTCAACAAAAATTGCGAGAACACCTTACACTTTTTCGGCGAGAAATGTTTCTGCGCAGGGAATTATCAATGATTCAAACATAAATCTCGTCGGTTACAACATGACTGCAAGTTCTGGGCTGTTCAGTTTTTTGGGAAGTTTGGCTTCAAGGTTAACTGACTTGTTTGTTACGAATATTGATTTCACAGGAATGATAAACGGCTCGGGATGGATTAACACCACTTCAAACATTTCCGCTTCTTGGTTTTTTGGAATTGCAAATCAGTCAGACACTTTAGATAGTTATAATTCCACATACTTCATGCCTTTGAATACAAGCGTTACGGGAAATTTTGATTTCAACGGGGGATGGCAGTCAAGCGGACTTTCAATCATCGGAGGAGATATTTACGCGAGAGTCGGATATTTTTATAATATTTCAAGTTTAGAAGTAAACAACTTAATCATAAACGGCTCTTTGATTCCTATTTGGGATAATAATTTTGACATAGGAAACGCGAGTTTTATGTGGAGAACAATCAGGACAGCGATAGTTAATTCGTCGGGAGTTATGTATTATAACAACGGAACTGTTGTTAATTCAACTCTTTTCACAATTGCAAACACAACGGCAAACATTCGTGAACTTTTAGCAGGAACAAACATAAGTCAATTTGCTTTTGACCAAGTTTCAGGATATGCAAAGAATACAACTGCGGAGTTTCAATCCAGATTAAACAACACAAACATGTATTTCTCGTCGCTCGGCATCGGCACTTCTTCGCCAACCCATCTATTGAATGTTTACGGAAGCACAAATTTATCAGGAGCGGTTTATATGGCTAATTCCAGTTTTTATATTAATAACTCTGGTTTTGTCGGGATAAAAACAAAAACACCAAGATATACTTTAGATGTCGTTCAAGGTGGTTCAGATGTTTATGGAAATGCTGTTGTTGTGGCTTCCAGAGTCGGAGGGGATATGGCTGGTTTCGGACTTTATAACACAAATGCAGGTGGGGTAAAAGCAGGATGGGATATTTCAAGTATTATATCTGCTGGAACTTATAGATTCAATATCCACGATTTAGGTGGAAATGAAAGATTTGTAATTGTTAATGGAACGGGCAATGTCGGCATCGGAACAACAGAACCAACTCATCTTTTAAATGTTTTTGGAAATAGCAATTTAAGTGGGGATGTTTCTTTAGGGAATAACTCAATGTTATTTGTAAATGGAAGTAATGTTGGAATTGGGACGACAGCACCAAAAGTTGCGTTGCATGTGAATGGCGAGGGCATACGGCTTTCAACTTGGGGGGGTTGGGGTTCAACTTATTCTGCCGGATCTCAGGTATTCGGTTCAAACATTTATGTAAATCCTGATGATGTTGTTAGTCGTCAGGTTAGAAGCATTAATACTCACGCCAGTTACGGACATTCGTATATGGAATTTTGGAACGGAGATATGGCGTTTAATGCTGAACAAACAGCTTCAACCGCAGATGCTATTGTTGTGCCTCAAACAAGAATGTTTATTGAGGGAACTAACGGAAATGTCGGCATCGGCACTTCTTCCCCAACTCATCTTTTAAATGTCTTTGGAAATAGCAATTTAAGTGGGGATGTTTCTTTAGGGAATAACTCTGAATTGTTTGTTGATGATTCTACTGGAAATGTCGGAATCGGGACGACAAGTCCCTTAGAAGTCTTGAATGTTGTCGGAAATGTTCATGTTAATTCGGCTCTCGCAAATACAGCAGGAGTAGAATTTGATGTGGAAGGAAATGCTGAGTGTGATGGGGCAGGGTGTTGGGCTGTTGAATCAGATTTAAGTTATAAGGAGAATGTTATCGATATGAATAAATATAACTTATCAACAATTATGCAAATTCAAACAAAAGAATATGACTTAAAAGAAACAGGACAGCATCAATTTGGATTAATTGGACAAGATTTAAAATTAATTGTCCCTGAGATTGTTTATGGAGAAGAAGGAAGTTATAGCATTGGTTATGATGGGTTAACTCCTATTCTTGTTAAAGCAATCCAAGAACAACAATCCATGATTGAATCACAAAACCAAACAATCAACAATCTGCAAATAGAAAACCAAAATCTAAACCAAGAACTTTTAACATTAAAATCAGAACTCTGTTTGAAAGATAATTCTTACAGCTGGTGTTGAAAAGTAGAAATATTTATTAATTAGATTTATTTGTAAATTTTATGGTACAAGAAACAAAATTAAATGTAAATGAGATTTTAACAAAATTATCTAAGTTGCAGGCAGATGTTGATTATATAAAATCCCACATAGGGATGGAAGATAGAAGTCTTGAAGCAGAAATGAGGTGTTGGGAGAAAATCTCGGTTGAAGATACATCGGATTTTTTTAAAAAATATAATTTATAATGGAAAAAGGAGAAATATGGATAGTTCAATTTCTTTCTAAAAAAGGAAGAGAGCAAGAAGGAATCCGTCCAGCCATTATAATTTCTGATACTAAGACAAATTTAGTATTATTAATTCCTTTAACTTCAAATTTAGATGCTCTGAAAAAATTGCCTTTTACTCTAGAAATCAAAAAATCACATGAGAATAATCTGGGTAAAGATTCTATAGCATTGGTATTTCAACTTCAGGCATTAGACAAAAGAAGACTTAAAAACAAAATAGGAAAATTAGAAAGTGATAAAATGAATGAGATTAATAGAACACTTAGAGAAATGTTTAATCTATGACGGGTTTTTTTAAAAACAATAAACAATCTAACAATACAAAATCTAAATCAAGAACTCTTAACATTGAAACAAGAACTTTACTCAAAAGATAATTCTTACAGTTGGTGTTGAAAAATAAAAATTTAGATTCTTGAAAAGATTTAAATAATATAACCTCTAGTTCTAAATATGGAAACAAAAGAGAGTATAAATTCTGAAGATATAAAAAAATTAATTCAGGATGTTGCATTAATAAAAAGAGTTTTATCCATAAATAAAAAAGATCCGGAAGGAGAATTGACTGAGTGGGCAAAAAACCAGATAAAAATCGCAAGAGAAACTCCTTTATCCCAATATATTTCTCATGAAGAAGTCAAAAAAAGAATATTTTCTGAAAAATGACTTATTCAATAAGATGGTCTCCTCAAGCATTTGGTTTTCTTAATATGCTTCAAAAAAATATTGCAGAAAGAATTTTGAGAAAACTTAGTGATATTATAGAAAATCCTTTTAGATATCTTAAACATTATGAAGGTGATGGTTATAAATTTAGGATTGGTGATTACAGAGCAATAATTGACGTGGACTTTGAAAATAAAATTTTGTTAATTAGAATTTTAGATAAAAGAGGAAGAATTTACAAAAGATAAAACAAGAACTCTGTTCAAAAGACAATTCTTATAGTTGGTGTCGAAAACAGGCATAGATGTGTGAAAAGATTTAAATAATATTATCTCTAATTTTAAATATGGAAACAAAAATTAAACTTCCTGATGAATTAAATAGAATTATATCCGAGCTTGGATTTAATGGAAATTCTGAATTTATAGAAGAAGCTGTAAAAGATAAAATACTTGAGTTAAAGAGGCAAAGATTTTTTCAAATTAGTGATAAGGTGGGGTCGGGATTAAAAAATAATAAGATTAGTTCTAAAGAGATATTAGATAATTTTGACAGAAGAGAATGAAAATAAAAATTGCAGTGGATGCAACGCCAATTATTTCTGCTAGGATTCTTACAGTTGGGGATATAGATAACTTTAAATATCAGATGATATTATAAACTATCATATGAGAAGAATTAATATCAAGGAAAAAATAAAAGAATTTTTCTTTATTAATCCGACTTCTAAATTAAGGGTAAGACAAATAGAAAGGAAGATAAAAATCCCATTGCCATCTGTTATAAGATATGTGAAAGAGTTGGAACACGAAAAAATTTTGAATAAGGAGGTAATTTCCGGGATTTCAACTTATTCTGCTGACAGGAGTTCACAAACCTATTTAATTGAAAAGAGAGCATTTAACCTTAAGCAGATTTTTATATCGGGATTAATAGATTATTTTGTTAACGAATACTCTAATCCTGTTATAGTTCTTTTTGGCTCTTACTCAAAAGGAGAGGATACTGAAAATAGTGATATTGATTTGTATATAGAAACCCGAAAAAAACAAACTTTTAATCTGGAAAAATTTGAGAAAATCCTTAAAAGAAAGATTCAAGTTTTCAACCATAAAAACATCAAGGAGATATCAAACCTAAACTTGGCAAACAATATAATAAACGGAATAACTCTAAATAATTTTTTGGAGGTATTTCAATGAAAGAAGCTTCTTGGAATGACTGCTTATTTTCAGATTCATCAATTAAAATAACTCCTGACAAAGGAAAAGCAAAATCACTAATTGAAACAGCAGAGGACAGGATAGAATGTTTAACAAAAGAGATAAATCCAAAAAATGCCAATTATATTTTTGAAGATTATTATTCATCTGTTTTAGAACTTCTTCATGCTTTGCTGTTTTTAAAAGGATATAAAGTAACAAATCACATCTGCTTGGGTTATTATCTTAAAGATATTCTAAAGAGGGAAGATTTGTTTAGATTATTTGATGATTGCAGATTTAAGAGAAATTCATTAATATATTATGGTAAAAGAATGGAATTTGAAACCGCAAAAAATGCGATAGAAAAATCTAAAAGACTATTTAGAGAACTAAAGAATTTGTTGAACTTCTAAAACTAGATTTAAACTTCTTCCAATATTGCAACCTTAAAACCACTAATAGAAAACCTTAAATATTTCCTTGTCTCTAATTTAATATGGAATATTCTGGTATTGGAGATTATCTAATAAATGTTAAAGAATCTGTATATAATTTTGGGAGGGAAGTATTTAAATCAGGAACAAAAGGACTTGCTACACTTGTTTTAGCGGGGGCATTAGGATTTGGAGGATTGGGACTTGCTTCATGTCGGAATAATGCAACAATAACTCTACAACCAGGACAAGAAGAACTTATTTCCCCAAGTCCGCCGGAAAGGATTGGGAATCCTGTAAGTTCACAGAATAAAGGTTATGTCTTAAAAGAATTTGGACAACCAGAATTATTTGGAGAAGGATATGAAAGACCGGGAGGGATAACAAAAGAAACTATTTATTCTACAAAAGAAACTATTTATTCTAATGAAAATCCTATAGGCATGCCTGAACTTTCTGGTATTTATTTTGCTGGGAAACCTATATATGGTCCAGGGACATTTCTTTTACCACCCACTATTTATAAATATGATTCTGGAGGAATTCCAGTCATTGTATTTGATAGTTTTACTAATTCAGATTTAGAAGATTTTAGCTCTGCTGCAGGGAATAATATAGATTATAATGGCCAGAGTGGTATAAGACCTAATGGTTTGTATATTAATCTAGTTCAGCTAGATGACGGTTCAATAATTGTATCTTCAAATATGTCAATTACTTCCGATTCAGAAGATAATAAAAGTTCAAAACTATTTAGAATTTTTGATAATGGAACAGAACTTGAAAAAGAAGTTTGGATGAACGACAATGGATTATATGGGATAACACACATAATTAAAGGAAGCGATGGGAAAATCTATGCTACTCAAGTGCATCTTACAAGACCAAATAGGGTTATATCAATTAATCCTAATACAAAAAATATAAACCCTGAATTTGAGATTCCGGGGGAGCAAAATAGTGTTTTTTCAAAAATGGGTATTCCAACTGATGCCCAATTAAAAATTGCCGAAAATTCATTAGAAGGAAAAGTAGCAAATGGTGTTGATTTTTATGTTTCGGATTTAATGAACGATAAAATTTATAAGGTTTCTAGTGGAGAAGTTACTATTTTAGCAAGCATAAGAAAACCAACTTCTATGGTTGTTGATTACTCTGGCAACTTGTTTGTAACAACTGCTCCCTATTTAAATACAGATGCAAGTAGTTTTGGTATGAAAACAGAATTGTTAGAAATAAATCCTATTAATGGAACTTCAGAATTATTATATGATGCATTCAATGAAGACATCTCTGATTACAACACTGCAGGCGGAATAATTGTTAATTTCGATGGACAATCTTATCTGTTTACAACGGGATTCGAGATATCAGCCCTATTACATGAAAATCCAACAACTTGGACCATGCTTTTTACAAATTCCCATTCGGGGAAATTAAATATTCTTACAACAATAAAAGATTACGCCCCAACAATAACTTCATCAGCACAAGGATGGTACGATGCTCCTCCAAATGTTCCTTTTATAATAAGTGATGCCGAAAATAATCTCAATTCATGTTGGTGGTCTCTTGATAGTGGAACAACAAAAACATCTCTCACATGTAACAATGGTGTTGAAACAACAATCTCGGGCTCTAACTTGCCTTTAGTTGAAGGAGCAAATGTATTGACTCTTGGTGCGGATAATTTGTTTTCCGACGGAACAACAGGAAATTTAACAACATTAGATTTAGGAATTAACCTTGACCCAACTACTCCAACACTTGCAATAAACTCCCCTGCAAGTGGAGCAAATGTTACCGGAGATGAAGCAATCCAGTTTACAGCAACGGATAATCTTACTCCAATCGAACAACTTGTTACGCAGTGTTCTGTTAATAATGGAACAAACTGGGGAGATTGCACAACATTAAATAGTCTGCCCGGTTTTTCAGAAATTCTTGATGGTGTTGTTGTTCCTTTAGATGTTTCTACATTTGATTTATCAGGTAATTTGGGAGTTGCTCATGCAGACTATACTAAGCAATCCCTCGCTCCCTCAAGTTTGCAAAATAAAATTAGAACATTAGAAAGAAAATTAATCTGGGTTAAACCCCTCATAGATTTCCTGGGAAATCCAAGAATTCTAACAGCAACGCTTCCTGCAAAATAATTCTTAATAAAGTTGCACGGATTCAGTTAAATCTGTTTTGAGAAAATAAAAGTTTATATAATCTCCTATAGTTGGTTATATATGGAATATAAAACTACAATACAGCTAAATAAATCTGTAATTGAATCTTTAAAGAAAATAAAGGAACATCCAAGACAAACTTATGAAGAATTAATCAAAAAAATGATTAATATATTTAAAACTTTGGAAAAGAGAAATCAATATGATGAATTTCTGCATAAAATTCAACAACAAAAAATGAAAGAACTTTGGAATAATAAAGAGGATGAAGAATGGGAAAATGCTTAAATCAGGTGATGTTGTTTTAGCTGAAGTTCAATTTACCAACACATTTGAAATTAAAAAAAGACCGGTACTTGTTCTATTTGAAGAATATGATAATGTGGTTGTAGCGGGAATTACAAGTAATCTAAAAATGGAAGGAGTAACTTTGCTTAAAAAAGAAGGGGCGATAAAAGATAGTGTTATAAAATTAAATTATATTTTTACAATATCTGATAAAATGATTTCAAAAACCCTTTTTCATTTAAATTCTAGGAAAAAGAAAGAAGTATTTGAAGGTTTAACAAGCAAATTAAAAAGCTTATTAAAATGAAGATAAAATACTATAAAAAGATTATTTCTTAAACAATCCTCAAATCTTTTCCAAAAAAATCCTTTGCAATTTTTTGCAGTTCAATCAGCCTTCTTTTGTCCCTTCCTATCAACGCCGCCTTGCTTTGCGTTCCAGCGTTGATGATTATTTCATTTTCTCTTATCTCCAAATCCCTGAAGGTTACTGGACTGACAATATTCTCAAAAAAATTTCTTGCGTCTTTTATTCCCAAAGGTTCGGGAATTATTTTAATTCTCTGCCCAAGAACTTCATTCATCTTTCTTGAATTTCTGCCCTGTTCACCGACGGCTTTTGAAACAAGTTTTCCCGGAACGCAGAAGACTATGTTGTTGTTATATTTAAAAGAAAATCTTGTGTTTATGCCGGTGATTTTCCCGAACAGATTCAAATGCCGCATAGACTGCATATCAATAACGTTCATCATCTTTTATACTTCTTTATAGATGTCCCTTTTAAAAACTTATTCGTTCTCAATTATTTAATTTCTATTTTTTCTGATTCTTTTTTTGTCAACGGACCGATAACTTTAACAAGAAGTCCGGGAAGTCCCGTCCCTACCGGCACGGGCTGGTTTAATATTATGTTCTCGACGACGCTCGTCAGTTTATCCTTGCTTCCTTTTATTGACGCATTGACAAATTGTTTTACAGGTGTTTCAAAAGTTGCCCTTGCAAGTATGGAAGCTTTTTGCGCGATAATTCCCATTCTTGTTATTCCCTTAACCTGTCCAGTATTTGTCATTGCGTCTGCAGCAAGTTCAAGGTGCCTAAAATCAATGTCCAATCCCTGCGTGTTCAAAACTTTTTGAATCTCTTCTATCACAAGCTGTCTTGCCGCCTCAATTCCGAACACTTCGGCGACTTCGTGTAAATCGTTCGAGGTTATTCTCTTCTTGTCAACTTCCTTGAGTTCCATTATTTTTTTCATGTTCGTTCCAAGAGTTGTTATTATGTAGTTGCCATCTTTCTTAATAATTAAAATCTGGCTTATCCCCTTAATTCCGGAGATTATTGTCTTCTTCAGTTTTTCCTTTAACTTGTACATTTCCTTAAATCCAAGAGCTGAAACATTAAGGATTATTGATTCATCTTTTTCCCTTACTTTAAATTCAAGCTCGTTTAATATCTCGACGATTTTTTTCAAGGACATATGTGTGTGTTTTAGTCCGTGCTTGTCTGTTTTTATTTCAATGTTCTTGTCGCTGAAGTTGATGTTTATCTCTGAAATTATTTCCTCGACTTTGACTTCCTTAATTTTTTCAGCGAATGCTCGCGCATCTTTTTCGTTGTTGTATTCCTTTAAAAGATAAATTTCCATTTTTGGCGATGACGGTTTTTTTCGCGCGTCAAAAATTTCAATAAGTCTAGGGAGTCCTGCGGTGATTTGCATTTCCTGAACGCCCGCGAAGTGGAAAACATTCAATGCCATCTGCGTTGAGGGCTCGCCGAACGACTGCGCAGTTATAATTCCAATCGCTTCTCCTGGCTCAAGTTTTCCCTTCAGGTGAAGTTTTGAAACATCCATTCCGTCGGTGCCGTATTCAAACTGGATAATGTTGTTGTTGCTGTCTCTTATTGTCCCGTCATATTCCGCTTTCAAATCCTGCAGAGCATTCGCAAGTCTCCTGTATAAATATCCTGATTTTGGAGTTCTCAATGCAGTATCCATCAAACTATCTCTTCCTGTTATCGCACCAAAGAAAAATTCATCGGGACGCAAACCTTTTATGAATGAACTTTTTATGAATCCTCGCGCCCCCGACGATAAATCCCCTTTTTTGAAGAAAGAAAGCGTTCTTTGATTGTATCCTATTTCAATTCTTCTTCCCCATAATGCCTGCTGTCCGACGCAGCACGCAATTTTTGTTATGTTCAAAATATTTCCTCCGCCACCAGAAACTATCATGTGATTTATCGGATTGTCCTCGGGAAATTTTCTTTTGACTATCTCCCCAATTTTTGTCCCGACTTCATTAAGAATCTGCAGGATTTTTATTTCTCTTGTTTCCTCTTTTGTTTTTCCGGGAATTATTTCAGAATCTTCGCCCTTGTAAATTTCAAGCAATTCCTCTGTTTTTTTCTCCGCTTTTTTTACTATTTCCTCGCTTTCCTTGATTGTTTCGTCGTCGAGATTAAAATCTTCAATGGCGATTGTTATTCCCCTGTCGCTAAGGTACTTGACTCCGAGATTGAATGCTCTTCTTATTGTCTGCATTGTTTCCACTCTTCCGACAGACCTGTCAAGTTCTTTTATAAGTTCGCCCTCTTCCTGCGCAAATATTGTCTTGTCTATTTTTCCTCTTTCAATTTTCCCGTTTTTGATTGTTATTGATTTGTTGGAGAAATCAACTTTTGGCAGGGCTTCTGAAAATATTTCCGTGCCGAGAATTTTTTTCTTTGAAATCTGCGACGCTATCCCTGAATTGTAAAGAAGCTGGTTTGCATAATCCGACGTGAATTCATTAATGCCGAGAAGATAATTTCCCGTAATTGCGTCTCCGCTGAATCCGATAAGGTTTGTGCCGTTCTTGGGCGAGATTAAATTTTTCTTTACATCGAGGAGAATCATTGCTTCGGCTCTTGCTTCTTCGGTCTGCGGCGAGTGAATGTTCATTTCATCTCCGTCGAAATCCGCGTTGTACGGGAATGCTGTTCCCGGGTGAAGTCTGAATGTTCTTCCAGGCAGGACTCTTACAAAATGCGCCATGATGCTTCCCTTGTGAAGACTTGGATGTCTGTTAAACAAAACAACATCTCCATCCTGAAGGTGTCTTTCAATTTGATATCCTTGAGAAAGTTCGTTCATTATTTCCTCCTTGAGTTCGGGAGTTATTTTCTTTCTTTTTCCGTCGGGTCTTATGATATAATTCGCGCCGGGATATTCTTCTCCTTTTTCAATAAGTTTTTTTAATTTTTCAAGATTCAAATCATTCACTGTTTCAGCAACTGTTACGACCCTTGCTATTTCAAGAGGAACCCCGACTTCATCAAGCCCTATCGCTGGATCTGGAGAAATGACTGTTCTTCCAGAATAGTTGACTCTTTTTCCTGCGAGATTTTTTCTTATTCTTCCTTCCTTTCCCTTTATTCTCTCTGTGATTGTTTTTAGCGGCTGTCCACTTCTGTGCCTTGCAGGAGGAATCTTTGAAACGCTGTTGTCAAAAAAAGTTGTTATATGATACTGAAGCAAGTCCCACAAATCTTCAATGATAACTTCAGGAGCGCCGGCATTTAAATTTTCCCAAAGTCGCTGATTTGCCCTTATGATGTCGGAGAGTTTGTGCGTTAAATCATCCTCGCTTCTTTCTCCATTGTCGAGAGTAATGCTCGGCCTTATCGTTACAGAGGGAACGAGGAGAGAAGTTAGAACAGCCCATTCCGGTCTTGCCGTCTTCGGATTAACGCCGATTTTTTTCAATTCATCGTCTTTAATATTTGCAAGAATTTCTCTTATTCTCGTCGGGAAAAGTCTTTTCTTTCCAATGTAAAAACTTGTCGGCTTGTCAAGCTTGACTTTTTCATGAACCACATTACAATAAGGACATTTTTTCGCGTCTTTTGCCCTTTTCACTCTTTGTGTCGGCGAATATTTCATCATATCAATTTCACTCACCATTAATTTTCCGCATTCGTGGCAGAAACATCGCAGCCCCATTTCAATAAGCGGAACATATTTCAGGTGTATTGCCGGGCGGGCAAAATCAATTCTCCCAGGATGTCCGAGGCATTCTTTTAATCTGCCTCCGCATGTCCTGCATCTTACTCCTGGATCGATTGCACCCAGACGCAAGTCCATCAATCCTCCGTCGACGGGATATTGGTCAATGTCGTATAATTCCGGCGTTACTATTTTTGCAGCAGAAATTTTTTTAATCTGCTCCGGAGAAAGAAGCGAAAAGGAAATTTCATCAATTTTTTTTCTTATTATTCTCATTTTAAATTTTTGTTATTTTTTAATTCTCTTAGATAGAAATCCAGACTTGTAATTGTTACTTTTCTTGGGGAAACTTCTCTTAACTTAAAATGCATTCTTGCTGTGAGAATCGCCTCTTCCAAGTCATTCGCTATAATTGCTATCCTTCCTGGTTTTATTCCTTCCGAACTAGGAAATAATCCAGAGATTTCATAAACATTTATTCTTTTATCTTTCGGAGGAGTGTATGCACTCTGCATTTCTCCATAATCTTGCTGAATTGATGAATTCATTATTCGTATTTATTTTTTAATTTGAATTTAGTATGAATGTGCAGTCCTTGGAGTTCTTCTATCAGGAGTTTGAATGCGTATGAAACCTCGACGGCTTCGGCGTCTTCAGAACCGCATGCTGAACAGATAACCCTGTTTCTTAAGTTGTCTTCTATCGCGATTGTTCCGCATTTTGTGCAGATGTAAAGAACGACTTTGTCGGAATCGTATCTTTCTTTCAGCAGCAAAGACGCACCGTGAGCAACAAGCGCTTCCTGTTCCATCTCTCCAAGCCGCAGTGCTCCGCCTCTTGATCTTCCTTCAATCGGCTGTCTTGTCAGCAGCGCGATTTTTCCCGACGCTCTTCCATGCAACTTGTTTGCAACCATGTACTTAAGTTTAAGATAATAAAGATTACCGACGAATATTTTTGCCTCCATTCTTTTTCCGGTGGTGCCGTTGTACATTGTTTCTTTTCCGTCATACCTGAAGCCGAGATTTTTCAGCTGGCTTTCAAGTTCTTTTTTAGTTTCACCTAGGAAAGATGTTCCGTCGACAACCTCGCCTCTAAGGCATCCCGCTTTTCCCGCAAGCAATTCCATCAAATAACCGACAGTCATTCTGCTTGGAAGTCCGTGGGGATTAAATATCACGTCGGGCCTTATCCCGTTTGACGTGAAAGGAATATCTTCTTCAGGAACAATTGCGCCGATTACTCCTTTTTGCCCGTGAGAAGTTGCAAACTTGTCGCCAATTTCAGGAATTCTCAAATCTCTTGTCTTTACTTGAACCAACTTGTTTCCCTCTCCGTCTTTTGTTATGAAAACAGCGTCGATGATTCCTTTTTCTTCCTGCTTCATTATCACGCTTGACTCTTTTTTTGTTCGAACAGAAATTTCCCTTGCTTCCGAGAGGAATTTTGGCGGCGAGATTTTCCCGATTATTACTTCGCCTTCTGTAATTTCCGCTTCAGGATAAACAATCCCGTCTTCTTCAAGATACCTGTAACTTGCTTCTGTCTTATACCCCGACGTGTCTTTGTCCGGAATTCCTATCGTGTCCTTTAGATTTCCGGCATAGTTCATTTCAACAGCAGAGTGCGGACGGAAGTAAAAACTTCTTCCGACGCCTCGGTCAAGACTTCCTTTGTTTAAAACAAGAGCGTCTTCCATGTTATATCCATCGTGAGTCATAACAGCGACGACAAGATTCTGTCCAGAGGGATATGTATTTAAGGTGTCGTAAACAAAACTTCTCACAATCGGTTTTTGAGGGTATTGCAAAATCGAAACATCGGTATCAAGTCGGCAAAGATAATTTGCGGCATAAATTCCCAGCGCCTGTTTTTGCGTCTTGCTTCCCCTGTTTAATCTCGGCGCCTGGTCATGATTTCCATAAGGAACCAGCGACGTTACAACACCGAACAAATCGATAGGATCTATTTCAAGATGAGTATGCTCGGGAGTCAACTCCCTTTCGTAAAGTGCGACAAGCGTGTTTTCCTCCTCGGCAGCGTCGAGATATTCTATAACTTTTTGCTTTATCAAATCGCCCCATGTTATCTCATTTTGTTCAAGCTGCACAAGATGCTGTTTTGTAAGCCGGGAAATTCCGTTGTCGGCAATTATCAAAGGTCTTAATGTCCTTCCGCGCTCTGTTGCAATCAGCACAGCACCGAAGTTATAATCATTTCTCACATTTAACTGCAGCGGCAATTCAGAGTTTCTTCTTTTTTCTTTTATGTTTTTAACAAATTCGTTTGGAGAATCAATGCCTCCTATAAATCTCCCGTTAAAGAAAACATCCGCGCCTTTTGCATTTGTCTTATTTAATCCAAGAGACTCCAGTTCTTTGATGAATTTATTTTCATCCAAGTTTACGCGCGTTGAAATCTGGCTAAGTATTGCAAGATTCTTTCTTAATCCAATTTCTGTTCCTTCCGGAGTTTCTATCGGGCAGAATCTTCCGTAATGCGTAGGATGAAGAGTTCTTGCGAGGAAGTTTTCCTGTTCTGCAGGAAGCATGCTTGAAACTCTCTGCAACTGGGAAATTGTTGCGAGATAATTTGTCTTGTCCATGTTCTGCGTTACGCCGCTTCTCTCGCTTGTCCAGCTTCCCGTCGCTATAGCAGATTCAACCCTGTGAGAAAAAAGAGTTGACTTTGCAATTGTTCTTATTGAAAATATTTTTTTTCTTTTTGATGATTTCTGCAGGGAATACTGAATGTCCCTTATGAGAATTCCGAGATTAACCCTGAACAAACTTGCGAGCAAATCTCCTGAAAGTCTTACTCTCTTGTTTGCATAATGGTCCTTGTCTGTGCGCAATTCAGGATGTTCTTTTGCAATAAGAAAATGCTTTATCAGCTTGCAGATTGTTACCGCTTTTTTTATTCTGTCTTCTTTTTTCTGTCCGATGTGCGGAAACAAATAGGAATCAATTCTCTGTTTTATCCTGTCGAGAATTTCTTTTTTTGTTCCCTGAAGATAAGATTTTTCAGCTATGTTAAGCATTGCATCCTCCGCACTTGATATGTTGACGAATTCGTAAAGATTGACGATAACGCCGTCGGTTTCCTTGCCTATGCTTTCGGCGATTTCAGATTCTTTCATCATTCCCAATGCCTTTAATATAACAACTGCCGGCAAATCCCTGAACCTGCTGAATGAAATTTCAAAAATTCCGTCCTTGTTTTCAGAAATTGTCGTCGGAATTCTGTAAGTTCCTTTTGACGAGAACATTCGGAGGCGCAATTCTTTTTTTGCATTGTTTTCTATGAACGGCTGGTTTTCCGCAAGGTCCTCGGACATGACCATAACTCTTTCGTTTCCATTTATTATGAAATATCCTCCTGGATCCGTCGGGTCGCTGTAATTTTTTATCAAATCTTCCTTTGACATGTCGCAGGTATTGCATACTTTGCTCTTAACCATGATGGGAATTCTCCCAATTTCAACATTCTCGGAATCAATTTGCCCGTCTTTTTTTATCGTGATTTCAAGAGTTATGGGGGCCGAGTAAGTCAGGTTTCTCAATCTCGCCTCGTATGGCATTACCAATGACTTGCTTCCGTCGGACTCGATTATCTGCGGCTTTCCCATATTTATTTTCCCGAGCTCTATTTCAAATTCGTCCTGATTTATTGTTTCGGAAATTTCGCTGACAATTTCCTGCATTCTTTCTTCAATGAAATTGTTGAAAGATGTTATGTTTGATTCTACTATCGAATGTTCCAACAGGTATCTCTTGACTAACAGGTGCTTGTTGCTTTCCATTTTATTTCATCGGGATAGAAATCAGACTACGACCCTGTAATAAATATTCGTTTTTCCGTCGGTAGTTTTTCTTTCTATCTGGATTATGTCCCCAACTTGAGAGTTTTCAGGGAGGGCGGTATCTGTGGAGAGTATTTTAGGAATTTGTGATTTTGATATGTTAAGCTTTTTTAAGAATTCTTCAAGTTCTTTCTCGCCGAGTTTTGAATGTTTGGGTTGTAGGATGTGCATATTCGCGTCAGAGTTTAAAAGGGGTTTAAAAATTTTTTGTTTATTTTTAACAACTGTTGGATAATAAAAGAAACTAAAATTTAGTTTTTAAAGTTTTCGGGAAAAGTACATTGTTAGGTTTTAGAGAAGAAATAAAATAAAATGGCTTCTTGCTTAACACTGAAAATTCTTTCAGAATTTTCGTGAATGTCTTTGAACAAGTTCAAAGCCATGGCCCCGATGGGATTTGAACCCACGACACCTGGATATCTCTCGTTGTTCCTCGCGATTTCACCGAGGTGTTTCAAAATCGCCCTTCCATATTTAGGAGGGGTGACTTGTTAACGATAAAAGTCCAGTGCTCTAACCAGGCTGAGCTACGGAGCCTTCATTTCATTCAGTCTCCTACTCGTTTCCCTCACTTGCGTTCGGTAAAGAGCTACGGAGCCAAATTTCTTCGAAATTTACGATTCAATAAGAAAATTTATGTTTAAAAAGTTTTTATTTAACTATAACTATATAATGTAGAAGCAACAAATTTTTCAAGTAAATTTTTTATTGGCGAATCATTTTGTGATTTGGATTTAGTTTAGAGGTTGGCGTAGTATCTTGAAAGTAGTTAAAAATCTAAAGATTTATAAATATGTATGTGGTGTTATGCTTACGATGAATGAAATGTTCAGAGATTCATTACAAGAAAGATTGCAAGAAATGGAAATAGAAAGCCCGTCACCTAGTCTTGAGAGTGTTGAGCCTACTTCTAATAAAAGACTAGATTTTTTAGCAGGATATTCTTCAAGAGCAGTTGAACAAGTTCCTCAAAGAAGTTTTGTCGGAGCTAAAACCTTAAGAGATGTTTTATATGACTCCAGAACTGCTTGGATAGAATTATTTGCTAAAGATTTTGCTGAAGAAGAAGGCAGGAACATCCAAGCAAAACATTATAAAAAAGCAATTGTAAAATTAGATTATGCTTTTCTTGTTAATGAATCTGATATCGGTCTAAAAAATTTGTTTGAAACATTGAAGATGATTGCTTATAGGGGACAAATGAGTCGGGATAGTTTTTGTAACAGAGATGTTTTTTATGGTGTATGTAAGGACGGAAGAAATTATTCAGTTGAGTGTCAAACTAAGATAGGAGGAGACGAGGTATCTGTAAACATTGGAGATATTAGTTTTGGAATTTCAGATGAATCTTTTTTAAATTCTGGGAGAGCAAGAGGAGGGAATAAATTAGCTCACTATGGCAGTAAAATCCCTAAAGATATTTTAACTCAAGTATTGAATGGGCGTATTGATGGAAAGAGGAGGGTAGGAAAAGAAATAGATTATACTCCATCAGGTCCATCTCATTTTTATGATGAAAGAGAAGCACTTAAAATGGCAGGCGGTAGTGCTTTATTGGGTGGGATGTTTTTCGGACCGCTCGGGTTTATTTTAGGGGCAGTTTTAGGAAGAGAAAAATATGATAGAGAATTTAAACGAAATAAACAACAGAAAATAGAAAGGGATATGGAAGATGCAAGACATGGTAGGGGCGTGTTAGCGGGGAAAACAGGAAATCCGTTTATTGATGATCCATTTTTCAACCCTCGGGCTCCTGGAGGCAAATGGCACTAAACAAAATTCACTTCTAAAATTAGTTTTATAAAACAGGAGGCGAATTTTTGGAAATTTTTTAAACAAACTTCTTCAGTTTCTTTTCAAAATCTTCAACAGACATCGCGCCGATAAATTGGTTGGTTTGCTTTCCGTTTTTGAAAAGAACAAAATTAGGAATAGAAACAATGTTAAATTTCTGCGCAAGTTCCTGATTGTCGTCGATGTTTACTTTCCCGAATTTTATTTTTCCCCTGAATTTTCCAACAAGCTCCTCGATAACGGGAACCATTGTAATGCACGGCATGCACCATTCTGCAAAAAAATCTATCAAAACATTTCCGTTTTTTGTGAAATCGTCAAATTCTTTCTTGCTTAATTCCGGAACTTTATCATTCTGTTGCATTTAAATATAGAAAAAAGGATATTTATAAAATTATTGAAAATAATTTTTTAAAGGAATTAATAAAATTTTTGACCAGTTCTCTACAGAAGATTCTTTTAAAGAACAAATTTGCTCAAGTTCGGATAGACTTAACATTTCACCCTGAGCCATTTCTTTATCTTTTGGTTTTGCAATGCCGTTAATTTCAGCGAGGTAAACTATGCCAAAATGGACTTGCCCGACACTATTGGATTCATCATTAATATAACCTAAAATTCTTGTTCTAAGAATTGTTCCATCAATATGAACTTCTTCGTCCATTTCACGCAACATACTTTCTCTTAAAGGATTTCCTTTGGAATCTTTCGCTTCAATATGTCCTCCAATTCCCCATGACCATTTTCTCTGCAATCTTTTTTCACCATAATGTTCATCTTTTACAGCTCTTTGATATGCAAAAACTTTTTTTATTTGAGGGTTAACGATTAAAATATATCCTATCGGCTGTTTGTAATTTGGATTCATTTCAGCATTTCCCTCGGGATGATTTAAATTTTCAGATGTGTTCCCTCGTCGCATAATTTTAAGATTTGCAAGTATTCTTGATTCATAATCCACTTTATCATGTGCTCTGAATCCCTCAAAAAAATCATCTCCAAAAAGAGCATTTTTTTCAACAACTAAAATTCGCATATCTGATTTTGACATTTTTTTAAAAAATTTTTTTATTATATAAATATTTAGGGGATAAAATATTCAATTTACATCCCACAGCCGCCGATGCTAAATCCGTTAGGATTTACTTTATCCTACTCGTTCGCATTGATATTAATTGCTAAACAAAGCCCTTAATATATAATGGAAAACATATTTCCTTAAAAAGATATTATTTTTATAATAAAAATGGAGGGAACGGTTTATGTTGATTCTGCAATAAAGGGCTTTATCGAGAGCGGAGTTATAAAGCATTCTTCCCAAGAAATTGATGAAAAACAAATACAACCTTCTTCTCTTGATTTAAGATGCGGTTTTGGCAAGAGAATATGGCACATGCCTTATTCGTCCATCCCCAAGGGAAATATCATGGATTTTCTGAATTCGCGTTCAGATTATGGTTTTGATTTGACTGAAAAAAGATTCATTCATAAAAAAAATGTTTATATCATAGAATTGGAAGAAAAACTAACGCTCCCAAAAGACATTTCAGCGAAGTCAAATCCAAAAAGCACGACGGGAAGGTCGGACATTCATACAAGATTAATAACTGAAGACGGACAGAGTTTTGACGACATTAGAAGAGGATATGAAGGAAGATTATTTTTAGAAATTGTATCAAATTCTTTTAATTTATTTATTCCTCCGGGACATTCTTTTAATCAAATAAGATTTTTTAACGGAATCGGAAAGAAATTAGACCAGGGAATGTTGGAATATCTTGCGCGTTCTGAATCATTGCTTCTTAACGCAGACGGAAATTCCATTGACGGGGAGAAATTCATACGCGATGGAGCGGTTTATTTAACTCTTGATTTGGAGAAGACAGGTTACAAAGTCAGAGACGATGCTCCCGCAGTTGATTTGTCCTCGGGAGAAGAATTTTATCCGGCATCAAGATATTTTGAAAAAGTGAATTTAAACGAAGATGGTTTGATGATAATTCCTGATTCTTTTTATTTATTAAATTCCAAAGAAGTTGTAACAATTCCCCAAGACCATTGCGCGGAGATGGTTGACATATCGACGACGTTAGGCGAGTTCAGGGCTCATTACGCTGGATTTTTTGACCCGTATTTCAGGGATTTTGGAACTATGGAAGTAAGAAATGCGGGGAATACTCCGTTTTTATTAAGAAATGGCCAGCCAATATCTTCTCTGGTTTTTTATGCTTTAATCGGAAAGCCATCTGAAGTTTACGGAAAAGAAAGAGGTTCACATTACAGAGGAGGAAGAGTTTTTCCAAAATTTTTTCGCAATGATTTTCAAGAGGCAACCTAAATTCAACCGCAACCTCCGTTGCTTCCGCAATTTAAGCAGGTGTAACAACTTCCGGTTTTTATTGTCATGCCCCCGCATGAACATGCACGACCTGTGATTATATCCTTTCTCCCATTATCACTTCTCTTTGAGGCATCATTTTCATAATTTTGAATTTCTGATGAATTTACTTCTCCATTTTTTTCTAATTGCTCAAGAAGTTCCAAACCCTTTTTTATTCTTTGGTTTCTTATATATCTTAAATTTCCTTTATCTATTTTTTCAGGATTGTTTGCCAAGCTCATATCTCCAAAATATTCCAGTCCTATGATTCTTCCTACTGCATCAAATATAGATGTAGCCATATTTATTCCGTCGTATTCCTGCACAATTCCTCTTGGTTCAGCTTGAATATGCAACAAATCTTCCACAAGTTCTTCAGGAGGCATGCCACACTGAATTGCTTTTGAGGCAATGAGAGACATAACACCCAATGCGGTTTTCCATTCACTTCCTCCTTTAAACGCATCTAAAAATATTTCACATATTGTCCCGTCGGAATATTCCCCGGTTCTAAGAATTAAACCTAAGCCGCCTACCCTTAATTTTTGAGTAAGTCCGTCCCTTTTATTTCCCACTTTTTTTCTCTCTCCCCACTTTAATGTCTTTTCCAAATCTTTTTCTGATTCAGAAACATTAAGCGGCTGCGACAATTTTGAATTGTCCCTGTACAAAGCCACGGCTTTCAAATTATGTCTCCATGATTCCATGTAAATATTTTTTATATCCTCCACGCTTGCTTCTTCGGGAAGATTAACTGTTTTTGAAATTGCTCCTGAAATAAACGGCTGTGCCGCCGCCATCATTTCCACATGCCCCATCGGGAGAATATATCTTGTTCCAAATTCCGATTTGTTGGCGGTGTCAAAAACAGGATAGTGTTCCTCTTTAACATGAGGGGCTCCCTCCACGCTGTTATGCCCTTCGATAAATTCCCTTATGTCTTTTATTTCATCCGAAGAATAATTTAATTCCCTGAGAGTTTTCACAAAATCCTTGCTTCCCGTTAATGCGGGAATATGTTCTGTTTTTACATGAGGAGCTTCATCAATAAGTTCTGTTCCCTTCCCGGTTATATACACTGAAATCTCATTTATTTGCCTATTACTATAACCTAAATTTTTTAATGCCATCGGAACACTTTGATTTACAATTGTCATCTTTCCTCCGCCTGCTAATTTCTTATATTTTTTTAAAGCAAAGTCGGGTTCTATTCCTGTGGTGTCACAATCCATCAGCAATCCTATAGTCCCTGTCGGAGCCAGAACAGTGGCCTGCGCATTTCTGTAACCGTTTTTTTCTCCAAGTTCAATTGCCTCGTCCCAAACATCTCTTGCCTCGGCAATCAGATATTCAAGCCCTTTTATCGGCTTGATATTTTTCACAGAATCTTTATGCATATGCATTACTTCCATGAAAGGTTCTTTGTTTTTTTCAAAACCATTAAAAGGGCCTATAGATGTTCCCGCAATTTTTGCAGATTGGGCATATGCCTCTCCGGTCATGATTGCCGTAATCGCTCCGACGAGAGTTCTGGCTTCGTCGCTGTCGTACGGAAGCCCCATAATCATTGATAATGCACCGACATTTGCATAACCAAGTCCAAGAGGGCGGTAATCTTCGCTGTTTTTTGCAATATCTTTTGTCGGATATGAAGATAAACTGACAAGAATTTCCTGCGCAGTTATGAATGTTCTTGCAGCGTGCTTGAATCCTTCAACATCAAAGTGGAGAGTCTCGCCGTTTTTTTTCTCCAGAAATTTTACAGCATTAAGAGATGCGAGGTTGCATGCAGTATCGTCGAGAAACATAAATTCCGAGCACGGGTTTGACGCATAAATCTCGTCGGTATTCTTGCAAGTGTGCCACTTGTTAATTGTCGTGTGAAACTGCATTCCGGGGTCTGCAGATTCCCATGCAGCTTCTGATATTAAATTCATAAGCTCGCTGTTTTTTATTGTTTCCCTTACCTTTCCGGTAGTTCTTTCCGTCGTATTAAATGTGCTTCCGTCGGAGATTCCTTTCATAAATTCATCTGTGACTCTAACTGAGTTGTTTGAATTTTGTCCTCCGATGCTGCGGTATGCTTCATTTTCAAAATCAGAGCTATATCCGTTGGACTTAAGAATTCTAACTATCCTCTCCCCATTTCTCTTCCAGTTGATAAAATCTTTTATTTCAGGATGGTCATAATTCAGTATCACCATTTTTGCCGCCCTCCTCGTAGTTCCGCCTGATTTTGTTGCTCCTGCATTGGCATCCAACGGACTTAACCAGGAAAGCAATCCAGATGATGTTCCTCCTCCTGACAATGTTTCTCCTCTGGCTCTAAGCCGGGAAAAATTAGTTCCTGTTCCAGAACCATACTTGAATAATCTGGCTTCTCTTTTTATTAATTCTGTTATTGATTCCAAATTATCGTCTATTCTCTGAATAAAACAAGCTGAGCCCTGCGGTCTTGAATAAGAGTCTTCGGCAGGAATGACTTCGCCGCTTTTATGTTCATGAATCCAGTTCCCCGACGGATTTCCCCTTATTCCATAAGCACTTGATAAACCGACATTAAACCAGACAGGAGAATTGAACGCGCCATATTGATTAATCAACAAGAAAGACAATTCATCCCTGAAATTTTCCACATCTTCTGATGATTTAAAATAACCCTGCTGTTCGCCCCATTCCCCGATTTGTCCGACGATTCTTTCAACAACCTGCTTTGCACTTACTTCATGAGATGTTTCAGGCACTCCTGCTTTTCTAAAATATTTGCTTGCAAGAATATCTGTTGCTACTTGCGACCATGAATCAGGAACTTCCACATCGTCCATCTGGAACGGCTCTTCATTTGATTCTTTCCTCGCAGGAATGTAACTTTTTCTTTTCACATATTGAATCTGTTCCAACGGATTTTCTCCGCGAGTTGTGTAAAATCTTGAGAAAGGAATTCCTCCATAAGGAGAAAATTTATTTTCCAATCCTTCATGCATCTCAGTTTCATTTAATGTCGTTTCAACCATTTTATTTTAGTTCACTTATCTCCTTTTTGAAATCTTTAATGTCCTGAAAATCGCGATAAACAGAAGCAAATCTTATGTAGGCGACGTTGTCAAGTTTTTTTATTTTTTTCATAACCAACTCGCCGATTATAGAACTCTTAATTTCTTTTTTTCCTTTTTTTCTCAACTGCTCCTCAATTTCGTTTATCATTTTGTCTATTGCCTCTTTTGAAACAGGACGTTTTTCAAACGCCTTGTTAATTCCCCGCTCAAGTTTTTCCCTCTCAAACTTTTCCCTTTTATTGTCTTTTTTGATAACATAAAACTCAAGGCTGTCTATTTTTTCGTGCGTAGTGAATCTTTTTTTGCATTTCAAACACTCTCTTCTTCGTCTTATGCCGTCAGATGACGGGCGTTTATCCGTAACCCTAAGGGTTGTATTTGAACAATACGGGCATTTCATAATATTATTTTATATACAATATGTTGTATGTTAATATAACTTTTATTACCACAAGTTGTATTTTCCTTTTTCTTAAAAAACAGGAACTATTTAAATTTTTATGACTATTCTAAAGTGGTTTGAATTATTTTGCAAAAAAGTTCGCATAAAACTTTTTAAATTCCGTTTTGCTCTGCAGAGCATGTACAATCCCTTTAACTATAATCCATTTGGTTTAGGATTAGGATTTTCAACAGGAATGATGCTATTATTTTCATTGCTAATTATTTGGGATTTGGTTTGGAAACTTCTTGCAATGTGGAAAGCTTCAAAGAAAAATTCTGGTGTTTGGTTTGTCGTTCTCGCGGTTGTTAACACATTTGGAATTTTGCCTATACTTTACATCTATGTTTTTTCTGAATGGAAAAAGAAGAATTTTAAGAGAATATTCGATAAAGGATGAAATACGTGACTTCATT